>WNGF01000969.1_pt1 | contig 42480 bp, 46 predicted proteins | sample 5400641 | NCBI WGS metagenome assembly WNGF01 (sample SAMN13153371, study PRJNA577476) | soil metagenome | isolation source: 80 cm soil or saprolite under grassland replicate 2 | place: USA:California | collected 2016-06-15 | reverse complement strand
GCCCTCCTCGACATTCACGACGCCGTCCTTGCCGACCTTGTCGATCGAGTCGGCGATCACGTCGCCGATCTCGCGCTCGCGCGCGGAGATGGTGGCGACCCGGGCGATGTCCTCCTTGCCCGAGATCTGCTTCGACTGGCTCTTCAGGTGCTCGACGACCTGGTCGACGGCACCCTCGATCCCGCGCTTGAGCCCCATCGGGTTCGCACCCGCGGCGACATTCTTCAGGCCCTCCCGGACGATCGCCTGCGCGAGCAACGTCGCGGTCGTGGTGCCGTCGCCGGCGACGTCGTTGGTCGCGGTCGCCACCTCACGGACGAGCTGCGCGCCCTGGTTCTCGAACACGTCCTCGACCTCGATCTCACGGGCGATGGTGACGCCGTCGTTCGTGATCGTCGGCGCACCGAACTTCTTGTCGAGCACGACGTAGCGGCCCTTCGGGCCAAGGGTGACCTTGACCGCGTCGGCAAGGATGTTGACACCGCGCTCGAGCGAGCGCCGCGCATCCTCGTTGAACTTCAGCTCCTTGTGAGCCATTCAGTACCTCCTTTGGCCGACCGGTGCGCCGCCTAGGCGGCGGTGCCGGCCAGCTCCTTCTTCTTGGACTTCTTCGAGCCGGTCGAGGTGACCTTCGCGAGCACGTCCGACTCGCGGAGGATCAGCACCTCGTCAGTCCCGAGCTTGATCTCGGTGCCGCCGTACTTGGAGAAGATGATCTCGTCGCCCTCGGCGACCTCCATCGGCACGATCTCGCCCTTGTCGTTGCGGGCGCCCGGACCGACAGCGAGCACACGGCCGCGCTGCGGCTTCTCCTTGGCGGTGTCGGGAAGGACGATCCCGCTGATCGTGGTCTCCTCGTCCTCGAGGACCTCCACGATCAGGCGATCACCCAGTGGCTGTAGATCCATCCAGCCCTCCTTCGTGTGTGACTTTGTGACAGTACCTGGCACTCTCACCTGCTGAGTGCCATGGGGCATGATAACCGCTTGGCTCCGGGCCGTGCAACGTCGTCCGAACCGCTCAAGTAACACTGTGTTACAAAGGGCTTGTGCGGCGGGAGTTCTCGGCCGGTGGTGTCCTCGTGCGGCGGTTGCAGGGCCGGTGGATGATGGCCGCGATCCGGCCGATGGGGAAGGAGCCCGGCGTCTGGGCGCTCCCGAAGGGCATCATCGGCCCCGGCGAGAAGCCGGAGGAGACGGCGCTTCGCGAGGTCGCCGAGGAGACTGGGGTCGAGGCTCGCCGGGTCGGAAAGCTCGGCGATGTCCGCTACGTCTACACGTGGAGCGGCGAGCGCGTCTTCAAGGTCGTCAGCTTCTACCTGCTGCGCTACTCCCGCGGCAGGCTCGGTGACCTGCCGGCGGAGACGGCGCACGAGGTGGCCGAGACGCGCTGGCTTCCGCTCGAGGAGGCATCGCAGCTGCTCGCGTACAAGGGCGAGCGCGAGATGGCCGAGAAGGCGCTCGCGTACTTCCGCGAAGCGGCACTATGATTCCGCGCGGCCGGTGGCAGGAGACGACCACGTCATGTATGCCCTGAACTTCTACTCGCCGATGGTGGCCGACCAGCTGCGCACCGGGCGCAAGACTGCGACCATCCGGCTCGGCGACAAGTCGCGGAAGTACCGCAAGGGCATGATCGTCCAGGTGCTCGCCGGGACGCGTTACAGCCCGCGGCAGAAGATCTTCGACGCGGTGATCGACAAGGTCGAGGTGAAGCAGCTCGCCGACCTTTCGCCGCGGGAGATCGAGCACGACAACCCGGAGATCCGGAGGCCCGAGCAGATGGCTTCGTTTCTGGGCCAGCTGTACAACCGCGAGGTGAGCGGCGACGACCTCGTGACTGTCATTCGCTTCTCCGAGATCCGCGGCTAGCTCAGCAATGGCCGCTTGGAAGGCGCTCGCTGCGTTCGCGATCGCAGTCGGCGCGTTCGCCGTCTACACCTTCGGCTGGCACGACAGCGACGGACGGCCGACTGCGACCCGGCATCACGTGATCACGCTTCGCGAAGGCGATGTCGTCGTCCGACCGGAAGCGGCCGCCCGCTGTCAGGCCTCGCAGGAGGGAGGCTCGCCGAACCTCTTCTGCACCCGCGTGGGCGGTGGCCGGCACCAGATCATCTTCTACTCGGACAGCGTCTGGTTTGGCCACTCGAGCGCGGTCCGGACGGGCCACCGTTCTCCTACCTCTGGACGCCGTACGTACTCCAGGCCAACCGCGCTCGGCAGTCGGTCGGGCGACTCGAGCTCCGGAACCTCCGCCACATGGTCAGCTATCGAGACGCGATCAGTGTGTTCGGGAAGGCGACGTTGTGTCGGCTCCTCGGCTACGCGGGTGAAGCGAGGGCGACGTGGGCATCGCTTGGCATCCAGCTTCGCCTATCGACGCTCGGCGGCCCACCGCCCGGCAAGAACGGATGCAGCGCCGGGGGCGATCTACGTCCATTCGGCGCTGGTTTCCGGCAAGCAGTGGCAGACGCTCAAAGGGCTCAGAGTCGGGCTCCCCGCCGACGTGGTCCGTCAGCTGTATCCGGACGCGATCTTCCAGCGGCGGCCGGCCTTTGGCCAGCCGCGCCCGGCGTACTGGATCGTCCACGTGCGACAGCGTTGCCTGGTCGGCATCTGCACGAGGAGATACGAGACTGTTCCACGGCTCACGGCTCTGGTGCGAGGCGGCCGGGTCTCGGGATTCTTCTTCCCGGTCGGAGCGGAAGGCGAGTAGCCCTGCTGGCTAGGTCCGCCTGATCCGGACGCCGAATTGTTCCGCTGGGCGCAGGGCGGTGCCACAGGCCTCGCACTCCACCGCGAAGGCGGACGAGAAGCGCGCGCCGCAGCCTGGGCAGCGCGCACGCATCTCGCCGCCGCACTGCGGGCAGGCCGCCGGTAGCTCACCCTCGGACTCCTCGAAGTAGCGCTGGGCGAACCCGCAGCCGAGGCAGACGGCGACCCAGTCGCCGAGCGTCTTCCGCCGCTCCTCACGCAGCCAGTCCGCAGCCTTGCCCACAGACGGACTGTAGCCCGTTGACATCGCCGGCCCGCGAGCCGATAACGAGAGCAGGAGGTTCGATGCCGGGCAGGCTCCCCGATCCGCAGCTTGCGGCGGTGCGGCGACTGTCGAAGAAAGGCAAGTGGGCACCACTCGTGCGCGAGGTCGCCGACGCGGCGGTGGAGCTCATCCTCGTCGAGAGGGGCACGCTAAAGCGTTACCACGTCGACACCGGCGGGTCGGCGATGCAGCTCGAGACCGTCGACCAGTCCCGCGGATGGCTGGTCGGAAACGCGCTCATGGTCGTTGGCGTTGCGACTTTGCTCGTCCCGTTCGTTGCGCGAGCGCTCCGCGGCCACGACATCGGCGCCCTGTGGCTCGCTCCCGTCGGCGTGGGCCTGGTCGTGACGTGGATCGCAGACGGAGTGAAGAAGCGCTCGCTGGCCCTGCTGCGACGGGAACACTTCCCCGGCGCGGGTTGGTCGCATCTGTATTCGCTCGAGCTTCCGGAGGACAAGCCCCCGCTGAACCTCGTCTCGATCCCGCAGCTCCTGGTGATCGAGCACCTCGCCGAGCAAAACGGGCAGCACGCGGCGGTGCGCGCCCGCGACGGCCAGGTGATCGAGGTCGTGACCAACGGGCGGCAAGGGCTCGAGCGGCACGTCGTCTCCCGCAATGGCACCGTTGCCGTCCTCGACGGCGCGGCATCCTCGCAACAGCGCGCGCTCAAGACGCTGACCGGGAAGGCCCGCGCGGCATACGGCGGCGGGCGCGGGGAGTGGGTCGACGTCGACCTCAGGCCGAGCGACTAGCGGCGTTCGCACACCTTCGTGACGGTGTCTGACACCGCGAGGTTCGGCACAACGAGCCCGATTGGGGCCGCACGCGTGACGCTTTCGTCACGGTGTCTGACACCGTGACCGGCTACCGGTTCTGGAGCGCGTCGAGACCGATACCGAGAGCGATCGCCAGGCGGCGATCGAGGCGGTTGTCCGTGTCACCCGAGAGATCGAGCGTGTACCTGTCACGCACCGACAGGAACTTGCGGGTGAAGTGCCCGAGCTCCCGCTCCCCGTCGCGGATCACGAAGTCGTACGGAATCGGCACCCACTCGCCGTAGGGCACGAAGTCGATCACGCGGCGCAGGATCGCGAGGGCCTGGTTCTTCTCCTGAGCCACCGCGAGCTCCTCGTCGGCCGGCGTCAGCATCCGCCACGTCGACCGGAGGAGCGACCTGCGAAACGCGTGCTCGAGCACCCCGATCGGCGCGCCCCCGGCGTCGACCACGTCGTAGCGGCCGCCGATGTCGATGACTCGACGGGCCTTGATCCGGAAGAGCTCTTGTGTCTCGCCCTCGTCCGCGAAGAAGCGGATGTCCTCGCGGAACGCCATTCGCTTCTGGCGGATGAACGCCACTGGCCCACCCGCAGGCGTCTCCCCGACCGCGAGCGGCGTGACCCGGTAGATGTTGACGATCGGGCGGACCAGCTGCTCGATCAGGAAGCGGTCGTGCTGCTGTAGTTGCTCGTCCGTCACGAGACGACTGTACCGCCAGGACGATCGTTAGAGTGTCGGCGCGATGGCGATCGCCCGCGAAGCCGAGCCTGTCGGCTCGTTCCAGGAGGTCAAGGAAGCAGGTCTCGACCGCGAGGACCTGCTCACGATCTACCGCAACATGCTGATCACGCGCGGGATCGAGGAGCGCGGCCACATCCTCTACAAGCAGGGCAAGATCCCGGGCTCGTTCTACACGGGCCGCGGGAACGAGGCCGCGGCCGTCGGCGTCGCGACCGCGATGGGCGACGACGACGTCGGCACGCCGCTCCACCGGGACATGGGCGTCCACGTGTCGCGCGGCATCGAGCCCTGGCGAATCTTCGCGCAGTACATGGGCCGCTCCGACGGACCGACCCACGGCAGGGACGGCAACGTCCACATGGCCGATTCGCGGCTCGGCCTGCTGGCGATGGTCAGCCACCTGCCGGCGATGCTGCCGGTGGCGGTCGGGTGCGCGCTCGCCTTCCGGATCCGGGACGAGAAGCGCGTCGCAGTGGGCTGGTTCGGGGAAGGCGCCTCGGCGCGCGGCGACTGCCACGAGGCCATGAACCTCGCCGGCGTCCGCAAGCTGCCCGTGGTCTTCATCTGCGACAACAACCAGTGGGCCTACTCGACGCCGACCTACCTCGAGTACGCGACCGAGCACGTCGCCGACCGCGCGGAGGCCTACGGCTTCGAGGGCGTGGTCGTCGACGGCACGGACGTGCTCGCGGTGTACCGCGAGGCGAAGCGCGCAATCGAGAAGGCACGGCAGGGCGGTGGCCCGACCCTGATCGAGTGCCTGACCCTCCGGATGGAGGGCCACGCCGTCCATGACGACGCCTTCTACGTCCCGAAGGACATGTTCGAGCGCTGGGCCGCGAGCGACCCGATCGAGCGCTTCCGCTCCTGGCTGCACGAGAACGCAGAGCTGACCGACCAGGAGGAGGACCAGATCGGCTCGAGCGTCAAGAAGCTACTCAGCGACGGGCTCTCGCGCGCGGAGGAGTCGCCGCTGCCCGAGCCGTCGTCGCTCACGGAAGGCGTCTTCGCCACGCCGGAGGACCTCGACACACCGCACCACAAATAGTGGCCGAGAAGACCTATCTCCAAGCCATCAGCGACGGCCTCCGGCAGGAGATGCGCCGCGACAAGCGCGTGTTCGTGATCGGCGAGGACGTGGGGGTCTACGGCGGCGCCTTCAAGGTCACGCTCGGCTTCCAGGAGGAGTTCGGGCCCTGGCGCGTGATCGACTCACCGCTCTCCGAGACCGCGATCGTCGGCGGCTGCACCGGCGCCGCGATCATGGGCATGCGCCCGGTCGCAGAGATGCAGTTCGCGGACTTCATCTCCTGCGCGTGGGACCAGCTCGTAACCGTCGCCGCCAAGCAGCGCTACCGCGCCGGCACACCGGTGCCGATCGTGGTCCGGCTGCCCTCCGGCGGCGGCTTCTCCGGCGGCCCGTTCCACTCGCAGAACCCGGAGAGCTCCTTCGCGCACATCCCGGGCCTCAAGATCGTCTGCCCATCGACGCCGGAAGACGCCAAGGGCCTGCTCGTGACCGCGATCGAGGATCCGAACCCGGTCCTCTACTTCGAGCACAAGCACCTCTACCGGCGAATCAAGGCCGAGGTGCCGGACGAGCGCTACACGACGCCGTTCGGCCAGGCGCGGGTCCACCGCGAGGGCGACGACGTCTCGGTGATCACCTGGGGCGCGATGGTCTGGACGGCCGACGAGGCGGCGCAGCAGCTCGAGGGCGACGGGGTCTCCGTCGAGATCCTCGACCTGCGCACGCTCGTGCCCTGGGACAAGAAGGCGGTGCTGGAGAGCGCCCGCAAGACGTCGAAGGTGCTCGTCCTGCACGAGGACACGCATACCGGCGGCTTCGGCGGCGAGATCGCGGCGACGATCGCCGAGGAGGCGTTCGAAGACCTCGACGCACCGGTGAAGCGGATCACGGCGCCCGACACGCCGGTTCCGTTCTCGCCGCCGCTCGAGAAAGCGTTCATCCCACAGGTCGAGGACGTTGCCGCCGGCTTGAGGGAGCTGGCCGAGTACTGATGGCCACCACCTCCGCGATCGACGTCGTCATGCCTCAGATGGGCGTCTCCGTCTCCGAGGGGACGATCACCAAGTGGCTGAAACAGGAGGGCGAGCAGGTCGCGGCCGACGAGGCGCTGCTCGAGATCTCGACCGACAAGGTCGACACGGAGGTGCCGAGCCCGGGGGAGGGCGTCGTCCAACAGATCCTCGTCCAGGAGGGCGAGACGGTCGACGTCGGGACGAAGCTCGCGGTGATCGCGCCGGAGGGCGCTGCACCGGCAGAGGCCGAGGCGCCGCCGCCGGAGCCCGCCACCGCTGAAGCACCCGCGGAGGCCGCCGCCCCGTCGAGCGCCGAGGGCGAGGCGCCTCCCACCGCTCCCGAGCAGCCGGCCGAAACGGCGCCGACACCTGCGCCCGCGGCTGCGCCGCCGCCCGAGACCGACGGGGCCGGCGAGAAGACCTTCGTCTCGCCCGTGGTCGCGCGGATCGCGTCTGAACACGGAGTCGACCTCACGCAGGTGGAGGGCAGCGGCCGCGGCGGGCGGGTGACGAAGAAGGACATCCTCGCGTTCGTCGAGGCCGGGCCTCCGGCCGAGGCTCCCGCTCCGGCCGCTCCGGCCGCACCTGCCGCTCCTCCCGCTCCGGCGCCCGCGCCCGAGGCCCCACCCGAGCCGGCACCCGCAGAGCCGGCCCCGGCTGCCGAAGCGCCAAAGCCTCCACCGCCTGCCCCGCCCCCAGCGCCGGAGCCAGTGGCCGCGGGCGCAGGCGAAGAGATCGAGCCCATGAACGCCATGCGGCGCGGAATCGCCGAGCACATGCGCCGCTCGCTCGACACCTCTGCGCACGTCACGACGGTCTTCGAGATCGACATGGCGAAGGTCGTGGCGATCCGCAAGAAGCTGAAGCCCGAGTACGAGCGCAGCTACGGCGTCAACCCGACGTACCTGGCGTTCATCTCGCGCGCGACGATCGAGGCGATCAAGAACTGGCCCTGGGTGAACGCCGAGGTCCGCGGCGAGCAAATTGTGACGAAGAAGTACGTGAATCTCGGGATCGCAGTCGCCCTCGAAGGCGGCAAAGGCCTGATCGTGCCCGTGATCAAGAACGCCGAGGGCCTGAACCTCCTCGGCATCTCGCGCGCGATCATGGACCTCGCCGACCGCGCCCGGAACAAGAAGCTCACGCCGGACGACGTCCAGGGCGGCACGTTCACGATCACGAATCCCGGCGGTTGGGGCGCCATCATCGGCACGCCGATCATCAGCCAGCCGCAGGTTGCGATCCTCGACATCGAGGCGCTCGTCAAGCGCCCGGTCGTCGTCCAGGACGGGAGCGGCCAGGACGTGATCGCGATCCGGCCGATGATGAATCTCTGCCTCTCGTACGACCACCGGCTCGTGGACGGCGCCTACGCCGCGCAGTTCATGAAAGAGCTGCGCGAGAACCTCGAGTCCTTCGACGAAGGCGCCTACTAGTAGCCTCCCGTGGGAAGAGCCGGGCTGGCTCGAGGAGGCCCGGAAGTGGGTCGGGGCACGTGTCGACCTCGCCGGCACCGTCGAGGTCGAGAGGCTGCGGCCTTGGTCGGCGATCTTGCGCGTGCCCACCGGTGCCGGCGACGTGTGGTTCAAGGAAAGCGCTCCCTCGCTGGCGTTCGAGCCGGCGTTGACAGAGGAGCTCGCGCGGCGCCGGCCTGACTGCATGCCGGAAGTGCTGGACGTCGAGGAGCGGCGGATGCTGACGCGCGACGCCGGGCCTCAGCTGCGAACGCTCATCGCGGCCGGGGACGAGGCGCCGAGCTGGGAGGAGATCGTCACCCTCTACGCGGAGCTCCAGCTCGAGCTCGTACCTGACGCCGAGACTCTCCCGGCCCCGGACAGCCGCCCAGCGACGATTGCCGCGAAGTACGGCGCCGAGGATCTCGTCGAGCAGCTGGGGACGCTCGTCCCGCTCTCGCTCGTCCACGAAGAGGTGCACGACGGAAACGTCTTCGTGCGCGAGGGCCGCCCCGTCTTCATCGACTGGGCCGAAGCGTCGATCGCCCATCCCTTCTGCGGTCTCGTCAACACACTTCGAGCGGTCGGAGAGGCTGACGCGCCCGACATCCGGGACCACTACCTGACGGTCTGGAGGGGCTTTGCACCGGAGGCGAAGCTGCGGGAGGTGTTTGCAACCGCTTACGCGCTTGGCTGCCTGTGCCGAGCCGCGACCTGGGAGCGAATCGTCGAGGCGCTGCCCGAGGGTTCCGACGCCCAGGTCGAGTACTCGCACAACGCGCGGGCGTGGCACGAGATCTACGCCGAGGCCCGGAGATCGCCGGACAGGCTCGGGGCGTGACCACGTGGGAAGACGTTCGGAGGCGCAGGCTCGCGCGCAGTCACCTGCTGGGGCCGGCACCACGAGACCGCCTGGTCGAGGTCGTCCGGGACGCCTGCGGGGTTCACGCGCAGGTGACGGCTTCGGCCGAGCTCGCGATCTCCGCCCGGGTCGATGGCATCACGCAGGACGAGGTGCGCGCCGAGCTCTGGGAGCGGCGGTCGCTCGTCAAGACGTGGACGCTGCGCAGCACGCTCCACCTCCACCCGGCGGACGAGCTGCCGCTCTGGCTCGCGGCGAAGCGGGCCGTGGATCCGCCGTGGTACGAGCAGTACGGGGTCGACGAGTCACAGGGCGCTGCCGTCCTCGACGCGATCGGCGAGGCGCTCGACGGGCGCGCGCTCCTGCGCGAGGAGCTCGCGGACGAGGTCGCGCAGCGGGCGGGCGAGTGGACGCGGGACTGGATCGGCTCGGGGTGGGGCCACATCATCGGCGCGGCCGCGGCGGTCGGAAGGCTCTGCCACGGGCCGCCACAGGGGACGAAGGTGACGTTCGTGCGCACCGACCAGTGGATCGGCTGGCGCGATGTCGATCCGGAGAAGGCGCTGGCCGAAGCCTGCAGGCGCTTCGTCGGCACGTACGGCCCGGCGGGGCCGCGGCAGTTCGCCGAGTGGTTCGGCATGAAGGCGTCCGAGGCTCGGCCGCTCTTCGAGTTCCCAGGGGAGAACGAGTTGGAACCGGCTTCGGCCCCGGGGCCGTTGCGGCTGCTGCCGGAGTACGACTGCTACGTGATGGGCTTCCGCGAGCGCCAGCAGCTCCTGCCGGAGGCGGTGCGGGAGCAGCTGAAGGTGCACCCGCGCGGCCGCTTCGAGGGAATCGCGGGCGTTCCGACGCTCGTGATCGACGGCGTCGTCGCGGGGCTCTGGCGGCGTGCCAAGCGCGGCAAACGGGTCGAGATCGTCGTCGATCCGGTCCGGCGCCTGAGCGCAGGCGAGCGCCGGCAGTTGAAGGGGGAGGCTGAGCGGATCGCCGCCTTCCTCGGCGTCGAGCCCGTGTTGCAGCTCAGCTAGAGAGCTCGGCGAAGCGGCGCAACGCCGCGTCCGTGCGAGCGCGGTCGCCGGTCGCAAGCCGGTCGAGCAGGAGCCCGCGGACGACCGCGACCATCAGCGTCGCCGTCGCCTCGTCGACGGGCGGCCGCCAGCTCGTGCGCAGGAAGTCGAGCCAGTCGCGCACGAGCGGCTCCGCCTCGTCGCGCCCGAGCGCGGCGACGTAGACCTCGAAGAAGAGGCGCAGGAACGGCTCTCGCTCCGGCGCAGCGATCCAGCGCCACACGTCGTCAAGCGTCCGCACCTCGGCCTCGAGGAGCGACTGCTCGCGGCGGCGGATCTCGGCGAGGATCTCGTGGACGAGCCGCTCCTTCGTCCCGAAGTCGTAGAGCAGCATGCGGGGGCTGGTACGCAGGGCCTTCGCGAGGGGGCGCAGGCTGAGGCCCGCGAGCCCGTGCTCGAGCACGTACTCCGCTGCTCTTGCAAGGACGGTTGCGCGGCGGTGGGGATCGACAGGCCTGGCCATTAGTGATACGGTCGTTTCATAAACTAGCGGGAGGACGTCGTGCTCGTCAGGCTCGATGCGGCATTCGAAGTCGCGCTGGGGGTCGCCGTCATTGCCGCAGCGGCGAGCGGGATCCTCGAAGGCGGTGATTTCCCGCGACCCGTCGGCCGTGCCGTGCTGCTGGCTGTGGGCGCGATCCTCGTCGTGCTGGGACTCGTGATCTGGAGTGGGCGCGTCGGCCTGAAGGAGCTCGCGGCGGGCAACGCGGCCTCGGCGATCGCAGGGCTCGTCTGGCTCGCGGTTGTCTCGGGCTTCTCGTCCGCAGGGGTCGCGGTCGTCGCGGCCACGATCGCGGGGCTCGCGTGCTTGGCAGCGGCGCAGGCGGCTACGCTCCGGGCGTGAGCCGCGCCGCATACGTCCTTCAGCCCGGGCGGATCCCGTACCTGGAGGCCTGGGAGTTGCAGCGCTCGCTGGCGGCGGCGGTCGCGGGAGGCGCGCTTCCGGATACGGTCGTGCTGCTCGAGCATCCGCCGGTGATCACGCTTGGCCGACGGAGCGAGCCGGGGGAACTGCACGTCCCGGAGGGCGCTGCGGTCGAGATCGTGGAGACCGACCGCGGCGGAAAGTCGACCTACCACGGCCCGGGCCAGCTCGTCTGCTACCCGATCTTCGATCTCACCCGGCACGGGCAGGACGTCAAGCGCTACTGCCGCGACCTCGAGGAGGCGCTGATCCGGACGTTGGCGCCGCACGGCGTCGCCGCGACCCGGATCGAGGGGCTGACGGGCATCTGGCTGGAATCGCCGCCGCGGAAGATCGCATCGATCGGGATCCACATCTCGAAGTGGGTGACGACGCACGGCTACGCGCTGAACGTCGACCTCGACCCCGCGCCGTTCACCGACTGGATCACCGCCTGCGGGCTGGAGGACGCGGCGTTCACGACGATCGCGCGCGAGCTTGGCCGGCCGGTAGAGGTCGACGAGGTGCGGCCGCACGCTGTCGCAGCGCTCGAGGAGGTCTTCGAGCTCGACCTGGAGGAGCTTCCCGCTGAGCTCCTGCCGGAGCCGGTCCACGCGCAGCCGACCGGCGCCCACTAGCCCTTTCGGCCACGACACCGGCGGAACGCGGGTGGCCCGCCCCGGCCGATCCTCGCAGGCACGCACGCCGCGCCGTCCCCGCTGTGGACAACTCGTCACACATTCGGCACACACGCCGCGTCCCTTCGAGCCGACTCGTAGGGACAGTCCCTGGTTTTCAACAGCTGGGTGCGGTCGCGAGCCGGGACGACCGGGGCTCCGGCCAAACTCCGAGCCGACGTGAGCACCGCGCGGCTAGAGACGTTTGCGGACGGCGTTTTCGCGATCGCCGCGACGCTGCTGATCCTGAACGTCGACGGGCAGGTCTCCGGCGACGTGCACGGCCTCGGCGGCCGGCTCGGCCACATCTGGCCGTCCTATCTCGCCTACGCGGCGAGCTTCGTCACGATCGGGATCATGTGGGTCAACCACCACACGATCATGAACCTCGTCGAGCGGGCCGACCGCCGCTTCCTGCTCGCGAACATCTGCCTGCTTCTCTGCATCGCGTTCTTCCCGTTCACGACCAGGCTCGTGGCCGAGCACGTGCGCGGCAGCGGAGCCGAGGCCGCGGCCCTGGCATACGGCTTCACCGGCGTCGCGACCGCGATCATGTTCGACATCACGTGGTTCTACGCTGCCCTCGGCAGGCGCCTCCTTCGCAGAGACGCCTACCCTGGGGTCGTCAGCGGCATCACCCGGACGTACATCCCCGGGCCGTGGATCTACCTGGCCGCGACGCTCGTCGCGTTCGCAAGCCCGGTCGCGAGCATCATCCTCTTCGGCGTGATCACGCTCTTCTACGTGGTCGAGAGCTCGATCTTCGGCGGAGCCTCGACCGAGCCCGCGTAGCCCTCCAGCGACGCAAGGAGCGCGTCCACGACGACTGGGTCGAATTGCGAGCCGCGCACGCGCCGGAGCTCGGCGACCGCCTCTTCCCGCGGCAAAGCCAGCCGGTAGCTGCGGTCGCTCGTCATCGCGTGGTAGGCGTCGCAGCAAGAAACGACCCGGGCGAGAAGCGGGATCCGGTCTCCGCTGAGCCCGTCCGGATATCCGCTTCCGTCGAAGCGCTCGTGGCAGGAGCGAACGACATTCCCGACCTCGCCGAGCAGCCCGCCGACGCGCAGGAGCAAACGCTCGCCCTCCACGGTGTGCCGCTCCATTACCGCGCGCTCCTCGTCCGTGAGCGGGCCCGGCTTGTTGATGATCGACTTCGGGACGAGCACCTTTCCGACGTCGTGCAGCAACGCAACGAACTCCGCATCGCGGAGCTCCCGCGCCGAAAGCCCCAGCTGCCGACCGACGCGCAGCGTCAGCTCGACGACGTCTCGGCTGTGGAGCCCTGTGTAGACATCGTCGGCCTCGATCACGTCACCGAGCAGGAACGCGGTTCCGCGATAGGCGTCGCGGAGCTCGAGCTCGTGATCGATTCGCACCCGGCGCTCGCGGGCGAATACGGCGAGCAGCACGACGAGCGCGAGCGCGAGCAGCACACCGTACGGAGACGACTGCGCCGCGAACGCGACCGCGAGCCCAGCCGGGGCAAGGCAGCCGTCGATCGCGTAGACCGAAAGCATCGTCTTGAGCTGGACCCCGGGACGGACACCGAGCGCGACCCACTCGCGCCCCGCCGAGGTGACGGTGTCGAGGACGAACTGCGAGAGCAGAGCAAGGACGTAGAGCGGCCAGTCCGAGAGGCGAGGCCCCCGCTCGCCGACGAGCGCCAAAACGAAGGCGGGCCCGACCGCGTGCCAGGCGTTGACGGTCCGGACGGCGACACGCCCAAGCCGAAGCGAGCCGCGAGCGCACTCGTCGAGGCTGGCGACGATGATCCCCGCCGCGACCGCGAGCGGCACTAGCCCGAGTGGCAGCACGAAGAGCATCGGCACCAGGATCAGCTCCGTCGGGACGGCCGAGCCTGTTCCGATCTCGAAGTCGAGCCGAAAGGCCGCCGCGTAGGCCAGCACCAGAACCGCGAAGGCCGGCAGGCCGGGATGTCGGGACGAGGGAACAAGCAGCGCCATCAGGCCGGCCGCCAGGAAGAAGCCGCCGGCGAAGACCACGATCGAGAGCAGCTCCCGGCGCGCGAGGCCCTGGAGACGCCGGGCCCGGCGCTCCTCGATCACGCGCTGCTCCTCCGGGTCGAGCAGCGCTGAGCGGGACGTCGGGACCGCAGTGGACATGGATGCAGGATCGACTCGCGGCACAGCCGACTTGATCCGAGGGCCACGCAGGAACCACTCGTCCGAGGGATCCGGCCGGCGCCAAAGCACCCGAACGGGTGATGCAGTCCATCCCGGTTCAGCCACAGTGAGACGACTTCTGCGTCGAAAGGGCGAGATGAGGTCTACTGCGGCACGGCGAAGCATCTGCTCACTTCTGGGCATCGCGATCTGCGCGGTCCTGCTGGTTCCAGCGGCAGGCCGGGCGGCGAGGGAAACCGCGGGCGTCACGACCGTGAGCTCGTACTGCGACAGGAACGCCGCCCAGGTCTTCCGTCCTTGGGGAGATCTCGCGTACTACGCCAGGCTCCAGAACGGCGGGCTCGAAAACGGCAGCTCCCCGTGGCTACTGCGCGGGGGTGCGAGCGTCGTCTCCGGGAACGAGCCGTACCTCATCAGCGGCAACCGGGGTGACAGTCACTCGCTGCTTCTGCCGCAGGGCAGCACGGCGTACACCGGCTTCGTCTGCTTCACGATTACGGACTGGCACCTTCGCTTCGTCATGCGCAACGTCGGTTCGTCCACCGGTGCGCTGCGGGTGCAGGTCGTCGTTCCGGACTTCCTCGGAGGGTTGCTGACCGTCCTCGACGGCGGAACCGTCAGGGGCAGCGGCACGTGGGCGCCTTCGCCCCGGATCCTGCTCCCGCTTACGAACGTTGCGTGGCTGATCGGCACCAGAGCGGTCGCCTTCCGATTGACCCCGGTCGGGCGGAACGCCGCGTACCAGATCGACGACGCCTACCTGGATCCCTGGAAGTCGACCTAACCTAGGCGCGACGCCGCGGCTCGGCACGGCCGGTCTCTAGACTCCGAGCCGTGGAGCGGTCCTTGCCCGTCGCCGAGCGCCCGCGACGCCCAGAGTGGATGAAGGTGCGCGCGCCGAGCGCGGACTCGCGCTACTTCGACGTCCGGAAGCTGATCCACGGCGCGAGCCTGAACACGATCTGCGAGGAGGCGCGCTGTCCGAACATCGCCGAGTGCTGGGGGCGGGGGACGGCGACGTTCCAGATCCTCGGTGAGACCTGCACGCGCGCCTGCCGCTACTGCTACGTCCACTCGGGCAAGCCGGACGGCCCGCCCGATCCGCTCGAGCCGCTTCGGCTGGCGCAGACCGCGGCGAAGATGAACCTGCGCCACGTCGTCGTCACCTCTGTCGACCGCGACGACCTGCCGGACAAGGGCGCCGGCCACTACGCCGCGACGATCCGCGCGCTCAAGCGCAAGCTGCCGGAGGCGACGGTCGAGGTTCTGACGCCGGACTTCCTCGGCGACGAGGCGGCGGCGCTCGCGACCGTGCTCGCAGAGCGGCCGGACGTCTTCAACCACAACATCGAGACGGCGCGCCGGCTGCACGCGCGCATGCGGGGCGCCAAGGCCTCGTACGACAAGGCCCTCTGGCTGCTCGCGCGCGCGAAAGAGGGCGCGGACTACCCGGTGCTGACCAAGTCCGGGATCATCGTGGGGCTCGGCGAGACGAACGACGAGGTCGTCGAGACGATGCGCGACCTGCGCGCCCACGGCGTGGACGTGGTCACGATCGGCCAGTACCTGCAGCCGAGCTCGAAGCACGCGCAGATCGACCGCTGGGTGCACCCGGACGAGTTCCGTTGGTTCCGGGAGCAGGGCGAGGCGCTCGGCTTCGGCTCGGTCTTCGCGGGGCCGCTGGTTCGCTCGAGCTATCGCGCCGACGAGCAGCGGCACGCGGCTGCCACCGGCCGTGGGGCGGTCGCGTACTAGCCTCACGATGGCCCCGGTCACGGCCGTTCTGCTGGGCATCCTGCTGGCGGTCTCCGCCTGCAGCGGCTCGGGCTCTGGCCCGAGCTCAAGCGCCGCGCTGAGGTTCGCGGAGACCACTCCACTCACCGTCCGCGGCAGCGGGTTCCAGCCAGGCGAGCGCGTGCGCCTGGATCTCGGCTCGAGCGGCGCCACGACGTGGGCTCGCGCGAGCGGCCGCGGATCGTTCCGCGCCTCGTTCGACGTTCCGGTGACGCGCTGCGACCGCATCCGGGTGATGGCGATCGGCTCGAAGGGCAGCCGCGTGGTCCTCAAGCGCCTCCCCGCACCGGCTTGCCTCCCCGTGCGCGAGAAGTAGAAGGGCCGCCCGGCAGGCGGCCCTTCAGTCGCTTTACAGGCTTCCGGCGCTAGTGGTGGTGCACCTCCGCGTAGTAGACGTCCTCTTCCGGAGCCGTGCCCCTGATCGGGCGGGTGTCGGCCCAGACGATGTGGGCGTCATTGTGGCGGTCCGTGTCGACCCACATGTAGTCCCCGAGGAAGCCGGCCTGGACCGGGTTGTTCGCCGGCGTCAGGTTCGGCATCGAGGCGGTGGTGACGCGCTCGTAGCGGTACCTCGGGTGCGCCGACGCGGGATTCTCGATCTCCGCTGCGGTGATGTCGTTGCAGCCGGTGAACTCGCAGTTGGCGTAGTGGCGGTCGTAGTACGCCACCCATAGCCGCGAACCGTCGTCCGTCACCTCGCTCCACGGCTGCCACTGGGCGGTGTTGCCGAACCGCGAACGCGGCGTGATCGTGCGAGTCTCGCTCCACGTCGTCCCGCCGTCCGTCGAGAAGGCGTAGTGGATGTCGTGGTCGCACGGCGGGCTGCCGCCACCCGGAGCCCCGAGCTGGCAGTTCGGGTTCGTGTTGTTGCGGTGGTCGGCCCACGTCGTGAAGAGCCCGTCATGCCGGTCGACGGAGATCGTCACCGACGTCTCGTCCGGAACGCGGTAGCCGTTAGGCGGCAGGCACTGCCGGTTCGGGCACCCGTTCTGACTCGGCGGCCCGACCGGATGCGTCGCGTGCATCTCGCCCACCCTGGTCGGCGGCGCCCAGCTGGCCGAGTCGCTGCAATCGGCCGCGGCCGGACACTTGACCATCAGCACCTGCTCCTCTCCCGAGCCTGGGATGTTGCCGTTCTCGAACGCGACGTAGATCGTCCCGTCCGGCCCAACCACTGGATCGGAACCCTGGTCGTCGTTGCACGGCCCGGCCTGCGGGACCAGGCAGATCGACGCGTTCGAGCCGCTGATCTCGATGCCCGGCGACCACGTAGCCCCGCCGTCCGTCGACTGGCTGAAGTAGATCGGGCTGTGACCGGCGGCGTTGAACTTCGTCCACGTCATGTAGACGTTGTCCCGCTTCGGGCTGGACGGATGCGCGTCCGCCGTCATCAGCTCCTTGTCGTTGAAGTCCTCGAGGTCCTCTGCGACCACCCCGACCGGGATGTCCCGGTACTCCTGGAGCGCGAGCGGCGCGGGCGAATGGTAGAAGGCGCCGCCGTTCGGGGCGTTGGATTTCACGACGACCACCGAGTTCGCGTTGCTCGAGATGTCGAAGATGACGCCGCCTACATACGCGTTGCCGCGGCTGTCCCAGGCGCCGGTCGGATCGCTGCAAGCATCCGAAGTGTGCCCGTCGAGCTGAACGAACTGCCAGAACGGCGGGATTTGATCGCCCCAGTTCTTGCCCCCGTCGAACGACCAGTCGTACCCGCAGTGGTTGAAGCCGATTCGCGAGTCGTTCTGGCCCGCGATGATGTTCCTCCCGTCGAGCGGGTTGAGCAGGACCATCTCTTCCGCCTGACGCCTGAACGAGCAGTCCTGGTTCACGCGGGTGTTCGTCTGCCCGTGACCATGGAACTCGTTCTGACACCCCTCCGTCTTGGCCCTGGAGATATCGCGGCCCAGGCTGCGCAGCGCGCGGCGGCCCTGCGGTGTCCGCGCCCACTTCGCGGCTCGCTGGTCGATCGTGCCGTCCGCCTCGAGCAGCGTGTACATCACGCCCGAGGAGAGCGGCATCTCCTTACCTTTGGGTCGCTCTTGGCCGCGCGCGACCGCGAGCTTGTGCGCGAGGATCTTGTTGCCGATCGGCGCGCTTCCGCTGGCGCTCCGCGGCGCCAGTGCGGCGCCGGCGATCCCGAGCAGAGCCAGTGCGGTGAGCAGAGCCGACCAGAGCAGCACGTGCTGCATCTTCCTCTTCAACTCTCCCCCTTTCCTCAGGCCTCCCCTTGAACAGAGGCACCGGTTTGGGTGCTGCATCTTGGCAGCCATGCCCGTAGTCCGTCGCGTACAAACGGAGAGGCCCGCCGAAGCGGGCCTCTCGTCACTTGCGTGTGCCGCTGCCGCTACGGAAGCGTCAGCTGCCAGGCGCTGCGGCCGTGCGTGGCGGCGTACAGCTTGCGTGCGCCGGGCACGATCGTCAGGCCCGCGACCTCGACCTGCGGAAGGCCGGTGCCACTGAGCGTCCAGTCGCTCGAGCCGCTCGCGCGCCTCAGCACGCCGAAGTCGTTCGAGACGTAGAGGTCACCCGTGACACTGTCGAACGCGACGTCTGTGGCCGGGAAGTCCGGGAAGGCGGTCGAACCGCTCCCGTCCAGGCTCGTCCACGTCGCCGTCCCCGCGCCTGGGTCGTAGGTCACCGAGAAGATGTGACCCGGCTGGCTCGGCGTGTTGAAGTTGTACCCGGAGTACGAGATCCAGGCGTGGTTCGGGTTGGCCGGATCGATTGCGATCCCGCTCACGAAGCGCCCCGGCGAATTCGCCGCGAGCGAGTCGAGCCGTGTGAACGTGACGTTGCCCGGGGTGGGGTCGTTCGCATTCGACGAGATGAACACGCGGCCGGTCCCGGTCGCGACCCACATCGTCCCGGTGTTCTGCGCCGCCCTCGTGATGTGGGCGACGAAGCCGCCGGCGCGAGTGCCGTACGCCGCGGCCGTCAGATCGGTGTTCCCTGTCGGGCCGATCTGGACGAAGTCACCGCAGCCGGGCTGGGTCCCGGGCGTCGTGAACTCGGGGCAGTTCGCCTCGAGGTACGCCGGGTCCCCGCCCCAGTCCTGGGTTCGCCAGACGCTCTGCGAGCCCTGGAAGATCGAGCCCGCGACCGCCGGGTTCGGGTCGGCGATGATCGGCGAGTAGAAGTACGAGCCCTCCGGGCTGGCCGCGATCGGAGCCGAGATGATGACCCACTTGGTCGGGTCGCCGTCCCGGAAGTTCGCGTCGTGGAACTGCCCGGTGAACGAGTTGAACCTCAGCGTGCTGTCCGCCGCGTTGAACCCGGACTGGCCGCCGTCTCCGTAGACGATCTGCGGCCAGACGACCGGCGAGCCGTGAGTCTCGAACGTTCCGTTGTCCTGCGTTCCGCCCTGCACGTGCCTCGGGTTGTCCGGCGCCACCGACAGGCTCTGGAACTGGATCGTCGAGAGCCCCTTGTTTAGGTTGAAGAGGCGAGTAGGGACAGCCGAGAGCAGCTGCTCGCAGGTGGCCAGGCCCGTGCCGGAGAGCGCCCGGTAGGTCGTGCACTGCGACGAGATGTCGGCGAAATCGCCGGTCGAGCGCATCAGGCCGCCGTCACCACCGAAGATCGCGGCGTCCGTCCCCGGGATCTCGACGATCGCGTGCGAGTCGGGATGCTGCCCGTTCGGCGCGATCGGGTTCGGCTGGCAGCAATTGCCTGGCGGCGTCGCACCCGTCGTCGCGTCCCAGGTCATGTCCGTGAAGGACGCACCGGCATCCGTCGAGCGGATGAACGCACGGCCGTTCGTGGTGTGGCCGTACGTGCCGTACGAGTACGAGCCGCCGAGGTAGACCGTGTCGGGCTTGCCCGGTGGCGAGTAGACGACGTTGTCGTACCAGCACTGCGCCGTGCAGTAGCCGATGTTCTGCGAGTTGGTCAGGTCGGTGAAGAGCGGCGAGGCCGCCCGCACGTCATCGGTCCGCCAGAAGCGGGCCCGGTTGGCTCCCGCGTCGCTGCGGTTCCCGTCGCCGACGTACATCCGCAGGTTGCCGTTCGGCAGCGTCGTGATCGCGAACTCGGCGCGGTCGGTGTTCTCCGCGAAGTTGAGCGCCGGCTTGATCTGCGACCAGCTCTGGCCGTCGTCGGTCGACCGCCAGACGCCGCCGCTCCCGGCCGTGGTAGCCGCGAAGTCGGCCGCGTAGACGGTGCTGTTCGTCGAGCCGAAGCCCGGGTCGAGCCTGACCTCGTTCACGCCTCGGATCGACGCCTTCGGGTTGGTGCCGTTGCACGTTGCGGGGCACCCGTCTCCGCCGTCCCAGATGAAGTTGAAGTTGGCGCCGCCGTCGGTGGACTCGAAGAGCCCGAACGGGGGCCTCGGGATCGGCGGGTTCGACGACGCGCCGCCGCTCGAGACCGAGCTGACGCCGCGGACGCCACGCGTCGACGAGACGAAGATGTGGCTCGGATTCGTCGGGTCGACGACGACCGAGCTGATCGCGCGGGCCAAGAACGCGTCGCCTTCGTAGGTGCCGTTCGTGCCGACGCCCGGCGTGAAGGTCGTGATCGGGCCCACGTGCGATGCCAGGTGTGTCCACGTGTTGCCGCCGTCGGTCGATTTGTAGAGGCCCATGCCGGCTTCGGAGTCGGCGGAGGCGTTCGGCTCGCCGGTGCCCGCGTAGAGCACGCCGCCCGAGTAGACCAGTGTCCCGATCGCGTTCGTGGCGAAGCTGTCAGAAAGGAACGTCCAGCTCGCCCCGTTTCCGGAGAGGGCGTTGTCCGTCCTCCAGATCCCACCGCCCGCGGCGGCGACCCAGACTCGGCAGCGTCCATGCGAGCACGCCGGGTCGATCGCGAGCGCCGTCACGCGCCCGGAAGCCACGTAGTTGGCACCCGAGAACGTGAGCACGTCGGGGTAGTCGGCATGGCTCGGTCCGGCGAGGGCCCACTGGCCGGGCTGGTTCCTGCCCCTGCCGACGCCACGGCTCTGGGCACGGTGCCAGGCGCTCTGGGCGTTCAGCGTCGCCTGCAGCGGGATCCCGTCGGCCGGATACGCCTGGGCGGCATAGTCTTCGGCCGCGGCCGCGTTGATCTCGCCACCGTCCGGCTGGCGCTCGGCCTCGCCGCGGTTGCCCACGAGCTCCTGCGCCGCCAGCTTGTTGAGATGAACTTTGCTCGCCTTGGACGGCGCGGAGGCCGTGGCGAGCGCAAGCGTCACGCCCGCCGCAAGCGCTATGACTGCAGCGACGAGCAAAGGCCGGACGCGCCTGCTGTGCAAGGGCGTCCGGAGCGGGTTTTTACGCAAAGCGTCTCTCCTCTCCCCAGATTGACGTCGCGGGCTTCCCTCGGAAGGCCGCGGACCCAATTCCGGGCGGATCGTACCATCGCATTAGCAGCCTTTTCGGCCCCCTTTTAGGTGAGTTGGTGCGGATCGGTACAGGTCAGCCGTCGTGCGGCTTGGCCATCTTGCGGTAGTCGAGCGCCTCGTCGAGGGTCTGCTCGTCGACGCCGGCCTCCCGCGCCACCTCGCGCAGCGAGCGGCCCGAGCTCGCCGCCTCCTTCACGATCTCCGCGGCCTTGTCATAGCCGATGTACGGGTTCAGCGCGGTCGCGGCCGACAGCGTGAGCTCCGCGTAGCGCTCGCACGTCTCGCGATTCGCCTCGATCCCCTCGACGCACTTTTCGGCGAAGAGCCGCGACGCGGCGGCGAGCAGCCGGACCGAATCGAGCAGATTGCGAGCCAGCAGCGGCACGAACACGTTCAGCTCGAAGTGGCCCTGCATCCCGCCGACCGTGATGGCAGCGTCGTTGCCGATCACCTGCGCCGCGACCTGCGTGACCACCTCGGGAATGACGGGGTTGACCTTCCCGGGCATGATCGAGCTCCCCTTCTGGAGCTCCGGCAGGGCGATCTCGGCCAGCCCCGCCCGCGGGCCCGAGCCCATGAAGCGGATGTCGTTGGCGATCTTCGTCAGCGAGACGGCGACCGTCTTGAGCGCGCCTGAGACCTCGACGATCGCGTCGCGCGCAGCCTGCGACTCGAACGGGTCGGCAGGAGCGGAGATCGGGAGGCCTGTCTCCTCCTGCAACCGCTCCCTCACGCGCGCGGCGAACTCGGCGTGCGTGTTGAGCCCGGTCCCTGTAGCGGTACCGCCGAGCGGCACCTTGCCAAGCCGCGGAAGGGCGTCCGCGATCCGCGCGTGTCCTTCGCGCACCTGCGTCGCATAGCCGCCGAACTCCTGGCCGAGAGTGACCGGCACCGCGTCCATCCAGTGCGTGCGGCCGGACTTGACGACGTCGTCGAACTCCTGCGCCTTCGCGGCAAGCGCGTCGCCGAGCCGCTCGAAGACGGGAAGCAGTTCGTTCGTGATCTGGTCGAGAGCCGCGAGGTGCACGGCCGTCGGGAAGACGTCGTTCGACGACTGGCCCATGTTCACGTCGTCGTTCGCATGGACGTCATCGCCCGCGAGCGTGGCGATCACCTCGTTCGCGTTCATGTTCGAGGACGTGCCCGAGCCGGTCTGGAAGACGTCGATCGGGAACTGGTCGTCTAGCTCGCCGGCCGCAACCCGGTCGGCCGCTGTCGCGATGCGTTCCGCCTTGTCGTGGTCGAGCAGGCCGAGCTCGGCGTTCACGCGGGCGGCGGCCGCCTTGATCCGTCCGAGCCAGCGCGCAACCGGCGCCGGAATCGGCTCGCCGGAGACGGGGAAGTTCTCGACCGCCTTGCGCGTTTCGCCGCCCCAGAGCTCTCGCTGGGCCTCGGTCGCCACGAGGTCGAGTCTACTCAGGCAGGGTGGAGCCGGCGGCGCTCGAGCGGGCGCTGGCGCAGCTGCCGCCGCGTCGCCTCGCCGACGTCGCTGGAGACGGCCCAGCCGACGTAGCCGCAGTGCGGGCACTCGCCCGCGTCGAGGTTGCGGCGCGAGGAGGGATAGACGACGCGAACGTCGCCACAGCGAAGGCATTCGACCCGCAGAGAGGCCATTTCGCCTCTGAAATCGGGCTGCTCATGCGCGCTGCGACCCCTCGACCGAGGGATCGGACTCAGTCAGTTGAATACTTCGGCTGGACCTTCTCGCCGCGGATCTGGGCGATGGCGTTGTTGGCGGCGATCGCGGCCTCGCCCATGCCGATCGTGATCAGCGTGATCTTGCCCGCGTAGCCGGCGACATCGCCTGCCGCAAACACGCGCGGAAGGCTCGTCTCGCAGGTCGTCGGTTCGATCTTGATCTGGCGCTTGCCCTCGAGCTCGAGGCCCCAGTCGGCGATCGCGCCCAGGTGGGAGTGGAAGCCGAGCAGCGTGATCAGCGCCTGGCAAGGCACCTGCTCGCTCTCGCCCGTCTTCGTGTTCTCGATCGTGACGGCCTCGATGCTCCCGTCGCCGTGCACCTCCCGCACCTCGCACGGCGTCATGATCCGAACGCGTCCCTCGCCCTCGAGCGCCCGCGCCTCGTTGAGCGAGGACTCGAGCGCGCGGAAGTTGTCGCGCCGGTGGACCAGCGCGATCGGTGGGCGCGCGGTGTCCTGCAGGCCGAGCGTCCAGTCGAGCGCCGAGTCGCCGCCGCCGACGATCACGCAGGTCTGGTCCTCGAAGACCGCCTTCTCGCGCACGAAGTAGTGGAGGCCCTTGCCCTCCCACTCGTCGATGTTCTCGACTCCGAGCTTCCGCGGCTCGAAGGCGCCGTGACCGGCGGTGATGATCAGCGCGCGCGAGAGGTACGGCCCGCCCTTGTCCGTGCCGACGGCGAGCACCTCCTCGCCGTTCTGGCTGATCCGCTCGAGCGTCTGCACCTCCTCGCCGAGCCGCACGTCCGCGCCGTACTGCAGCCCCTGCTCTGCGCAGAGCTCGATCAGCTTCGTGCCGAGGATCTTCGGGTGGCCCGCCACGTCGTAGACGTGCTTCTCCGGGTAGACCGCGGCAACCTGGCCGCCGAGCTGCTCGAGGCTCTCGACGATGCGGACCGAGGCGTCACGGTGGCCCGCGTAGTACGCGGCGGAAAGGCCGACCGGGCCAGCTCCGAGGATCGTGATGTCGACGACGCCGTTCTCGCTCACGGCGTCCGCATGCTACTCAGCGATTAGTGGCAAGAGCCGCAGCCGGCGGCGTCCTCGGGGGCCGCGCCCTCCTCCACCTGGAAGGAGTGGCCGCACCCGCACGAGGCCGAGACGTTCGGGTTGTTGATCGCGAAGCCGGCCTGCAGGCCCTCGACCCAGTCGATCTCGGTGCCCGCGATGTACGGCGCGCTGAACGGATCCACCACGACGGCGATGCCGTGGCTCTCGAGCTCGTGGTCGCCCTCCTGTGAGCCCCGGTCGAAGCCGAGCGCGTACTGGAACCCGGAGCAGCCGCCGCCCTGGACGGCAATCCGCAGGACCGCAGCCTCGCCCTCGGGCTCCTCGGCCATCAGGTCCCTGACCTTGGCGGCCGCGCTCGCTGACAGCGAGACGAGGGTCACCGGGCGCTCAGTGATCTCCATCGAGCGCATCGTAGCAACGTGCTCAGACCGTCCGAATCCCCCGGCCGGGAGGGTGACTTTGTAACAGCTGTCTCACGCTTGGTTGAGCCGTTTTCCTCCTCGCTCGTGATGCTCCAGGCTCTGCTAGCGTCCCGCTCTCGCGACGCGGGAGGAGTCGGTGCTCGACAGCTGGTTCGCCTTCCTGATCTACGCAGTCTTCGCGTTCGCGATCCCCGTCTCGATGGTCGCGATGTCGTTCGTCTTCGCGACCCGCCCGCGGCGTCGTACCAGGGCGAGGACGATCCCGTTCGAGTCGGGGGTCTCGCAGGGCCCGCCGCACCAGACCCGCTTCACGATCAGCTTCTACCTGACGGCGATGCTCTTCATCGTCTTCGACATCGAGATCGTCTTCCTCTACCCACTCGCCGTCATCCTCCACAGCCTCGCCTGGTTCGGCTTCGTCGAATTCGTCTTCTTTCTCGTGATCCTCGCGGTCGCGTACGTCTACATCTGGCGGAAGGGAGCTTTGGAATGGCGCTGAGGGATCACGGATTGAAATCCGAGCGCGTGCTCTGGCAGGGCAAGGGGCCCGGCGTCTTCGAGACCGAGCTCGGCGAGCTCGAGCAGCGCCTCGGCCTGACAACCGTCGAGAAGGCGGTCGCCTGGGCGCAGGGCAGCTCGATGTGGCCCGACACGTTCGGCCTCGCCTGCTGCGCGATCGAGATGATGTCGATCGTCTCGGCGCGCTACGACATCGCCCGCTTCGGCGCCGAGGTCTTCCGCTCCTCGCCGCGCCAGGCCGACCTCCTGATCGTCTCGGGTCGCGTCGCGCACAAGATGGCCGCGCCGCTGCGCCAGATCTACGACCAGATGCTCGAGCCGAAGTGGGTGATCGCCATGGGCGCGTGCGCGAGCTCGGGCGGGATGTTCAACAACTACGCAGTGCTCCAGGGGGTCGACAAGATCGTCGCGGTCGACATCCACGTCCCCGGCTGCCCGCCGCGGCCGGAGGCGCTCGTCGAGGGGATCGTCCGGCTGCAGGAGAAGATCAAGGCGGGCGTGCCGCCGGCCTACGAGATCCGGGGCGTGGCGAGCTGACCTACGAGGGCGTCCCCGGCCTCGTAGAGACGCGAGAGGCGCACGACGAGACCACGCTCGTCGTCGATCCGGCGCGGCTGGTCGAGGCGTGCACGCACCTGCGCGACGTGGAGGGGTTCAGCTTTCTCGCCGATGTCACCGCCTCGGATTACCTCGGCTGGGGGGAGCGCGGAACGGCCGGGTACATCGGCACCTCCCAGGGCCGCGACCTGAACCGGCCGGGCTCGCAGGGCCTCCCGAAGCTGCCCGAGCCGAAGCCCAAGCGCTTCGCGATGAACTACCACCTGCTCAATGTTCCCGGCGGCGGGCGGGTCCGCGTGCAGGTCTGGCTGGACGACGGTGAGCCGGTGCGGAGCGTCGTGCCCGTCTGGGCGACCGCCGACTGGCACGAGCGTGAGGCCTGGGACCTGATGGGCATCCCGTTCGACGGCCATCCGAACCCGGTCCGGATCCTGATGGAGGACGACTGGGAGGGCCACCCCCTGCGCAAGGACTACCCAATCGGCGGCGAGCCGGTGCGCTTCTCCGGAGAAGAGTAAGTGGCAGTCGCGCCCGAGCGGCCCCGGATCTACGACGGGACGCGCGTCCCCTCCCCGGTCCCGACGATCCTGCAGGTGCCCGAGGAGCTGCGCGGCTCCGAAGACCTGCTCCAGGTCAACTTCGGCCCGAACCACCCCTCGACGCACGGCGTGCTGCGGCTCGTCGTCGACCTGCACGGCGAGAACGTCGTCGGCCTGCGCGCGGTGGTCGGCTACCTGCACACCGGGTTCGAGAAGAACATGGAGCAGAAGACCTGGTGGAAGGCGATCACGTACCCGGAGCGGATCGACTACCTCTCCTTCCAGACAAACGAGCTCGTCTTCGTGCTGGCAATCGAGAAGCTGCTCGAGCTTGAGGTGCCGGAGAAGGCGACGTGGATGCGGATGTGCCTCTCCGAGTTGAACCGGATCCACTCGCATCTCGTCTGGCTCGGCACCGCCGCTCTCGAGCTCGGCGCGATCTCGATGTTCTGGTACTGCTTTCGCGAGCGCGACCAGATCCTCGACCTCTTCGAGCTGGTCGGCGGCACGCGCATGCACACGCGCTACTTCCAGGCCGGCGGGCTGGCCGAGGACATCCCGCGCGGTTTCTTCCCCGAGGCGCGCACGTTCGTCGATTGGATGCCGAAGGCGGTCGACGACTACGAGGCGCTCGTCGACCAGAATGAGATCTGGCTCGAGCGGACGAAGGGGATCGGGCTGCTCTCCGCCGAGGACGCGATCGCGCTCGGCCAGTCGGGGCCGGTGCTGCGCGGGTCGGGCGTCGAGTGGGACCTGCGGCGCGCTGAGCCGTACCTCGCGTACGACCAGGTCGATTTCCAAGTCCCGACGTATCCGAACGGCGACGTCTGGGACCGGTACAAGGTGCACATGGACGAGATGCGGGAGTCCACCCGCATCGTTGCCCAGTGCCTCGACCGGCTCGAGGGGATGGAGGGCGAGCCGTGGATCGCGGACGACCGCAAGGTCGTGCTGCCGCCGCGCGAGGAGCTACACACCTCGATGGAGTCGCTGATCCACCATTTCAAGATCGTCACCGAGGGCTACCTGGTGCCCGAGGGCGAGGTCTACCTGGCGGTCGAGTCGGCCCGCGGCGAGCTCGGCTGCTACGTCGTCTCGGACGGCGGGCCGAAGCCGTGGCGGGTCAAGTTCCGGGCGCCTTCGTTCGTCGCGCTGGAGGCGACCGCTACCTGCATGTCCGACGCGCTGGTCGCCGACCTGATCGCGATCGTCGGCTCGCTCGACACGGTGATGGGGGAGGTTGACCGCTGAACATCGAGGAGCTTGCGGCCGAGTACCCGCAGCGCCGGTCGGCGATCCTGCCGGCGCTCCGCGTGGCACAGGAGGAGCACGGCGGCTGGCTTCCTCCGGAGGCACTGCGCGAGGTGGCGGATGCGCTCGAGCTGGCGCCGGCGCAGGTGAAGGCGGTGGCGTCGTTCTACGACATGCTCCACCTCGAGCCGGTGGGGCAGCACCTCGTCGAGGTGTGCACCAACCTGTCGTGCGCGCTCGTCGGGGCGCAGCAGGTCGTGGAGGCGTTCGAGCACGAGCTGGGCGTGCGGCCGGGCGAGACGGCGGAAGACGGATCGGTGACGCTGCGGACGATCGAGTGCGCCGGCGGCTGCGGCCGCGCGCCGGTCGTGGTCGTGGACGGGCGGTACCGCGAGCCGGTTCGGGCCGAGGATGTGCCTGGGATCGCCAAGGAGCTGCGGGATGGCGATTGACGAGATCACCCTCGCGCACGCGGACGAGCGCGACCTGACTCAGCTGACCGAGTACCGCGCGGGCGGCGGCTACGCGACGCTGCGCAAGGCCCGGAAGATGGAGCCCGCGGCGATCATCGGGGAGCTCGTCAAGTCGAACCTCCGCGGCCGCGGCGGCGCGGGCTTCCCGATGGGTCGCAAGGCGAGCTTCCTCGCCAAGGGCACCGGCAAGCCGACGTACCTGTGCGTCAACGCGGACGAGTCGGAGCCGGGCACGTTCAAGGACCGCGAGATCATGCTCCGCAACCCGCACCTCCTGATCGAGGGCTGCCTGATCACGGCGCACGGAATCGAGTCGAAAAGCGTCTTCATCTACCTCCGGGGCGAGTACCTCGACGTGTTCGAGGTGATGCGGCGCGCGCTGGACGAGGCTCGGGACGCGCGGCTCTTCGGGGGCGTCACGATCGTGCTTCATCGCGGCGCGGGCGCATACATCTGCGGCGAGGAGTCGGCGCTGCTCGAGTCGCTCGAGGGGAAACGAGGCCAGCCGCGCTCGCGCCCGCCGTTCCCGGCGGTGAGCGGGCTCTACGGGTCCCCGACACTGATCAACAACGTCCAGACGATCGCGACCGTGCCGCCGATCATCGAGCACGGCGGGGACTGGTACGCCTCGATCGGGCCGGAGACTTCGCCGGGCACGGTCGTGTTCTCGCTCTCCGGCAACGTCGTCCGGCCGGGGAACTACGAGCTGGAGCTCGGGACGCCGCTGCGGGAACTGGTGTACGACGTCGGCGGCGGGATTCCGGACGGTCGCGAGCTGAAGGCGCTCATCCCGGGCGGCTCCTCGACGACCGTCATGACGCCGGAACTGCTCGACACGCCGCTCGACTACAACTCGGTCGCGGAGGCGGGGTCACAGTTCGGAGCCGCGGCGGTAATCGTGATCGACGACCGCGCCTGCATGGTGCAGTTCGCACTCCGCTCGACGCAGTTCTACATGCACGAGTCGTGCGGCAAGTGCACGCCGTGCCGTGAGGGGACGCGCTGGATGACGCAGCTCCTGCGCAAGCTCGAGGACGGACGCGCGGAGCAGTCGGAGCTCGACCTCCTCCTCTCGGTTGCCGACCGGGTGATGGGAAAGTGCCTCTGCGCGCTCGGTGACTTCGCCGCGGGGCCGGTCGTCGAGTACGTGCGGGCGTTCCGCGAGGAGTTCCAGCGGCACATCGACGAGGGCGGCTGCCCGTTCGGCGGCGAGTCCTCGCTCGAGGGCGTCTTCGCCCCGGTCGACCAGCACACGCACGCGCCGGTGGCGGAGGTCCCCGCGTGATCCGGTGTCAGACACCGCAACGGAAGCGTCACGAAGATTCCACAATCCCTGCTCAGGGCGATCTCGCCGGTGTCAGACACCGTGACGAGGGTGTGACGTGAGCGCGCCCGAGCTCGTCACCGTGACCGTCGACGGGCGCGAGGTGCAGGTTCCCGCCGGGACCGGGCTGGTCGAGGCGGCGCTCTCGGCCGGCATCGAGATCCCCGTCTTCTGCTACGAGCCGCGGCTCGGGCCCGCGATCGGCGCCTGCCGGATGTGCCTCTGCGAGGTCGAGGGCATGCCGAAGCTCCAGGCCGCCTGCACGATGACCGCCCAGGACGGGCTCGTCGTCCACACCGCCCAGACCTCCGCGCGGGCCGCCGAGGGGCAAGAGGCGACGCTCGAGTTCATCCTCGTCAACCACCCGCTCGACTGCCCGGTCTGCGACAAGGGCGGCGAGTGCCCGCTCCAGGACCTGACCTTCCGCTGGGGCCCCGGCAACACGCGCATGACCTTTCCGAAGCGCACCTTCGAGAAGCCGATCCCGATCTCGCCGACGATCGCGCTCGACCGCGAGCGCTGCATCCTCTGCTACCGCTGCACGCGCTTCTCGGAGGATGTCGCCGAGGACGGCCAGCTCGTCGCCGTCAACCGCGGCGCCCAGTCGCTGATCGCGACCTTCGAGGACGAGCCCTACCGCGCGCCGTTCTCCGGCAACGTGATCGAGCTCTGCCCGGTCGGCGCCCTCACCTCGACCCAGTACCGCTTCGAGGCCCGCCCGTGGGAGATCCAGAACGTGCCGACCATCTGTGGGCTCTGCCCGGTCGGCTGCAACGTCAACGCGACGACCCGCGAGGGCAAGGTCAAGCGGATCCTCTCGCGCAACCACCCAGAGGTGGACGAGGGCTGGCTCTGCGACAAGGGACGCTTCGCCTTCACGCACCTCCGCGCGCGCGACCGGATCGCCGACCCGCTCCGCCGAGTCGGCCGGCGCCGCTTCGAGGAGCTCGCCTGGGACGAGGCGCTCGACGGCGTGGAGCGCTTGCTACGCCAGGCCGAAGGCCGCATCGTGACCGCGCTCTCAGGGTCCGAGACCGTCGAGCAGGCGTACGCACTCGGCCGGTTGCTCCGCGAGGGGCTCGGCGCACACTCGGCGCTTCTGCCGGAGGAGGTGAGCCCTGCCCTCGACGCGTTCCGGCTCCCGCTGTCCGCGATCCGCGACTCGGAGGTCGTGGTCGTCCTCGGCGACGAGCCTGTGGCCGAGCGCGCGCCGATCGTCGACCTCTGGATCAAGGCGGCGCGCAAGCGCGGCTCCCAGGTCGAGCACGCCGGTGACGCGCTCGAGGGCTGCCGGCGCCTCGCCGACGGGCGCAACGCGCTGGGGAAGCGCCTTCGGGAAAGCGAGCGGGCCGTCCTCGTCTGGTCGAGCGAGGAAGGCGCCGGCGGCGCCCACCTGGCCGCCCTCGCGCGCAAGCTCGGCTTCGCCGACAAGCCCGGCTGCGGCGCCTTCCACCTGCCCCAGACCGCGAACGGTCGCGGGGTCGCCGATGCCTGGGCATGCGCCTCGGACGGCGAAGGGCCCAACCCCGACCCGATCGGCCTACTCGTCGTCTCGGGCGACGAGGCCGGAGCCGACCCGAACGTCCGCGCGCTGGCCGAGCACGCGGAACACGTCCTCGCGATATCGATGTTCCGAGGGCTCGTCGCCGGCTGGACCGACCTCGTCCTGCCCGGTACGAGCTACCTCGAGCGCGACGGCACCTACGTCAACCTCGAGGGCCGCCTCCAGCGTCTGCGGCGCGCTGTTATCCCACCCGCCCCGGACGAGCTCGCCTGGATCTCGAGGGTCGCGGAGCGGTTCGGCATCGATGTCCCGCCGTACGCGTCCGCCGTCTTCGCCGAGCTCTCGGAGCGGATCTACGACGGGCTTCCGTTCGGGGCGGTCGGCGAGCAGGCGGAGCTGCGCACCCGGAGCGAGGCTCCCGCGCCGGAGCTGCCCGAGGAGCCACCGGCGCCGGACGGCGACGGCCTGCGCCTCGTCCGTTACCGCCCCCTCTTCTCCGGCCCGGCCGTCGAGCGGGTCCCCGAGCTCGAGTTCCAGCGACCAGAGCCCGAGATCGAGCTCTCGCCCGCCGACGCCGAGCAGCGGGGGATCGCCGGCGGTGAGACGGTCGCGGTCTCGCACAACGGCACGTCGCTCGAGCTGCGCGCCAGCATCCGCCGCGACGTCCGAGAGGGCGTCGTCCGGATCCCGCAGCAGCACGCGGGCGACCTGGGCGGAACGGTCGAGGTGAGCAAGTGACCGACCCCTGGTGGATCTCGGCGATCAAGGCGTTCGTGATCATCAACCTGCTTCTGCTCACGTTCGCCTACATGACGTGGGTCGAGCGCAAGGTGCTCGCGCGGATGCAGCTCCGCTACGGGCCGAACCGCGCCGGGCCCTTCGGCCTGCTCCAGCCGATCGCCGACCTGATCAAGTTGATCCGCAAGGAGAGCTTCTTCCCGGCCTCGGCCGTCGACCGGCTCTACATCGCGGCGCCGGTGCTCTCGTCGTTCACGGCACTGGCCGCGTTCAGCGTGATCCCGTTCGGGCCCGGCTGGCACATCGGGAAATGGGACGTCAGCGGCGAGGTGGTCAACGTCCCGATCTCGCTGGTCCTGCTGTTCGCGCTGGGCTCGCTCGGGATCTACGGCTTCATCGTCGGCGGCTGGGCCTCGGACTCGAAGTACGCGCTCCTCGGCTCGATGCGCACGTGCGCGCAGATGGTCTCGTATGAGGTCTCGCTGACCTTCGCGGTCCTCGGCGTCGTGCTGATGGGCCAGTCGCTCTCGCTCGTCGACATCGTCCACAAGCAGGCGGAGACGTTCTGGTTCTTCGGGCCGCAGTTCGTCGGCCTGCTGGTCTTCTTCATCGCCGGCGTGGCCGAGACGAACCGCCCCCCGTTCGACCTGCCCGAAGCCGACACCGAGCTCGTCGCGGGCTACCACACCGAGTACAGCGGCATGCGCTTCGGCCTCTTCCAGATGGGCGAGTACGTGAACATGATCACGCTCTCCGCGCTGGCCGTGACGCTCTTTTTCGGCGGCTGGTACGGACCCTGGGCCCCGCTCGGCCCGCTCTGGTTCGTGCTGAAGCTCCTCGCGGTGCTGTTCATCTTCCTCTGGCTGCGGGCGACGCTGCCGCGCCTCCGCTACGACCAGCTGATGCGCCTCGGCTGGAAGGTGCTCCTGCCCCTGGCAACGATTAACGCGGTCGTCACTGCGGCTCTGGTGGTGGCGTTCTAGTGCTGAGGCGTCGCTTGCGATGCCGACCTCAGGACGCGCGGGCTTTGCCCGGGCGTCCGTCTGAGATGACCTGTCGATGCCGCGACGAGGACAGTCTGTGAGTCGGAACCCGATCGACAGCGTGAAGGGCTTCGGCGTCACGTTCAAGCAGATCTTCAAGAAGCCGATCACGCAGCAGTACCCCGAGTACAAGCGGCCCGTGTACCCGCGCTTCCGCGGGCGGCACCGGCTCTGGCGGTACGAGAACGGGCTCGAGAAGTGCGTCGGCTGCTCGCTCTGCGCCGCCGCCTGCCCGGCCGACTGCATCCGCGTCGTGGCGGCCGAGAACACGCCCGACAACCGCGTCTCCGCGGGCGAGCGCTACGCCCGGATCTACGAGATCAACATGAGCCGCTGCATCTTCTGCGGCTACTGCGAGCTCGCCTGCCCGTTCGACGCGATCACCCTCGGCAACGAGTACGAGATCTCGGAGTACTCGCGCGACGACCTGATCTACACGAAGGACATGCTGCTCGCCGAGCCGATCAAGAAGGTCCCGGTCGCCGACCCCGAGCTCTACGACACGCCGATCCCCTACTACCAGGAACACTCGTAATGGGCAACGTGCTGGTGTGGGCAGTGTGGGTCGTCGCGACCTTCGCCTGTCTCGGCTCGGGCATCGCCGTCGTCTCCTTTTCGAACCCGTTCTATTCGGCGCTCTCGCTGATCGGAAACCTCGCCTCGCTGGCGGTGCTCTACCTGCTGCTCTCGGCGGAGTTCGTGGCCGCGGCGCAGGTACTCGTCTACGCGGGGGCGGTGATGGTGATGTTCCTGTTCGTGATCGCCTACCTCGGCGGGCGAGCCGACGCACCGTGGGCGGGCGGCCCGAGCTGGCAGGCGCTGGCGGCGGTCTCGGCGTCCTCGGCGCTGCTCGTCGAGGTGATCGTCGTGGTCGGCCTCAAGTCGAGCGGCCGCCTCTCGCACTCGCCGCCGACCGACTACTTCTTCGGACGCCCGGCCCAGATCGGGCAGCTCTTCCTGACCGACCACCTGCTGGCCTTCGAGATCACGTCCATCGTGCTCCTGATCGCGGCGGTCGGCGGGGTGATCCTGGGCAGCCACCGAGAGAGTCGAGCGTCGATCAATGATCGGCCCTGACGTCGTCTGGTACCTCTGCGTCGCCGCCTTCCTGTTCTGTACGGGCGCCCTCGGCGTCCTGATCCGCCGGAGCCCGCTGATCGTCCTGCTCTCGCTCGAGATCATGCTCAACGGGGCGAACCTGGCCCTGATCGCCTTCGCACGCCACTACGGCCGCGCTGACGGGCAGATCTTCGCGCTGACCGTGATGGCGGTCGCCGCCTCCGAGGTCGTCGTCGGGCTCGGCCTGATCGTCGCGATGGCGCGGCGGCGGCTCGACCTCGACGTGGACAAGTTCCGGACCCTGCGCGGTTGATCGCAGCCGCCTGGATCTGCCTCTTCGCGCCCCTCGGCGCGGCGCTCGCGATCACCCTGGCCGGCCAAAGGCTGACGCGCCGCGGGGCGGGTTACCTGGCGACGGCGTCCGTCGGCGTCTCGTTCGTCGCGGCACTCGTCAGCTTCGCTCTCCTGCTCGGCGACGCGCCCGACGACCGCTCGCACCCCTCGACGCTCTGGCGCTGGCTGACCGCCGGGCCGTACCACTTCGACCTCCGCATCCTGGTCGACCCGCTCTCGGTCTTCATGATGCTGGTCGTCGCCGGGGTCGGCTTCCTGATCGTGGCCTACTCGATCGGCTACATGGACGGCGACGACGAAGAGCGCCGCTACTTCGCCTACATGGCGCTGTTCGTCTTCTCGATGCTGCTGCTCGTCCAGGGCGGGAATCTCTTGTTGCTGCTCGCGGGGTGGGGTTTGGTCGGCCTCTCGTCGTACCTCCTGATCGGCTTCTGGCACGACCGGCCGAGCGCGATCGCGGCTGCCAAGAAGGCGTTCGTGATGAACGCGGTCGGCGACGCGACGATGGCGCTCGCGCTCTTCCTGCTGATCCAGCGCACCGGCTCGCTCGACTTCGAGCGCGTCTTCCCGCAAGCCGGCTCGCTCGGCGGCTGGGCGGCGAACCTGGTCGCGCTCGGGCTGCTCGGCGGCGCGGTCGCGAAGTCGGCACAGCTGCCGCTCCAGACCTGGCTCCCGGACGCGATGGAGGGCCCGACGCCGGTCAGCGCGCTGATCCACGCGGCGACGATGGTGACCGCCGGCGTCTACCTGATCGTCCGGACGCACCCGCTGTTCGAGGCGGCACCGCGGGTGGAGGAGCTCGCCGCCGGGCTTGGCGCCGCGACGCTGCTACTCGCCGGGCTGATCGCGCTCGTCCAGACCGACATCAAGCGCGTGATCGCCTACTCGACGATGTCGCAGATCGGCTACATGTTCCTCGGCGCGGGCCTCGGGGCCTACGCGAACGGGATGTTCCACCTGATGACGCACGCCTTCTTCAAGGCGCTGCTCTTCATGGCGGCCGGGATCGTGATCCACGCCCTCGCCGGGGAGCAGGACATGCGGAAGATGGGCGGGCTGCGCACCTTACTGCCGCGGACGTACTGGGCGTTCGCGATCGGGGCGCTGGCACTAGCCGGCGTGCCGCCGTTCTCCGGTTTCTTCTCGAAGGACTCGATTCTCGCGGCGGCGCTCGCCAACGGTGGCTGGTACGGCGACCTGCTCTGGGCCGCCGGCATGGCGGGCGCGTTCCTCACCGGCCTCTACGCCTTCAGGATGCTCTTCCTCGCGTTCTGGGGAGAGCCGTCGGCGTTCGTTCGGGAGCACTTCCACGCGCTGCGGCGTGACGTTGTCGGCTATTCGCTCGGCGTGCCGGTGGCCGTGCTCGCGGTGCTTGCGGCGCTGGGCGGCTGGATCCAGTTCGCCGGCATCTGGACGCCGATCTCGAACTGGCTGGAGCCGGTCGCGCCGGCGCTCGAGGACGCATCGAGCACGCAGGAAGCGGTGTCGAGCATCCTCGCGGTTGCGCTCGGGCTGGCCGGAATCGGCGTTGCCTGGTGGATCTACGGAGCTCGAAGGGCGACCGCACCGCGGGCGCTGCCGCTGTTCGAGCGCAAGTTCTACTTCGACGAGCTCTACGACGCGCTCTTCTACCGGCCGGCCGTCCTGCTCGCGCACGGCCTCCTCGTCGCGGTCGAGCGGCCGCTCGTCTTCGGCTCCGTGCGGGAGCTCGCCGCCGCAGTGCGCGATCTCGGCACCGGCACGCGCGGCCTGCAGACCGGGCTCGTCCGCAGCTACGTGCTGGCGATCGCCGCCAGCCTCGCCGTCGTCATGGTCGTCTTCGTGGTGGTCCGCTGATGCACTGGCTGGCGACCGCGCTGATCCTGCTGCCGATCGCCGGCGCCTTGGCCGTCTGGATCCTGCCGCTCCAGCCGTTTGCGGTCGGGTCGACCGCACTGCTCGTCGCGCTTGCCGAGGTGGCGCTCTGGATCGACTCCGTAGCGCGCTTCGACTTCGGCCGCCCGGGCCTCCAGCTCGACCAGCGCACGAGCTGGTTCTCGGACCTGCACGTCTCCTACCACGTCGGGCTCTACGGCTTCTCGCTCTGGCTGGTCGGGATGACGGTGGTCGTGATGGCGGCGGCGATCGGCTACGCGTTCTGGGCCGGGCGCGACCGGCCGCGCGCCTACTACGGGCTGATGCTGCTCCTGACGGGCGCGCTGGTAGGCGTCTTCGCCGCCCAGGACCTGCTCCTCTTCTACGTCTTCTGGGAGGCGATGCTGATCCCGCTCTACGTCCTCGTCGGCGTGTGGGGGGGGGCCGGGCGGCTGCGCGCCACGCTGCTGTTCGTCATCTACACGATGGCCGGCTCGCTGCTGATGCTCGCCTCGATCATCGTGCTCGGGCTCTCGCAGGGGACATTCGACCTGGTCGGGTCCGGGACGAACGGGAGCGACTGGATCTTCCTCGGCTTCGTCGCGGCGTTCGCGGTCAAGGCGCCGCTCTTCCCGCTCCACGCCTGGCTGCCGGAGGCCTACCGCGAGTCGTCGCCGGAGGTGGCGGCCGTGCTGAGCGGGGTCGTCTCGAAGGCGGCAGCGTACGGCTTCCTGCGGATCGCGATCTCGAAGTTCCCGGGGCCGGTGTCGGACTTCAGGACGCCGATCCTCGTTCTGGCGGCCTGCGGGCTCGTGTACGGCTCGATACTCGCCTTCCGCGCGCCGGACCTGCGCGGTGTGATCGCATACTCGAGCCTCGCGCAGCTCGGGTTGATCGTGCTCGGGCTGTTCGCCGTCAACGACCTCGGGCTGAACGGCGCCGTGCTGCAGATGGTCAACCACGGGTTGATCTCGGCGACGCTGTTCCTGCTCGCCGGCGGGATCGAGCGGCGCGCGGCGACCGGTGAGCTCGCGCGGCTCGGCGGAATGGCGCGCGGGCGTCCTGCTTTGGCGACCGTGCTGATAACGACCGGAATCATCGCGCTGGCGGTGCCCGGCTCGACTGCGTTCGCGGGCGAGTTCGCGATCCTCGCGGGGGTCTTCCGAACCGGCTGGGGCTACGCCGCCGTCGGCGCGATCGCGATCGTGCTCGCGGCGATGTACATGCTGCGGATGATTTCAGCCGTCTTGCACCAGTCGCCGGGACCGGCGGTCTCGGAGGCAGCGCTCGACCTCCGTCCGGCGGAGCTGGGCTTCCTCGTACCGCTGGTGGGGCTGCTGCTCGTCCTCTCGGCGTGGCCCGCCGCGATCACAGACCGCTCATTCCGGACAGCAGTATCGGCTCAAACATTTGCGCGTTACCGCCTTCCAAGCGATATCGCAAGCTCGAGCGCAGCTGCCGAGGCGGCCCATCCCTGCACCGGACAAGACCCCGCCATCGCGGGCGGCTTCCTTGAGCGCGACGAGGGTTGGTGGTGCACCTCGGCCCTCTTCTTCAAGCCGAACTTGAGCGTCGATCTGCCGTGATCTTCGGGCTGCCCACGCCGCACGTCGACTGGCTCGCGATCTCGGCGTCGCTGGCGCTGCTGGGGTCGGGCGGCGTCTCGCTGCTCGCGGCGGTGCTCGCGCCGCGGCGTTGGCGGCGGCCGTTCGGCGCCGTCGTCTGCGCGCTCGGCTTCGCGGCGGCGATCGTCTTGGCGGCGATCCTCTACGCGCACTCCGCGGACGGCCACGGCGTGATCGGCGCTGCCATCCAGCGCGATCGCCTCGCCGCGCTCGCCCAGATGATCGTCGCCGGGGCGGGCCTGCTCGCGGTCGGCACCTCGTACTCCGAGCCGATGTCGGACGACCACGTTGCTGAGTACTACGCGCTGCTTGCCTGGGCCGGCGCGGGGATGGCCTTCCTCGCGAGTGCGAGCACGCTGATGACGCTCTTCCTCGGGCTGGAGTGGTTCTCGATCAGCCTGTACATCCTCTGCGCGATCGACGTCGAGCTCGTCGGCTCGCTCGAGGCGGGGCTCAAGTACCTGATCGTGGGCGGCTTCGGCTCGGCAATGCTCCTGTTCGGGTCGGCCCTCGTCTACGGCGCGACCGGCTCGCTGCGCTTCGGCGAGATCGCGCATGCGATCGGGGCGCAGGGGCTGACCCACGACGCGCTGCTCGTGGCCGGCCTCGCGCTGATGCTCGGCGGGCTCGGCTTCAAGGCGTCCGCGGCGCCGTTTCACATGTGGACGCCGGACGTCTACGAGGGCGCGCCGACGCCGGTAACGGGGTTCATGTCGGCGGCGACGAAGACGGTCGCGCTCGTCCTCACGCTGCGGGTGCTCGTGAGCGCGTTTCCGCAGGAGGCACGGCTCTGGACGGTAACCGTGGCCGTGATCGCGTGCGCCTCGCTCGCGGTCGGGAACCTGGCAGCGCTCGTACAAACGAACGTCAAGCGGATGCTCGCGTACTCGTCGATCTCGCACGCGGGGTTCATGTTGATCGCGATCGCCGCGAACAACGCCCTCGGCGGGCGGGCGCTCCTCTACTACCTGATCCCGTACTCGGCGATGTCGCTCGGCTCGTTCGCAGTGGTCGCGGCGCGCGAGCGGGAGCTGAACCGGCCGGTGACGCTGGACGGCCTGTCCGGATTCGGCTGGGAGCGGCCGCTGCTCGGGCTCGCGATGGCGGTCTTCATGCTGGGCTTCGCGGGCCTGCCGCTGACCGGTGGCTTCGTGGGCAAGTTCTACGTGTTCGCGGCCGCGTACCGGCACGGCTGGATCTGGCTCGTGATCGTCGGCGTAGTTGCGACGGCGGTCAGCCTCTACTACTACCTCGGCGTGATCCGGTCGCTGTACATGCGACCGGCCGAGGAGTTGCAGCTCGCGCCCGTGGTGGGGGGCTCGCCGCCACCGGAGCGCGTGCTGCAGGCGGCGGTCGCGGCTGCGCTCGTCGTCACGGTGGGCTCGTTCTTCGCCGTGCAGCCCCTGATCGACGGCGCGAAGCACGCGGCAGGCGCGCTCTTCTAGAAGTCGCAAAGTTGGCACAGAGTCGGCACACACTCGTGCGCCGCGACCCGGTACCGTCCCAAACCCCCACCCTCCCAGGGGCGCGCGTGCGCGCGTGAACCTATTGACGGCGCAGCTCGCCCACCAGGCCGAGCACGGCCTGGAGACAGAAGATGGCCAGGCACGCCACCACGGCCGAGCGGCCGAGCGCCGGCACCGTCCCCTGCGCGACCAACGGGGCCCGTACGGCCGCGCCGGTCACCGTCAGCGCCAGCACGATCCCCCAGAGCAGCGCGTGCAGCCCGCTGCCCGCCTTGGCGAGCGAGTCGCCGAACGCATCGAGCGCGGCAACCGCCGCCGCCGGCACGGCCGCAAGCAGCGCGTAGAAGGCAAGTCCGTGCCCGCCGAGTCCGTCCGCCGCCGCTGCCGCCAGCACGAGCGCGACGGGAACCCCTCGGCGAGCCATTGCAAAAGGTTCGCCTTCCGGCCGGATGTTCCTCCGTTACGCTCCCGGCTCCCGTGAGAAAGGAGCGCGCATGCCCGACGTGCAGGTGACGTGGCTCGGCCACGCGAGCTTCCGGGCGGACTCGCCGGGAGGGAAGCGGATCTACATCGACCCGTGGCTCAGCAACCCGAAATGCCCCGACTCCGAGAAGGAGCCCGAGCGCATCGATGTCATCGCGCTCACCCACGGCCACGGCGACCACGTCGGCGAGACCGTCGAGCTGACGAAGCAGTTCGAGCCCGAGGTCGTAGCGACGGTCGAGCTGAAGGGCTGGCTCGGCACGCAAGGCGCAGCACTCGACGAGACCCCAGGCCCGAACAAAGGCGGCACCGTCGAGGCCGCGGGCGTGAAGTTCACGGTCGTGAACGCCTTCCACTCGAGCTCCTCCGACGACGGCGACTACCTTGGCGAGGCCGCCGGCCTGGTGCTGGAGTTCGAGAACGGCACGAAGCTCTACTTCGCCGGCGACACCTGCGTCTTCGGCGACATGTCTCTGATCGGGCGGATCTACTCGCCGGACGTCGCCGTCCTGCCTATCGGCGGCCACTTCACGATGGACCCGCGCGAGGCAGGGGTCGCGCTCGAGCTGCTCGGGACGAAACGCTGCATCCCGTGCCACTTCGGCACGTTCCCGCTGCTGGCGGGGACACCGGACGAGCTGCGCCGGCAGGCGCCGGACGTCGAGGTGATCGAGCTCCAGCCGGGGGAGACGACGTCGGTTTGAGAGAGCGCTGGTTCGGCGCCACCGGCCGCCAGGTGCCGGAGATCGCCGTCGAGGGAGAGCTCGAGCTGGACGACGCCCTCGTCCTGGACGACATCTCCGACACGAAGGCGCTGCACGAGGCGCACGAGGCAGGGCGTCCCGTCATCGTCCGTGCCGACTCCGCGGACGCGGTCAAGGCCGCGCTCGCACGGCCGGAGGTCGCGTCCGTGCTCGTCCCGGAATCCAAGCGCGAGCTGGTCGAGCTCGACCTGACGGAGCTCACGTATGGCTGATCCCGTGCAGGGCAGTTTCCCTCTGGTTCCGACGAGCTGTGTTAGACGGCCGCGCGGGCGAAGCCCGCACGACCTCTTTGGTCGGCGCCGCCAAGTCGGCGCCTTGGCTAGAACCGTCGCGACGTACTCGATCGCCGCTTGCGACCTCGAGGCGCGCCAGTGGGGCGTCGCGACGCAGTCGAAGTTCCTGTCGGTGGGCTCGGTCGTTCCCTGGGCGGAGCCGGAGGTCGGCGCGATTGCGACCCAGGCCTACGCGAACCCGCGCTACGGGCCGCAGGGGCTCGACCTCCTGCGCCAGGGCCTGAGCGCCGAGGAGGTCGTCGAGCGGCTGACCTCCGAGGACGAGGGCCGCAACCACCGGCAGCTCGGCATCGTCGACGGACAGGGCCGGGCCGCGAGCTACACCGGCGCCGAGTGCATGGAGTGGGCGGGCGGCCGCACGGGCGCACGCTACTCGGCGCAGGGAAACATCCTCGTCTCCGCCGAAACGGTCGACGCGATCGCCGAGACCTTCGAGCAGAGCTCCGGCCCGCTAGCCGAGCGCCTGCTCGACTGCCTCGACGCCGCCCAGGGGGCGGGCGGCGACCGCCGCGGGCAGCAGTCGGCGGCGCTGCTCATAGTCGAAAGGGACGGTGGGTACGCAGGGCTTTCGGACGTGGTCGTCGAGCTGCGGGTCGAGGACCACGAGCGCCCGCTCGAGGAGCTCCGGCGCCTCTATGGCCTCCACAAGGCGATCTTCGGCAAGACGCCGGAGAGGTTCTGGGTCGAGGTCGACGAAGAGCTGGCGGCCGAGCTGCGGGGGCGGCTCGCGAGCCTCGGCTACGAGGGCGAGCTCGGCGACGCGTTCTTCCGCTGGGCGGGGAATGAGAACCTCGAAGAGCGCGTTGACGGCGTCGAGCGGGTCGATCCGGTCGTGCTCGAGGAGCTGAGGAGGATGACGTGAACGAGAAGCCCTACGAGGTCGTGCACCTGGACGATCTGGAGAGCTTCCCCGCCGGCCCTGACGACGACAGCTTCGTCTGGCGGCCCGTCCGCCGCCGGCTCGGCATCCGCGCCTTCGGGACGAACGCCTACACGGCCGAGAAGGCCGGCGACCGCGTCGTCGAGGAGCACCACGAACGAGACGGGCATGAGGAGCTGTACTTCGTCGCGCGGGGCCGGGCAACGTTCCTCCTCGGTGACGAGGAGATCGACGCGCCGGCAGGCACGTTCGTCCACGCAGAGCCGGGGACACGCCGGGGCGCGCATGCCGCCGAGCCCGGGACGGCAGTGCTTGCGTTCGGCGCCAAGCCCGGCGTCCCGCACGAGATCTCGCCGTGGGAGGAGATGTTCGTGGCGTTCGGCCACTTGCGAAGCGACAACGTGGAGGAGGGCCGGAGAGTCATGGCCACGGCGGTCGAGGCACAGCCCGGTGCGTGGCAGGGCCACTTCAACGCTGCCTGCTTCGAAGCTCTAGCCGGTGACAAGGACGCGGCCGTCGCATACCTGCGCAAGGCGATAGAGCTCGATCCGGCCGCCCGCGAGGCAGCGGCCAAGGACGAGGACTTCGACGCCATCCGCAACGACCCGGAGTTCCCCGCGTGAGTAGCGCAGCGCACGTCTCGGAGATCGAGCTCCCGCCGAACCCGGACCATCCGGAGTGGCCGCGATGGGCGACAGTCCGGCTTCACTTCGGCATCCGCAGCTTCGGGATCAACACTTGGCGGGCGGTCGAGGCCGGCACCACGCTGATCGGCGAACACGACGAGCTCGGCCCGCGGGCCGGCCGGCACGAGGAGCTCTACTTCGTCGCCGGCGGTAGGGCGAAGTTCACGGTGGCCGGCGACGAGATCGATGCGCCGGCCGGTACGTACGTCTTCGTCCGCGATCCGGCGGCCAAGCGCGTCGCCGTCGCGGAGGAGCCGGAGACGACAGTCGTCGCCGTCGGCGGTCAGCCGGGCGAGGCGTTCACGCCGTCTCAGTGGGAGCGGTCAGCGCGAGCGTTCTCCTACTGGTCGACGAACGAGTTCGAGAAGGCGGTGGAGCTCCTCTCGGAGACCCACGCGGAGCACCCAGAGGACGCCGGCGTGCTCTACAACCTCGCCTGCGCGGAGAGCCGTCTCGGCCGCAAGGAGGAGGCCCTGGCGCACCTGCGGCGCACCGTCGAGCTCGACCCGCAGTTCTCCGAGCTCGCGGCCGGAGACGCGGACTTCGATGCGATCCGCGAAGAGCCGGAGTACGCGTCAGCGGTCGCCGGGCAGGCGGATTCCCCGAGCCCCGCGTCGTAGCGCAGGCACCGGGTCCGCCTCCGGACGCGCTACGAGCAGCAGCGCGCCGTAGCCGGACTCGACGAGGAGCGAGTCGACGAGAAGCTGAAGGCCGAGCGCGAGTGCGAACGCCTTGTGCGCCTGCTCTCCGCCGAAGGGGACAAGCTCGTCGTCGCTCGCCGTTCCTGCGATCACGTCGCCGTACGTGACCCGGCCCATCGAGACGTCCGTGACGAGCGGGGGCCCGTCGGAGCTCGGGATCCCGACGGCGAGCGGGTTCGTCCCCGCGAGCTTTGGCCCGCCGTCAGGGTGTCCAAGCCTGGGCGGCGAGGTTGCCGTGAGCACACCGACCAGACCGCCCTCGGCGAGCTTCCGCACCCAGTAGCCGAGCATTCCCGTCGGGAAGCAGCGCTGCGCAGCGACCAGGCGCGCGTGCTCCGGCGGGTCGGCGAGCTGCGCGTCGACGATCGCGGCGAGCGTCAGGTAGCCGAGAGCTCCGTTGCCGTCCCAGCGCTCGTA
>WNGF01002347.1_pt1 | contig 42483 bp, 41 predicted proteins | sample 5400641 | NCBI WGS metagenome assembly WNGF01 (sample SAMN13153371, study PRJNA577476) | soil metagenome | isolation source: 80 cm soil or saprolite under grassland replicate 2 | place: USA:California | collected 2016-06-15 | reverse complement strand
CCCAGGCCCAGGACCCGAACGTCTTTCGCTCCGTGCGTGGCTATGCGGCTACCCTCAAGCGCGTGGCCGCCCAATCGCCCGAGCTGAACGAAGATGACGAGGTCAAGGCCACCCTGGTCGAGCTGGACACGACCATGGGCCAGCTGGACGGCGCCCTGCGCCTGTGCGGCATCGCGCTGAACTAGTGCCGAGCACAGCGTTCCGCCTGGACGCGCCGCTCAATCTGCGCGACACATTCTTCGCCGCCCGCGTCGGACCGCGCGACCCATGCTGGCGCGTCGGCTTCGAGGAGGTATGGCGCGCCACCCGCTCCCCATTCGGCCCAACCACCGAGCGCATCAGCCTGGCCCCGGACGGCACCGTCAGCGTCGAGGCCTGGGGCGACGGCGCCGAATGGCTCCTCCAGCGCGCCCCGGCGCTGTGCGGCGCCGGCGACGACCTCTCCACCTTCACGCCCGCCGACGCCTTGCTCAAAAGGCTGGCGAAAGAGCACGCCGGCATGCGCCTCGGCCGCACCGAAGCCGTTTTCGAAGCCGCATTGGCCATCGTCCTCGAGCAGCGCGTGGCCTCGCCCGATGCCTGGGAAAGCTGGCGCTGGCTCGTCTTCAGCCTCGGCGAGCGCGCCCCTGGCCCGAGGTCAGGCCTGTGGGTTCCGCCGTCGCCCGAGCGCATCGCCCACACTCCATACGAGGTGTTCCACCGCTTCGGCATCGAGCGGCGCCGTGCCGACGTGCTCAAGCGCCTCGGGGTCGTCGCGCGTCGGCTCGAGGAGTCAGTCGACCTGCCCCTGGAGGCGGCCTACAGACGCTTTGCCGCGATTCCGGGCGTAGGTCCGTGGACGCGAGCTCGCCTGGGCCTGGTCGCGCTCGGCGATCCGGACGCACTGCTCGTCGGCGACCTGCACATACCCCACCTGGTCACGCAGGCCCTGGCCGGTGAGCGGCGCGGCTCCGACGAGCGCATGCTGGAGTTGCTCGAGCCGTACCGCGGCCACCGCGCTCGGGTCGTGCGGCTGCTGATGACTCACACGATGGCGGCGACTCGCTCGCGCGCCGATTCGCGATTTCCCGTGGCCGGTACCAGTCGCCCCATTTGACCGAGCCCGAGCGCCCGCCGCGACCTGTACGCTCAAGCGGTGACGGAGCCAACCGCCCCGATTCCTGGTGCCGAATGGAACGCGCAAGCCTACGACCGGCTCGCCAACCCGATGCAGAGCTGGGGCGAGGCCATCCTGGGCCGCATGGACTTGCGCGGTGATGAAACTGCGCTCGACCTGGGCTGCGGCAGCGGGCGCCTGACCGAACATCTGCTGCGCCGCTTACCTCAGGGTCGGGTGATCGCGGTCGATCGGTCCGCCAATATGCTGGCCGCTGCACGCGAGCACCTCGAGCCGAAATTCGCGGGTCACGTCGAGTATCTCCGGCGCTCGCTGGAGTTGATTGATCTCGATGGCGTCGCCGACCTGGCCTTCAGCAACGCCGCGCTGCACTGGGTGCGCGATCATCGAGCCCTCTTCGCGGCGATCTATCGCGCGCTCAAGCCCGGCGGCTGGCTCGTCGCGCAGTGTGGCGGCGGCCCGAACATCTTGCGTGTGCGACAGCGCGCTCAGGTGCTCATGGATGCCGAGCCCTTACGACCCTATTTCGAAGGCTGGCCCGGTCCGTGGGAATTCGCCTCACCCGAGGTTTTTCGCGAGCGTCTCGCGACCGCTGGCTTCATCAACATCGAAACGTCCATGTTCGACGTCCCCGTCGTGCAGACCACATTCGACCGCTGCCGCGACTATTTGGAAAATGTGATCCTGGGCACCCATCTGGATCGCATTCCCAAGCCCGAGTTGCGCGCGCAGTTCCTGGATCGCCTCGCCGAGCAGTTCGTGCAAGACGATCCGCCGTGCGTCTTCGACTACTGGCGCATCAACATCCGCGCTCAGAGGCCGCGCTAGTGTGAATGACCAGCCGCTTCGGCCGCGCCTCGGCCCGCCCGAGCGATCGAGGCGGCACCGCCTCACACTGCAAGCGCAGGCCGAGTGAGCGCTTGACGTCTTCGGCAACCTCGGCGGCGACACGTGCGCGATCGCCTTCGGTCGCGACCGCCTCGTCCGGCTCGATGTCGATGGCCAGCTCACACTCGCCGTGCACCTGATATGCCTGGAGCTGGTACTCCATGACCGCGGGGTGGCGCCGCACGATGTTTTCGAACGTTGATGGAAAGCACTCCACGCCGCGCACCGTAAGCCGCTCGCCAATCCGACCCAGCACCCGCGCGCGCATCGTCGATCGCCCACAGTCGCACCGTCCGGCGACGCGTTCCACAATGTCGCCGGTCCGGTAGCGCACGAGTGGTTGCGCCGTCAGCACCAGCTCGCCTTCATCCACCTCAACGGTGAATTCGTCCTCGTTGAGATGGAGTCCCTCGTCCTGGGCCGCACACTCCCAACCCACCACGCCACACTCGATCAGCTCATAGACATCCACGCACCGCGCCCCGAAGCGCTCCTCGATGCGCCGGCGAGTACTCGGCACATGCCCGCCGACCTCGCCCGTCACCACCACGATACGCACTGCGTTCTCCACCAGGTCGACGCCCATGGCAGCCGCCGCTTCGCCCAATCGCAGCGCATCGCTCGGCGTACCGACGATCACCGAAACCCGCTGGGTGATGATTTCCCGAACCTGCGCGGAGTAGTCCTCGGGTGTCGGAATCGCCAGCGCCCCGATGTCGCCGAGCGCCGCCCAGCATGCCCATGCGCCGTCGCCCACCATGACTCGATCGCTGGGTGTCACGCCGTTGATCTCGAGCGGCGCACGCCAGAGGCGTCCGTGCCGCCTGACATCCATGTCCGTGAACAGCCAGCGCAATGGCGTGCCAGTCATGCCGCTCGTGCTCTCCTCCCGCACATACGATTCGAGCGGTTCCGTGAACCAGGTGCCGTACGGCGGATGCGCTGCCTGATCCTCGACGAGTTGCTGCCGCGACGTGAACGGCAGCGAGCTGACAGCCAACGTCAGTCCTGAAAACCGAAGATGTGCGCGGCGGTGCCCCAGAAGATGTCGTCCTGTTCTTCTGCCGAGAGTCTGATGGAGTCGAATGCCGCCATCCACGCGCTGAGCTCGCGGCTCATGTGCGCTAAGTCGCAGTCGGACCCCCAGACCAGCTTGCGCGTCGAGACTTCCGAGCGCAGCATGTTGCGCTCGAGCAAATGCCGCCGCACCACGGTGCCGCCCGAGATGTCGAAGTACACGTTGCGCCGCCAGCGCGCGACGGCCGCGGCCGAGTCGTACAGGCCGTAGCCGAGGTGGGCGCCAATGATTTTGAGCTCGGGAAAGGCGACGCTGATCCCGTCGAGGAAGATTGGCTGCATGCGGCTCGCGCCGTACCAGGACGGGTTGTTCTCCATACCGGGTTGATAGCGTCGATGCTGTTCGCCGCCACGCGCGAGTTCGGCGGCCAGGTTGAGGTCCGATGGCGGGAACTGCAAGTAGTCGATGAAGCCGCCGGCGATACCCGTATGAAACAAGCAGACGAGGTTGTTCTTTTCGGCCTCGTAGTACAGCGGAAAGTACGACGGATCGTCGTAGTTGCGACGCGGGTTGATGATCTTCAGTCCTTTGAACCCGCGCTTGGCAAACTCGACGATCATTTCGGGTGTAGTCTGATCGATTTCGATCATGGCAAACGGCACGATCAGATTCGGATACCGCTCGAACGCTTGCTCGACCAGGTCGTTACCGTCGCTTGGTCGACCCAGCAGACACACCTTGTAGACATTGAGTCGCTGGCAGTTGTAGGCCAGCATGTCGACCATGCCCCGCGCGGAATAGCCTGGTAAGGTCGAGCCTCCATCGCGCCACGGATAGTGCACATGCGTATCGAACACGCGCGTCGGCGCATCCTTTATATAGCGGGGGCGTTCGATGTCATGGTACTCGCGGTCGCGATCGTGATCGTGCATGTGGCTCAGGCCGTCGCCAGGCTCGGCGCGCCCAGGCGCGGCACCACTTCGTCGACGAACAATTGCATCGAGCTCTCCCACAGCTCGCGTGGGCGCCACTCGTGGCCCATGAGCAGCAGCGAACCGAACCCGCCGGTCGCGTCGACGACGGCGCGTAGCTTGGCCGCGACCTGGTCCGGATCGCCGACGATCCAGATGTTGTCGCACAGGTACTCGGGCGTCACGTCGGCATCGGACATCGCCGGGTCGGTCTTGCACAGTCCGAGCCGATCACCGCTGGCGAGCAACGGGATGAAATACTCGCGCCAGTCGCGCCCCAGCACGCCCTCGATCGCCAGCCGCCGCGCGTCCTTGGCCGAATCGGCGACGAAAATATCCCGCGCGACGCGCCAAGCGCCGCGGTCTGGCTTGTTGCCCGCTAGCGTGGCGGCCTCGGCATACGTCTGCCAGTTCTTCTGCAGTGAGCTGACCGGCACGAGGTTCAAACTCATGGGCATCCAGCCACGTTGCCCCGCCAGTTTGTACATTTCCGAGTTCGGCGTTACGCCCGCGACGCCGATCGGCGGGTGCGGCTGCTGGTACGGACGCATGAACATGCGCATGCTGATGGCCGGGTTCGGCTCGGGCACCCGAAATCGCCAGCGTGCGTGCTCGTAGACGCCCGGCTCGGGATCGCTCCACAGCTTGAGGACGGTATCGAGCACGTCCAGCGAGACGAGTCGGTTCTGTCCAGACTGTGCGTCGACCTCGAACAGCGCCAGATCGCCGACGAATCCGCCCGAGCCGATACCCCAGTAGAAGCGTCCGCGCGCCATGTGGTCGAGTTGCGCGACGCGGTGCGCCAACATCACCGGGTTGTGGTTGGGCAGGCAATTCACGCCCGTCCCGAAGATGATCTGCTTGGTTCGCCCGAGCGCCTGCGCGATCAGCAGGTCGGGCGCCGGGATGTTCTCCCAGGCGGAAGTGATGTGCTCGCCGATCCAGGCTTCGCTGAACCCCAGCCGATCCAGAAACTCCAGCTGATACAGGTCTTCCGCCAAGGTCTCCGCCAGCGGCACGTCCGGCGCGTGCAGGGGCATCGTGAAATAGCCAAAGCGCATGCTGCTCTTGATGATAGGAGCCCCGAAGGATCCGCTTGCTGGCGTGGCAGCGGTCGACAAGCGGATCCTTCGCTCCGCTCAGGATGACAAAATAAGGCCATGAGCGGTCCGCGCGTAGTGCGGGCGCCCCGCGGGACGCAGTTGTCCTGTCGCGGGTGGGAGCAGGAAGCCGCCCTGCGCATGCTCATGAACAACCTCGACTCAGAGGTTGCCGAACGGCCCGACGACCTGGTCGTCTACGGCGGCCGCGGCAAAGCCGCCCGTTCGTGGTCCGACTTCGATGCCATCATCGCCACGCTGCGCACACTGGCCGACGATGAAACGTTGCTGGTCCAGTCGGGCAAGCCGGTCGCCGTCTTCCGCACCACCGAGCACGCCCCCAGAGTCCTGATCGCCAACAGCCTGTTGGTCCCCGCCTGGGCTACCGATGCCGAGTTTCGTCGGCTCGAAGACCTCGGCCTGACCATGTACGGCCAGATGACGGCCGGCTCGTGGATCTATATCGGCACCCAGGGCATCCTCCAGGGCACCTTCGAGACCCTCGCCGAACTGGCTCGCCAGCACTTCCAGGGCAGTCTGCGCGGCCGCCTGGTGCTGACCGCGGGCCTGGGCGGCATGGGCGGCGCCCAGCCGCTAGCCATCACGATGAACGACGGCATCGGCCTGATCGCCGAGATCGATCGCGAACGCATCCAGCGCCGCCTGGCCAGCGGCTATCTGGACTGCATGGCCGAGTCGCTTGACGATGCCCTGGCGCAGGTTGACCGCGCCCTTGCGGAGCAGCGGCCGCTGTCGGTCGGCGTTCTGGCCAACGCGGTCGATGTCCATGAGGCGATGCTGCAGCGTGGCCGCACTCCTGATGTTGTCACCGACCAGACATCCGCCCATGACCTGGTCTTTGGCTACGTGCCAGCGGGACTCTCCCTGCCCGAGGCCAACGCGCTGCGCACAGAAGACCCGACAGACTACGAGCGGCAGGCGCGCGAGTCCACCGTGCGCCAGGTGCGCGCGATGCTCGAGTTCCAGAAGCGCGGCGCGGTCGTCTTCGACTACGGCAACAACCTGCGCCAGCAGGCTCAGCTCGGCGGCCTCGACGACGCTTTCGAGTTTCCGGGTTTCGTGCCGGCGTTCATTCGCCCGATGTTCGCGCGTGGCAAGGGTCCGTTTCGCTGGGTCGCGCTGAGCGGCGATCCCGAAGACATCTATCGCACCGATCGTCTTGCCGCCGAGCTATTCCCCGAAGATCAGGCGCTGCTGCGTTGGCTCACGCTAGCCCGCGAGCGCGTCCAGTTCCAGGGTTTGCCCGCGCGCATCTGCTGGCTCGGCTACGGCGAACGCGCGCGCATGGGCCTGGCCATCAATGACCTGGTGCGCTCGGGCGAGCTGCGCGCGCCGATTGTGATCGGCCGCGACCACCTCGACGCTGGGTCGGTCGCCTCGCCGAACCGCGAGACCGAGCGCATGCGCGACGGCTCCGACGCGATTGCCGATTGGCCGGTCCTGAACGCCCTGGTCAACACCGCCGCCGGCGCTTCGTGGATCTCGGTCCATCACGGCGGTGGCGTCGGCATCGGCTACTCGATCCACGCCGGTATGGTCGTGGTCGCCGACGGCTCCGAGCGCGCCCGGCGCAAGCTCGAGCGCGTCCTGACCACCGATCCCGGCACAGGCGTCGTCCGCCACGCCGACGCTGGCTACGAAGACGCCATCGCCTTCGCGCGGGCCAACGGTATTGCCCTGCCCGCCCTGGACGTCGAATGAGCGTCAACCTGACGACCGGCCCGCTGTCGTTCCACGAAGTGATCGACGTCGCGCGACACGACGCGCCAGTTGCGCTCACGCCCGAGGCGCGCACGGCCATGCGTGAGAGCCGCGCCTACGTGGATCAGGCCGCCGCGGCCGAAGCAGCTGTGGTCTACGGTGTCACCACCGGCCTCGGCGCGCTTGCCACAACCCACATCTCGCCCGAGGAGCGCGTTGAACTGCAGCGTGCGCTGATTCGTTCGCATGCCGCGGGCAGCGGCCCGGCGCTGGAGCGCGAAGTCGTGCGCGCAATGATGCTTCTGCGCAGCGCCACCCTCGCGCGCGGCTTCTCGGGCGTGCGCCCCAGCGTCGTCGAGCAGATCGTGGCCGTGCTCAACGCCGGTATCACGCCGATCGTGCCGTGCTACGGCTCGCTCGGAGCCAGCGGCGATCTGGCCCCACTCGCGCACGCGGCCCTGTGCCTGATCGGCGAAGGTCGGGCCGTCGTCACCGGGCACGAGCTCGACAGCAGTGCCGCATTGGCCGCGGCTGGTCTAGAACCGCTCGAGCTGCAGGTCAAAGAAGGCCTGGCGCTGCTCAACGGCACCGACGGCATGCTGGGCATGCTGGTGCTGGCGTGCGCCGATGTGCGCAACCTGCTCCAGGCGGCGGACGTGGCGTGCGCGATGTCGATCGAGGCGCTGCTGGGCACCGACCGAGCGTTCGCCGCCGACCTGCAAGCGCTGCGCCCACACCCGGGCCAGATTACCTCGGCCGCCAACCTGCGCCGCCTGCTCGCCAACTCGGAGATCACCGCCTCCCATCGCGCATCCGTCCACCTCGTCCAGGACGCCTATTCGCTGCGCTGCCATCCGCAAGTCGTCGGCGCCGTGCGCGACACGCTCGACTTCGCCGCACACGTCGCCCGCCGCGAGCTGGGCGCCGCCGTCGACAACCCGACCGTCATGAGCGACGGCCGCATCGAGTCGAACGGCAACTTTCACGGCGAGCCACTTGCGTTCGCATGCGACTTCCTGGCGATTGCCGCGAGTGAGATCGGAGCCATCGCCGAACGACGTATCGACCGGCTGCTCGATCCCGATCGATCGCAGGGACTGCCCGCGTTCCTCGCGCCACGCCCGGGGGTCAACTCTGGGCTGATGCTCGCGCAGTACACCGCCGCGGCGCTCGTCGCCGAGAACCGCCGTCTCGCCGTCCCCGCGTCGACCGACTCGCTGCCGACCTCGGGCATGCAGGAAGATCACGTGTCGATGGGCTTCGGCGCCGCGCGCAAGCTGCGCCAGGTCCTCGACAACGTCGCGCGCATCGTTGCCGTCGAGGTGGTCTGCGCGGCGCACGGGCTCGATCTGCGTGCGCCGCTGCGGCCGGCGCCGGGCACGGCCTCAGTCCTGACCGTCGTCCGCACCGAAGTCGCCGGTCCGGGCCCCGACCGCGAGCTCGCCCCACTCCTGGCCGCCGCTGAGTCGATGGTCCGCGGCGGCCAGGTCGTCGCCGCCGCCGAACAAGCCGTCGGCGCACTCGACTAAGCAGTTCGCGAACTGATAGGAAGTTCGCCGTTCAGCCCGTGACACACGCGCCGCGCATGACGTTGAACACTGTGCTGGCGACGGCGGGGCGCTAGCGCGATACGGACGGTGAGGCGGGTGCAGCCGCATCATCGGCCAGGCCGCCTGTGCCACGGCGGTCGACGTTCGCGCTCTCCGTCGCCGGTCTTCGCCTTCAGGACGGGCCTCAAGCCCGGCGCACTCCTGGCCGATACCCAGAGTGATGCGTCGTTTCGTGACTGCTTTTGCCCAACTCATGGGTGTCGTTCTGTGTCTGTTCCTCGCCTCGGGCTGCGGTGGCGGCGCCAAACCAACTTCGGCCGCCTCGGCGCTCGTGAACGCGACCGCCTACCCAACCCATCCGCCGGCCCTGGGCGCCTCGCGCCCGAGCGCCACCTCGACGCCCGCCCCACCGCCAGGCCACTAAGGCGTGCTGGAGTCCGCCGGAAAACGGGTGCGCGCCGCCGCGCCGATCCGCTACAGTGCGCGCAACGCCACACCAGCCAGGATCTGAACTGAAATGAAGCTCGCTCTCCTGCTTTCGACCCGTCGGTAAGTCGCCGGAGAGACCGCGTGTGTCTCCGGATGTCGAGCTCCAGGAGACCGCGTGCTGCAAGTTCAGAATCTGCGTAAGGGCTATGGCGTAACGTCCGTCCTCGAGGACGTGAGTTTCGTTCTCAACGATGGCGAACATGCTGGTTTGATCGGACCGAACGGCAGCGGCAAGTCGACCCTCATTCGCTGTCTGGTCGGCGAGGAAATACCCGACGGCGGCTCGATCGTCCTGGCGCCGCCCAGCGCCAGAATCGGCTACCTGCCGCAGTCATTCGCCGAGCACAACGAGCGCACCCTCGCCGACATCCAGGCCGAGTTCTTCGAGTCCGAGCGCGCGCTGCAGCGCGCCGCCGAGGCCCTCGCCGACCCGGACGATCCCGCCGCCGCGCTGGCGCATTACGAACAGTGCCTGGCGCACTTTGAGGCCGAGGGCGGCTATGGGCGCGGCGCTCGAGTTGAGGCCGTCTTCGACGGGCTGGAGCTCAGCGAGATCGATCCCGAAACACCTCTCAGCCAGCTGAGCGGCGGACAGAAAACTCGCGTCGGTCTGGCAACGCTACTGCTGCGCGAGCCCGACCTGCTCGTGCTCGACGAGCCGACCAATCATCTCGACGTCGATGCCCTCGAATGGCTCGAGGCATTCCTCAACGCGTCCCCGCGGTCAGTCCTGGTCGTGTCGCACGATCGAGCCTTCCTCGACGCCACCGTCACCCGCGTGCTGTATCTCGATCCGTCGACGAGATCTGTTCGGGGCTTTAGCGGGGGCTATTCGGACTTTGCCGAGGCGCGCGCCCAGGAACGCGCCCGACACGAGGAGAGCTGGCGCCGGCAGCAAGAGTACGTCGAGCGTGTCCAGCGCGACATCGGTCGGCTCAAGAGCGAGGCCCGATCCATCGAACAGTCGACAACCGCCCGACAGCCCGGCTTGCGTAAGTACGCGCGCAAAAAGGCCGCGGTAGCCAAGTCGCGCGAGAACAAGCTCGAGCGGTACCTCGCCTCCGACGAGCGAATCGACAAGCCCAAGCACCGATGGCCGATCAACCGCGACTTTGGCGCCCCGCCACCTGCGGGTCGCATCGCGCTGCGGCTCGAGGATGTCGCCTTCGCCTACCCCGTCGCCCAACCGCTCTTCGAACACGTCAGCCTCGAGCTGCGCTACGGCCAGCGCGCGGCGCTGGTCGGACCGAACGGCGCGGGCAAGACCACACTGCTGCGTCTGATCGAGGGCCAGCTTGCGCCAGGCCACGGCCAGATCCACCTCGGCGCGGGCATCAGACTCGGCGTGCTCGCCCAGGAACACGAAACCCTCGACCCCGAGCTGACCGTCCTCGAAACCGTGCTTCGCGAGCGCCCGATGAGCGAGCAAGACGCGCGCAGCTTTCTGCCCTCCTTCCTGTTCTCAGGCGACAGCGTGTTTCGACAGGTCAAGGCGTGCTCGCTCGGCGAGCGCAGTCGACTGCAGCTGGCGCAGCTGGTGTTGCGCGGCTGCAACCTGCTGCTACTCGACGAGCCGATCAACCACCTCGACGTCGAGGCGCGCGATCACTTCGAGGCAGCGCTCGACGCATTCGACGGCAGCGTCATCGTCGTCGCCCATGACCGAGCCTTCCTGCGCGCCTTCGCGCGGCGCACGTTCGAAGTGCGCGACGGCCAGGTGCGGCAAGTGGCTAACGAGCTGGCACGAGCCGGGCGGCGCCCGTAAACGGCACCGCCCACAGCGCGACGGGTTTGCCCGTTCCGAGGTCGCGCGATTCGTAAATCGGGTACCAGCGATTGCGCAGCCCAAATTGCAGACCGCTATCGACGGCCGGTCGCTTGGGCGCCCTGCATAGCACCGTAATGGTATCGCTTAGCGTGGCGGATGGCGCCTTGGGCCGCGCCTCAGGCGGTCAGGGCAGCTCGGCGAATGCGGCCGAAGCGCCAGCTCGGACGCGATTGCGCCATGTCGACTCTGAACAGCGGCGCACGCACGTACGTCATCGCGGGCAGGATCAGCGGCAAGCCGAGATAGCCGATGCCCAGCGCGGCGCGCACGGACACGGGCACCGTCGCGTTCCAGTCGAACAGCGCGATGTAATCAACCGGCAAGCACGTGAGCGTGTAGCCCACGACGAGTCGCGTCAACTGACTGCGCCAGCCGAGCAGGGTCACCAGCGTCAGCGGCCAGGTGAAGTACCAGCTGTGCACTTCGGTCAGGACCAGCAGCAGCGCGACCAGGAGCGCTCGCGCGGAGACTGCGCAGACCACCTGGACCGCGGGGCGCACGGAGCGCGAGGTCCACAGGCGCTTGAGCTCCCAGCCGATGTACAGCATGAACAGCGCGCGCGCCAGCGCATAGGTCCAGAATCGCGCTCCGTGCGCGGCCGAGTCCGGATCGAGGTCGGTCACCGTCGGCAGCCACTCGCTGAGGAGACGCTGGATCAGCACCGGCAGCGAATGGAACTGGAATTTGCCGTTGATTTCGTCGAACGCGGGGCCGAACATCTGCAGCCCGGCGAGCCATGGCCAGTACACCGCGAGCGCGATTGCCGATGACGTGAGCAGTGTCCCGCCGACCCAGAAGGCTCGGGCGCGCCAATCCCGCAGCTCGCGCGCCCAGATCACCGTCGCGAAGACGCCGACGAGGAGCGTGGCGTATTTGACGAGCACGCTCAGCCCGAGCATCAACATGCCGGTTACCCAGGCCACTCGACTGCTCGGCTGATGGGAGCTGGCGGCAGTGAGTCGGGCAATGGGCACCAGACCCGCCAGGAGCAGGGTCAGCATCAGCGCGTCGTTGTGTCCGTTGCCGGCAATCTCGAGCAATAGCAGCGGGTTCCAGGCGAACAGCGCAAACGCGGTCAGCCTGCCGCCACGCACGTGGGGCAGCCCGCGCTTGAGCAGCACGGTCAGCAGCACCAGGTTCAGCAGATGGACCAGGTTCATCAGCACCTTGTGGATGAGCACCTGGTCCGAGACGTCCATCTGGTACAGGAGTGGCGCAATCGCCGCGCTGAGCGAGGTCCACAGTGGACCGTACGGCGATGCGAGCGAGCGCCAATCGTCGTAGATCCAGGCCAGCAGCTCGTTGCCGACCATAGCGTCGGGCGGCACAACATACGGATTAAGTCCGTGGACACCGGCCATCTGGCCGTAGATCAGATACGAGTAGACGTCGGTGCTGAAGACGCCAGGGATCAGGATCAGCGTGAGCTGGTAGACGACGCTGAACCCGACGACGATGCGGCCAGCGCCGCGCAGCTTGGCCACGCCTTTGTCGAGGATGACGATGCCCGCGAGGTAGCCGACGCCGACGATGGCCAGCGCCACGCCGAGACTGCCGGCGACGTTCATGTTCGGCAGCGCGCCGAGCTGCGGAAAGCTCTGGCCGACGATGGTGATCAGGGCGAACGCCCAATCCCAGGGGGACCCTGGTGCTTCTGCCCACGGATTCGCGACGTTAGCGCTGACGCGAGCGGCGCCGCTCACGGTCCACAGCAGGAGCCAGCCGGCCTGCATGATCGCCCCCGCGGCGAGCAGCCAGAACAGCGGTGGCAGACCGACGAACGAGCCTCGCGATGGACGAAGGTGCAGCATCTCCACCGGCAACGCTCGTGGGGCAGGGTTGAGATCCCGTTGCCCGACGGTCCGGCGGCGGTTAACTTGCGTGGCCCCAACTGGTCTTGGCGCGGCCAGGGCTGGGCGACGCGGTAGAGGCCGTGAGGCAGCGGCACCGGCCGGGCTTGGCACCGTGGTCGGCGCGGCGGCTCCGCTTCGGGGGCGGAGGCGGGCCGATTTGGATCTTTAGGGGTGGTGGACGGCGGACCAGAGGCGGTTGGGGGTTAGCGGCATCGCTGGCGGATTTTGGCCGACGTGGGTCAGCGCGTCGGCGACGGCGTTTTCCGCGGCGGCCAGGGCGGGGGTGATGCCACTCTCGCCTCCGCCTTTGATTCTCAGGGGGTTGCTCGGGGTGGGGTGTTCGGCGAGTTCCACCGAAAAGGTAGGAAGTGCGGCGGCTCTCGGGAGTGCGTAGTCGGCGAAGGTGGCGCTTTCGGGCTGGGCGGTGTCTCGGTTGACGACGACCTGTTCGGACAACGCTTGGCCCAAGCCCTGGACGATGCCGCCGTGCGTCTGCCCCTCGACGATCAGCGGATTGATGGGCTGGCCGACGTCGTCGACCGTGGTGTAGCGGGTGATCGCGCAGGCGCCCGTCTCGGGCTCGACCTCGACCTCACAGACGGCAGTGCCGGTGGGATGGGCAGGTAAGCGGCCGGTGAACGACACCTCGGCTACGAGGTCGACAATGTCGGCGGCTTCGAACAGTGGGCGGCGTAGCTCAGCGCAGCGGGCGCGAATCCGGCCCGCGGCTTCGACGAGCAGGGTACCGACCAGGCGCATGCTGCGGTCGGAGTGGGTGCCGCCGCCTGAGGGCACAAGGTCCGAGTCGCCACCGATCAGGCGCACGGCCGAGGGGTCGACGCCGAGCTCGTCGGCGAGTACCTGAGCGAAGACCGTGGCGTGGCCCTGGCCAGTCGATTGAGTGCCGACCGTGAGCTCGATCAGCCCCCGCGGCAGCACGCGGACAACCACCCGCTCGTGCGGCGCGCCGACCGGCGCTTCGATGTAGTTGGCCAATCCGATACCGACGAGCTTGCCGCGGGCTCGGCCGGCGACCTTACGCGCCGCGGCGCCCGACCAGTCCGAGCGCGCGAGAGCAGCGTCCATGTTCGCGACGAACGAGCCGCTGTCGAAGGTCAGGCCCATGGCCGTCGTGTACGGCAGCGCGCGGATGAGGTTGTGGCGGCGCAGGTCGATGCGATCGATGCCCAGCTTGGTGGCGGCGAGGTCGAGCAGGCGCTCGATGGCGTGGATTGCCTCAGGGCGGCCGGCACCGCGATACGGCCCTGTCGGCGCCGTATGCGAGAACACCCCGCGCACTCGCGCGCACGCCGCCGGAATGTCATAGACGTTGGTGAGAATGCGCGCGGCGTTCGACGGCGGGACATAGGAGACACTGTGGGCGCCGAGGTTGAACGTGAAGTCCACCGACAACGCCCGAATTCGGCCGGACCGATCAAGGCCCAGGCGCGTGTGAGCAAGGCTGTCGCGGCCCTGAAAGTCGGTCAAGAAGGCCTCGGTGCGGGTGCTCGTCCAGCGCACCGGGCGACCGATGCGCCGCGCCGCAAGAGCCAGCACGACCTGCTCGGGATAGAGACTGGTGCGCGGTCCAAAGCCACCGCCGACGTCCGGACAGATCATGCGCACGCGCTCGACCGGCACGCCCAGCGCCGCGGCGAGGGCGCTGCGCTGGCGGAGCACGCCCTGGCTGCCGGCGATCATCGTGTAGGTGTCCTCGATGGCGTCGTAGCTGGCGATGGCGGAACGCGGCTCGAGCTGCGCGTTGGCGATGCGCTGGCTGCGTGACAGGTGCTCGACGACCACGTCAGCGCTCGCGAGCTCGCGCTCAGTCAGTATCCGGTCTCCGAACTCCGCGTCGACACCGACGTTGCCGTCGGCAGACGGCCTCACCAACGGCGCGCCGGGCGCAAGAGCATCCAGCACGTCGACAATGGCGGGCAGGGGCTCGTAGTCGACGCTGACCAGGTCGGTGGCGTCGCGCGCCGCGGCCGGCGTTCCGGCGATGACGACGGCGACGGCTTCGCCGACGTAGCGCACCCGGTCAATGGCCAGGGGCAGGTGCGGTTCGTCGACTGCGCGAGCAAAGGCAGGGCGCGTGTGGTCGATGGCATCGGCCGGAACAGGCGCGTGGCGGATGCCGTGGTGGCCGTCGGCGAGGTAGTCGGCGCCTGTCAGCAGGGCAACCCCAGACGGCAGCCGGTCAGCCACGATGCCGCGGACCAGGGCGTGGGCGTGTGGCGAACGGACGAACGCCGCAAACAGCTGCCCCGCGACGCTGACGTCATCAGTAAATTGGCCTTCGCCGCGCAGCAGCCGAGGATCCTCGATTCGAGGAAGCGGCCGACCGACCCACACGTCGACTAGGCTAGCGCGCGGCTACACTGTTCGAAGAAGATCAGACTCGACGAGGAGGACTTGCGGCATGGCCGTTGACGCCTCCCACACCTCGCTGGCCGAGGTCATCGACGCGCGCATCGCCCGCTTCAACACGCGCACGCTCGACTGGGACGCATTGAAGTTCTAGGTAAGTGAACCCCAATTTCCGGCGCGCTCAGATGCGCTACGTGGGCACCGGTGCTACCGGAGTGAAGTCCGACAATAATACGGTGCCGTCGGAACACTTCACATTGAGCACCATGGTCATTCCGCCTGGACATGAGGGTCCGCTGCACGCGCATCACGATGTCGAAGAGGTGTTCTTCGTCCTGCAGGGCGCGATGACGTGCTACATGGAGAAGGATGGCGAACGTGTCGAGCGCACACTTGGACCGCGCGATGCGATCTCTGTGCCGGCCGGAGTGGCGCGCGGCGAACGCAACGACGGCACCGAGGACGGGCTGATGCTGGTCATCGTCGGCGCCGGGAAGCCGCAGCTACCGACGTATCCGGAGAACAGTCCGATGTTCGGAGTCAAGCGCGACTGACGGCGCGCTCCACTAATACGTCGCCGGTGGCGACAATGGTGCGGTCGTTTTCGATCAAGCCGAGGGCGGCGCGAAGTCCCGCGGACTGTTCGCACAGGGTGCGCACAGCCGCGAGGGCTTCCGTCTCGGTCGCGTAGCGGCCGAGCGATACGCAGAGCTCCGCGTCCCACAATTCGTAGGCCACTTCGCTTGAGTGTATGGATGCCCGCCCCGCGCGGGCGAGTTGACGTTGACTTATGCAGTCGCGGTCAGCTCGTCGCGCAGTGCGGGTCGTGGTTGACCCTCGACCCGGATCGCCAGCGCATACAGCGCCTCGGCCAGTCGAGCACGGAGTGGCCGACGAAACCGGAGTGCTTCGGCAACGAGGCGATCGTGTGCAACCTGACGTTCCAGCTCTTCGCGATGCAGCTGCAGGTGCAGGTCGAACAGGGCAGACTGAGCGTACATGGGACGGCCCCTCCTTTCAGGGCATGGTGCGTTCTCTTGCGGCAACAAAAAGGGCCCTTTTGTGCAGGGCCCCAGCGGCTGTCGTGGAACGAAGTCCGTCCGGGCGTCAGGGCGGAGTCGCACCACGAGCATGGCTGTGGCCGTGCGCAATCATGTCGGGCCCAGTGCTAACCATTCGGTGCGACTCCTTTCTCCAAAATGTTGGCGTTGAAAAACGTCCACGACGAAACAAGTCCATCGGGACGCCCGACACCTTTGTACCAGATTTAACGCCGGTTGGCAACTTCTTCCGGATCAGCGTTGTCTTGATCCGGTAGAAACGAGCCTTATGGCGCTGATGGCCGACCCGGTCCAGGCACTGGAGATCGTGCGCGCGTTGAGCCGCATGGGCGTGGACATCGCCATTGACGACTTCGGCACTGGCTACTCGTCTCTGGCGTACTTGAAGCGACTGCCGGTCGACGAACTGAAGGTCGATCGCGCCTTCGTACGGCACATCGCGCGCGACAGCCACGATCTGGCCATCGTGCGTTCGACGATTGGCCTGACGCACGACCTCGGGCTGAAGGTGGTTGCCGAAGGCATCGAGGACCAGGACGCGTGGGACCGGCTGAACGGCCTGGGCTGCGCCACCGCGCAGGGCTTCTACATCTGCCGGCCACTGCCAGCGCCTGCGCTCGAGCAATGGCTCGAAGAGTCGCCATGGGGTTTCGGCGACGCGTCACTCCCCGCGGCCGCCTGAGGTACAACGACCGTCAGGATGACAAGGTAAATGCAAATCGGCCTGTACACGGATTCGGTGGGCAAGCTCTCGTTCGAAGATGCGCTCGACTTCGCCGTAGCCATTGGCGTCGAGACGCTCGAGATCGCGACTGGCGGACAGTCACGTGCGCCGCATTTGCAGCTCAGTGAGCTCCTCGCGGATGAGGATGCGCGCAAGCGCTGGCTCGACGCGATTAACAGTCGAGGGCTGGTACTGGAGAGCCTGAACTGCTCCGCGTTTCCACTGCACCCGCGCCTTGGGGTCGAGCATCAGAAGCTGATTCGCGACAGCATCCGACTGGCCGAGATGCTCGGCGTCGATTCGATCGTGAGTCAGTCAGGGTGTCCTGGTGACTCCGAGAACGCGCGCCTGCCGCACTGGATCGTGTACCGCTGGCCGGCGGAGTACCTCGAAGTGCTCGAGTGGCAGTGGGAGCAAGCGATTGCACTGTGGCGCGACCTGGGCTCCTTCGCGCTCGACCACGGCGTGCGCAAGATCTGCTTCGAGCTCCACCCGCTCAATCTCGCGTACAACGTGCCGACGCTCTTGCGCCTGCGCGAGGCGGTCGGGCCGCACATCGGCGCCAACTTCGATCCCAGTCACCTGATGTGGCAGGGCATGGACATCCCAGCGTGCATCAAGGCGCTCGGCCCGGCGGTGCTGCACACGCACGTCAAGGACACGCGCATCGAGCCGCAGGCAGTCGCTCTGGCTGGCGTGCTGGATACGACCGAACCAAAGTCGATCGCCGACAAGCCCTGGGCATTTCGGACGATTGGCCACGGCCACGACGCGTTGTGGTGGCGCGGCTTCGTCGACGCGCTGCGCACGATCGGCTACGCCGGCCCGCTGTCGATAGAGAACGAGGACGAGCTACTGCCGGGGCAGGAAGGCGTGCGCCGCGCGGCGGCGTTCCTGAAGGATCTGCTCTAGTCAATATGGAAGGGCCGGCGCACGCAGTACCGTGGGTTGCGCGGGCGGACGAAGCTCATCCCGTGTAGAGCCACATGCGTGGAGGTCGGCCCTGTGTCGGCGCCGAGGTGGCGAGCACCGCGGTCAACCGCGCGTCGATCGGTGCCGCGGCCGACGCGGACGACAGAGACGTAACGGCAGCGAGGCCGAGGGCCAGAAGGAGGGCACACGCACGCTTGAGCAGCATGTCGCGAGAGTTCCCCCTTGCGGTTCGAGGTGCTTGTAACATTCGCAAGCGCTGTGCGCGAGATCGGCCTGCCTGCGTTCCAGTTCAGGAACAAGCGTTATGTGCCGTTGCGCAACGGCGATATGCTTGCCGAGATGCACCAGCGGCTCGATACTCCAGAAGTGAGCCGCGGCCGCATCTTGCGCCTGCCGCGCGCAGGCGCCGCGCGCGAGCGCACGATTGCCATCACGCTGGACGACGTGGAACGCGCCGAAGAGCGCATCATGCGCCACCTGCGCTACACGCCGCAGATGAAGACCTGGCTCGCGCGTGATGACGGCGCGCGCTACAAGGTCAGCCTGAAGCTCGAAAATCTTCAGCTCACCGAGGGCTTCGCCGTACGCGGCATGCTCAACGCCGCGCTGGCACTCGCGCCACATTTGCTTGCGCGTGGGCTCGTCGGCTACGGGCTCATGCACGGCACCGCCGCCGCGTTTACCGGGCACGTGCTGCAGGTACCGTCGCTGGTCTACCTGTACCCGAAGAATGCCGAGTCAGACGAGTTGGTGCGCAGCCTGGAATATTGGGGCGCGCGCATCGAGGTGGTCAGCGGCAAGACGCTCGCCCACGCGGAACGCGCGGCGCGCGCGGGCGCCGAGCAGCACGACATGACGTATATCCATTCGTCGGCGAGCCCGAGCTTCATCGCCGGCTGCGGGACGATCGGTCTGGAGATGCTGGAGTTCGCGCCTGAGCTCGACGTGCTCGTCGCCGCCGTCGGCTATGGACCGTTGATCGCCGGCGTCGCCGCGGCGGTGAAGCAGATCAAGCCTGAGATTCGTGTCGTCGGCGTCGACCGGGTCGAGCCGCGCAACGGCTATCCGTTCGAAGTCGACGCGCCGCACACCTGGCGGCGGCATCGGCTCGGGTCGATCCTGGATCGGGCCGCGCCGGCGTGCCTCGAGCTCATCGACCGCTACGCGGAAGACATCGTGCTGGTCAGCCAGGCCGAGATCCTGGATACAGCGCACCACTTGTGGGCGGAGCTCGAGGTGCGCACTGGCAGCTTCGGCTCGAGCGCCGTCGCGGCACTGTCGCTGGGCCGTGTCGCGGTCGAGCCGTGGGAGGCGATCGGCGCCGTGATCAGCACGGCCGGCGGCGACGGCCTCTTCTAACTAACTACGATATGCGGACGCGGGTGCCGGTGGCGCCGAACTCGGCGACGGCTTCGCGGACCTTGCGCAGCACCTCGTCGGCGTCTTCGTCGAGGTCGACGGGCACACCGAACGGCTGACGTGCTTCGAGCCCGGTGTTCCAGTACACCTCGCAGCGATTGCCCTCGGGATCCAGGAAGTACACGCCGATCGCGTTGCCGTGGGTGACGACACGATCCAGCTTGACGCCCCGGTCTTTGAGTCGGCGATAAAACCCGACGACGTCGTCCATAGAGTCGCAGCGGAACGACACCTGCTGGATCAGCTTCGCGCCCACGGGCACGTCGCGGCCGCCCGTTAGCAGCACCTCGTGGTGCTCGACGTCAGGCTGGGCCGACAGAAAGACGAGGCCAGCCTCGTCGTCACGGTCGGTGACATGCAGGCCGAGCACCTGCGTATAGAACGCCTCCTGGGCGGGCAGGTCGTGCACGTGGATTCCGACATGGCCGAGTCGCGCAATGCGTGGTGTAGTGGCGGTGGTCACGAAGGCACCTCCGGTACTGCTACGTTACTCGGGAAACGTGTCGGCGCTAGTGGCAGCGTCAGTGCCATCTGAGGTGACACCATAGGCCTATGCAGGTGGGATTCATCGGCCTGGGCACGATGGGTGGCCGCATGGCCGCCAATCTCCAGCGCGCGGGCCATACATTGGTCATCAACGACATTCGGCCGGATGCTGGGGCTGAGCTGCTGGCTGGCGGCGCGCGATGGGCGGACTCTCCGCGCGCCCTGGCGGCGGCTTCGGACGTGGTCCTCACGTCCTTGCCCGGTCCGCCCGAGGTCGAGACGGTAGCCGGTGGGCTGCTGGAAGGATGCCGGCAGGGCAGCGTGTGGTTCGACTTGAGCACGAGCTCGCCGACGCTCGCGCGGCGGCTGCATGCGCGCTGTGCCGAGCGCGACGTGGCCATGCTCGATGCGCCCGTGAGTGGCGGACCGGCTGGCGCGGGGTCGGGCAAGCTGGCCATCTGGGTGGGCGGCGACCCGGAGGTCTTCAATGCGCATCGCTCCGTACTCGATGCGATTGGCGACCAGGTCGTATATGTCGGACCGAGCGGCGCTGGCTGTGTGACCAAGCTCGTGCACAACTGCGCGGGATACGCCATTCAGGCGGCGATGGCCGAAGTGTTTTCGTTAGGCGTCAAGGCGGGCGTCGATCCGCTCGCGCTGTGGCAGTCGGTGCGTCAGGGCGCTGTTGGCCGCAGCCGCACGTTCGACCGGCTCGTCAATCAGTTTCTGGCCGGCACGTTCGAGCCGCCGTCGTTCGCGCTGGCGCTGGCGCACAAAGACATGATGCTGGCCACCGAGCTTGGTCGCGAGCTGCATGTGCCGATGCGCGTCGCCAACCTGGCGCTCGACGAGCTCACCGAAGCGCTGAATCGCGGCTGGGGCGCGCGCGACTCCCGCGCCGCGATGCTCCTCCAGGAGGAACGCGCCGGCGTGGAGATCAAAGTCGCGCCTGAGCGCCTGCGCAACGTGACGTTCGACTGAGGCGCCCGGAGGGTTCAACGGAGCCGATAAACGCGGCGCCGCGCGACCTGCTGGCGAAGCCGCCGGTGCCTGGCGAGTCGATCTGCCCGGCGCGACCGCGCATTTCCAGGACGATCCCGCCGGCTACCACTTCATCGGCGGCGATCCAGTGCTGCTGCTCGAAGAAGGCGTAACGCCCGACGCTCCCATTGGCGCACTGGCGCTCGGCTGCTGACCGGCCAGCCCCCCACCGCCCACCAGGGCCCACCGCCCCCCGCCGCCACCCGCAGGCTACTCCGGGCACCGTCACGGGAACCGTCACGCGGCGGCCCTGAAGCGTCATCGGGATGTCACAATGTGCCGCACTACTTGTGCCGCATCACGTAAACGCCGTCCCAATCATCGGGCGGTGGATCCATTTCTAACACTGCGCAGCGGCGCACATAGACCGCACTGGCCGCGTCATCGCGCACTGCCAGGGCTGCCTGAAAACGCGCGCGCGCATGTTCAAAGCGGCGCCCACGATACAGGCGCACTCCCTGGTGATACGGCTCCAGTAATGGCGCCCAGCACTCCTGCAGCGCTGCGTCGTCGGTGTGCCCCAGCAGCTCGTACACCGCGACCGGCACGATCTTAGCTTTGACTGCCACCAGATCGAGAAACCCGAACGAGGAAACCTGAACCAGCAGCGTCGACGGTCGCCTGCGACACGCAGATACGGGTGCCGTATTCGTCGTTGAGCGGCTCCAGTCGCGCGGCCAGATTCACACTGTCCCCGACGGCCGTGTACGCGAAGCGCTGCCGCGTGCCCATGTTACCCACGCTGACTGGCCCGGTATTGATGCCGATACGCATGCGCTGTGTCGCCATTCCTTCTTCGGTCCAGCGCGCGTTCAATTTCTGGAGCGCGACCTGCATGGCCAGTGCGGACTCGCACGCGTGACGCGCATGCTCCGCATCGTCGAGCGGGGCATTCCAGAACGCCATCACGGAGTCGCCAATGAACTTGTCGACCGTGCCGCCGTGATCGAACACCACCGACGTCATTTCGGCCAGGTACTCGGTCACGATCCGACTGACGAGTTCGGCGCCCAGAATCCGTTCACCGGTCCCTGGACGAGCGTCATGTTGCCCGCCAACGCGAGTAGGTACACACCGACCACGCCCACATCAGGCGCGCTGTACTACTTCCGAGTGCGCGCATGCAATATCGGCGAGTGTTCGGCCCGGTCGAACACACTCACCTACACGGCGCCGTAGCGCGCGCGGGCTACTCCGTAAGGAACGCCAGGACGTCTTGCGTAAAGCGTTCGGGCGCTTCCCATGGCACGGCGTGGCCGATGCCCTCATACACGATGTGCCGTGCACCGGGTATACCCTCGGCGGTGGGTTTGCCGACCTCGTCCCAGGTATTGACGTGGTCGTCAGCGCCCCAGATCACCAGCGTTGGCACCCGAATATGCGGTAAGCGGCGCAAGGTGTTGTAGCGCACGCGCGTCCGTGGCTCGGTCATGTGCTGCATCACCTTGGCGAACGCTTCTGGATGGCCAGGCATGTCGCGCTTGCGAATGAATGTCTCGGCCAGCTCTGCGCGGTCATACGGGCCGTCGGGCACGCGCGCGTACTGCGCCCGAATCTGGTCCGGCTCCGGCACCTTGAACTGGACCATGGTCGCCAGCGGCCGCGCGGCGGCGCCGCCGCCCGCGACGTTGACGGCACGATTGACCAGGTGCGGACTCTCGTAGCTGAGCAGCGTCAGGATCCAGCCGCCCATCGAATGTCCCACGACATTCGCCTTCTCCAAACCCAGCGCGTCCATGAACTCGCGCACGTGATCCACCAGATAGGCAAACGAGAACTCCTGGTCGAGCACGTCGCCGAGGCCCCAGTTCAAACAGTCCAGCGCCAGCACGCGCAGCCGCTCAGACAAAAGGCCCAATGGTCGCCGCCCAGCTTTCGCAGCCGCTATTCCAGCCAGCCCCGTGGATCAGAATGGTTGGATAGCCAGTGCCAGCATCCCAGTACCGCGTCCGGCCATGGCTCAGCTCGACGAATCTCTCCGTCCATATTTTGGTCCCCGCTGTCATTTAGTGGCCTCCTGTTGATCTTTTGGAAAATAGAGCCGGCATAGCCTGGTCCGCCACTCGCTGTGGTCAACCGCGTCATACGCTCCTGCCGTGGTGGAAGGTTCTTAGCCTTGGCCCTTCTTTGGAAAAAGGAGCCGGCATAGACTGGTCCGCCACTCGCTCTGGTCAACCGCGTCCCTTTTGGCGCTGCGCGCCATCGGTCCGCTGCTCCCGACGCTCCCGGCTCGCGGAACAGCGTACGGGACGGTTCGTGAGGGGCAGCCGCCAACGGATGGTTCGGACCGTTGCCAGCGTGCAGAGGCGTGTCGCCCCCGTATCGCCCATGGCTCGGACCACGGGCGCCTGCTCAAGCGCGACCGCTGACCTCCGGCGGGAAGCCTTCGGCGGCGCGCTGGCCATCCATCATCGGCGCCAGCCGTAGCGTTCGCTGCTCTGGCGGTTTCGGCCCGTGCGACCGCGAGCTTCGACCACTGCCCGGCGCCTTCCCGTTGGGCGCTGCCCCTCACGAGCCGTCCCGTACGCTGTTCCGCGAGCCGGGAGCGTCGGGAGCAGCGGACCGATGGCGCGCAGCGCCATGAGGGACGCGGTTGACCAGAGCGAGTGGCGGACCAGTCTATGCCGGCTCCTTTTTCCAAAAAACAGCCGCAGGACAGCAGCAAGCGATAAACAGAAGTTCCGCGGACCAGCCTATGCCGGCTCCATTTTCACAAAAGAAGCAACTTCCGGTAACCGGGTAACGTTCATTGAACATCGTGGTCCTGCGTGCGCTACTCCTGTCGGCGATTGTGGTTCTTGCTACGGCCTTTCCAGTGAGCGCCGATCGGTGGTGGGCCGAGCCGCCTGTGCTGGGCATCGTCGACGCTGGGCGTCAGTCAGCGGCGGCGCGGCGGGCCGGCGCCTCCTGGGATCGGGCGCTGTTCTTGTGGCAAGAGATCCAACCCAACGGCCCGAGCGACTGGCTGCTCGACAAGTACGTCGACCAGGTCGGCATTCGCCCCAGCCTGAGCGGCGCGATACCCACTGTCGGCGTGGTCCAAGGTACGCCCGTGTGGGCGGCCACTGACTGGCACGATCAAGCGGCCAGCGTGCCGACCGGACTCGACCTGCCCGTGGACGACCCGCGCAACACGTTCGGCCAGTTCATGCTGCGGCTCGCGCGCAGCTACAAGGGCCACATCTCCACGTGGGTGCTGTGGAACGAGCCGGACTTCCAACCCGGCGAATCGGGCACGTGGTGGACATGGGCCGGCACCCCCGCCGACTTCTACAAGCTCCTGCGCACGGGCTATCGCGCCATCAAGCAGGTCGACCCGTCAGCAACGGTCGTCTTCCCCGCGACCACGTACTTCGCCGACGCCGTGCGCGGACGCGACCTGTTCCTCGCGCGTGTCCTGGCAGAAGGCGAGAAGGACCGCGAGGCGCCAGCCAATGGCTACTTTTTCGATACGCTCGCGGTGAACCTGTACTGCTCGCTGGACGCGGTCTACCGCGTCCATGGCGTCTTTTCGGCGATCCTGACCCGCTATCAGCTCAGCAAACCGATCTGGCTGACCGAGACGAACTGTCCCGTCTACAACGACGCGAGCACGCCTGTCCCGTCATCCGGCCGCATCACCACGGACGAGCAGGCGGCCTACCTCGTCCAGTCGGTCGCGCTGGCCCGCGCCGCGGGCTATCAGCGAATTGGTTGGTACAGCATGATCGATCACAATCCGAATAGTGGCATCCTGGATCGCTGGGGGCTGCTGCGTCCGAACGGCACGTCGCGGCCCGCGTTTCGCGCCTTCCAGGTCGCTGCGCAATACCTGGCGAAGTCGAGCCTGATCGCCACGCTCGCGCCGTTTGGCAGCGTCGATGCCGACGGCTGGCCGGTCACGCGGGTTACGCTCGATGATCCCGCGGACCGCACCCGGGTTCAGGTGCTGTGGCGTACGGCAGCGGGCCCGTCGACCGTACGCGTCGACGCCGTTGGTGGCTCGGCGCAGCTCGTGGATATTCTGGGTGGCCGACGGCCGGCAACTCGGGTCGACGCTGGCTGGGAGGTGCCGCTGCCACCGCCGCGCGTGCCCCAGCCGTTCGATCCGCCGGGCTTCCAGTCCGTCGGCTACCCGGTCCTGCTGGTCGAAGACGGCCTGCCGGCGGGCAAGATCCTCGCCCAGCCAAATGTGAGCTCGCCGCTCATGGCGCTCGCGCCGGCCGCGCTGGAGGCGGCGCGACCTATCGAGGCGACGCGGCCGGTCGCCGCGCCAGCGCCGCCTCCGCCGCCTGCCGCGGCGTTGCCCGCGACGACGCAGCCTGGCCCATCACTGGTGCTCAGCGTCGGCAACCCGCAGCCCGGCGACCTCGTGCCGCGCGGACGGCTGGTCATGCAAGGCCTCGCCTTCGATCGCGCCGCATCGCAGGGCAGCGGCGTCGACAAAGTTTCGGTTTTCCTCGACGATCGCGACACCGGCGGTCAGCACCTGGGCGACGCCACGCTCGGCCAGCCCAACGCCGCCGGCTTCACGATCAGCGCCGACTTCAGCCGCGCCTCGGGCAAACACACGCTCTTTGCGTACGCCCGCTCCTCAGTAACGGGCCGAGAGGCCGTACTCAGTTTCCCGATCAGCGTCGGCTCCCGCTAGTCGCGGTATGACTCCGGTGCGCGCCGTCAATCGCGCAGTCGCCGGTCGGGCGGCGGCGCAGGGCGCCTGGGCTTTAGGTCTGGAGTGGGAGGACGGTTTCGGCTAACGCGGCGAGTTCGGAGCGCCAGGACTCGGGCGGATCTGATGGTCGGACCACGAATTTGCTGAAGCCGACGTCGACGAACTCGCGCAGCCGTTGGTGTAGGCCGTCCAGGCCGATGGGAATGAGCGCGGCTGGGTCCATGTCGGGTCGGCGCCGCGCGACCTGGGCACGCTGGCGCTCGGAGATCTCGTTACGCGCATAGCCAAGGCTCACCCCAAAGTGCTCGGGGTCGATCTGTCGGCCTGCCTCGGCTGCGTAGCGCTCGATCGTCGCGCGGCCGGTGGCCGCCTCGGCCGGCGTGAGCAGACTCGGCAGCCAGCCATCCGAAAGCTGGCTCGCGCGGCGGAGCGCGCTCGACGCGGTACCGCCGAGCCACATCTCGAGCGGGTCTTGCTTCGGGCGTGGGCGGATGGACAGGTCGCTGTAGGTGTAGCGCGCGCCTGTGTGCGAGACGTTGTCCTGGGTCCACAGACGACGCAGCAGCGGCAGCACTTCGTCGATCAAGCGGCCGCGCTCCCTCATCGGGATGCCGATCGCCTCCTGCTCGCGCGCATCGCTCAGGCCGGGCACCATCACCAGCAACAAACGACCGTTCGAGAGACGGTCAATCGTCGCCAGCTCTTTGGCGAGTCGCACTGGATTGCGGCCCGGCAACGCGAGGGTGGTGCCGAGCTTGAGCTTGCGCACGGTGCCCGCGGCAAAGGCGAGGCCCGCCAGAGGGTCGATCACAGGCGTGGTCAGCACTTCGGACAGCCACAGCGAGTCGAAGCCGCACTGCTCCATGTCACACACGATGGCGCCAAGGTCGTCGCTCGCACTGGCTGCGCCGAGCCCAACGCCAATGCGGATCTTCACCAGGGCACACTATCACGCAGAGCGCCGTGTCATTCCGAGCGAAGCCAAGGAATCTCGCGTTAATGACAGTCGCGCTAGCAGCGACGTTCAGACAGGCGAGATCCCTCGCAGGCTCGGGATGACATCAGAGGATTCCCTGGCCCAGGTCACGGCCGACATCGTCAACTGTTTCAAGTGTCCGCGCCTGGTGGCCTGGCGCGAGCAGGTCGGGCGCGAGAACGAACACCGCGACGACGGGCTCGCGCTGACCGACGCCTATATCTCCGCGTGTGTCAGGTGCGCGCCGCCGGACAACAAGCCACTGCCCGTGGAGAGGGTCACGTGCCTGCCTTACCTGAAGCGGGAGTTGGACCAGCTGCCGAACCTGAAGGTCGTCGTCTGCCTGGGTGCATACGCCCTGGAGGGACTGGCCCTGGTGTATGGCGCACGGCCGAGGCCGAGGTTCGGTCATGCGCTGGAGCACACGTTGCCCGACGGCAATCGGGTGCTGTGCTCCTTCCATCCGAGCCAGCAAAATACGTTCACTGGGAAGCTGACCGTGCCCATGTTCGACGCCATCTTTGCCCGTGCTCGGCAGCTCATCACCACATGAAGAACCGCGAAGTCGCGGCCGTCCTGAACGAGCTTGCCGACACGATGGAGCTTCTGGGCGAGGACCGCTATCGCGTGGCCAGTTATCGCGACGCCGCCACCCGTGTCGAGCACCACACCGAGCCAATCGAGAACATGGCCCGCGACGGGCGGGTCGCCCAGATTCACGGCATCGGCAAGAGCATCGGCGGCAAGATCACCGAGTACCTGACCACCGGCCACCTCGGAGCGCTCGAGGAGCGGCGCGCCCGTGTCCCGCCCGCGGCGCTGATGCTGATGAACATCGCCGGCATCGGACCCAAGCGCGCGATGCTGCTGGCGCGCGAGCTGCAAGTGCACTCAGTGGCCGATCTGCAGGCCTCTCTGGAGAGTGGCCAGGTCGCCGCCCTGCCTCGACTCGGCGAGAAGACGGCGGCTAACATTCTCGAAGAGCTGAATCGCGTTCAAACACGCTCGCAGCGCTTGCCGCTGGCCATCGTGATGCCGGCGGTCGAGCACGTCATTCAAGAACTTCGGGCGTGCGCTGCGGTCGAGGCGATCGCACCGGCCGGCAGCATTCGCCGCTTTCGCGACACGATCGGCGACATCGACATCCTGGTTGCCTCGGCGGCACCGGAGCAGGTCATCAAGGCGTTTACGCAACTCGGGCTGGTCAAGCAGGTCCTGTCGGCGGGCGGCACGCGCGCCTCGGTGCTGACGCACGCTGATTTGCAGATCGACTTGCGTGTGGTTGCGCGCGAAAGTTTCGGCGCCGCGATGCAGTACTTCACCGGTTCGACCGCGCACAACGTCAAACTACGTGAAATTGCCATTCGGAAGGGCTTTAAGCTGAACGAATACGGTGTCTATGACGGTGACACGTGCCTCGCCGGTGTGTCTGAAGAAGACGTGTATCAAGCGCTGGGACTGGCATGGATTCCGCCCGAGCTGCGCGAGGACCGCGGTGAGATCGAGCTTGCCCGTCGCTCTCTGCTACCACGCCTGATTGAATTGAGCGACATCAAAGGTGACTTGCATACGCACACGCGACTGAGCGACGGCTCGAACACGGTGCTGGAGATGATCCAGGCTGCTGCTGCGTGTCGTTATAAGTATGTGGCGATTACGGACCACAGCCAGGCGCTGGGCGTTGCGGGCGGGCTGACCGAGGACGAGTTGCGTGACGAGCACGTGCTGATCCGCCAGCTTGCCGCCGACTTTCCTGACCTGCGGGTGTTGTGTGGCGTGGAAGTCGATGTCCACGTCGACGCTCGTCTGGATTGCTCTGATGCGTTCCTGGCGTCGTGTGACGTGGTGATTGCATCGATTCATTCGTCGCTGCACAAGCCTGCTGACGTTCAGACGGCGCGGCTCCTGGCTGCCATCGAGAACCCGCACGTCGATGTGATTGGCCATCCCACGGGCCGCCTCTTGGGCAAGCGGGCCAGCTACGAGTTCGACCTGAGGGCGGTCCTGGATGCCGCAGCCAGGACGCGCACCGCGCTGGAAGTCAGCGGTCAGCCCGAGCGGCTGGACCTCGACCCCGATGCCGTGCGCGCGGCCGTCGAACGCGGCGTGATGCTGTGTTTGAACACCGATGCGCACGCGGCCGCCCAGATCGGCGACCTGATGCGCTATGCGGTAGGCAATGCCCGGCGCGGCTGGGCGCCGCGCGATCTAGTCCTCAACGCCCTGCCGTACGCGAATCTGATGCAGTGGCTTGCCCGACGCTGACGGTGATGACGGCGGGCATGACTCTCGACGCCGATTGCCGGGTCGTTGACCTGCTCGGCCTGATGCAGCGGCTGACGGCGGCGGATATCGTGAGGGCGTGACGAGCATCCGCGGCCAGGCTTATATCGTCGGCGCGTACGAGCATCCGGCGCGCGTCATTCCCGACAAGTCCGTGGCTCAGATCCACGCCGAAGTTGCCGCGGGCGCGCTCGCGGACGCCGGCCTCGGCGTCGACGACGTCGACGGCTTCTTCTGCACCGGCGGCACCGGCATGGTCGGAGTCGCCATGGCCGACTACCTCGGGCTCAAGAACCTGACCTGTCTCGACACGACTATGACCGGCGGCTCGTCGCCGGTGTTTCAGATCGGCCATGCCGCGGCGATGATCGCGGTGGGCAAGTGCAAGCTCGCGCTGGTCAGCCTGGCAAATCGGCCGCGCAGCGAGAGCGGCCCGCGCGGGCCGAACCCGAGTCCCGAGGCGGCGTTCGAGCTCACTTACGGCACCAGCACCCTCGGCATGTACGCGCTCGCGGCGATGCGCCACATGTACGAGTTCGGCACGACCAGCGAGCAGTTGGCGTGGGTCAAAGTCGCTGCCTCCCAGCATGCGCAGCACAATCCACATGCGCTGCTCAAGATCCCGGTGACGGTCGAAGAAGTTGGGCCACGGCGAGGCGCCCAAGCACACCAACAACGGCCAGATCGATCTGACCTTCACTGGCGCACGCTGGTCCGGGCCACGGGCGTTCTCGGAGGCTGGGGTGACGCCCAAGGACATCAAATACGCCTCGATTTACGACTCGTTCACGATCACCGTGGTCGAGACGATCGAGGACCTGGGCTTCTGCGAGAAAGGTAAAGGCGGCCAGTTCGTGGCGGATGGCGGCCTGTTGTCGCCGAACGGCAAGCTGCCGGTGAATACTGATGGCGGCGGTCTGTGCAACAACCACCCGGGCATGGGCGGCATGATGAAGGTGCTCGAAGGGGTTCGTCAGGTGCGCGGCGAGGCGCATCCCGCTGTACAGGTTCCGAATTGTGATCTGGCACTGGTGCACGGCACCGGTGGCTCGCTGGGCACGCGCATGGGCAGCGCGACGTTGATCCTGGGCACGGAGGACGCTTGAGCTTTATGACCGTTGAGACCGGCCTGCCAGCACCGGCGCCGTATATCAATCCTGAGGTCAAGCCGTTCTGGGACGCGACTGCCGAAGGGCGGCTGGTCGTGCCGCGGTGCGACGAATGCCAGACGCTGATCTGGTTTCCACGGCCATTCTGTCCCGCGTGCCTGTCGACGGCCGTGACGTGGGTCGAGGTCTCGGGTCGCGGGACGGTCTACAGCTTCACGGTTAACCGTCGGGGCGCCGCCGACTTGCCGGACTATCGCAATGTTGGCGTGTACGTGCTGGCCTACGTGGAGCTCGAAGAAGGCCCGCGGATGATGACCAATATCGTCGACTGCGACCCAGACAGCGTGCGCATCGGCCAGCCGGTCGAAGTGGTGTTCCACGACACCGGCCAAGGCAACGCCCTCCCGCGCTTCCGTCCGCGCGCCTAGGGCGACCAGTCCTTGCGCCAGGCCTGCATCTGCAGGCTGTATCTGGAGTGGCTGGCCAGGATGCCGCCGGCCGCGTCGAGCAGGTCCTGCTGGCCACCCTCCAGCACGGCTCGATTCGCCATGTCGATCGCCGGCTGCTGCAGTGGCAGCAGTGCATCGATGAACGCGACATCGAACGGCTCGGGCGCCGAACGCAGGTTAGCGATCTCGGCGGCGCCCCCCATCGGCGGCGTTGCGCGTGAGCCGTACCATGCCTCGCGCCACTCCTGGAGGTCGCGGATCAGCGCCGTATCGTCGTCGATCAGCTCTTGCGCCATCTGGCGCAGCTCCTCGTGCTGCGCACGGGTGAGCGCGATCTGTGCGAGCTCGGTCTCGAGCTGCAAGTGCGGCACGAGCGTATCGATGAATTGCTGATCGAAGACCTTCGCGCGGCTCGAGATCACGGACGTCGGAAATGCTGCGCCAGCGGTCGCAGCGATGGCCGTCTCGGGCACGGGTGTCACCCGCGCGGCGCCCAGCGGCGGAGCACTTGACGTGCAGCCAACGATCAGCATGCCAAGCGCCCCGATCAGATGCTGTCGGGTCAACAGCCTGACGTTACTGGTGGATCAAGACTGGCGTGCCGACCGTCGCCCAGTCCCACAGCCATTTCGAGTCGCCCAGCGATAAGCCCAGGCAGCCATGCGAGCCAGGTGCGCCCCATGCCGACGACCACCAGTTGTAATGCAAGCTCTCGCCGGTGTCGCGGAAGTACTGCGTGTACAGCACGTTCTTCAGGTAGTAGCCGCCTGGCGAATTGCGCGGAATGCCAACCGTGGTGCTGTCCATGGTTTCGTTCTGCACGCGACGTACGATCGACCACGCGCCTAGCGGCGTCGGGTACTTCGCAACACCCTTAATCGCGTAGAACGAGCGCACCGGAGCGCCGGCCTCGTACGCGACGACCTTCGCTGCGCCGCTCAGGCTCACCTCGAGCCAGCGACCATCGAACTGCTGAGGCGCGTCGGCCATGAACAGGCCGCTCGGCGGCAGAAAATAGCCGTCTTCGGTCTCGAACCACGCCGCGCCGTCATCGCCAATGACCGTGCCGACCACGTTCTCGCGATCGCTGGGCTGCAGGGTCAGCGCACGCGCGCGTGCATCCGGGTTCGGGTAGTAATACAGCGGCGCGTTCTCGGTGACGATGGCTACGGTCGACAGCTCTTCTTCGACAGGCGGCGGAGCCATGTAGATGAAGGCCGCGGGCGTTTCCGCGGGTGACAGCAGGTCGCGATGGATATAGGCAATGGTGTTCGTACGTGGCTCGAACACCTGTGTCCACTCGCCTGCGTCGTCGTGTAGGACACGCAGGATCGAGCCTGAGCGGACGGTGCCGACGCGCTCGGAGAGCAGGTCGGGCGCGGCGCGCAGATACGACAGCGCAGACGTGCTGGCCCAGATCTGACTTGTGGTCGGGTCGGAAGCCCAGCGGTCGGCCAGCGCAGCCGAGGGCAACGCGCACAGCGCGACAATGGACAAAACGACGAAGACACGCACAAGCGGCGCCATTGGTCTCAACTCTCGGTTCGGTTAAGGGGCGCATGCGCGCCGAGGACTTGGTTCAAATATCCGTCGTGTTGGGTCGGCTGACAAGCCGGCACGGTTACGGTGGATCCTGGACAGGCCAGCGGACCGCCGCCACCAGACTCAAAGCCACGCCGACGGCGGCGCAAGTCAGCGCTACGGGGTTCCCCGCGCGCTCGGCCACACTGCCCCAGATAGCGCTGCCAATCGCCTGCCCACCCTGAAACGTCAGCAGATAGGTAGCGATAGCTCGCGCGCGGACCCAACCGGGCGCGCCCAACTGCACAGCGATTTGGAAATTCTGATTCGAGGATGTCCACGCCGCGCCTCCTAGCGCCAGCATTGGCCACACTAGAGGCAAAAATCGGACCCAGGCGAGGACCGTCAGCATCACAGTAAAAATCACGATGCCGGCCATCAGCAGCTGGTTCGGTGTCCAGTGCTGTCGGAGCCTGGGTAGGACGAAGGCGCCGCCGACCGCGCCGGCGCCGACGCACGTGACCAGGAAGCCGTAGCCGGGTGCGTCGAGACCAAGCTCGTGACGCGCCACCAGCGGCAACAGGCTCCAGAGCGCGCTTGCCCCGAGCATCCACAGGATGCTGCGCGTGAGCACGATTCGCTGCTCGTCAGCCCGCCAGACATACTTCAGTCCAGTGGCCATCGCGCCGACGAAGTCCTCCCGCGTGCCTGACTCGGCCTTTCGAGCGAGCACGCCGCGCCAGCGGAAGACCACGCCCATGGTCGTCACATAGGCGACGGCATTGGCGGCAAACGTGGCCGCCGGGCCAACCGCGAATACCAGGAAACCACCGATGGCTGGCCCGACCGAACGGGCGATGTTGTAGCCGAGGCTGTTGAAGCTCACCGCCGCCGGCAACTGCGCTCGGCTGACCACGTCTGGCAGCGTCGACGCCCAGGTCGGCCCGCCCACGGCGGCACCCGTGCCAAGCCCAAAGGTGAGGAGCAACAGCAAGGCCGGGGTGATGCGTTCGCTCACGGTCAGCGCAACCATCAAGCTGACGCACGACAGCATCCAGGCTTGTGTCGCCAGGAGCAGCTTGCCCCTGTCGACGCGGTCGGCCAGGCTGCCCGCCGGTAGTCCGAACAGGAAGAACGGCAGCGTTGTGGCGGTCTGCATCAGCGCGACGGGCAGCGCGTCCCTGGTGAGCGTGGTCATCAGCCACGCGCCGCCCACGGTCTGGGCCCATGTGCCGATATTCATGACCGTGTTCGCCGCCCACAGCGCGCGGAACGCCGGCTCGCGGAGTGGATGTCGCGGTGCGACTTTCAGACGGGCTCTAGCCCTGTGTGGGGTAGCGCCGGCAGGTCGACCCGAATCGCGTCGCCGGGTCGGACGTCACCACCCGTGAGCACGATGCTCATCACGCCGGCTTTGCGCAGCAGCGCGCCGTCGGCCACGCGGTCGAGGTTCGCCGCCATCAGGCCGGGCTGAATGCCGTCGAGCTGCTTGCACGGATTGCGCAGACCCGTGAGCTCCACCGTGGCCATCGCGCCCATCTGCAGCCTCGTCCCTTTTGGGAGCCCCAGCAGGTCAATCCCACTAGTTGTGACGTTCTCACCCATTTGCCCAGGCTCCAGCGTGAAGCCACGCTCGCGCAATGCCTGGATCCATTCCACCGGCATCAGGTGCACCTGCCGCAGGTTAGGCTGCGCTGGGTTGCGGGCGACGCGCGAGCGGTGCTTCACCGTCGCACCAGCGTGCGCGTCACCTTCGACGCCCAGGCCAGGCAGCAGGCGAATGCGGGCCCGCGCCGGCTTGCGCATCGTGTGATTCGAGCTGCGGCTCACAGCGACGACGACGCCGCTCATACAGCTCGACAGTCGACGACGACCTTCATTCCGCCGCGGGCGATGGCGATGTCGAATGCTTCGCCCACCCGACGCAGAGGCAACACGTGGCTGACCAGGCGGTCAGCATGGATGCGCCCATCACGAATCATCTCGAGCGCCTTCCCGCGGTACTCGGGTGCATAGCCTCGTGAGGGTATTTTGCCGCCGATGACGGTCAGGAATTTCTGGAACACGTCTTCGATCGTGAAGTCGTTCAACGGCCGGTACGGCCGACCGGCCAGGGCGACGGTGGCGCCATTCGCCGCGACGCGCAGTGCGTCTTGAATCGGCTTGGACTGGCCCGTGCTTTCGATGACGACGCTGGGCTGGAGGTCCATGGCGTCGCGACTGTCCGAGAACGTATGCGTGACGCCAAGCTCGCGCGCCAGCGCCAGGCGCTGCTCGTCCAGGTCGATGCCGACGATGGTGTGGCAGCCGATCTCACGCACCTGCTCCAGGCATAGTGCGCCGAACGGGCCGAGGCCGATGATGAGCACGCGGTCAGCAGGCTCGATGCGCAGCATCTCACGACACAGGAAGTAGGTCTCGAAGCCCATGTAGCCAAGCGCGGCATGCTCGAGCGACACGCCGGCCGGAATCGGCACCAGGCCAGCATCGGCGCGGACCAGCGCATGCGTGGCGAAGACTGAATGAATCGGCATCACCGCCTGACCGACTTCTAGACCCTTGACGCCCGGGCCAAGCGCGGCCACGACGGCGCTGGCTTCGTGCCCGATCCGCCGCGGGTACTTGAGGACGCCCCGGTACAGGGGAAATTCGGTCGCCAGTCCGAGGTAGGGCGCGAATTCCGAGCCGCACACCGCGACCGCGCCAATCTGGAGCAGAACCTCACCCGGCCCTGGTTCCGGAGTCGGCGATTCGACGAACTCGAACTGCCGCGGGCCAATCAGGCGTGCCTCGATCATTACCGGCGGCGGCGCTCCCAGGCTTCGGCGTTGACGAGCCCGTGCGGGCTCTCGCCGCGCGCGGCCTGGAGGACGCTGCGCACGACCATCTCCGCGCTCAGCTCCTGGGCATCGAAGGTAGAGCCGGCTACGTGTGGCGTGAGGACCACGTTGTCGAGTGCCTCGAAGCGGTCATCCTCGGGTGGCTCGTGCACCCGCCGTCCAGGCCCGCCCCGCCGATTCGCCCCTCTTTCAACGCCGTGTACAGCGCATCCTCGTCCACAAGGACACCACGCGCCGTGTTGATCACGACGGCCGTCGGCTTCATCAAAGCGAGCCGTTCGACATTGACCAGCGCCTGGTTCTGTGACTCGCCCGGTGCATGCACGGTCAGGAAGTCCGCCTGTCGGAAGACCTCATCCAGTTCCACGAGCTGCACCTTCCACTGCGCGTTGAACTCCGGGTCAGGGAAGGGCTCATACGCCACGACCTGCATGTCGAAGCCGAACGCGCGCTTGGCTACGCCCTTGCCGATCCGGCCCAGGCCAACGATGCCCAGTGTCTTGCCAGCCACGTCCAGGCCGAGCGGCCGCACCCACTGCCGTGTGCGCGCAACGCGATCGAGCTCCACGACACGGCGCGCCACTGCCAGGAGCAGCGCGAAAGCGTGATCGGCCACAGCAAAGTGGTTCGAGCCCTGTGTCGTTGTCACCAGCACGCCGTTGTCGCTCGCCGCCACCACGTCGATCGTCTCGTAGCCGACGCCCCAGCGCGCGACATGCTTCAACGTGTCGGCTCCTTCCAGAACCGAACGCGTGTACAGCTCGGCGGCAGACGCAATGACCGCGTCGTTGCCCTGGACGAGCTCGACGACCTCATCCTCCGGTGGGCGACCGCCGGGCCAGCGGTGGGTGCGAATCTGCCACCCAGCATCGCGCAGCGCCTGGAGACGGACGTCGTCGGGACCCCGCACGCCAGGCGCGGTGATGAGTACGTTGGGCATCGCCGCTTACGGTACCGGTGCGCAGAGTCGCCGCGCGCGGCCCATACAATCGACAATACGACGAAGGAAGTTCGCCTCGCCTACGGTCGCCACGGCCTGGTGGCTCGGCTGCCCGAGCAGGCCGAGATCATCGAGCCGTGGTTCGTGCCTGGCCTGCCCGACGAGGCGGCTGCCATCGCCCACGCCCTGCGCGAGCCGTCGGCTGGCCCGCCGCTGCGCGACCGTGTCCCAGCGGGCGCTAGCGTGGCCGTCGTCATCTGCGACGTGACGCGGCCGTTCCCTGCTCGGCGCGTGCTGCCGGTCCTGCTGGAGGAGCTGACCGGCCGGCGGGTGACGATCTTCATCGCCACGGGTACCCACCGGGCGTGCAGCGACGCCGAGCTCGTCGAGATGCTTGGCCCCGTGGCCGATCGATGCGCTGTCGTGCAGCACGACGCCTTCGATCGAAGCCGCCACGTCCAGCTCGGCACCGTCCTCGGCACCGCGACGCCAGCGCTTGTCGAGCGGGCCTTTCTGGAACACCAGGTCAGAATCACGACCGGCTTCATCGAGCCGCACTTCTTCGCCGGCTTCTCGGGCGGTCCCAAGATGGTCGCGCCTGGCCTGGCCGCGATCGAGACCGTGCTCGACCTGCACTCAGCCGCGCGCATCGGCCACTCGAACGCCACCTGGGGCATAACGGAGGGCAACCCGGTCCACGACGCGGTGCGCGACATCGCCGCGCGCGCCGAGGTCACCTTCAACCTGGACGTCACGCTCAACCGTGACCACGCCATAACGTCCGTCTTCGCGGGCGACCTGTTTCCGAGTCACGCCGCCGGCTGCGCCTTTGCTCACTCGACCGCGATGGTCTCGGTCGAGCGACCGTTCGACGTGGTGCTGACCACCAACAGCGGCTACCCGCTCGATCAGAACCTGTATCAGACGGTCAAAGGCATCAGCGCCGCCGCGCAAGTCGTCAAATCCGGCGGGAGCATCGTCGTGGCCAGCGAATGCTCGGACGGTCTGCCCGACCACGGCCAGTACAAGGACCTGCTGCGCCAGGCCGACGGTCCTGCCGCGTTCTTAGCACGCCTTGCTGACCCAGGTTTCAGCGCGCACGACCAGTGGCAAGTGCAGGTCCAGGCGCTGATCCAGCAGAAGGCACGCGTCCTGGTCCATGCGTCGGGTCTGACTCCGGCACAGCTGCGCGACGCGTGGTTTGAACCAGCCGACGATCCCGCCGCCTGCGCCGAGTCGTTGCTTGCCGCAGCCGGTGCCGATGCGCGACTGGCGGTGCTGCCGCAGGGCCCGCAGACGATTCCCTACCTCGCCTGAATCACGGGCCAGCTAGTGCTGGTGAGATCACCGACGTCCGCCATAAGGTCGCCGCGAATGCCAACGTCCGCCCGGCGCGCTGGCGGGCCGGTGCCGTCGACCACCGACCGCCGTGGATCAGCAGGTCGAAGTCGGTCACTGCACCGGCGTGCGCAGCGTGCCCAACTTCTCGATACGCGCCTCCATCACATCGCCGGATTTCAAATACGTGCCGCTGGTGGCGCCGACGCCGGACGGAGTGCCTGTCTCGATGATGTCGCCTGGCTCGAGCGTCATGAAGCTCGACGCAAACACGATCGTCTCGGCCACGGTCGAGATCATCTCGCGCGTGTTCGAGTGCTGTTTTCGTTCGCCATTCAGGTGCAGCGAGAGATCGAGTGTTTGCGGGTCAGACAGTTCATCGGCCGTGAGCAGGTACGGTCCGAGCGGCGCAAAGCCATCGGGCCATTTGCCGTTCAACCAGTCGAAGAAGTCGTTCCACACGTCGGGGTCGCGCTCGACTCCCCAGTCCGCAGTCCGCGCAGACAGATCATTGGCAATGGTGTAGCCGAAGACCATGTTCAGGGCGTCACTCAGCGCCACATTGCGACAGCGCGTCCCGACTACCACCGCGAGCTCCACTTCCCAGTCGTTGGTGTGCGACACGCTCGGCAAGCACAGCGGTTCGTCCGGTCCGACGATCGCACTGGACGGTTTCAGAAACAGCTTGGGCACAATTCGTCGCTTGTCGACCGGCTGACCCCCGCCTTCGGTGATGTGGTCCTGGTAGTTGCGTGCGAGCGCCAGCAGTTTGGGCGGTCGGCGCAGCGGCGCCAGGAGGCGCACGCTGCCAATGTCGTAGCGCGCTCCCCCGGCCAGCCGGGCACCGTCCAGTCCCGATTCGATGAAGTCGAGCAGGTCGCCCGGGCCAAGGTCGGTCACCGTGCCGGCCGATCGATCACCGTCCAGCACGCCGTGGCGGATGCCAGTGTCAGTTTGGTATGTCACCAGTTTCATTGATGGTCTCCCTGAAGCTCGACAACGCGATTCTCGGTCGCCGACGTCTGCGCTGCGAAAATGATCTGGAGCGCGGCGCGTGCATCGCGCGGCCCGAGCTCCGGAGCAAGCTCGCCGCGAACGGCGCCAATGAAGTGGTCGATCAGGCTACGGATGGATTCGTTTCCGTAGTAGCGTTGCGTCGGGCTTTCCGTCCCGTACACGGACAGCGCCGGCGCCGCCGCGTCCACGACGATGGTGCCGTGCGAGCCCATCACGCGCAGACGACGATCGCCGCCATAGCCGTTCGGATGGCCCGTGGTGGGTGCGCGGCCAACGGACGTCGTCGCTACGACGCCGTGCTCAAACGTCATGGCTAACACAGAGAAATCGTCGGCATCGCCGCCGTAGAAGAACGCGCCGCGCGTGGCGTAGACAGACCGTGCCTCGAGTCCGAGCACGCAACGGATGGCATCGACCGGGTAGAGTCCGAAATTCAGTAATTCGCCCATTGGCCACGCGGCGGTGCCGGCTGCGATCACGAACTCCGAGTGGACGGCCCACGGTAGGCCCACGGCGCCGCCTGCGACCGCGCTGCGGGCAGAACGAATCGCCGGATTGAAGCGATAGTGATGGGCCGGCATGCACACGCGCGTCGTGCCAAACGCCTGCTCGATAAGCTCACAATCGTGCACCGTGCCCGCGAGTGGCTTGTCGACCAGCGCGTGCTTGCCGGCAGCCGCCACGCGCTCGAGAACCGCGGCACGGCGCTCCAGCGGGCAGCACACCGATACCACGTCAACCCGCGGATCGGCCAACGCGAACTCCAGATCGGCCACGTACGGTACATCGAGCGCGACTGCCTCGCGGCGATTCAGCGCGTGCTGCGCCTCAGGCGCCTCCGCCTCGTCCGCGACGGCCACGATACGCAGCGCGGCATGATTGGCCAGCACCGGTAGATACATGGTGCGCTGGTGCGCCTGGCCGCCGATGCTCGAGAAGCTGACGAGCAAAACGCCGAGCCGGCCGTCCTCAGTTGGCAACGCCAACCACCTCGCCCGTGCGGAGCGATTCTTCGCCAGCCACGGCCATCGCCACGGCGCGCCGTGCGTCCGCTCCTGAGACGGCCGGCTGCGTCTGCCCCTGGATAGCGACGATCCAGGCGGCCACTTCACGATCGAAACCGATCTGGCCGTTGCCCGGCAGGAGGCTCGTGCCACCCTCGAGGAACGCCACACCCTGCTCCGCGTCCCAGGGCAATCGGAGCGCGCCGCGCGTGCCCTGGACAAACACATCCCGATAGCCGAACGACCGTGGGCGATTGGCGCGACTCATCTCGCACACCGCGGTCCCACCGTCCTGGTAGCGCACGATCATACTCAGGTAGTCGTGAATGGCCAGATCAGCCGACGTTTCCTTGCGCCCTTGCACGTAGATCGACGCCGGTTCGTCGTTCATCCACCATGTCGCGAGGTCGAGCAGATGGACACCGTTGTGCAGCACGTGACCCCCGGAACGACGCGGGTCGAGCACCCAGGCGCGCCAGTCCGGCCAGAGCCAGCCGCCGAGGATCGCGAGTCGGATATACACCGGTCGCCCGATATCCCCGCTGTCCAGGGTGCGTTTGATCGTGCGGCCGTAGTCGTAGAAGCGGTGTGTATGCGCGCCCATCAGGACCAGTCCGCGCTCGTCGAATGCGCGCACGAGTGCGTCGGCACCGTCGACACTGATCGCCAGCGGTTTTTCCATGAGCAGGTGCTTGCCCGCGCGGGCGATGGCCAGACCAAGCTCTACGTGCGTGTCGTTGGGCGTGCACACGATGCACGCATCAACCTCGGGCCACGCCAGTAGTTCGGCGGCGCTGGTCGCGCCGCGCGCGTTGGGCAGGCCGCGGATCGCTGCGCGAGCCCGGCCAGCATCGACGTCTGCGACTCCGACGAGTCGGACTCCGGGCAACCCGCCCAGTGCCGCGAGATGCATATTGGCGACGAATCCGGTGCCAATGACTCCGACGCCAACCGTCACAGGCTGAACACCTGACGCGCCACCTCGGTTGTGCAGCGAAGCTGTGCGCCGGCGTCGGCGTAGATGCCGAGCACGTAGTCCGGATCGAGCAGTGGTGCGTCGCTGCCGAACAGCAGCCGTTCGGAGCCGACGCGCCGCACGACGTCGCGCGCGACGGGTAAATCCGGAAACGACGTCGACAACTCGACGTACACGTTCGACGTGTGCTCGACCAGGGTCGCGGTCGAGCGTGACGGGGCACCCGGACCGGCATGCGCGACGATCAATCTCCACGCCGGGTACTCGGCTGCGATGCATGCCAGCGCCCCGTCCCATTGAGCACCGTCCACGTGGATCTTCAACGGATGGCCACGCCGCGCGACCTCGCGCATCAGCGCCATGCACTCGCGACTGGCGGTCGGCTGACCAGAGTAGCTGCAATGCAATTTTGCGCCCACGGCTCGATCGTGCTTGTAGGCCGCATCCATCGCGCGGCAGGAGCCATCGAGATCGTTCGGATTCACGACCACGTACGCGCGCTGTGCGTCGTCGACTGCCGCGAACGCTTCAGCATTGCCCGCTTGCGCATCGTCGGTTATGGCCTGCAACGACGAGGCGATACGCAGCTTGATATCCGGGCGTGGCCGCCACGCCGGTGTGGGAAAGCCAAGTGCGCCAACGTGGGCGTGCACATCGACCAACTGCTCAGCCCGGGTGGTGTGTGGCAGATGCAATGGCTCGGTCGGCACACCGAAGAGGCGGCTAGCGTTGTCCGCCAGGATCAATCGCTTGTCGTCGGTGGAGATGTCCGCGCTCAGGACGGCATTCAGCGCCGCCTGAATGGGCCGGCTCGGCGCACCGGAGCCGAACAGGAGTCGCCGCGCGCCGACGCTGCGCACCACGGTTTCCACGCCCCGGTACAGGCCCAGGCGGCTCGTCTCGAGGTACAGGTGCGGCCAGCGCTCCAGCGCCGCCAGACAATCACCGAGGTTCGTGTAGTGCGCACCGACCAGCACCACCGGCACGCCGAGGGCTTCCGTGGCCGTCCCGATGGCGGTCGCATCGCCAAAGTGCATCACCGGCACGAGCAGCGGGCAGCGGCCATGCACGGCCCCCGCCATTGCGCGGAACGCCTCCGAATCAAGCTCGGGCAGCAGCCGAATGCCAACCACGCCCGCCGATAGCACACGCTCGAGTTCGGAGCGCCAGTCCAGGTACTGCACCGGATTCAGCGCGGCCACAGGATACAGCCGTACACCGCCACTGCTGCCCGCCGCTGATAGCGCAACGTCGTTCGAACGTTCGTGGCGCGAGCTGCGCGTGGCGACAAGTGCGCTACCGATGCCGTGACTGCGGAGTTCGCGCAGCGCGGCGCCAACGTCGTACTCGGCAGCGGGTATGAGGCGCGGCGACGCGTCGGCCAGGACGGTGACGTCGATCACGTCCGTTGCCGAGGATCCAGTGCGTCGCGCAAGCCGTCGCCAATGAAGTTGATCGCCAGCACCGTGATAGCGATGGCCAGTCCGGGCGGCAGCCACAGCCACGGCATGGACTCGAGAATGGTGAGCGACTGGGCCTCGTTCAGCATGTTGCCCCACGATGGCTGGGGCGGTCGGACGCCCAGTCCGAGGAACGACAGCGCGGCCTCGAGCAGAATCGCCTGGGCAACCGCGAAGGTGCCGGTGACCGTCAGTGGCGACAACACCGAGGGCACCATGTGGCGCACGATGACGTGTCCGGTTGACGCGCCCAGGGCGCGCGCGGCTATGAAAAAGTCCTGCTCGCGCAGTGACAATGCGAGGCCGCGCACGATGCGGCACGCGGTCGGCCAGTAGAACACGCCGATCCCGAGGATGATCGTCTCGCGGCTTGGACCGACCAGCGCGACAATGGTAATGATCACGACCAACGCTGGAAACGACAGCACCACGTCGGTCAAGCGCATGATGACCGTGTCCGTCCAGCCGCCATAGGTGCCCGCCAATGAGCCGAGCAGCAGGCCAATCGACGTCGACATCAGCGCCGCGGTCAGGCCGACCGTTAACGAGACCTGGCCAGCGTAGAGCAACCGACTGAGTACATCGCGACCGGCGGAGTCCGTACCCAGCGGATGCGTAGGGCTGGGCGGCTTGCGGAAGAAGGCCAGGTCAACCTTGAACGGGTCCGTGGGTGCGATCAATGGCGCCAGGAACGACAGCAGCGCGACGGCGATCAGTATGCCCAGGCCCAAGAGGGCCAACCGGTGGCGCAGAAAACGGCGCAGCGCCATCTGACCCGGCGAACGCGCGGTCGGAGTCTTTACGGACGTGACCAGTGGGCTTCCGCCGCGCGCGGACGCTGATGCGAGCGCGCTCATTGGAGCCGGATGCGCGGATCGACGACCGCGTAGGACAGGTCCGCGAGCAAGTTCGAAATCAACACGATCACGGCCACGATCATGATGAAGCCGGTCAGCACCGGATAGTCACGCTGACTGATCGACGCCAGCGCCAGTTGACCCATACCTGGCCACGAGAAGATCTGCTCGACCACGACCGCCCCGCCGAACAACGTTGGAATCTGGATGCCGATGACCGTGATCAACGGGATCAATGCGTTAGGCAGCGCGTGGCGCAAAATGACCAGTCGCTGTTGGAGCCCCTTGGCGCGCGCGGTCGTCAGGTAGTCCTGGCGGATGACTTCGAGCAGGCTGGAGCGTGCATAGCGCGCAAACGGACCCGACAAATTGAGGCCGAGAATCATCGCCGGCAGCACCAGGTGGTGCAGGTCGTCGCGGATGGTTCTGGGCGCGCCCGCGGTAAACATGCCTGACGTGGGCAGCAGATTCAGCTTGAGCGAGAAGATGTAG
>WNGF01006869.1_pt1 | contig 42507 bp, 40 predicted proteins | sample 5400641 | NCBI WGS metagenome assembly WNGF01 (sample SAMN13153371, study PRJNA577476) | soil metagenome | isolation source: 80 cm soil or saprolite under grassland replicate 2 | place: USA:California | collected 2016-06-15 | reverse complement strand
TGCGGGTGGACGCGTCGCGGGGCGGTGGGGCACCCGGGGAAGAGCTGCACGGCCGGCTCACCGCGCCTATGCCGGGGAAGGTGATCGCGCTCCTCGCCGAGCCCGGCCGGAAGGTGGAGAAGGGGGCGGCGCTGCTCGTTCTCGAAGCGATGAAGATGGAGCACACCATCAAGGCGCCGCGCGCCGGCCTCGTGAAGGCGTTCCGCTTCGAGCCCGGCGATCAGGTGAGCGAGGGCGTGGAGCTCGTCGAGTTCGAGGCGGACGAGTTGACGTCGGCGTAGTCCTGGGGGCACCACCCGCGCGCCGCCGGGCGAGGTGACCGGGGCGGTCGAGGAGTCCATGATGCCCCATATGCCCGTGCTCGGCGTGGATGGTTGCAGGGGCGGGTGGATCGCCGCGTCGGCGCCCTCCCTCGCCGACGAGCCCGCCCTCCACTTCTTCGGACGTTCGCGGCGCTCGTCGACGCCGTGCGCGCCCCGGGCTCCCTCGCCTTCGTGGACGTGCCCATCGGCCTCGCCGATGCGCGGCGCGCGTGCGACGGTGAGGCGCGGAGGCTGCTCGGGCCCCGCCGCGCGTGCTGCGTCTTCACGCCGCCGAGCCGCAGGGCGCTCGCGGGTCGCTCCCCGGCCGAGATCCGGCGCCTCAACATCGCCGCGACCTTCGGCCGGAACCTCTCGAGCCAGGCCCTCGGCATCGTCGACAAGATCCGCGAGGTGGACGCCCTCATGACGCCTGCGCTGCAGGCGCTCATCCGCGAGACGCACCCCGAGTGTACGTTCGCGGCGCTGAGCCCCGAGCGCACTGGCCTGCCGCACGGGAAGAAGTCGACCGAGGGAAGACGCCTGCGGCTCGCGCTCCTGCCGCCGCCCTTCGCCAGGGCCGCCGCGACCCGGCCCTTCCCCGCCGGCGCGGTGGCCCCGGACGACTACGTCGACGCGCTGGCCGCGCTCAGCGCCGCGCTCAGGTTCGGGGCGGGCGAGGGCGCGTGCTTCCCGGCGGGCGGCGAAGAGCGCGACGAGAAGGGCCTCGCGATGGAGATCCGCTTCTGACGTCCGCGCGGGTTCCGCGACGAGCGGGGCGTACGCGTCGGCCACCACGCGCTGTCAGCGCGCGGGCCGCGTCAGCGCACCAGGTACTCCCCTCTCGTCGCGCGAGAAGGCTCCGGACCACGCGCAACTGCGGACGGTGTCTGCGCGTCGGTGGAGCGGGTAGGGGGCGCGATCGTGAGCCGAAAAGACGTGGCGCTGTGACGAGGGAAACAGCTGCTCGGTGGTCCGTTCCTACACGGCGGCGCGCGTGAGCTTGGCCCAGCAGTGCATGCACGTGGACGCTTCCGGGTGGATCAACCCGCCGCACTTCGGGCACGGAATGTTCGTCGGGGTCGAGGCGGACTGCGGCGCGATGCGCTTGCTCTCTGTGGGCGCAGGAGCTTCTTGAAACGCGAACGCCTTGAGCCGCGCTGTCTCATCCGCAGTAAGCGCGCCATTGTCGATCAGAGGGAGGAGAAGACTCAGGAAGTCCTCGCACGTCTCGACGAGGTGCTTGCCCTGCAAGTCGTTGAACACCTTCTGTTTGCGCGCCGCGTACTCGGGGTCAGTCAGTAGGCCCTTCTCTCGAAGCTGGCGAAGCTTCTCGATCCGAAGTGCAACATCGGCGCCCTGGATGCGCTGAGCCTCGTCCTGAGCCCCCCTCTCCACTCGAGATTCAGCACGAGCGCGTTCCTGTCGGTCGCGTTCCGCAGACGCGAGGTCGGGGAGCACCGCCACGATGATGAAGGCGAGCAGAGGCGAAATGAGGAGGGCCAGGAACCCCCAGCCCGCGCCGTTTCTTCCACGACCTCCGGCGAACACCCCAACACCAATCGCGAAGACGATCCACCCGAAGAACATCACCAGAACTTCCATCGGAACCCCCCTGAGTGAGAAGGCGTCTTCGACGCTATCACGAGCACAACACGGCTGCCCGTACGAATGGGCGGGACCGATTGCCGCGTAAGGCAGAGAGCGCGCGCTGGTCTCGCCGAGTCGCTCGCCGACGGCGGCCATGGCGGACTCGCGCGCGGCGGCCCGACGGCACCGCTCGATCAGCCACTACGACGTAGCGAGCATCAACAAGACCAAGCGAAGATGCGAACTGGCGAGCGCACCTGCGCGCGGGAGCGCTTCCGTGAAGCGCACGGGATTCGGCATCGACGGGTGCGGCGGCGAGGCGTCACCGCGCGAGGAACCGTGTCGACAAGATCGGCTTACGACGTCGCGGCACTCGATCCACTCACGCCCCAAAGTCCCGTACGAAGCGTTTGACATGGAATTCACCGCGAGAGAACGCACGGCCGCGCGTGCTTCGCGGATGCCTCTCCTCGCGCGTAGGATTCGGCGTGCGCCGCGCCGCTGGTGCGCGTGACGAGGCCGAAGCCCCCGCTCCTGTTCTCGCGTCCTGGCGCGAATGCGTGCGTTTCCGGAGGCGTCGAAATCGCATGAGACGATGCGTGCATGAATACCGCACGCGCACTCACCGCTCGCCTCGCCGACTTGCTCGCCCGCGAGCATGGCGCCCTGGCCGATTTCCTCCTCGCGCTCGCCGACTTCGACCGGCGCCGGCTCTGGGTCGAGCTCGGCTACGCCAGCGTCTTCTATTTCCTCCACCGCGAGCTGGGCCTCTCGAAGGGTGCCGCCCACTATCGGAAGGTCGCCGCGGGACTCGTCCAGCGCTTCCCGGAGATCGCCGAGCCGCTCCGGGACGGGCGGCTTTGCTTGACGAGCATGGTCGAGCTCGCGAAGGTGCTCACGCCCGAGAACCAGGCAGAGGTGCTCCCGCGCTTCTTCCACCGCTCGAAGCGCGAAGCGATGGAGGTGACGGCGGAGCTCCGGCCCGATCCCACGCCTCCGAAGCGGGACGTCGTGACGAAGGTCTGCGCCGCGCCAGTCGCGGCCCCCTCCGAGTCGCGCGTTGCTGCCGGCGAGCTCACGCCACCGGTTCATCTGGCCAACCTACCCGATGCCAACTCTGGCTCCGAACCGCGCGTCTTGATGTCGCACCCGCGCGAGAACCGCGACGTCGCGGTACCGCTCACTGCCGACCTCCGGCGGTTCCATGTGAGCGTCTCCCGTCGCTTCATGGAGAAGCTCGAGGCAGCGCACGCTGCACTCTCGCACTCCCGTCCGAACGCTACGAACGAGGAGATCCTCGAGGCCGGGCTCGACCTCGTCCTCGCCCAGCAGGCGAAGCGAAAGGGAATCGTCGAGAAGCCGAGGAAGGAGCCTCCTCCGGCGAAGTCCGACCACGTCCCGGCGCACGTCAAGCGTGCGGTCTGGGCCCGCGACGGCGGCCGCTGCCAGTGGAAACTCGATTCTGGTGAGATCTGCGGTTCCACGTACCGCGTCCAGTTCGATCACATCGTCCCGCGCGCCCGCGGCGGTCCGTCGACCGTCGAGAATGTCCGGATCGCCTGCGCCCACCACAACGATCTCGCTGCGCGGCAGGCATTTGGCGATGCGTGGATGGATCAGTTTACGCACCGGGGCCGGGCTCCAGCGCCGGACGGGTCGACATCTCCGCCCTGAGCAGGTGCGGTGGCGAGGCCGCGGCGGCCGAACCGTGCCGATCTCGCCGGGACGCCTCGCGTGCGCGGTGACGCCGCCGCCACGGCGAGTTGCCTCTCTCGACCGCCGCTACCGCTTCAGCACCGCGCGCTTCTCCCGGTACGCGCTGCGGATCGAGATGTAGTCCTCGTTCGTGAGGAGCAGCTCGCGGGCGATGGACCGCACCGCCTCCTCCTCGGCCACGGAGATCGAGTCGTCCGCCGCGGAGACGGCGAAGAGGCAGTGGAGGAGCTCGCGCTTCTGATCCTCCGTCGCGAGATCGCGCAGCTCGCGCGCGGCGAGGAAGTTCTGCGTCTCGCCGAAGAGGCGGTTCTGGGCCTTCGCGATCTGCACGACGAGCGCCGCCTGCGCGGCCGGCAGCCCGCCGAACGCCTCGACGATGCGCTCCATCTCCCGCGTCTCCGGCTCGCTGATGTCCTGGTCCACGTTCGCGACGCGGGCGAGCAGGAACGCGAACAGGCCGAGGTAGCGCGCGGCGGCCGGCTCCATCGCCTCGAGGTCGCGCACGATGCGGTGGATGACGTCTCCGTCGCCGCCGCGGGACGCCTTCGCGAGGCCGAGCCAGTCGAGGATGGACATGCGCTCCATCTAACACGGCGCGCGGGGACGGCAAGCGCGAGCCCTAGCGGCGCGGCACGCCTGCCGCCTCGAGGCGCCGCCGGACCTCGCCGAGGCAGCGTTCCTCCCCCGACTCCGGCCGGCGATGGTCGGGAGCGTCGCAGCGGACGCGCACGGTGAGCGCCACCTCGTCGGCGTCCGGGACCTCCGTCGACACGTACAGCACCGGTGCGGCGGGGACGATCTCGCTGCGGCTCGCGACGTCGCCGGACGCGACGAGCCGCTCCGCGAACGTGCGCAGCTCCGCGAGCAGCTCGACGCAGCGCGAGCAGGCGGGCGCCGGGAGCTTCGACTCGCCGTGCGTCGCGAAGAGCCGGACGTCGAACCCGACCACCTCGCGGCGCTCGCCCTCCTGGACCTCCTCGGGCAGGACCTCGTAGTGCACGTGGTGCTCGCGCGCGAACCGTCCGAGGTCTGCGGAAGCCGACGGCGCCTCCATGCAGGAAATGTAGCCCCTGCCGGCCACGCGCACGGAACGGTCAGCCCAGCGCGCGCTCGACGATCTCCCAGAGCCGGGCCGCCGCCGCGTCGTCGCGCCCGGCCCGCGAGGGCTTGGCGTCGCGGTACCGGTCGAAGTAGCGGCCGCTCACCCCGTCGAGCGCAGGGTCCGTCGCGAGGCGCACGATCGGGCCGGCGCCCGTCTCAGGCCCGGGGAGGAGCCGGTCGAGGAAAACGCGCGCGATCCACGGGGCGTCTCTCCAGATCCGCGTCGCGATCGTGCCGGGGTGCACCACGTTCACGGCGAGCGCCGGCTCGCGCCGCGCGAGCTCTCGCGTGAGGAGGAGGAGCGCGAGCTTCGACTGCGCGTACGCCCGCCAGGCGCTGTACCGGCGCGAGAGCTCGAGGTCGTCCCAGTGGAGGCGCCCGCGCCGATGGGCCTCGGAGCCCACGTTGACGACGCGCGGGTGCGGTGCGGCGCGGAGCGCGCCGTCGAGGAGGCGCGTGAGGAGGATGGGGGCGAGGACGTTCGTCGCCCAGGTGAGCTCGTGCCCCTCGGGCGTCACCTTTCGCCTTCGCGAGGCGATCCCGGCGCCGTTCACGAGCACGTCGAGGCGCGGATGAGCTTCGGCGAACCGCGCCGCGGCCTCGCGCAGGGACGCGAGCCGCGACACGTCCGCGAGGAAGAGCTCCGCTCGGCCGCCGGCGCGCGCGAGCTCGTCCACCACCGCCCGGCCGCGAACGGGGTCGCGTGCTCCGACGGCGACGAGGGCACCGCTTCGCGCGAGGATCCGCGCCGCCTCGAGCCCGATCCCGCTCGTCGCCCCGGTGACGAGGACGCTGTGCCCCTGCATCAGCGCTCACCCTCCTCGCCGTGGGGGTCGCGAAGCGGGCAGTCGGGCCCTCCCTCCGCGCTGGCGGCAATCAGGACCGCGGTTCCTCGTGCACCTGCCCGACACGCTGGTTATCGATTGCACGAGGGAAAGAGAGAGACATGGAAAAGCAAGCAGCCGATCGTCTGGTTCATCACTACGACACCGAGCAGCACCGGATCCTGTGCCGCACCGCCGGCGCGGAGGATCACTCGACGAAGCACCCGCGCGGCGTCACCTGCCCCGCGTGCATCGAGCTCCTCCGGCAGAAGGCGGACGCGACCGGCGCTGCTGCGAGCAGCGGCCCCGTCTAGGGCGCGCAGGTCGTGTCCGGCGCCCCGACGCGCGTCCAGCGGGACGCGCGGCAGGACGTATCGCGCCGATAGTCGCCGAAGTTGACCCGAGACGCGCCCGGGTCCGCGCCCCTCTTCGGGCGCGGCCGCGGGCGCTTGACGTTCTCGACCGGACCGGTCCTCGGACCGGATCGGTGTGCCCGCGCAGATTGTGCGTGAGCCTCGGCCGAGTCTCCCGCCAGCGCTGAGGGAGACGCGCGCGCAATATTTTCATCCGTGCCCGCCGCCCGCCGGTGACGAGGAGGGTCCACCCTCTCTCGCCGCGACCGGTCGCGGACCTGACCGCCATCAACGAAAATGAGCGGGCAGAACTAGTAATTTCCGCGGGTTTCCCACACTCGGCCGGTCAGACGAGACGCAGCCCAGCGCGGAGCGTCATCTCCTGCGGCGCAGACCTGCCTCCGTAGGGAGGCGAAGAGCAAGCATCACAGGAAGTGAACGTTCGCACTCGTGAAGAACGCCGGAAAACCAAGGAAGAGGACATGACCACGAAGACCTCCACGATCATCTGGACGGACATTGACGAAGCGCCTGCGCTCGCGACGTACTCGCTGCTTCCGATCGTCCAGGCATTCACGAAGGGAACCGGCGTCGCCGTCGAGACGAGGGACATCTCCCTGTCGGGCAGGATCATCGCGAACTTTCCCGAGAACCTGACCGAGAGCCAGAAGATCCCCGACTACCTGGCGCAGCTCGGCGCGCTCACGCTGAACCCCTCGGCCAACATCATCAAGCTGCCGAACATCAGCGCCTCGATCCCCCAGCTCAAGGAGGCGATCAAGGAGCTGCAGGACAAGGGCTACAAGATCCCCGACTACCCCGAGAGCCCGAAGGACGACGCAGAGAAGGCGATCCAGGCGCGGTACGCGAAGTGCCTCGGCAGCGCGGTGAACCCCGTCCTGCGCGAGGGCAACTCGGATCGCCGCTCGCCGGAGTCGGTGAAGCGGTTCTCGAAGAAGAACCCGCACAAGCTCGGCGCCTGGAACCCGGAGTCGAAGTCGCACGTCGCGCACATGACCGCCGACGACTTCTACGGGAACGAGACCTCCACCACGATCGAGAAGGCGACCGAGTACCGGATCGAGTTCGTCGGCGCCGACGGGAAGGCGACGGTCCTCAAGAAGAACGCGCCCCTGCTCGAGGGCGAGATCATCGACTCGACGAAGATGAGCGTCGGGGCGCTTCGCAAGTTCGTCGCGGAGCAGATCGAGGACGCGAAGAACAGCGGCGTGCTGTTCTCGGTCCACCTCAAGGCCACCATGATGAAGGTCTCGGACCCCGTCATGTTCGGCCACTTCGTCACGGTCTTCTTCGAGGACGTCTTCACGAAGCACGGGGCCGCGCTCAAGCAGGCGGGCGTCAACCCGAACCTCGGGCTCGGCGATCTCTACAAGAAGATCCAGTCGCTGCCCGCCGACAAGAAGGCGGAGATCGAGGCGGACATCAAGGCCGTCTACGCGAAGCGCCCCGCGCTCGCGATGGTCGACTCGGACAAGGGGATCACGAACCTCCACGCGCCGAACGACATCATCATCGACGCGTCGATGCCCGTGGTGGTCCGTGAGTCCGGGCAGATGTGGGGCCCGGACGGGAAGCTCCACGACACGAAGGCGGTGATCCCGGATCGCTGCTACTCGACCATCTACAAGACGGTCGTCGAGGACTGCAAGAAGAACGGCGCGATGAACCCGGCCACGATGGGCACCGTCCCGAACGTCGGCCTCATGGCGCAGCAGGCGGAGGAGTACGGCTCGCACGACAAGACCTTCATCGCCGGCGCGAAGGGCACGATCCGCGTCGTCAACGCGTCGGGCGCGACGCTCCTCGAGCAGAAGGTGGAGGAGGGCGACATCTTCCGCATGTGCCAGGCGAAGGACGTCGCGATCCGGGACTGGGTCAAGCTCGCGGTCACGCGGGCGAGGGCCACCGGGATGCCGGCCGTCTTCTGGCTCGACAAGAACCGGGCCCACGACGCGCAGGTGATCGCGAAGGTCCAGAAGGTCCTCGCCGCTCACGACACGAAGGGGCTCGACATCCGCATCCTCGCTCCGGTCGAGGCGATGAAGCTCTCGCTCGAGCGGATCCGGGCGGGCAAGGACACGATCTCGGTCACCGGCAACGCGCTGCGTGACTACCTCACGGACCTGTTCCCGATCCTCGAGATCGGCACGAGCGCGAAGATGCTGTCGATCGTGCCTCTCCTCGCCGGCGGCGGGCTCTTCGAGACGGGCGCGGGCGGCTCCGCCCCGAAGCACGTGCAGCAGTTCGTGAAGGAGGGCTACCTGCGCTGGGACTCGCTCGGCGAGTTCTCGGCGCTCGGGGCGTCCCTCGAGCACATCGCCCGCGCCTTCGAGAACCCGAAGGCCAAGGTCCTCTCCGAGACGCTCGACGCGGCCATCGGGAAGTTCCTCGACAACAACAAGTCCCCGGCCCGCAAGGTCGGCCAGATCGACAACCGCGGGAGCCACTTCTACCTCGCGCTCTACTGGGCGGAGGCGCTCGCGGCGCAGACGAACGACAAGGAGCTCCAAGGGCGCTTCACCAAGGTGGCGAAGCAGCTCGCGGAGAACGAGGCGAAGATCGCCGCGGAGCTCATCGCGGCGCAGGGGAAGCCCGTCGACATGGGCGGGTACTACAGGCCGGATCCGAAGAAGACGGCGGGGGCGATGCGTCCCAGCCCGACGTTGAACGCAATCGTGGATGCCATCGCGTAAGGCGTAGCGAATCGAACCACCACCCGGAGGAGATCGAAATGGCTAGACCGAAGATTGCACTCATTGGCGGCGGACAGATCGGCGGCGTGCTGGCGCAGCTCTGCGCGCTGCGCGAGCTGGGCGACGTGGTCCTCTTCGACATCGTCGAGGGGCTGCCCCAGGGGAAGATGCTCGACATCGCCGAGGCGGCGCCCGTCGACGGCTTCGACGTGCAGCTCAAGGGCACGAACAGCTACGAGGACATCGCGGGCGCGAACGTCGTCATCGTCACCGCCGGGCTTCCCCGCAAGCCGGGCATGAGCCGTGACGACCTCATCGCCGTCAACTCGAAGATCATGCAGAGCGTGGCCGAGGGCATCAAGAAGCACGCCCCGAGCGCGTTCGTCATCGTGATCTCGAACCCGCTCGACGCGATGGTGACCCTCTGCCAGCGCATCACCGGCTTCCCGCACAACCGCGTGGTCGGCCAGGCCGGCGTGCTCGACTCGGCGCGCTTCGCCGCGTTCATCGCCTGGGAGCTCGGCGTCTCCGTGAAGGACGTGTCCGCGGTGACGCTCGGCGGCCACGGCGACGACATGGTCCCGCTCGTCCGGTACACCTCCGTGTGCGGCATCCCCGTCATGGAGCTGCTCGAGCGGAAGTACGGGAACGCCGCCAAGGCCGCCGAGGTCATGGCGGCGATGGTGAAGCGGACCCGCGGCGCGGGCGGCGAGGTCGTCGCCCTCCTCAAGACGGGCAGCGCGTTCTACTCGCCCGCCTCGAGCGCCATCGCGATGGCGGAGTCGTTCCTCAAGGACGCGAAGCGCGTCCTCCCGACCTGCGTCTATCTCAAGGGCGAGTTCGGCGTCGACGGTCTCTACGTCGGCGTCCCGACCGTGATCGGCGCCGGCGGCGCCGAGAAGGTCCTCGAGCTGAAGCTCAACGCCGAGGAGCAGGCCATGATGGACAAGTCCGTCAAGGCCGTGAAGGACCTCGTCGGCAGCATGAAGTAGCGCCGGCCGCAGCGAGCTCGAACGGAGGCCCCGGTCGCGAGAGCGGCCGGGGCCTCTCCTTGTGTGGCCGGTCAGCCGGCGAGGACCGCGGAGGCCTTCAGGGCGGCGACGACCAGCGCCTCGTCGGGCCCCGGCACGCCGCGCGCCGCGCTCTGCGCCAGCGCGTCCACGATCTCGTTCGCGGGGTGCCCATCGTGTCCGCGTACCCAGCTGTAGCGGACCGCCAGCTCGCGGGCGCGCGCGTCCACCGCCTCGATGAGGTCGCGGTTCAGGACCGGCTCGCCAGCCGCGGTGCGCCAGCCCTTGCGCCGCCAGCCGTGGATCCACTTCGAGAGCGCGTCGACGACGTAGCGCGAGTCTGAGACCACCTCGACCGTCTCGCCCGCGGGCAGCTCGTGGAGCGCCTCGAGCACGGCCCGGAGCTCCATCCGGTTGTTCGTGACGGCGTACGCGCCGTCCTCCACCCAGCGCGTGCCGCCGAAGCGCAGCGCGGGACGGGTGCGGTCCACGACCACGAAGCCGGTACCGCCTGGGCCTCCGGGGTTCGAGAGGGAGGAGCCGTCACAGAAGGCGAGGAAGCGGGTGGGGCGGTGGGGCATGGGCGGGGAACGTACCGCGCGGGGCTGACGCCCTTTCCTAAAGGCACGGTCCGCCGCCGCCCCAGGAGGGAACCCGACGGAACGCATCGAGAACTCGACGCCGCCGCGCACGGGCGTACGGTGCGATATCGCCCTGCGGGCGGGAGGCGGCGTGATGGATCGGGCAAGGCGCGTGATCGTGATCGACGACGACGACGACTGGCGTGACCTCGTCGTCCAGTTCCTCGAGGAACACGGGTTCGGCGCGGTGGGGTTCGCGGACGGGCGCGCGGCGCTCGAGGCGCTTCGCGGCGCAAGCGCGACCCGGACCGTCATCCTGCTCGATCTCGAGATGCCCGGCATGAGCGGCTGGGAGTTCCGCCGCGAGCAGCTCCGCGACCCGCGCCTCGCGCGCATCCCGGTGGTGGTCGCCACCGCCGCCGACCGCGCGTCGATCGACGCGGACGCGTACCTCGCGAAGCCGTACGACTCGGCGGAGCTGTGCCGGGTCCTCGCCGTCGTGAGCGTGAAGGCGATCGCGGCGAGCGTGGCGGCGTGACGAGGCGCTGATCGCGCGGGGAGCCGTGAAGCCAGGCGCCCGGTCGGGACTGCGGCAGCGCGGCGCTCCGCGCGCGAAGAGGGCCTATGATCCGCGCATGAGCCCAGCTTTGGCAGCGAGCAGGAACGTGCTCCGGCAGATCGCGCGGCGGGCGATGCTGAGCCGGGGGCTCCTGCCGGACTTCTCGCCCGCCGCGCTCACCGAGACGGGCGCGATCGCGCGGGCCGCCGCGGACGCGAGCGCCGCCGTCCGCGACCTCCGCGACCTGGCCTGGGCGTCGATCGACAACGACGACTCGCGCGACCTCGACCAGCTCTCGGTCGCCGAGCCGCTCGCGGGCGAAGCGGTGAAGATCCTCGTCGCGGTCGCCGACGTCGACGCCTGCGTCCGCGCGGGCTCCGCCATCGACGCGCACGCGCGGACCAACACCACGTCCGTCTACACGGCCGCCCAGATCTTTCCAATGCTCCCGGAGAGGCTCTCGACCGATCTCACCTCCCTCGGCGAGGGCCAGGAGCGCCTCGCCATCGTGGTCGAGATGACGGTCGGCGGCGACGGTGCGGTGACGCGCTCCGACGTCTACCGGGCGGTGGTCGTGAACCACGCGAAGCTCGCGTACGACAGCGTCGCCGCCTGGCTCGACGGCACCGCGCCCGCACCGCCCAGGGTCGCGGCCGTCCCGGGGATCGACGAGCAGCTCCGCATCCAGGATCGCGTCGCCCAGCGGATGAAGGGCCTGCGGACCGGGCACGGCGCGCTCGGCCTGGAGACGATCGAGGCGCGTCCGGTGTTCGACGTCGGCGGCGTCCTGACGGCGCTTCGCCCGGACGAGAAGAACCGGGCCAAGGCGCTGATCGAGGACTTCATGATCGCGGCGAACGGCGTCACCGCGAGATACCTCGTGGCGAAGGGGTTCCCGTCGCTGCGGCGCGTGCTCCGCAAGCCCGAGCGCTGGGCGCGCATCGTCGCGCTCGCCGCCGGCCTCGACGAGCGCCTGCCGCCCGACCCGAGCGCCGTCGCGCTCGAGGACTTCCTCCGGAGACAGCGGCGGAGCGATCCCGCGCGCTTTCCGGACCTCTCGCTCGCGATCGTCAAGCTCCTGGGCGCGGGGGAGTACGCGCTGGAGCTGCCCGGGGAGGATCCGGCGGGACACTTCGGCCTCGCCGTGAAGGACTACACGCACTCCACCGCGCCGAACCGGCGCTTCCCGGACCTCCTCACGCAGCGCGTGCTCAAGGCGGCGCTGGCAGGAGACGCGGCGCCGCCGTACCGGACCGAGGAGCTCGCCGACCTGGCCCGGCACTGCACGGAGCAGGAGGGGAATGCCGCGAAGGTGGAGCGGCAGGTGCTGAAGTCCGCCGCCGCCATGCTGCTTGCGTCGCGGGTGGGCGAGCGCTTCGACGCGATCGTGACCGGCGCGTCCGAGAAGGGGACATGGGTCCGCATCCTCCAGCCGCCGGTGGAGGGAAAGGTCGTTCACGGCTTCGAGCGCCTCGACGTGGGCGACCGGGTCCGGGTCGAGCTCGTCCACACGGACGTCGAGCGCGGCTTCATCGACTTCGTCCGGTCTCGCGAGGGGCGATGAAGACCGGCTCGCGGCACGCCACGCTCGCGTACCAGGATCGGGCCTTCCTGGAGGGCGACGCGGCGCGGCCGCTGCGCATCCTGGCGGAGTACCTCGGCCCTCTCGAGACCTTCCGGCGCGAGCAGATCCACGACACCGTGGTGTTCTTCGGGTCGGCGCGGCTCTCCCCCGAGGGTCCGCTCGGCCGGTACTACGAGGAGGCGCGCACGCTCGCGCGCCTCTTCACGAGCTGGTCGAAGAGCCTCCCCTCGCACGCCCACCGCTACATCGTCTGCTCCGGCGGCGGCGGCGGCATCATGGAGGCGGCGAACCGCGGCGCGTCCGAGGCGGGCGGCAGGACCATCGGCCTCAACATCGGGCTCCCTCACGAGCAGCGGCCGAACCCCTACATCACGCGCGAGCTGTCGTTCGAGTTCCGCTACTTCTTCATGCGCAAGCTCTGGTTCGCGTACCTCGCGCGCGCCCTCGTCGTCTTCCCGGGCGGATTCGGGACCCTCGACGAGCTGACGGAGATGCTGACCCTGCAGCAGACCGGAAAGCTCGCCCGGCGCACCCCAGTGCTGCTCTACGGCTCGGCCTACTGGAACGAGGTCATCGGCTTCGAGGCCCTCGTCCGCCACGGCATGATCGCCCGCGACGATCTCGAGCTGTTCACGTTTGCCGACGACCCCGCCGCCGCGCTCGAGCTGCTCCAGACGTGGCTCGTCGCCGAGCCGGAGGCGGAGACGCCGGACCTGGCCGAGTCGCGGACCTCGAGCGCCGCTCCGCAGGCGCGAGGCAGATCCGGCACGAGAGAGAGGCCGTGAGCCGCCCTCCCGCGCGCGCCGCCGGCGCCGGGCCGCAACTCGACGCGCCCGTCGCGGACGGCCTCTCCGAGGCCGAGGCCGCGGCACGCCTCGCCGCCGAGGGCCCGAACGAGCTGCCGCGCGACCGTCCGCCGAGCCTCGTCTCCACCCTCGTCGGGGTGCTCCGCGAGCCGATGATCCTCCTCCTCGTCGCGGCGGCGGCGATCTACCTCGTCCTCGGCGACCGCGAGGAAGCGCTGATGCTGCTCCCCGCGGTGCTCGTGATCGTCGCGATCACGCTCGTGCAGGAGCGCAAGACGGCGCGGGCGCTCACCGCGCTCCGCGACCTCTCCAGCCCGCGCGCGCTCGCCGTGCGAGGCGGGGTGCGCCGCCGCATCGCCGGCCGCGAGGTGGTGCGGGGCGACGTCCTGCTCCTGTCCGAAGGCGACCGCGTCCCCGCGGACGCGGTCCTCCTCGCGGCGACGAACGTGGAGATCGACGAGTCGCTCCTCACCGGCGAGTCCGCGCCCGTCCGCAAGTGCGCGGCCGCCGCGGAGCTGGCGGCGAGCTCCGTTCCCCCGCCGGGTGGCGACGACCAGCCCTTCGTCTACGGCGGCACGGTCGTGGTGCGCGGCCACGGGACGGCGGAGGTGCGCGCCACCGGGTCGCGCAGCGTGGTGGGCCATCTGGGCGAGGCGCTCGCTCGGCTCGATCCCGGGCGCACTCCGCTCCAGGTCGAGGTGACGCGGCTCGTGAAGCGGTTCGCCGTCGTCGGTCTGCTCCTCTGCGCTGCGCTCGTCCTGCTGCACGTGCTCACGCGCGGAGACCTCCTTCAGGCGCTCCTCGCCGGCGTCGCCCTCGCGATGGCCATGCTCCCCGAGGAGTTCCCGGTCATCCTGACGGTCTTCATGGCGCTCGGGGCGTGGCGCATCTCGAAGAGCCGCGTCCTCACGCGGCGGCTGCCCGCGCTCGAGGCGCTCGGCGCCGCCACCGTCCTGTGCGCCGACAAGACCGGGACGCTCACCGAGAACCGGATGCGCATCGCCCGGCTCTGGGCGCCCGGCCTCGGTCAGGCGGTCGGCGACGGGGCGCTCCCGAAGGCGCTGCGCGAGGTCGTGGCGCTCGGGATCCTCGCGAGCCAGCGCGACCCGTTCGACCCGATGGAGCAGGCATTCCACCGCCTCGGCGCGTCCGCGCTCGCGGACGCGGAGCGTCTCGACACGCGCTGGACGCTCGTCCGCGAGTATCCGCTCTCGCCGTCGCTCCTCGCGGTGTGCCACGTCTGGCGCTCTCAGGACGCCGGACGTCTCGTCGTGGCGGCGAAGGGCGCTCCCGAGACCATCGCCGACCTCTGTCACCTCGAGGGCGACGCCGCGCGCGAGCTCGCCGTGCGCGCGGACGAGCTGGCGGGCGCCGGGTTGCGCGTCCTCGCCATCGCGCGCGCCGTCGCGCCGGGGGGCGAGCTTCCCGACGCGCAGCACGACTTCGCGTTCCGCCTCGCAGGGCTCGTCGGCCTCGAGGATCCCCTGCGGCCCGGCGTGCGCGAGGGGGTCGCCGAGTGCGCGGGCGCGGGCGTGCGCGTCGTCATGATCACCGGCGACGCGCCCGGGACGGCGCGCGCCATCGCGCGCCAGGCGGGGGTCGAGGACACCGTGTGCACGGGCGCCGAGCTCGAGGCCCTCGATGACGCGGCGCTCGTCGAGCGCGCGCGTGGCGCTGCGGTGTTCGCCCGGTTCGCGCCCGAGCAGAAGCTGCGCCTCGTGCAGGCGCTCCGGGCGGCGCGGGAGATCGTCGCGATGACGGGCGACGGGGTGAACGACGCCCCCGCGCTGCGGGCCGCCCACATCGGGATCGCGATGGGAGGCCGCGGCACCGACGTGGCGCGCGAGGCGGCCGCGCTCGTCGTAACGGACGACGACTTCACGTCGATCGTGGCCGCGGTCCGCCTCGGCCGCCGCATCTACGACAACCTGCGCCGGGCCATGGCGTACGCGCTCTCCGCCCACCTCCCGGTCGCCGGCCTCTCGCTCTTGCCGCTCCTCTTCGGCTGGCCGCTCGTCCTGTTCCCGATCCACATCGTCTTCGTGGAGATGATCATCGACCCGGCGTGCTCGATCGCGTTCGAGGCCGAGCCGGAGCAGCCCGGGACGATGCGCCGCCCCCCGCGCGATGCGGGCGCGCCGATGTTCGACGCGCGCCTCGTCGTGATCGCGCTGCTCCAGGGAGCGAGCGTGCTGGTCGCGGCCGTCCTCGCGTTTCGCATGGGGCTCCTCCACACCGGCGCGGAGGCCTCCGGGCGCGCGCTCGCGTTCGTCGCGCTCGTCGCGGGAAACCTCGGGCTCATCCTCGTGAACCGCTCCTGGGAGCGCAGCGTCCTCGCGACGCTCTGGTCGCGGAACGTGGCGTCATGGGCGGTGATCGCCGGGGCCGCGTCGTTCGCCGCGCTCGCGGTGGCGACGCCGTTCCTGCGCGGCCCGTTCCGGTTCGGGCCGGTCGGCGCGGACGACGCCGCGCTCGCTGCGACGGGAGGGCTCCTGAGCCTCGCCTGGTTCGAGGCGCTGAAGCGGCTCGGACCCGCTTGGCTGCGGCGCTGAGCGCCACCGGGCTCGACGCTCACGCCGAGGCGGCAGCAGCCGGGATCGTCGCCACCGCCATCCGCGCGTGGTGCAGGACCGCTCCCGAGACGGACCAGAGCCGCGCCAGCCCTCGGCGGTGGTGCGTCCCGACCACGACGAGATCGGCACGATCCTCCTCGGCGATGGCGAGCAGCGGGTCGGCGATGCGGCCGATCGCGGGCCGAACGCGGATGACGAGCGCGGCGGGCGACGAGACGTCGCCGACGAGCGCCGCGACGTCGCGCTCGAGGAGACGCTCGAGGTCCGGCACCGACCGCCCCGCTGCGCCGTGCAGGGCGTGGCGCGCGAGGGCCTCCCCTTCGTAGTAGGCGTGGGCGAAGACGAGCTGGCAGGGCCCCAACGTCGGGAGCTGCTTCGCCCAGGCGATCGCGGCGGCAGCGCTCGCTCCGAGCTCCACGCCCACGACGACGCGCAGCGGCCGCTCCCCCCGGCTCCACGCCTCGAACGGCTGCGCATCACGAACGACGAGGACCGGGAGCTCCGCGTCGAGCGCGACCCGCTCGGACGTCCCGCCCAGGCGATAGAGCGGGGACGCACCGTGGCCCTGCGACGATACGACGACGAGCCGAGCCCGCTCCGCATGCGCGAGATCGAGAAGCGCGCCGTGCGGGCTCCCCTCGACGACCGCATGCCGGACGGCGACGCCCCCGAACGCGGGCGCCGGCTCGGCGTCGAGTCGCTCGCGGGCGGCGGCGAGGAGCTTCTCGCGCGCCGGCGCGTCGAGGAGCGGGACGGATCCGTCCACCACGTGAACGACCCAGAGCGGCTCGCGCATGGCTCCGGCGATGGCGGCCGCCGCGGTCACGGCAGCCCGGGAGCGCTTCGAGAGATCCGTCCCGCAGACGATTGCCAATGGTCCGCCTCGAGGGCCCTCGCCGGATCGAGTGCGCCCTTCCTCTCGAAGAGGATAGGGGGCTGCGGCCCCCGCCGGGTGGCTCGCGGGGTCGCCCCCCATGGGGCGCTGCAGCGCCATCCTCGTCGTCCCTGCCGATGAAGGCGGCGCCGGACTCGGGTGCGTGCACGGGGCTCAGGCCGACCGGTGAGCGCCGGGCGACGTGCCGGACGCGTCGTTACGCTACCTGCGAGGGCGGACGATGACGTTCCGCGACAGAGCGCACGCTGGCCGGCTTCTCGCCCGGGAGCTCGAGCGCTTCCGTGCAGAGCGGCCGATCGTGTTCGGGCTGGCTCGCGGCGGCGTGCCGGTCGCTTTCGAGGTCGCTCGCCTTCTCGACGCGCCGCTCGAGCCCATGGTGGTGCGCAAGCTCGGCGCGCCCGGGTGTCCCGAGTTCGCGCTCGGCGCGATTGCAGAGGGCGGCACCGCGTACATCAATCCGGAGGCGCTCCTCGAGGTGGGGCTCAGCGACGCGGAGGTCGGGGCCCTGGCCGAGCGGGAGGAGGCCGAGCTCGAGCGGCGCGTGCGCGCCTATCGCGGCGTGAGCCGATTTCCGGACGTGAGCGGCCGCACGGTCATCCTCGTCGACGACGGGATCGCGACGGGAGCCACCGCGCGCGCGGCCGGCCGTGCGGCGCGCAGCGCGGGCGCCGACAGGGTGGTCCTCGCGGCTCCGGTGATCGCGGCCTCGAGCGCGCCCGAGCTGCGGCAGGAGTTCGACGAAGTCGTCGCGGTCCAGCTCCCGTCGCAGTTCATCGCGGTGGGGCTCTGGTACGAGCACTTCGGCCAGGTCTCGGACGAGGAGGTCGTCGAGGTCGTGCGCCGGGCGCGCGCGGCCCGCGTCGAGGATGACGATCGCCCGCCCGGCGAGCGGATGGGGCCTTAGGCCTGGCGCGCGGTGCGCCTTCGCCGTCCGGCTTTTGCTGCCGTTCGTCGGACTCCCCAGGTTCACGCGTGCGGCCGCGCCTCGGCCCGGCCGAGCTGCTCATGAGGCGACGCGTCGAGCGGGCGCATCGCCGGGTGCCGTCCGTGCAGGTTACGAGGATGCTGCGGGTGGCATCCCAGGACGAACGTGGAGGGACATGCCGTGAAGAAGCTGCTCGTGCTGGCGCTGATCCTCGTTCCCGGTGCCGACGCTCGCGGGGAGAGCGTCACGATCAAGCTCGGCACGCTCGCTCCCCCCGGATCCGCCTGGCACGAAGCGTTGAAGGAGATGGCGCAGCAGTGGGAGGAGGCCTCGCGCGGCGAGGTGAAGCTCCGCATCTACGCGGGCGGCACGCAGGGCGACGAGGGAGACATGATCCGGAAGCTCGCGATCGGACAGCTCCAGGCGGCCGCCATCTCGAACGTGGGGATGCACGACGTCGTGCCCGAGCCGCAGACCTTCTCCGCCCCGATGCTCTTCAAGGACGAGACGGAGATGGAGTGCGCGTTCGGGCGCGTGAAGGACGAGCTCGAGGCGGCGCTCCGCAAGCGCGGGCTCGTTCCCCTCCAGTGGAGCCGGGTCGGGACCGCCGTGTTCTTCTGCAACGCGGCGTTCAAGACTCCGGGCGAGATGGCCCGGGCGAAGATGTTCGCCTGGGAGGGCGACCCGGCGACGGTGAAGGCGTGGCGCGCGGCCGGGTTCCACCCGGTGGTGCTGTCCTCGACCGATCTCCTCCCGGGCCTGACGACCGGGATGATCGACTGCGCGAGCAACGTCCCGCTCTACATGCTGACCACCCGCGCGTTCGAGAAGGCACGCTACATGGTGGATCTCCCGCTGGGCTTCGTCGTGGGCGCCACCGTGGTGCGGAAGGAGGCGTGGGACCGGATCGCGCCCGATCTCCAGGCGCGGCTGCTCGAGATCTCCCGGAAGCTCGGGGCGAAGATCGACGCCGAGATCCGGCGCCTCAACGCGGACGCGGTGGACGCGATGAAGAAGCAGGGGCTCGAGGTCGTCTCGGTCTCTCCCGAGGAGTGGCGCCCGATCCTGGAGCGGAGCTGGTCCGTGATCCGCGGCGAGGTCGTCTCCGCCGAGTTCTTCGACGAGGTGAAGGCCGCGCGAGACACGTGCCGCTCGGATGTCGCGTCGGCGCCCGGCAAGGGGCGCTGACCGGAACGGGTCCGCAAGGCGGTCGAGAAGCTCTCGTTCCAGGAGGTGCTGGGCGAGGAGGTGAAGCTCCCGAAGGGCTCGCCGCTCGACCTCGTGCCGTGAGCCGCTCCCGCCGAGGGGTGTTCGCTCTCCGGGCATGAGGCGAGCGGGCCGGCGAAGCCGTCGTGCTCGCCGAGGCAGCATCGACCCCGCGGGAAGGCAGCTCGCGGCGGCCTCGATGTGCGCGCTCGACCCGCCCTGCCGCATCCGCCGGCAGCACGTGCCTCCCTGGTTGGCAGCCCCGCCGTTTCCATGCGGGCTCGCGGAACGGAACACCGCGTGCAGACCCCCGACGTGAGGGCCCGGCGTGCTCGGCCGGGTCCGCCACACGGAGGCGGCATGCGGACCCTGGAGCGGCTCTCTCATCTTTCGCGCATCGGCGACATCCTCGCGTTCTTCGGGATCGCGGACACGGCGGGCGTGCTGGGCGAGCACGGGCGGACGATCCTCGGGCTGTGGGCGCGCGAGGTCGCCGCGATCGACGACGCGCGTCCGATTCCCGGCGAGGCTGAGCTGCTGCAGCGCTATGGGACGGCGCTCCGGGGCGCATACGAGGCGGTCGCCCTGCCGGCGCGACGAGGCGCGCGCGGGTGGTGCGTCATCGACGGCGGAGAGCGCTCGACGCGTCCCGTCTAAACGACCGAGCGCGAGGGGCGCGCAGCGCCCCGAAGTCGAAGGGCGCCAGCGTTCCAAGGCGCGTGCTTCGACTCCGCGCCCGCTGATGCGGGCGCTACGCTCAGCACGAACGGGGGTTCTGGTGATCGCGAATCGTGCTCGCCCGTTTAGGCGACGGTCTCCGTTCCGGCCTTCGGCTCGACCAGCTTCGGCTTCGGGCGCGGCTGCTTCGCCGTGCTCACGTGCATGAACGCCTCGACGTCGACGTGATCCCGGGCCCCGAGAGGCCGGAGCTTCTCGAGGAGCAGCTCGGTCGACGCGAGGAGGGCCGAGTACGTGGACCAGTTGGGCTCTGCGGCGTAGGCGAGCTCGAGGCCGAGCCGCTGCGCAACCTCGCAGGCGAAGCGCGGGCGGAGCAGCATGTCGAGCTCCGGCCGCGCGAGGAACGGCAGGAGCGTGACGACCGTCCACGAGGATTCGCGCGGGGGGCCCGGGAGCAGCGCGGCGACCGCCGCGGCGAGCGCCTCGAAGCGGGACTGCTCGGGCGCCTTCGTCGCGAGGAAGTCGAACAGCGCCGCGAAGAATCCGCGCGCGCCGGCGGGATCCTTCAGGGCGTCCTCGAACGAGATCTTCTCCACGTCCCTGTGCAGGGGGCGGACCTGTCGCTCCACCCGCAGGGTACGCTCGACGAGTCCGGCGACGTCGTCCGCCGCGAGGAGCCGCTCGCCCTCGCCGCGCCCGAGCGTCTCGACGAACGCCTCGTGCGCGCGGCGCCAGCGGGCGGCACGCTCGCCCTTCTCCGTGTCGCTCCCGACGTACTTCGGGTCCGCGAACCCGAGCGGGAAGACCTCGACGAAGCGCGCGACCGCGTCCGCGTGGGAGAGCCACGAGCCGGCGCGGCCGTAGCGGCCGGTCTTCGCGTCGAGCGCGAAGCCGGACAGGCCGGAGAGCCAGGCGTTCGCGCTCGTCGACGGAGTGAGGAGTGGCCGAGCGATGGGCAGCCGCAGCTTCGTCGCGAACCGCGCGTCGCTCGTCGCGAAGAAGACGTGGACGGCCTTGGGCTCGAGCGCCACGATCTTGCCGAGGCCCAGCGAGGCGTGCTGCACCAGCATTCCGTTCTCGAGATCGCTCATGTCGGCCCTTTTCGTTCGGTGCTCACGCGGTCGGCACTCGTCGCGTCCTGCGGACCCGGCGGCACGCAGGCGGCTCGTCATGGCACGAAGTGGCGTGAATGGCTGCCGTGTCGCTCACGGCGGCGTGGAGGGCGGCGCAGCTTCCGTCGCCGGGATGGTTGTATACCATCGCGCGCCCCCGCGCTCGTCGCCGGTGGGTGCGAATGTGCCGCCCGCATCTCGCGGCATATCCTTCACCCGCCGCGTGTTCTCCCCGCTGGAGCGGAGCGGGCACGGGCTGGTGGCTCCACGTTCACGGACCGGGCTGCGTGCACGCGTTTCGGGCAGCCCGCGCTGAGCAGGCGGGCGCTGCGGGGTGTATGTCTTCGGTCATGATCTCCTGGAGCCGGACGCTGGACGGGTGGGCGGTGAACCTCGACGGGACGGACGCGGCGCGCGAGTTCACGCTGCCGCGCATCGAGCTGCACTCCGGCGCGCAGGGCTGGACGTGCGTCTGCCATCTCCCGGACGGCACCTCGCGGCAGGTGCCCCTCGGGCCGGCGCCGAGCGCCGCCGCGGCGAAGCGGGCGGGCGTCGAGGAAGCGCTGCTCGTGTTCGGGGCGCGGTACGAATCGGAGCTCCGTGTGCTGCTCTGATGCCGCCACATTCGGCCCGGAGCCCGGCGATTGCCGTGCGCCCGGCCCGTGGCGGGTGTATGGACGAGTTGAAGCGCCCACTCGGCTCGAAGGGAAAATCCAATGAACGACATCTTCCGTGAGCTGAAGGGCCGGATGCGGAACCTCGACCGGATCCTCGTGGACCGCGGCCTCGGCAACATGGAGTTCGCCCAGGCGGTGAGCAGGCTGCACCGCGCAGCGCGCAAGGGCGACCGCTCACGCGCGCCGAGCGACGATCTGCGGATCCTCCTCGAGCGCGCCGAGGTCCTCGCGCAGGCTGTCTGAGCTCGCGCGCGGGTCCAGCCTTCCCCGTCACGGCTTCACGCAACACCGCATCACGCGCGACGAGCGTGGGCGCCTTCGCGCTCGGCCTGAACCCGTCCGCGCCGAAAGGACACGAGAGATGAAGAATCGCTTCGGTGTGAGGATGCCCGTGACCGAGGACCCGAAGGTCCTCGAGGTCGCGGCGCTGCACGTGAAGGAGATCGCCGAGAAGGACTACGAGACGGAGGTGGTCGGCGCCGCGCTGCCGGTCGTGCTCGACTTCCACGGCGGCAAGGAGTCGAAGGCGTGCGAGGAGCTCGCCCCCAGGTTCGCGGCGGTGGCCGAGAAGTTCGCCGGCAAGGTCCGCTTCCTGAAGGTCCTGCGGGCGGCGAACGCCGAACTCGCCTCGAAGCTCGGCGTCACTGCGAGCCCGACGCTCGTCTTCCTCCAGGGCGGGAAGGAGAAGGGGGAGCGGTTGAGCGGGGAGGACATCAAGCGGACGGCGCTGAAGGCGCGGGTCGAGGCGATGCTGGGCGTCACGCCTGTCCCGGTGTAGCGCCTCCCTGAAAGGTGCAGCGCCTCTCCGAAAACGAAGAAGCCCGGCCTCACGAGGCCGGGCTTCCGTGCTTTCAGGTAAAGCCGACTAGACCGGGCGGACGTTCGCCGCCTGGAGGCCCTTCGGGCCCTTGTTCACGTCGAACGACACCTTCTGGCCCTCGGCGAGGGTGCGGAACCCCTCGGCGGCGATGGCGGTGTGGTGACAGAAGACGTCCTCGCCCCCGTCATCCTGCGTGATGAATCCGAAGCCCTTGCCATCGTTGAACCACTTCACGGTACCGGTAGCCATTACTGGATGACTCGTTTCTTCTCATGTTCGCGAACGGCAAAGACCGCTCGGTCCCGGCCCGGAGTTGGGATGGGGAGGGGCACCTCTACCCTGATCGGGCCGTGAAGTCGAGCGCGCGCCCTTCGAGGTGGGCCGGAGCAACGCGCGCCCACCCGAACCATATCAGCTCGTACAGCGCTCGAACGGATCGTCCATCAGCTTCGCTTATAGAGCATCCGTTCTTGCTGGGAGCGCTCCGCGATCGCCGGGTGCATCATCTCGCGGTCGATCGGAGGGCACACCATGGAGCAACTGAGGGCAGATGCAGCAGGGGCGACCTTCGCCATCGCGGTGGTCGTCGTCGGCACTCCTCTCGTCGCGGCGCTGATGATGCCGCTCGTGCTTCCGGCGGTCGTCGTGGCCGCCGCGCTCGCGTGGCGGTCCTCCCCGTGACCCGGTCGGGCGGAGGCTCGACCAGCGAGCGCCCCTCTGGGCTCCGGCGCCTGCGCCCGTGCCCGGGTGCGTCCCGACGATAAGAACAGGGCGAGGGAGGGACCATGCGCGCATCCCGTTTCGCGTCCGGCGCGTTCCTCGCCGCGCTCGTCGCCGCGCTCGACTCCGCCCGGGCGGGCGCGGCGCCGGCGTGCCCGCCGACGGCCGAGGACGTCCTCGGGCCGTTCTACCGGCCGGATGCGCCGGTTCGAACGAGCGTGGGCAAGGGGCATGTGCTTCGCGGGACGGTCAGGTCGTCGGCCGATTGCAGCCCCATCCCGGGTGCGCGCGTCGAGCTGTGGCTCGCCGGTCGGAACGGCTACGACGACGCGCACCGGGCGACCGTGATCGCCGATGCCGAGGGCCGCTACCGGTTCGAGAGCGAACCGCCCGGAGAGGTCGAGCGCCGCCCGCCGCACATCCACGTCCGCGTCGCGCACCCGGGGCACCGGACGCTCGTGACCCAGGAGTACCCCGCGCAAGGGAAGGCCGAGGAGACGTTCGATCTCGTGCTCAGCCCGGCGCGGTGAGGGCGCGCGCCGCAGCGCGATCGCTCACCTCGTCACCGGACCGGGACGGCGCCCGGGGGGCGCTTCGCGCGCGGACGAGCGTCCCCAGGAGCGCCAGCGAGCGGGCTGCCCGGGGGACCTCGAGGAGGCGCTGGATGCCCGTGAACGCTCGATTGCAGGGGAACCCGTCCGGACCCTCGTCCCGGCCGTCGAGTCCCTGTACGTCCTCCTGCGCGCGGGCGCCGACTGGCGCCCGGGTTCGCGCTCTTGCGCTGGAGACCATCGATGACGATTCGAGCCCTTGCCGCCTCACTGCTGGCCATTCCGCTCGTGGCCGCCGCCGCGGGTCCGACCGGGAAGGCGGCGCTGAAGAACGCCGAAGGGAAGGAGGTCGGGACCGCCACGTTCACGCCGGCGAAGGACGGCGTGAAGGTTCAGGTCCAGGTCGCGAATCTCTCTCCCGGGAAGCACGGCATCCACGTCCATGCGGTGGCGAAGTGCGAGCCGCCCGACTTCAAGTCGGCGGGCGGGCACTTCAACCCCACGGGGAAGAAGCATGGCCTTCACAGTCCCGAGGGCGCCCACGCCGGCGACATGCCGAACCTCACCGTCGGGAAGGACGGCAAGGCCAAGGCCACCTTCACCGCGAAGGGCGCGACCCTGGGTGAAGGCGAGGGCTCGCTCTTCGGGCCCGACGGCACGGCGCTCGTCATCCACGCCGACCCGGACGACGAGAAGACCGATCCCGCGGGCAACTCGGGCGCGCGCATCGCCTGTGGAGTCATCGAGAAGAAGTGAGGCGGCACGTCCGGTCGCCGCCCCACTCCATCAGAGACACCGGCCGTCGGGAAGACGACGCTCGTCCTTCGCCTCGTCGCGAGGGCGACCGGTCACGCCGCCGCGGGAGCCGCCGCGACGGCCTTCTTCACGGCCTCGAGCTCGATCGCGATCTCGACCTTCTCGCCGACGAGCACGCCGCCCGCCTCGAGCGCGGCGTTCCAGACGAGCCCGAACTCGCGCCGGTCGAGGGCTGCCTTCGCGGAGAACCCGGCGCGCTCGTTGCCCCACGGATCCTTGCCGGTCCCGGCGAACTCCGCGTCGAGCGTCACCTCCCGGGCGATGCCGTGGAGCTCGAGCTCGCCGGTGACGCGGTATCCCTGCCCGATCTTCTCGATGCGCGTGGAGCGGAAGGAGAGGTGCGGGTAGCGCGCGACGTCGAGGAAGTCCGCGGAGCGGAGGTGCGCGTCGCGGTCCGCCACCTGCGTGTCGATGGAGGCCGCGTCGATGCGCACCTCCACGGACGACCGGCTCGGGTCCTGCTCGTCGAGCTCGATGGCGCCCGACCACTTCGCGAAGCGCCCGTGCACCTTCGAGATCACCATGTGACGGACCCAGAAGTGGATGGCGGAGTGGCTCGTGTCGATGTCCCAGCGGTTCGTCATGTTGGTTCTCCCTCGTGAGGAGGAGCGTCTCGCTCCTGACGAGGGGAATCTGTCGCCGTTCCCAATGCTGCGCAATCAGCTTCGCAGCACATCTCTGTTCCGAGGGGGGAACGATGCGCGTGCGCGGTCAAGGCGTCTGTGTCGGCGCGCCCGGGCGTGCGGCCCCAGTCTGAGCGGCGCGGACCGCGGCCCTCGCCTCGGCCCCGGTGAGGGGCCGCGCGTAGAGCGGCGAGCCCGGCTGCTGCAGGCGCCCTCCGTCGCGGAGCCCGCCCGTGTCGACGGCGACGAAGCCGATCTCCTCGACGAGCCTCGAGACGATCTGCTTCGCCTGCGCGTCGTCGCCCGCGAGCAGGATCGCGGTGCGCTCGTCGAGCGGGAGCTCCGGGCGTCCCCTGCTCGCGAGGTCCTTCGAGAACAGCGTGTTGAATGCCTTGACGAGGCGGGCCCCGGGGAGCGTCCGGAGCATCTCCTCGCTCGAGGTCGAGTCGCCGAGGTCGTACGTGGACAGGTCGGGGCGGTACGGATTCGTCGCGTCGATCACGATCTTTCCCGCGAGCCGCTCCGCGGGCAGGTCCTCCCGCGTACGCCAGGGCAGCGCGAGGAGGACCACGTCGCCGAACGCGGCCGCCTCGTCCACGGTCATGGCACAGGCCTTCTCTCCGAGCTGCGCGGCCTGCTCGCGCAGCGACTCCGGTCCGCTCTTGTGGCTGAGCGCCACCTCGTGCCCGGCGGCCGCGAACAGGCGCGCCGCCGTCCCGCCGATGTTTCCGGATCCGATGATCCCGATCTTCATGGTGTCCTCCTGGACGGCGCTCGAAACATAGCGTCGCCCGGCGGCTGCCGCGCGGCCCGTCGCGCCCTTTGCCCCCTCGCTCGCCAGGCTCCATCTCGCTCGCCGGCGATCGGAGGGCGGCACGTCGTCGAGCGGGCGCGCGGCGGCTCGAGGTGCGGTCGTTCGTCGCCACGCGAGGCTTCGCCTTGCGATCGACTCCGCAAGGACCAAGAATGCGCACCGGCGGTGCAGGCATGGCCGACAGGATCCTCGTCTTCAACGCAGGCTCGTCGTCGCTCAAGTTCTCTCTGTTCGTCGAGCGCGGCCGGGAGCTCGCGCTCGACGTGCGAGGCCAGGTCGAGCGGATCGAGGGCGAAGGCCCCGCGCGCTTCATCGCGCGGCGCCCGGACGGGCAGGTGGTGGAGGAGCGTCACTGGGCGGAGAAGGCGTACGTCGGCCACGCCGGGGCGGTGAGGGCCGTCCTCGCGTTCGTCCGCGGCGCGCTCGGGGACGATGCGCTCGCCTGTGTGGCGCACCGGGTGGTGCACGGCGGCGCCGTGTTCACCGGGCCCGCGCGGATCGACGATGCGGTGCTGGCGCGACTCCAGACCTTCGTCCCGCTCGCGCCCCTGCACCAGCCGCACAACCTCGCCCCCATCCGGCTCCTGCGCGAGCTCGACCCGTCGCTTCCGCAGGTGGCCTGCTTCGACACCGCCTTCCACCGCACCATGCCCGAAGTGGCCGAGCGGTTCGCGATCCCCGAGGAGCTGCACCTGGCGGGCCTGCGCCGCTACGGCTTCCACGGGCTCTCGTACGAATTCGTCGCGTCGGTGCTCCCGTCGCTCGCCCCCGCTGCCGCGCACGGCCGGACCGTCGTCATGCACCTCGGCAACGGCGCCAGCATGTGCGCCCTGCGGGGCGGGCGCAGCGTCGCGACGACGATGGGGTTCAGCGTGCTCGACGGGCTGTGCATGGGGACGCGCCCCGGCTCGCTCGACCCCGGGGCGGTGCTCTGGCTCGCCGAGGAGCGCGGCCTCGCACCCCGCGCGATCGAGCATCTCCTCTACGACCAGTCCGGCCTGCTCGGCGTGTCGGGGATGACGAGCGACATGCGCACGCTGCTCGCCTCGTCCGATCCGCGCGCGCGCCTCGCCGTGGACCTGTTCGTCTACCGGATCGTGCGCGAGCTGGGCTCGCTCTCCGCCGCGCTCGGAGGTCTCGACGCCGTCGTCTTCACGGGCGGCATCGGCGAGAACGCCGCCGCGATCCGCGAGCGCACCTGCCGCGACGCCGCCTGGCTCGGCGTGGAGCTGGACCCGGCCGCCAACGCCGCGGGCGGCCCGCGGATCTCGACGGACCCTGGCACGACGTCGGCGTGGGTGGTCCGCACCGACGAGGAGCTCATGATCGCGCGGCACGCGCGGCGGCTCATGGAAGAGGCGCCGGCGCAGGAGGAGGCAACCGTGACCTCGAGAGCACCGATCCTGGAGGGCGCGAGCGCGCTGTCGGCGTTCGGTCCTGCCCGGTCCACCGTCCCGGGCGCGCCGCTGGCGCCGGAGGAGGTGCGCCGCATCGACGCCTTCTGGCGCGCGTGCAACTACCTCGCGCTCGGCATGATCTACCTGCAGGAGAACCCGCTCCTGCGCGAGCCGCTTCGCCCCGAGCACGTCAAGAACCGTCTGCTCGGTCACTGGGGCGCGAGCCCGGCGCTCTCCTTCGTCTACGCGCACCTGAACCGCATCATCCGCGCGCGGAACCTCGACCTGCTCTTCATGGCGGGACCGGGGCACGGCGCGCCGGGCGTGCTGGGCCCCCTCTACCTGGAGGGCACCTACTCCGAGGTCTACCCGGACAAGAGCCTCGACGAGGAGGGGCTCCGGCGCTTCTTCAAGCAGTTCTCGTTCCCGGGCGGCATCGGCAGCCACTGCACCCCGGAGACCCCCGGATCGATCCACGAGGGCGGCGAGCTCGGGTACGTGCTCTCGCACGCGTGCGGCGCCGCGTTCGACGACCCGGACCTCATCGTCGCCGCCGTCGTCGGCGACGGCGAGGCGGAGACCGGCCCGCTCGCCACGTCGTGGCACGTGAACAAGTTCCTGAACCCGATCCGCGACGGCGCCGTCCTGCCGGTGCTGTCGCTCAACGGGTACAAGATCAACAACCCGAGCCTGCTCTCCCGCATCCCGCCGGAAGAGCTCGAAAGCCTGCTGCGCGGGTGCGGCTGGACGCCGTTCCTCGTCGAGGGGTCGGATCCCGACTCGATGCACCAGGCGATGGCGGCCACGCTCGACCGCTGCGTGGAGGCGATCCGCGGCGCGCAGGCCGAGGCGCGCCGGACCGGCGTCGCCGCCCGCCCGCGCTGGCCCATGATCGTCCTGCGCGCGCCCAAGGGCTGGACCGCGCCGCCCGAGCTGGACGGTCACATGCTCGAGGGCTCGTGGCGGGCGCACCAGGTCCCCATCCCCGGCGTGAAGACGGATCCCGCCCGGCTGGCCGTGCTCGAGCGCTGGATGCGGAGCTACCGGCCCGAGGAGCTCTTCGAGGCGGCGGGCGCGCCGGTCCCCCTCGTCCGCGAGGTGGCCCCGAAGGGATCGCGACGCATGGGCGCGAACCCGCGCGCGAACGGCGGGCTGCTCAAGAAGGCGCTGCGCCTCCCGGACTTCCGGAGCTACGCGGTCGAGCTGCCGGGGCCGGGCAAGGCGCAGGCGGAGAACACGCGTCCGCTCGGCGCCTTCCTGCGCGACGTGATGCGCGCCAACGGGGACCGCTTCCGCGTCTTCGGCCCCGACGAGACCACCTCGAACAGGCTCGACGCGGTGTACGAGGCATCGCGGAAGCTCTGGCTCGCGGAGACCTTCCGCGAGGATGCCGATGGCGCCCAGCTCGCGCCCGACGGCCGCGTGATCGAGATGCTCTCGGAGCACACGCTCGAGGGAATGCTGGAGGGGTACCTGCTGACCGGGCGCCACGGGTTCTTCTCGTCGTACGAGGCGTTCGTCCACATCGTGGACTCGATGTTCAACCAGCACGCGAAGTGGCTCTCCGGGTGCAACCGCCTGTCGTGGCGGGAGGAGATCGCGTCGCTCAACCTGCTCGTCACCTCGACCGTGTGGCGGCAGGACCACAACGGCTTCACCCACCAGGATCCCGGGTTCCTCGACGTGGTGGTGAACAAGAGCGCGGAGGTGACGCGGATCTACCTCCCGCCCGACGCCAACTGCCTCTTGTCGGTGGCGGACCACTGCCTGCGCAGCGTGAGCTACGTCAACGTCATCGTGGCCGACAAGCAGCTTCACCTTCAGTACCTGGGCATGGACGCGGCCGTCGCGCACTGCGCCAAGGGCATCGGGATCTGGGAGTGGGCGAGCAGCGACGAGGGCGAGGCCCCCGACGTCGTCATGGCCTGCGCCGGCGACACCGCGACGCTGGAGGCGCTCGCCGCCACCGCCCTGCTGCGCGAGTCGTTCCCGGACCTGAAGCTCCGATTCGTGAACGTGGTGGACCTGTTCAAGCTCCAGCCGGACACGGAGCACCCGCACGGCCTGCCGGACCGCGACTTCGACTCCCTGTTCACGGAGGACGCGCCCATCATCTTCAACTTCCACGGGTACCCGTGGCTCATCCACCGGCTCGCCTACCGGCGCAGGAACCACGCGAACCTGCACGTGCGCGGCTACAAGGAGAAGGGCAACATCGACACGCCCCTCGAGCTCGCCATCGAGAACCAGGTGGACCGCTACAGCCTCGCGATGGACGTCATCGACCGCGTGCCGCGGCTGCGCAGCGCGGGGGCACACGCGAAGGAGCGGTTCCGCAACCGCCAGATCGAGTGCCGGCTGTACGCGCACGAGCACGGGATCGACCCCCCGGAGATCGGCGCGTGGCGGTGGCCCGCGGGCGGGCGGTGACGCCTGCGGTCGCGGCGCCCGGCGTACAGGGGCCCCGGACGAGCGCCAGCACCCGTGCGTGTTCGGAGTCGTTCTCGCGCGCGAACGGCACACGCGGGCGTGCGCCGGCGTCTGCGCTTCTGCGCCCCTCCGACAGGTCGGCGCCCGGTCGCGGTTCTGCGGCGAGCACGGTCCGAGGGGGCCCCTTCCCCGGCCCCTCGGTGGCGCCCCGCCGATCTGCGCGGCGGGATCCGGTCAACTGGCTGGCGCGGTCAGCTGCCGACGGCCGCCGCCACCCGCTGGCTGGCGCCGCCCAGCACGACGCTCACCTCATGGGTCCCGCCGTCGTCCACGAGCGCGATCGCGCGAGGATCGACCGCGAGGCCATCGAGCCGTGCCGCGTCGATCCCGCGGCAGCGGTGCTCGGGGTTCGTGACGGAGATCTCGTACCGCGTCCGGCCGAAGCGCCAGGTGATGGCGTACTCGGGCCAGGCGGCGGGGATGCACGGGTCGAGCTCGAACGTCTCGCCGTGCCGGCGGAGCCCGAGGATGCTCTCGAGCCCGGCGCGGTACATCCAGCCCGCGGACCCCGTGTACCAGGTCCACCCCGCTTGCCCGGCGTGGTCGGGATGCGCGCAGACGTCGCCGGCGAGGACGTACGGCTCGCCGCGGTAACGCGCGACGTCAGGACCCGTGCGCGTGTGGTTCACCGGGTTCAGCATGTGGAACAGCTCCGTCGCCTCGTCGCCGCTCCCGAGCTTCGCGAGCGCCATCACGATCCAGGCGGCCGCGTGCGTGTACTGGCCGCCGTTCTCCCGCACGCCGGGTGGATAGCCCTTGATGTACCCCGGCGACTGCGCCGAGCGATCGAACGGCGGCGTGAGCAAGAGCACGACCTGCGCCCCTCGCCGCACGAGGTGCGTGCGGACCGAGTCCATCGCGCGGTCCGCGAAGCGGGGCGGCACCGCTCCGGAGAGCACCGCCCAGGACTGCGCGATCGAGTCGATCGCGCACTCGTCGCTCTGCGCCGAGCCGAGCGGCGTACCGTCGTCGTAGTACCCGCGCCGGTACCACTCCCCGTCCCATGTCCGTTCCAGCGCGGACGCGAGGCGGACCGCCTCCGCGCGGTAGCGACCGGCGCGGACGGTATCTCCGCGCGCGGTGCACAGCGGCGCGAACTCGGAGAGGACGGCGTGGAGGAAGAAGCCGAGCCAGCCGCTCTCGCCGCGCCCCTCCCTTCCCACCCGGTTCATCCCGTCGTTCCAGTCGCCGCTCCCCATGAGCGGCAGGCCGTGGGCGCCCGAGGTGAGCCCGCGGTCGAGGGCGCGCACGCAGTGCTCGAAGAGCGATCCCTCCTCGGTGGAGACGCCGGGCTGCGCGTACGCGTCGTGCGCGTCCGGCGCGAGCGGCGGGCCCTCGAGGAACGGGACGCGCTCGTCGAGCACGCCTCCGTCCCCCGTGGTCCGGACGTAGTGCGCGACCGCGTACGGCAGCCAGACGAGATCGTCCGAGCAGCGGGTGCGCGTCCCGCGTCCGCTCGGCGGGTGCCACCAGTGCTGGACGTCGCCCTCGCGGAACTGCCGCGCCGCCGCCCGGAGGAGGTGCTCGCGCACGAGCGCAGGCCGCGCCAGCGCGAGCGCCATCGCGTCCTGGAGCTGATCGCGGAAGCCGAACGCCCCGCCGGGCTGGTGGTAGCCGGTGCGAGCCCACATCCGGCAGGAGAGATCCTGCTGGAGGAGCCAGCGGTTCATGAGGAGACGAGGAACACGACGCGCCGGGTCTCGCCCGGCTCGAGGACGACGCCGACGTGCAGCGCCGCGCAGGGGTCGAGCCCGGCCCCGAAGCGAGCGGGGAGCGCTTCCAGCCCGAGCGCCGCCGGCCGCGCGAGCGAGCCGTTCCGGCCGAGGAAGGAGGTGCGGTCGCCGGTCGCCGAACGCAGCCGGCCGCTCGCGTGGGCGAAGGCGACCCGGCCGGCGAACTCGTGGTTCCACGCGTTCGTGGCGAGGACCGCCCCGGTCGCCGCGTCCTGCTCGGTGACGACGTGCTGGCTCTGGCCGGCCCGCGGCGGTCCGAGGACCCACTCGGTGTAGGCGAAGACGGAGAGATGTCGCGGGAGGCGGCTCTCGTTCGTCACCGTCAGCACCGAGAGCTTCACGGGGTCCGCCGCGTCCACGAAGATCTCGAGCGCATGGCGGATGCCGCGCGTCGCGCGCGCGAAGCGGGTGACCCCGGCGCCGTGCCGGATCACGAACCGGCCGCTCGCGCCGTCGCGGGGCAGCGGCCCCGGAGTGGGCGACCACGCCTCGCCGCTGTCGTCGTCGCGGACGAGGACGGCCTCGGAGGTCGGATCGCTGATGGGATCGTTCGCGAACGGCGTGAGGCGGTTCTCGCGGCTGTTCTCGGACCAGGTGAAGGAGGACCCCGACGCCGTGACGATCGTCCCGAAGGACGGGCTCGCGATGACGTTCGCCCAGGGCAGCGGCGTCTCCTCGTTTCCCTCGAGGACGATGACGTACTCCCGCCCGCCGTCGGCGAAGCCGCCGATCCCGTTCGCGAGCGCGAGCGGCGGCACCGCGGGCTCGGCCGCCGGCGCGCGCGCCGGGGCGGGCTTCTCGGGATACGTGAGGGCGAGCGCCGGCTCGGACGCAGGAGGCGCGGGTCGATCGAGCTGGTGGGCGAGGGATCCCCGGCCGCCGCTCACGACGGCGCGCGCAGCGCCGGAGAGGAGGAGGCGCTCGGTCTCGCTCATCCGGTCGCCGCGCAGCAGGTACGCGCCGCCCTGCCGATGCTTCCACGTTCGCCAGGGCCCCTCGTCGAGGAGGGCGGCGAGCTGGGCGTGCACCTCGTCGAGGTAGCTCACCTGGTGCTCGTTCAGGATCACGACGTCCGCGCTGAGCCCCTTCAGGCGCCAGTACTCCTGCGCCTGCAGGACCTGCCGGACGAGCCCGAGGTCCGTGTCCGAGACGACGCGCACGAGCAGGATGGGGAGATCGCCGGACACGCCGTGGCCCCAGAGCCCCTCCTGGCCGAGCGTGTTCCGCGCGAGGATCTCGGGCCCCGGGCGCAGCGAGGCGTCGGCGTAGAGCACGCGCGAGGCGAGGCGCTCGAAGAGGAGGGCCTCCTCGCTCGAGATGCCGAGGTGGTGCAGCCTGGAGCGCGCGTGCGCGAACGCGAGCGCGAACGTCCGGGCGGTGGCGGTCGGGTCGTGGTAGCGCTGCGCGAGCGCGAGGGCCGTCTCCCGGCTCGACGCCATCCCGGTGGCGAACGACAGCCTCACGACGGCGCCGGGGGCGAGGCGCACGCGCTGCCGCAGGCTCACGATGGGATCGAGCAGGACCCCGGTCGTGCCGGAGAGGGGGCGCCCGTCGAGCGCCTGCGGATCCTCCGGGCCGCGGCCGCGGCCGAGGAAGCGGCCGCGATCGCTCTCCCACTCCACCGGGCCCTGCGTCCGGCCCTCCTGGCCGATGACGTGCACGGCGAAGACCTCGGCGTCGTCCGGGGCGCGCGGCCGGCGCCGGCAGAGCAGCGCGTTGCTCTCCGCGACATACTCGGACTCGACGAAGAGCTTGCCGAAGGCGGGGTGGGCGAGGTCGTCGGCGTTCGGCGCGAGGACGATCTCGGCGTAGCTGGTGATCTCGAGCTCGCGGGCGCGATCGCCGTGGTTCGTCACCTCGAGCCGGCGCACCTCGACGTCGTCCTCGGGCGAGACCGCGACGTCGAGCCGCGTCCCGATCTCGCCGTCCTTCCGCTGGAAGGTCGCCTTCTCCATAGTGAACGTGACGACGTCGTCCTTCGCGTCGGTCGCGGTCGGGTGATGCGTCGCGGACCAGACCCGTCCGCTGCGGACGTCGCGGAGGTAGAGGTACTGGCCGCCCGGATCGCGGGTCGCGTCCTGGCGCCACCTCGTGACGGCGCGCCCGCGGCAGAAGCTCGTGCCGCCGCCCGCGTTCGTGACGACGGCGGTGTAGTTGCCGTTCGACAGGAACTGCGCGTGCGGGAACGGCGTGTGCGGCGAGCGGAAGCGGCGGACCGCCGCCGGCGGCAGCGGCGCTGCGACGCGCGCCTCCTCGTCCGGCCGCGGCCGGAGGAGCGCCGCGTGGCGGGGCACGCGTTCCTGGAGGAGCAGCTCGGTCGCCTGCACGCGGGGATCCGCGTGGAAGCGCTCCACCATCCGGTTGCCCGAGAGCGCGCCTGCGATGGCGGTGAGGGTCATCCCCTGGTGGTGGGCGAGGTACGTCCGGACGATCGTCCCCTTGGTGCGGGCGGGCCCAGGGGCGTCCGCCTCGGGCTCCTCCGGGCGCCGCGGCGTGTAGTCGATCGCCTCGAAGTAGCCGTACGTCGCGAGGAGGCCTTCCCGCGCGAGGCGGCGGAGGTTCGCCGCGGCCGCGGTGGGGTGGACGAGGGCGGCGAGCGCGGTCGCGTAGGGCGCGACCACCAGCTCGTCGGCGAGGCCCCGCTTCATGCCGAGCCCCGGGACGCCGAACGCCTTGTACTGGTAGTTGCCGTGGTGATCGACGAGATCGTAGGCGCACTCCGAGATCCCCCACGGCACTCCACGCTCGGCGGCGTAGTCCCGCTGCCGGCGCACCGCCATCCGGCAGGTCTCGTCGAGCAGCGTCTCGGGGGTGCTGCGCATCACGAGCAGCGGCATGAGGTACTCGAAGAGCGTCGCGCTCCACGAGAGGAGCGTCGGGTTCCCGTGCACGCCCGTGACGGACCGGCCCAGGTGGAACCAGTGCTTCTCCGGGAGATCGCCCTTCGCGATCGCGATGAAGCTCGCGAGGCGCGCCTCCGAGGCGAGGAGGTCGTAGTAGGAGGGATCGAGCCGGCCGGGCCCCTCCGCGTCGGCGGCGCGGTAGCCGATCGCGAGGAGGCTCCGCTGCGGGTCGTAGAGGAACCGGAAGCTCATGCCGTCGGCGAACGCGGCGGCACGCCGCGAGAGGCTCTCGAGCTGCTCGGAGGGATCGCTCGGGCCCCCGTCGCGCGGACCGGGCTCGCGTCCGAGCCGGCGGAGCCCCTCGGACACGGCGATGAGCGCGCCGGCGAGGTTGCCGCTGTCCACCGTCGAGACGTAGCGGGGCGGGAGCGGCGCGAGGCTCACCGTGTCGTACCAGTTGAAGAGGTGCCCCTCGTGCCGCTCGAGCCCCTCCATCGTCGTGAGCGTCGCGTCGATCCGCTCGACGAGCTCGCCGGTCGGGATGATGCCGAGATCGTGGGCCGCCAGCGTGGAGAGGAGCCCCATGCCGATGTTGGTGGGCGAGGTCCGGTGCGCGGTCCTCGCAGGCGACTCCTGGAAGTTGTCGGCGGGCAGGAAGTGATCCTCCGGGCCCATGAACGCCTCGAAGTACTTCCACGTCGTGCGGGCCACGCCGAGGAGGAACTGGCGATCCTCCGGCCCGAGCTCCGCGTCGCGCTCCGCGATCGGCTGGGAGAGGCGGTACGCGACGAGCGGCGCGACCGCCCACAGCGCGAGCAGGGGCGCCGCCACGGCGAGCGCGTCGGGACGCCAGGCGGAGACGAGGGTCACGCCGGCTAGTGCGATCGCGGGGCTCGCCGCCATCGCGACGAGGAACGATCGCGGGCCCGTTCCCTTCTCGAGCCCGGCGCCACGCGCCGCGCTCGCTGCGGCGGTCTCCCACTCGAGCAATCGCCGCCGCGTGATCGCGACCCGGACGAGCGTCACGAAGATCGCGTGCACCATGGCGTAGGCCTGGTTTGCGAGGAAGGCGAGCTGCAGCACGACGCGCGCCGCGGTGCCCGCCGCGTCCTCCGCGAGCCCGCGCAGGAAGGCGCGCAGCGGCTGGTGCCGCTTCGGGCCGGCGAGCGCCTCGAGCGCGAGCGGGTAGAACGGGAACGCGAGGGTCGCCACCACGGCGGCGGTCCAGATGACGGGGCTCCCCGGCAGCACCGTCCAGCCGAGGAGGAGCAGGACCACGGTCGCGGGCGCGAGCTGCGTGCGCCGCAGGTTGTCGAAGATCTTCCAGCGCGCGATGAGGGGGAGGCGGTTCCGGGCGAGCCCCGCGCGCGTCGGGACGAGCGGCAGGAGCCAGCCGAGGATCTGCCAATCGCCCCGCGTCCAGCGGTGCTGGCGGCGCGCGTGGGCGAGGACGCTCGAGGGGTAGTCGTCGACGACCTCGACGTCGGTCACGAGCCCGGTCCGGGCGTGGATGCCCTCGAAGAGGTCGTGCGAGAGGAGCGCGTTGTCGGGGACGCGCCCCGTGAGCGCCGCCGTGAAGGCGTCGACGTCGTAGAGCCCCTTGCCCGTGAAGCTCCCCTCGCCGAAGAGGTCCTGGTAGGTGTCCGACACGGCGGTGGTGTACGGGTCCACGCCGGTGTGGCCGGCGAAGATCCGCGCGAAGCGCGAGCCGGCGGCGCTCGCGGTGGTGACGCTGACGCGCGGCTGCAGGATCCCGTAGCCCTCGGTGACGCGCCCGGAGCGCGGGTCGAGGCGGGGGCGGTTCAGGGGGTGCGCGATGATGCCGACGAGCGTCTTTGCGCCGTCGCGCGGCAGGCGCGTGTCGGAGTCGAGGGTGATGCAGTAGCGCACGCGCGGGAGGACGCTCAGCTCGCCGACCTGCACGTCGTAGCTCGTGTCGGTCGCGCCGCGCAGGAGCCGGTTCAGCTCCTCGAGCTTCCCGCGCTTCCGCTCCCATCCCATCCACGCGTCCTCGGTCGGGTTCCACTGGCGCGCGCGGTGGAAGAGGAAGAACCGGTCCCCCCGCCCTTCGCCGAGCCGGCCGTTCAGCGCCTCAATCCCACTGCGGGCGGCGGCGAGGATGGCGGCGTCCTCGGGCATGTCGCGGGAGGTGGCGTCCGCGAAGTCGCCCAGGATCGCGAAGTGGATGCGGGGGTCGAGGTTCCCGAGCGCGAGGACCTCGAGGTGCTCGAGCTGCTGCTCGACTCCCTCCGCGCTCGTGAGCAGCGTCGGCACGACCACCAGGGTCCGCGCGTCCTCTGGGAGCCCCTCGGACAGGTCGAGGCGCGGCAGCCGTCTCGGCGGAGCGAGGCGCGCCGCGAGGCGCTGGACGAGCGCAATGGCCACCTCGCTCGCGGGCAGGAGGAGGAGCAGCGCGACGCCCACCTGCGCCCAGGTGGAGCCGCCCTGGTGGCGGGCGTACGCGACGCCGGCGGCGACGAGCGCCGCGGTCGCGAGCGCGATGGTGCCGAGATACGCCGCGCTCGCATGAGCGAACGCGAATCGCCGCAGGCTCCTCCTCGGGCCGGGGCGCCACGCCACGTCGGCCTCGAGCTCCGGGCGCCCCTTGCCGATGAGGTGGTGCCCGACGTGCGCGGCACGTGCGCCCGGCCCCTCGCTCTCGGCGACCTCACGCGCGCTCTCCACCGCGCGCAGGGCGACGCGCACCTGGGCCTCGCCGGTCCGCTCGGCGAGCTCCTCGACCGCCTGCCGGTACCGGTCGCGGGAGAGGAACTCCATCCGCGCGTGCACGCCGGCGGGATCGCGCTGCAGCACCCGCTCGACGAGGCTCACGGCCTCGACGAACCGGGTCCAGTCGAGGGTGGAGCAGAGCCGCAGGCTCGTGACGACGTTCGCGACCGACACCTGCGCGGCGGCCTCGCGCTGGTGCTCGCCGCGGATCGCCTCCTCCGCCGTCTGCCCATCGACGCCGAGGTGCGCGTCGAGGCCGTTCCGGACCGCCGAGAGTCGCGGCCCGTACTCGCGCACGCGCTGGAGGAGCTGCACGACGAGGGCCGGGTGGAGCGCGCGTGGCAAGGGCGGCGGCGAGCCCTTCCCCTCGGCGTCGATGCGCGCCACGTACGCGTCGGCAGCGCGCCGGGCCGCGCGGGCGGCGAGCGTCTCGTCCGCGAGCCGCCGGAGGTTCTCGACGAGGGCGAGCTTCAGCATGCTCGGCCACGCCCAGAGCTCGCCGATGGTGAGCGGGGCGACCGTCTGGAAGGCGTCCAGCCAGCGCACGAGCTGGGCGCGGTCGAGGCGGCTGTCGCTGTGGCGGATCAGCTCCACCGCGAGCGCGTAGACGCGGGCGTTCCCCGCCTGCTCGCGCGCGGCGAGCTTGGGCAGCTCGCGGTAGTAGCTGCGGGGGAGGTTCTGGCGGACGTCCCGGATCTCGGAGGCGACGAGGTGGAAGTTGTCGAGGAGCCACTCCGCCGCCGCCGTGACGAACTCGCCCCGGTGCACGTCGTCGGCGAGGGTGCGGTACGCCTCGCGCAGGAGGCGGACGTTGTCGTCGAACCGCGGGAAGACGCTCCGCGCCGCGCGTCGCGACGGATCCACCGTGAACCGGGCCGCGAGCGAGCGGGCCCGCTCGTCGAGCCGCTCGACGCTGAGCAGCTCATCGCGGAACGGCCTCTCGGGAGCCGCAGGCGCGCGGCGCGCCCTGCCGAAGAATGCCGAATCGAGCTTCGTTGCCAAGGAGACGCACCCTTCCGGACGGAAGTCAGCGCGTCATCGGGACGATGCGTTCGGCTGGCTCACCCTCGATCTAACACGCTCGCTACTTGGGCGCCGGCCCGCCCTTCGCGTCCTTCGCGGCGGCGCCGGGCTTCGCCGGATCGTGCTGCGCCTTGCCCTCCCGCTGTGCCGCGTTCTTCGCGGTCTTGGCGTCCGCCTTGGCCTTCAGGTCGGCCGTGGCCTGGGCTCTCGCCTCGGCCTGGGCCGGCGTGTCCACGTGCGGTGCAGCGTTCTTGTCCCCGAGATCCTTGAAGCCCATGATCGCCTCCATGCCTGCGCTGGTCGCGTGAGCTTGGAGTGTAACGGGTCCGGTGCGGAGTTACCCGGCGATCGAGGGCACGTCGCCAGAACGCAAGAACCCGGCCTCTGAGGAGGCCGGGCTCTCTTTGCTTCAAGCTGTCGCGATGGAGGCGATCAGGCGACGGGGCGGACGTTCGCCGCCTGCAGGCCCTTGGGGCCCTTCGTCACGTCGAACTCCACCTTCTGACCTTCGGCGAGGGAGCGGAACCCATCGGCGTTGATCGCAGTGTGGTGGCAGAAGACGTCCTCGCCCCCGTCCGCCTGCGTGATGAAGCCGAAGCCCTTCCCGTCGTTGAACCACTTCACGGTACCGGTTGCCATGTGTTGTTGGATCTCTTTTCTCTCTGTGAACGCGACGGCAGAGTGCCGCGCGGAGCTTCTGCCCTCCCGAGTGGGAGGGAGGGGCACCAGTAGTCGAAGCCCGCGCGGAAGTCGAGCGGGGCCCCGACATACCCGCGGCGACGGGTGACGAGCGCCGAGGCCATGCGCGGTGATCGGTGATATACGAGGGGAATCCGGCGAACATTGCCCGCCCTCCACGCCGTGAGCGACACGGCGGACTCACCGCGACACCCTTCGCCACGACGAGCCGCCTGCGCGCTTCAGGGTGCGCGGCGCGCTACGGGTGCACGATCGCGTGTGCGCCGACCGGAAGAGAGCAGACCATGAGCCGGGACCCACGAGGCGACTCGAAGACCATCACCCTGTTGGCGATCATCGCGATGGTGCGGAAGCACCTCTTCGGCTCGGCGTGGGATCCCTTGGCGCGTGGCGCCTGGTGCCGCAAGCAGCGCCGCCACCTGCGCGTGTCCGGCCACTCGGTCGTGTGGGTCCGCGGCGATGCGGTGCCGTGGGCAGAGTGGGGAGCGCGCCACGGCTACTTCGAGGTGCAGCGCATGGACGGGCTGCCCTACCTGCGCGCGCTCGGCGCGCCGGTGTGACGGCGGCACGGCATCGACCCGACCTCGGCTCATTCAGCCCGCGGCACACTGCCACAGGGTGAAAGCGCGCAGCGAACCAGGGCCCCACCACATCCGCACACAGGTCCCTCTTTCCTCGTTCACGGGCTACCGCGCGGGACGATTCTTTGCGATCCTCCTGCTCACGCGGCGAGGGAATCGAGGGGAAGCCCGTAGGTTCACTGCAAGTCGAGACGTTTCCGCGCCGCAGGCGGGATCGAAGATGTCGCACCGATCGGCGAACACGCCCAGCGGCTTCCAGGGCTCGATAGGAAGCGTTCCGCTCGCGGACCTGCTCCAGGTCTGGGCGATGAATCGCCTCTCCGGCTTGGTGACGGTGACGTCCGACGGCCGGTCCGGCCACCTGTACTTCGTCGACGGCGAGATCGTGCACGCCGAGGCGGACGGGCAGACGGGCGAGCCCGCAGTGCGCGTGATCCTGGGCTGGCCCGAGGGGACCTTCGAGCTCGCCCCGAACACCACCACGCTGAAGCACTCGATCCAGAAGAGCCTCAGCCACCTGCTCCTCGACGCCCACCGCGAGCTCGACGAGGCGCGCCGCGCGACGCCAGCGCCGAAGGCCCCGCCCCCGGCTGCCGCCCCTGCGAAGGAGACGCCCCGGCCGAGCGCGCTGGAGCAGATCCGCGCGATCCGCGGGGTGACCCAGCTCGTCCGCTTCGGGAAGGACGGCAGGCCCGTCGGCGACTCGGGACTGCAGGCCGACGCGCTCGCCGCGAAGGGGCTGTACCTCGCCATGACGCACGCCGCCTGCGTGGCCGCGGCGTTCGGGCTCCACGACCTCGGGATCGCGACGCTCCAGGGCGCGCGGGAATCGTTCGTCGTCGTCCACGGCCAAGGCAGCTACCTGTGCGTCGCCGTGAGCCCGGGCGTCCCGGTGGATTCCGTCATCGCGCGGCTCCGCGCCATCCTCGCCCGGCCGGCTGCATCGAGGTAGCCATGGACATGACGCCCACCCACCAGGCCGCGCTCCAGCAGCTCGCTGCGGTCCCGGGGGTGGTCGGGAGCATGGTCTTCGACCGCTCGGGCGCGGTGATCACCTCGGCCTTCCCGCCCGTCTTCGACACCGCCGGCCTGCTCCAGCTCGCGGCCGAGCTGTCCGCCGACGGGTACTTCCAGGAGTGGACCGCGGGGGAGCAGGCGGCGCTCGACCTGCGGTACGCCGATGGCCACGTGTCGATCCGATCGGTCGACGCCTCGTGGCTCCTCGTGCTCTGCACCCCGCAATCGAACGCGCAGCTCCTCGCCATGTCGCTGACCCAGGCGGTCCGGCGCCTTCGCATTCCCGTCGGGCCCGCGGCCGCTCCGCGCGGCGCGACCCCGCCGCCGGCTGCCTCCCCGCTCGATCAGCTGCGAGCCATCGTGGATGGCGAGCTGGGCGAGCACGCGGCCCAGGCGCTGGAGATCCTGGGGGCCGCAGGGACCAAGCGGAAGGACCTCCTGCGCGCCACGTCGGACGTCGAGAAGATGGTCCGTCTCTTCATCAGCAAGAAGAAGGCGGAGGAGATCGCGGAGCGGATGCGCGAGATCCTCGACGCCTAGCCGAAGGCACGCTCGGGGGAAAGCACATGCAATACGTGGCGTACGGCCTGGCAGCGCTCGCGATCGTGGTCATGGGGACCGACGTCATCCTGGCGATCCGGCTCCGGCGCGCCATCGTCGGCGGCGAGGTGGGGGAGAAGTGGGGAGCGCTCACGGTGCTCGTCGCCTTCTTCTTCGTCGGGTACCTCCTCTCGCCGCTGGCGCTCTATTACGAGCTGCCCGCCCGGTACCTGAACCTGCTCGTCTTCGCGGTCTTCCTCTTCGGTGCGGTATTCGTGTGGGTGGTCATCGGGATCATCCGGGACACCCTGAGCTTCCTGAAGCTCCTCAAGTGAGCTGAGGCTCTCGGCGTGCGCGCGAGGGGCAGGTTATGGAGTTGTGGTACAGCTCTTCACCATGCGAGCGAGCCGGCTGGCCCCTGCAGAGGTGACGTCCACTCGAGGGTTCCATGGAAGGTGATGTCTGCCGGATGTGCGGTGGGGACGGGCGCGTCGGGAACGCGCTCGGCGGCAGCTCGGCGAAGTGTCCCAGCTGCCACGGATCCGGACGGCGAGCCGAGGCGGCGTACGGATTCCACGACGTCACCAAGACGAAGCCGTCGCATCACCGCGCGGAGGTCCAGGCTCCCGCCGGGCCCAAGGCCCCGGTGACCGCAGAAGGTGCGCAGCTCGCCGGCGAGGTGACCGCATCCGCGGTGCTGGCGGCGGACGCGAAGTCGCGGCTCATCGCGGAGATCATGAACCACGAGAGCACGCACGGACGCTGCACGAAGACCTTCATCAAGAAGGTCCGCAAGCAGGCCCGGCTCGGAAGCTAGGCGTCTCACGCGTCGATGGCGTCGCGCGCCCAAGGCACCGCCGCCAGGCGCGCGTAAGGGATCGGTTCGCCGGTCTTCTCGCCGATGCCGTACGTCCCGGCGGCGAATTTCGCGAGCGCCCGCTCGATCTCGGCGAGGAGCGCGCGCTCGCGGTCGGCAACCCCGAGCTGATGCGTCCGCTCGGTCGCGCGCTGCGCGGTCTCCTCGAGCTCGATCCGCTCGTCGTCCGACGGCAAGGGTACCGTCGGCGCCCGCAGGACGCGGAGGATCCTGCCCCGCTCGTCCTCCAGCCTCCGACGGAGAGCTTCGAGCTGGTCCTGCGTGAGCCCGGTTCCGGCGCTCGCCATGATTGCACCCCCTCCTGCGACCCCGATCCTCGCCCGCGCCCATCTCGGCCTCGCGGGACCTTCGGCACCTAGCGAGAGACGAGCGGCTCCGCAACGGCGTCACTCCCGCGCGGGCGAGCGGGCGGCGAGCGGTGATACGGTGCGAGGATGACCGCGGCCGCACTCCTCACAACCTTGCTGGCGACCGCGATCCCCGGGTGGCGCGCGCTGACGCGCCGTTCGTGGTGCGCTAGGCAGCGAACCCGCCTGCGCGCGCTCGATCGGAAGATCGTGTGGGTCCACGACGGCGAGAAGATCCTGTGGGCGCTCTGGGGCGCCGACCACGGCTTCTTCGCGGTGGAATGGGCGGGGCACCTCGCGTACCTGCGCGCGGTGCCGGCCGCCGGCTGAACGCGCCTGCCTCGCGCGCCGGAGCGGGCGGTCGCGCTGGCAGCGCCGCCGGACCGACCAGGCGTGTTCCTCCCGACGCCCGGCGCGCACCCCACCTATCGTTAGAACAAGCGAGACGCCATGAGCGAGCGCGAGCGCTATCCCGCGGGCGTTCCTTGCTGGGTCGAGACGCTGCAGGCGGATCCGCGCGCTGCGGTGGACTTCTCCCGAGCCGTGTTCGGCTGGGAGTTCGCCGGGCCGGGGCGGATGCCCGGCGATCCGCCAGGCCAGTACTTCGTCGCGCGGGTGAGGGGGCGCGACGTCGCCGGCATCGGGTCGCTGAGCGATCGGAGCGGCCCTCCTATACCGACGT
>WNGF01002417.1_pt1 | contig 42544 bp, 46 predicted proteins | sample 5400641 | NCBI WGS metagenome assembly WNGF01 (sample SAMN13153371, study PRJNA577476) | soil metagenome | isolation source: 80 cm soil or saprolite under grassland replicate 2 | place: USA:California | collected 2016-06-15 | reverse complement strand
GTATCAGTGCCGTTTGATCCAGCGTCACCGCTCCGCAAAGAGCGGATGGTGAGAACCGTTGCGAGAGATCGAGGCAGCAGCTCGCTGCTATAACCGCAGACTTTTGCAACAAAATCGGCACAAAGCGGACTTAGCGAGATGTCTGCCTACTTGTCCGCTTTCGGCGCGAAGCGGACATGCCGTGACCGCAAGTGCCGTATCCGTCGGACGTGATTGACCCATAGCGGACATTGGGGCCCGGTACTAAAATTGAGATAGGGCAGCGCCCGCTCGATCCCATCGCCAAACTATTCGTCCCGCTGTGCGGAGCGTGGGGTCAACCCAAGACAAACGCGCACTGAACAAGCGTCGCGGTACTGCTCCGAATTGGAATGAACATGATCAGGAGGGCGAAATGCATTCGCTCACTCGTCGTTTCGCTACGGCGACGGTGGTCACGTTAGCGATCGTTTGCGTCATCGGAACCGCCGTCATTGCTTCCGCCCAACTGCTTTCGGAGTTGGGTTCCGACATTTGCAGGGCTCCCGCCTCTGCGGTCACCGCGGAAGCTTCGTTCCTCGCCGAGAACGAAGCAGCCATGAAAAAAATGATGACCGACATGGCGGTGAACCCAACCGGCGACGTCGATGCCGATTTCGTCGCGATGATGGTGCCGCACCATCAGGGCGCGATCGACATGGCTGTTGCCGTGCTTCGCCACGGCCGCAACCCGCAGATCAGGCGGCTGGCGCAGGAGATCATCGTGACCCAGCAGCAGGAGATTGCCGCCATGCGCCTCGCCGTCGGTCAGCCGCTGCCGCCGTCCCAACCTTCGCCAGTGCAGGTGCCGTCAGTGCGGCAGATCGAATCGAAATCCGCTCAACCCACCGATCGAGCCATGGAGCCCTGATATGAAGCGCACCGCTTGTTTGACAGCTCTCCTGGCTGCGACAGTTTTCGGTGGCGCGCAATGCGCCTCGGCCGGGCAGGTCCCTGGTGCTGCCGCCGATCCTGACATCCCGATCAGTCATCGCGATCGCGTCTACTCCGCGGAGCAGTTCTCGAACACGGTTTCGGTCACCGACCCTGTCGACAACGAGCTTCTCGGTGTGATTCGGCTTGGCGATCCGCTGCCGGCCAGCTTCAGTCCCCTCTATCGGGGCCAACTGCTGGTGCACGGCCTGGGATTTTCGCCCGATCATCGCACCATTGCGGTGGTCGCGATCGGATCGAATGCCGTGAGTTTCATCGACACCGCGACCAACACCGTCAAGCATGTCATTTACGTCGGGCGCTCGCCACACGAGGCCTTCTTCACGCCCGACGGCAAGGAAGTCTGGGTGGTGGTGCGAGGCGAGAATTACGTCGCCGTGCTCGATGGCACGACCTATCAAGAAAAGACGCGGATCGTCGTTGCGAACGGGCCGGGCATGACGATTTTCTCGCCGGACGGGAAATACGGCTATGTCTGCTCGTCGTTCACGCCGGAGACCGCCGTCATCACCGTTGCCGACCATAAGATCGTCGGCAAAGTCCAGCAGGCGAGCCCGTTCTGTCCCAATATTGCCGCCACGCCGGACGGTGCTCAGGTCTGGTTCACCCTGAAAGACGTCGGGAAGGCCCAGGTCTTTGATGGTCAGGCGCCATTCGCGCTGTTGAAGACGCTCGACACCGGTCCGATCACCAACCACGTCAACATCGTGCGCAATGCCAACGGCATGTTCGCCTATGTGACGGTGGGCGGCCTCAATGAGATTCAAGTCTATCGCACGAACGATTTTTCGAAAGTCGACACCATCCCGGTGGGCAAGCTGCCGCATGGCATCTGGCCGTCCGGGGATGGCGCGCGGGTCTATGTCGGCCTCGAGAACGAGGACCGCATCGCAGCGATCGATACGCTGACGAACAAAGTGATTGCGACAAGCCCGATTGGCCAAGCCCCGCAGGCCGTCGTCTACGTTCCTCACGCCATTCCCGTCGTGAGCGATCACGGCAACTCCGCAATGACGATGATGCCGGTCGCCCCGGAGCGAGCCGGAACAGAGAACCTCCAGCCGCTCGGCGTCGCAGGACTGTCGACGCAGCTGTGGCTCGCGCCGCCGGGACAGAGAGCAGAAAGAGCACCGACCAGCGTTTCGCTATCGGACCAGGGTTTGGTGCAAGTGCTGGAGGCTTCGGTCACCGGACTAGAACCGGGAAAGCCTTACGTGCTGGCGCTTTCGAATGAGCCGTCGGGCGCTGGCGCTCTGCAGCCGCTGCAGGGCTTCATGACCAACCCGGCCGGATCGGCGATCGTCAACGCCATCGGCCCGATCCGTCAGGTCGTGCGTGGCGAGGACAAAATGCAGCGCCGCTATCTTGTGATTGCTCCCGGTACGGCCGGGAATCTCGGTACGCCCGTGCAAGTGCAGGCCGAATGATCGTCATGAAACGAGCGGCAGGCCTGCGCTGCGTTAGGACGCGATTGGCACAAAGCGGACCGACCTGCATGTCCGCCGTTACGTCCGCGTTCAAGAGTAAAGCGGACATTGCCCGCTTGGGCCGTGCCCGATTTATGAGCACTCGGCCTGGGCCGTTGCCGCCGCGGGCTGCGACGCTATGCGCAAATCAGATTTGGCCGGAGGATACGGACTCTTGCCGTATGTCCAGATGTTTTCGAATCGCGTTTTCGATCTTTGAAATAGCACCACTGATGGCTTACCGTTCTTTCCGCAATCGTTCGCAAGCTGAACGGCCGCCTCTATCGCTTCCCGCTGCGTAGAAAAGAATGGCTCCAGGTCCTTAGATTTAACCGACCATCTACCCCCGCGCTTAAGTACGATGAATTGGGTGAGTGCGCTCATCTAGTGGAGTCCGCCGAAGAGCCAAATGAGAAGGATGATCGGAAGCGGTATACCGATCAACCAGAGTAAAAGACCGCGGCCCATAGTTACCTCCGTTTGACTGTCCTATCTCAACATCTCCGTGAGCTTTATGTTCCACGCATCAGACGATCTGCCGCCGACACTCAAAGCGTCGTCGCTCACGCTGAACTCGGTACGGTGGCCGACCGATGGCGATTGGGTATCTTAGTTTTTCTCGCTCCGAACTAAATTCCTCGTTCGCGAGTTGATGGGATGATTCACCCCAGCAAGGACACTTCAATGAATGAAGATCGCGTAGCCGGCACCGCCAAGAGCCTTGGCGGCAAGGTGGAAGAAGGGTTTGGCCGCGTCACGGGCGATGCGAAAACTCAAACCGAAGGGCTCATGAACCAGGCAGCAGGGGCCGTCCAGGATCTCTACGGTCAGGCAAAGGATATTGGCTCGGATGCCGCCCAGGTGGTGCGTCACGGCGCCACTGAGGCTGAGGATTATCTTCGCCGCATCATCGAACAGCGTCCATACACCACGGCTTTCGCAGCGCTTTGTGTCGGCTGGGTCATCGGTCGCATGGGACGGCGTTGAGATTCAGCCCATTTGGTCCGAGTCTCATTGGAGCCGTCACATGTTGAACCCGTGGCTTACTATCACCTTTCAGGCGATCCGGCTCGGGTTCGAGGCGCAAAATGCAATGGCGCTTCGAATGATGAGGTTGGTCGGCGACGTCAGCAAAACCGCGGCTGGTGGCATGATCGCCGACAAAGGCCTCCCGCCGGCAGATGCTCAAAAGGCTGCGAAAAAGGTTGCGTCACGTTCTGGAGGAAGGCGTGAGACCGTCAGCAAAGTCCACAAAAAACGAGTGCGCGCCAAGAGGCCCCGGCACTCTCATAACAAGTAAAAAAGCGGACATTGCATGGTCCGCTTGGGCCGTGCCCGATTCATGCGCACTCGGCCTGGGCCGTTGCCGCGGCTGTCACAATGGAACTCGCGGCCGATCCTGAACGTTGAGTTCGTGGTAAAGCGGAACGCGCAAACGCTGGCGAGCATTCGCCCGGCTGCCGAATCGGAGTTTGTCGAATGACCTTCGAGGCGGCTCTGGCGCAGATCGAGGTGGCCGTGCGCGAGCACGGCGCGGCGCTCGAGGAGCTTGTGGGACGTTTCAGAAGCGGCGCGATCTCGAAAGAGCAGTTCGTTGCGGAAATGGCCTCGCTCCGCACCGCGTTTGAAAAAACCGTGCAAGAGCTCACCCGCGAGGCCAAGGGCCGGGCGCTTGTCGCGCTGGCCTCGCTCAAGGTGCCGGAATCCGCGGCAAGGAATTGACGGTTGCCCGCGGCAGGCCAGCGGGATCGTCTATGCCCTGCGCGCGTCTTCGCGATGCAGCGTTGGTTGGAAGTAGGCCCCCTGCTCCAGCTCTTGTGCCCGCTCGAAGTAGCGATTGGCCATGAACGAGAGCTGCGCGCCCTGCTTGCGATCCGAGCATGCTTGGGACAAGGCGAGACACCGTTGCGCTTGTGCGCGATAGAATGTGCTGATTGACATAGTTCACCTCCCGGAGGTGACTTTGCGCTTTGCCGAGCTAACAATGGATGAACGCCGGACACGCCCGAAAAATTTACGTTAACGCCGAACAGGAGCCGCCATGACCGCACGCATTGCCGACGATGGTACCGCCTGGTGGCTCGAATGGAGCCTCCTCGCCGCCGCAGGTGGCGCCGTGCCGCCGCGCGACCCCGACGATGACGATGAGGACGAAGACGACGAAGAGGACGAGGACGGCGAGAAAGAGCCGCCGGTCGTGCGAGAACCCGACGAATAGCAGCGCCAATAGAGTCCCGGACGTGCCGCCTAGGTTAGGCTGACGCGTGAGACAGGTTAAGCCGGTTGGACATGGCCTTGTCCTCCCGAGCTGGCTCCCTCTGTTCCCTTCCTGAGAGCGAATTGAGCGGCGATCGCAAGCCCGAGCGCCAGCAAGAACACCGTTCCGCTGGAAACGAAGCGCAACTTGGAGGCATCCCACGCTATGCCAGGCTGCGCCTCGATCGCCAGCAACGGAGGCAGCATCAGGAAGAGCGTGATGGCGGCAAAGCCGATGCAGTTGAGCAGACGCCAGCCGATCGTCGCGCGTGAGTGATTGATGTCCGGCAGATCATGGCATGTTTGCCGGTCGAGATAATACGATATGTAAACGGCAACGAGCGCCGGTCCCAGGCCCCACTGGAGCATCTCGTAGAACACCCCCAGCAGCGGCATGTGCTGGTACTTGTCGGGTCCGAAGAGATGGGCGGCGATCGCGAGCCCGAACGGGCCGGTGACGAGCGCGATCACGAACGTCCAGCAGTACGTAATCAGATGCGTCTGGTGCTGGCCGAGCCCGAGATACGGGCTGACGACACGAAGCAGCAGAACGGCGACGATCGCGACCCCGTAATTGGAGAGCGAGTAGAAGATCCAGGATTGGGCGAGTTGGGGATCCTGCGCGACGTTCAGCCCGGCGCCCGTCATCAAGTCATAGGAGATACCGGAGGCATAAACGCCCAGGTAGACCGAAGCCATCAACGCGAGGATATACACGATCCAAAATCGCATCGGGTTTTCAGTGACGGCAGGGCTTCTGAGCTCGATGCCGAACTTCTTGGCCTCCACGCCCAACGCTTCGCTCGAAGCGTTTCGGTAAACCAGATAACATGCGATGACCCGAGAGAGCTTGTTGTGAAGCTCTTTGATCTTCTCGACGAGCTCGTCCACCTCGACGGCTTGGCCGGCCTTCCAAGCGCCCATTCGCGTGGCGGCTTTATCGAACTGCTTGAGCAGTTCTTCGAAGCCGAAGCTCGGTTCGGTAAAGAAGATCCCGTCCTGGCCGGCGCGCTGCCCCTGCGTCAGCCACCACTTCATGTAGCAGGTCTCCGCCCATATCCGCTCCGGCGTGTTCCGGCCCTTGTGGAAATCCGCTTCGACCACGTCCGTGGAGTTGCCTATCACCGCGGTGATCGCATCCGGCGGGACATTCAATGAAAACTGGATGTTTCCAACGATCTCCCCGGCGAGCTGGGGAATGCTGATCCAAGTGTGGATCGCGTCCCGCATCATCAACAGGAGATTCCAGTTCGCCTCCTTCTTTAGGCAATAGAGGTAGACCGCGCACATGGCGGCGACGACGAGCAGATACGGTGCGGCGTCATCCTTGATGGCAGCGATGATGTTCTTGGCCAGTCCCTCCCCGAACAGGTCGGCCACCCTGGCGACCTCCTTATGCTCGTAAACGAGCAACAGGAAAAACCCACTGGCGAAGATGATGAATACGATACTGCCGAGCCGGTATTGCTGCGGGCTCGTCATGTATCGCGGGAAGGTCGGAACGTTGGCGACGTTCACCTGCCGCCGGCCGAAGGCCTGATACGCCAATCCGATGGCGACCCCCACGCCTCCGACGGTCATCAACGTGTGGCTCAGCCCCCGCAGGCTATCGCTGAGCCACGAAAGGTTTTGCGCCACAGCGCCAGCTTCTTGTGCGACAGCCGGACTGCAAATGGCGAGGAGTAGAATGCCGGAGAGAAGGATAGCCATGTTGCAACGCTCCCATTCAAGAGGCCCACGAACTGGGTTCTCAAAAGGACCGCGCCGCTTCGGCCCGTCACCCGTATGTTACCGCGGCCTCGAAAAGGGGCGTGTGAGGCAGTTCACAATTGAACCAGTCTTTTGGGTACAGGGTCGTTGGAGCGACGACCAAGCGCGCCATTCCCTCGGGCTCACCGAGCCGTACCGAGGGACTGAATCGCTCTAGGGCTACGATTCGTCGTGGGGCTGGCTGCCGCAGGGTCTTTCGAAATACTGCAACTCAATCGGCCATAAGCCGCGTGATGAAACGCTATTGAGTACCGTTTTCTCCTCTACTGAAGCACCTGCAAAGAAAGTGAGCCCAGTGAGTCGTTCAATTTCCGCCAGAGACGATGCATGCGGCTGGAAGTCATAACTCTCCTGGTTGGTCGTTCTGCAACTGCGGTATCCCATCAAAGGTTTTCTGCCCCCATTTGCCGCCATGATCGCTTTGACTTTGCTGTAGCTGGGCTGCGGAAAGAGAAACGATCTGACGTTCTTTTCCTGGCCGGCCTCGAACACGATGACCTTGAACACGGCATGCGGAACCGCAACCTTGATCTCCCCAGATTCTCCGATTGTCTCCACGGCGACGCCCGAATAATAGACTGGGCCGCTCATTGCCCATGCTTTGCCGAACTTGTTGGCCAGTGCGCCGACGGAGTTTTCGAGTGCGAGCCAGTCCCCTTGGTTGAAGCTCCAATATTGCGGTATCGCATTCGCGAAGGTGTGGGAATTACAGCCCGCCTCTGAAGAGATGCGATTGACCAAATTTCTTGTCGCTAGGTGGCCGCGATTCCAAATCAGTGCTTCGCCGGCGTAGGATTTATCGACTTTCGGTTCGGTCACGCCCGCTTGTGAGGCGAGGAAGCTCAGTTGTTGTAACTCATACCAGGGATTAGGCCGATCGAATCCGTCCGCATAAGCAAAGACGCCATTTTTTACGTACTTCCTAAGTTCATGAGCGACCCAGTATGGGTGCGCGAGATGAGTTGAAACCGATGGGTCGCTGAGGCGGTGGTTTGGAGCGTAGAACATGGACGTGTATCCGTCGTATTCGAACCGAATATCGCCCTGTCGTCCGCTTCTGACCCATTTATCGTGCTGATACCCGGCCGGGATGCTGATGTCGTAGCCGCCAGGGCGACATTTCTCGGCCTGTGCTCCAGAGGAAACGACCCACAGCGCGGCAACAATCGGTGCAATGAGTTTGCGCATGGCAGTATTCCCATAGAAACGATTAGCGTGGCCTCCATGATTGTTTTGGCAGGAATCGGACGCGATCCTGTGTGAGCTAAGTCACAAGGAGAGCAAATTCGACGCGCGGTCTTGATAGATTGTGCCTATACAGGAACCGCGGCACGTTTCGTGAGCGCGGCGCAGCGGCACGTCACAACGGCTTCTTGTTCGTATGCGGCGACCAGTCCGGCCGCACCTCGGCTCCAATCAGGCCGCAAGCCGTGCAGACCATCCGCGGAGATAAAGAGCGCACCGGCACGTCGTCGGGCAGCCAGTCGGCATTCATCACTGCGCTGTGATGGCACCATCCGGATTGGCAATAGACGAGAAGGTTATGGCAGCCGTGGCCGCGGATGTGGCCAAGCGTCACCGGGGGAAATGTCTCGCGTCGGCGGGGCGTCATGACGTGCACTTGTAACCCGGCTCCATGGAACCCCGCCCGATCGCAATAGTTTTCACATATGCTTATTAGGGTTTAATGTCGCCAGACACGGAGCGCTTTTCTAAGACTGGAGGTAGTGATGACACGGTTGATGCTAGCATTTTTGCTAATGGCGTTTGCAGTCGGCTCGGCAACGGCGCAGGTGCCCGCAGACGGAACGTGCGAAAGCAAGGCGGTGTCGAAAGCGGGCAAGCCGCTCGCCGGTGCCGCGAAAAACAGCTTCATGGCGAAATGCAAGCGCGAGGCGTGCGCACCCAAGGCGATCGGATCGGACGGCAAGGCGCTCAAGGGCGCCGCGAAAAAGAGCTTCATGGACAAATGTCAGAGGGAGCAAGCCTAGTGCGCGGTCGAAGCGAAATGGCGACAGCACTGATGGCCTGCGTGCTGCTGTTTGCCGGCGCGACCGCGGCGGCCGCTCAGATTCAAAATTATCCGGCCAGCCCGTATTTCACGCCGCAGACTGCACCGAAGGCGCCCAGTCCGTACTTCGGAACGAACCCGAGCCAGAACCGGAATCGGGGTTACCTGAGCACCAACCCCTACGATCCGAACAGCATCTACGGCACAGGCGCTCCTTACCGTCCCGACCGGCCGAGGACTCCCGGCGGGACGGGAGGCATCGATCGCTAGTACCCGGAATCACAATGGGCTGACACGGGCTGGAGCGAAACGGGGTGCGCCGACCGTCCTTGGGGAGTTTTTGGGGAGTAAGCCTTGCAGGCTTCTGACGGCGATGGCGCGGCCTGCTCGCATTCCATGGTCAGGCTAGAATGTGCCAATCGTTGGGGACTGCAGCGTGCGCGATCGTGCCTTCCGCTTTGACGTTCAGGCCATCCATCTCCCAGAAGTACACCTGCCCACTGTCGTGGCGCCAGACAAGATCGCTGTTGCCGTCGCCGTTGAAGTCGCCGATGCCCTGGATGTGCCAATCGTTGGGGACCGCAGCGTGCACGACGGTGCCTTCCGCCTTGATGTTCAAGCCATCCATCTCCCAGATGTAGACCTGCCCGCTGTCGTGGCGCCAAAGAAGGTCGCTCTTACCGTCACCGTCGAAGTCGCCGGTGCCTTGGATGTGCCAATCGTTGGGGATTGCAGCGTGCGCGACACCGCCTTCCGCTTTGGTCCCCAAGCCATCCATCTCCCAGATGTAGACCTGCCCGGTGTCGTGGCGCCAGAGAACGTCGCTCTTCCCATCACCGTCGAAGTCGCCGGTGCCTTGGATGTGCCAATCGTTGGGGACTGCAGCGTGCGCGACACCGCCTTCCGCTTTGGTCCCCAAGCCATCCATCTCCCAGATGTAAACTGGTCCGCTATCGTGGCGCCAGAGAACATCGCTGTTCCCATCACCGTCGAAGTCGCCGGTGCCCTGGACGTGCCAGTCGTTGGGCACCGGAGCATGCACCACACTACCCTCCGCCTTGATCTGCAAGCCATCCATCTCCCAGAAATAGACCAGCCCGCTGTCGTGGCGCCATAAAACGTCGCTGTTGCCGTCGGCGTTGAAGTCCCCGATACCTTGGACATGCCAATCGTTGTTGACCGGAGCGTGAGCGACAGTGCCTTCGGCTTTGACCTGCAAGCCATCCATCTCCCAGATGTAGACCTGCCCGCTGTCGTGGCGCCAGAGGACGTCGCTGTTACCGTCACCGTTGAAATCGCCGGAAACGTTCCGCGCGGCGACGTTAATCTGCACCGTGACGTCGTTCGAGTCGCTCGCGTGCACCGATGCGCCATTCAGGAGCGTGATGACCTCGTTATGGCCGTCGAGCCCGGAGTGGATCTGCCACTGCGTGGCGCCGATCTGGGTGAAGGTAGCTCCCCCCGCCGCGGTGCCGAAGCCGACGAAGCGGAAGCTGTCGCCCGCCAGCGCTCCGTTGCCGCTGAAGTCGAGGACCTCGTCCCCATCGGCCTCGCCCGCCGCGAACACGAACGTGTCGTAGCCGCTGTCGCCGGTAAGCTGGTCGAGCCCGCCCCCGCCGTCGAGTATGTCGTCGCCGCTGTTACCGACCAGCGTATTGGCGAGCCCGTTGCCAGTCAGCCTCTGCCCGGTCGCCAAGCCGGCATTGCCGTTCTCGACGTTGGACGCGAGGGTGTAGTTGTTTGCAAAGACTATCGCCGCGTCCGTACCTTCATTGGTGTTCTCGATGATGGCATCGCTCAGGCTGTCGACCGTGTAAGTGTCGTTGCCGGTGCCTCCCACCATGATGTCGTTCCCGGCCCCACCGTCCAGGCGGTCGTTCCCAGCCGCGCCGCTCAGCGTGTCGTCGCCCGCGAAGCCCTCGATAAAATCATCTCCAGCCCGCCCGATGATCTGATCGGCCACAGCCTCGCCTAAATAGAAGGCGCCGCTACTCTCACGGCCAGGTGTCAGGTCGGTGACCGGTCCGCTATAAGCATCAAAGATGAGAACCGAATCTGGACTCATGGAGTCGTAAAAAGCGGAGTCTTTGAGCCTCCCGATGACATCGAAAGCGCTCGAGCTGTGTGCGTAGTAATCAAGTGGGTGTTGCCCGTCGTAATTTCCGGCCATGTACTTGGCGGTGGCGAGTACAAGATTGTCTAGGCTAGATGGCTGGTCCGAATAGTTCTCTAGTACCTTGTAGATGGGATCGTTCTCAAAACCGAAATTAAGAATCCCATTCGCATTGGCAATGGTTGGCGAAGCAAATGCAACAAATTGCGCCGCTGCGAATCTGCCGGCGTATTCGTAGGACGCGATGTCCGCCATCTGATTGACGGCGCCGCCACCAAGGCTCGTTCCAGTAAAATAAAAATGCGTATCGCCAGGCGCTTGCGCCGCAATCGCTGTGAGCAGAGGCTGAAACCGATTTATATATGTACCGAACAACAATTCAGGATAATAGAAAGAATCTGCTGTGCTGTCCGTACCCCTGAAAGATACTATGATAGAATTGCCCTGCTGCAAGACGATGGCGCTTGCACCGTTGTCCGTGAAGTAAAGTCCATCCCAGTATTGAGGAGCCAACCCGAGCTGCTGTGGGGTCAGCACGCTCCAGCCATTCGGGATCGCAGCCCCGCTGAACGCGGCTCTTGCCGCTTGACCCAATATTTCGATTTCAGGGAGCGTGACGTTGAAGCCACTGAGCAAGCCCATGAGCGCCTCCTATTGAGGTCTGTGTACTGCGTCTCCGCAGTGCTCAGGGTTCCGACCACAGCTGGCCGCCTTATCTTGAATAGCGTACATCCCAACGGCGTACCTGGCAACGACTGGAGCAGTTCCTTTCGGACGACCCGTGCGCATGCACGGGTATTGCAAAAGCAAGCGCACCATTCGCTTGTGGTGCGAAACCCTGCCGATCGGTTGTCGCATTCCGGGCGGTTCCCACAGACTCAGTTTGCCCCTGGCCGACCTTTATGCAGTCGGCGCGCGCCGGGCACTTGCCGAATTTCTAGATGGGGGGCGGGCGATCGGTTCGGGCCTCCTCGGCGAACTGAGCCTTAGCTGTTTGGTGTGTCGGGGGCGAACAGGTTGTAGGGATAGCGGGCGTACACAAGATCGGCACCGCTGACGTCCAGCAGTCCTTCCATCGTCTCGGCTGTTTTCTCGATCACACTGTGCGGCTGGCCAGCCTGAACCTGGCGCCTCAGCTCGATCAGCACCTGATTGGCGTCGTCGAGGCGCCGTGCCAGGACTGTCGCAACGTAAAGGAGCGCGATCGGGTCTACCCTGAGTAGGGTGGCCGCATCGGCGACGTAAAACTGCGAGGCCTCCAGCGCACGTACATCCGCCGTGTGCGGCTGATCGAGAAGCACGGAGAGTTCGCCGAACACGGCACCGGGCTCCGTCACTGTGGCGATCTCGACGCCCTCCCTGAGAACTGCGACCGCTCCCTTCTTGAGGATCAGCAGCCGGCCTGTCGTCGAAGCGGCAGTGAGCACGATCTCGCCGGCTCGGTAGGTTGCGATGGGAAAGCCGGCGAGTTTCCTCTGGAATACGGCGATGTTGGGAATTAGCGGCGTGGGCATGTGCTCGGTACTCCGTTCCGCGTTTCAGTTATCCCCTGCCAGAGCGCTACATCGGCACACTTATAATGTGAGTGCCTCGGCGCGCGGCCCCGAGCTCTTTCGACGAGATGGATTTCGCGGAAAAGAGCTCCATGGAGAAACGTCGGAGCAAGCCTAACCTGCCCGGCTTGCTGCACAGCCGACGGTAGAGGAATTAAGGCGGCGAACCGAGTTCCCTGTAAAGAACAGGAAATTTACAGGGACCGGCGCACGCGTCGCGTGCAGCGCTTCAAGCCGGAACGTATCGCGCATGACTTTATTGTCGGACGGGGGAGCCAATGATGGAGTATTCATGAACCCGAACCAGAAGCCCGGCCAGCAGCAGCAAGGTGGTGGCCAGCAGGGCGGCGGCCAGCAGGGCGGCGGCGGACAGAAACCCGGCCAGCCGGGCCAACAGCCAGGACAAGGCGGCGGCCAGCAAGGCGGCGGCGGACAGAAGCCCGGCCAGCAAGGCGGCCAGTCGAACCAACGCTAAAGGCCTATTACTTTGTAGGTCTCTCGATCCCGGCTCGTTCGAGCCGGGATTTTTTAAGCCGGTAGTGGGTCAGCTTGATTGTGGCGGCGGCTCACCCAGGAGGTTATGCGCGATTAAAAGCGCGGCCATCAGGCCGAGCGCCCCCCACTTCAGAGCTCTAAGGCGCTTCACTTTTTCTAGGTCTTGATGTTCGGGTTCTTGATAGAACAAAGCTTCGGAGTAAGCGTAGTAGGTGACCACGCCGGCAATCATAAAGAGGGTATCTAGGATAACACTCAGAGACATTCCTTTCGCGCTCCGTTTTCGCCGCTTCAGGCCGCGCGTTTTTGGGACACCTCGAACGCTTCCAGCGTCTCAATTAGGTCTTTCATCTCCCAGAGCCGATCGGTCACGCCAGCCGTCACTTTCAGGGTCTGAGATGCTTCATTCGTTTGCGGCCATGCTTGGACCGGCACTTTGCGCCTCCACACGCGGTGGTAGGTATTTTCGTCCTCCGTGCCTCGTAAACCGCGCCTCATACGGGGTCCCCGCTTTCGCGGGGACGACGGCGGAATCAACCGATTGCGTATGACAGGCTTCTGTCTTCACGGAATGAAGTAAAACGGATTCGGCACCTTGAACTTACACTCGGCGAAACCGCCGTCGAGGTCGCTCTGCTGGTCTCCGATGCTCGCAATGATCGTGTATCCCGCCTGCGCGATTTTGCGGCGTTCCTCGGTCTTGAAGGCTTGCACCGTCGCGTGCGAGTCTTCGTCAGGACGGGTCACGAGCTTGGCCCAGCCTTCGTAGCCGGCGCGGTCGAGATTCCACAGCGTGGCCTGGCGCTCGCTGTCGCGGCGCCCGGTGATGAAGAACACCGCCACGCCTTTGGCTTTTGCGGCGTTGAACAGGTCGAGCGCTGGCATCATCACCGGTGCCACAGCTTGCAGGATCCAGGCTTTGAACCCGCACGGGCCGCTCGGCAGCCGATCGCAGGCGCCGTCGCGAATGAACCCGAAATTGTTGGCCTTGATATTCGCCCAGTTCGACAGCGACGTTTCGTCGATATCGAGAACGAGCGCGGGCTTGCTGACCTCACCGCCGCGCCGCTCGACATAGGGACGCGCGGCGGCGAAGACCGCGGCGACATCGCCGTCATAGTCTTTGGCCTGGTAGGCGAGCAGCGCCTCTTTGACTTTGTCGATGTTCAGCGGCGGCGCCGGTGCCTGCGGAACGCGCACCTGCGTCTCGGCCGGGCAATCCGCCGCGCCGGTGATATCCGGCGTGCCGGCAAGCGCGACGGCGCCGAGCGCGATCGCGAGCGTGCGCTTGAGCCCAGCCGAGGTTCGCGCAGCCGTCTTCCGTTGTCGCTGGGTCGTCCCTGTCGCCAACACCTTCAGCCCCCGGCCGCCCGTCATCTGAGGTCCTCTCGCAGGATTTTGTTCGCGGTCCGCAGCGACAACGCCGCGATGGTCAGCGTCGGGTTGGCGGTCGCGCCAGTCGGAAACGTGCTACTTCCGACCACATACAAATTGTCATGATCCCACGACCGTTGGTCGGAATTTACAACGGAACTGTCCTTGTTGCTGCCCATTCGGCAGGTTCCCATAATATGTCCGGCGCCGACATAGCTCAGACTCACGATTTTGTCGTCGATGAGCACATCGAACCGCGTAGGCTCGTCTTTTGGCACCGTCTCGGTGAAGTCGTTGACTCCCATTTTCTTGAACAGGAGAGTCTTCATCCGGTGTGCGGCAACAATTCCCTGTCTGGTATAGTCCGAGAGATCGTAGGAAATTTCCGGCCGCGGCAGGCCTAAACCGTCCCTAAACGATTCCGATAATGTAACTCGGTTGTCGAGATCCGGGGTTTGTTCGACGAGGAACCCGACGCGAAACTGATGCGTGAATTTGTCGCTCAGCGTCTCGACCAGCTTTTTCCCGAACAGAGCTTCGTTTCCGACATTAACTTTGCTCTTGTTCAAACCGTTGACCAAATCAAGCGTCGTCACGTTGGGATCGCCGCCGACCACGAAATTCCAGCCTTCATTGCCGATATCGATACGGAATGCACCCCGTTTGGCGCGGAACGGTCCATCGCATAAATCCCCAATACCCGATGTGATCAGCGGGCCGCGATATGGATATACCGGCTTCGGCGTCAAGCCCCAGGCAACGTAATAGGGGTGATCCATCAGGTTGCGCCCCACCATGTCGCTGCTGTTCGCGACGCCATTGGCGGTCCGGCCGCCGTTTTTCGACATCAACAGCAGCCGTGGAGTTTCGATACCGTTTGCCGCGATAACGTAGATTTTGGCCTTCACGCATCCGCTCGTTCTCGGCCCAGCGTGCCGTATGAAATTGATCTGGCTGATGCGTCCATTTTCCCCAACGACGATATCGCTGGCGACCGTTCGATCCATAATCTGCACAAATCCGGTATTTGTCGCGTCATTCAACGTCATGGTGGGATCGTATTTCGCCTGGATCGGACAGATCGGAATGCAATTCGTGTTGCCAGCGCAGGCGCGACGGTTCTTATAGGGTTGAGAATTGCGCGCGGCCGGAAGGTTCCTGACTCGAATCTCGGTTGGCGGCCTTTCCATTTCCAAGAACTTGGTCTCATCCTCGCTCAATGACTTTAGCGCGTCAGCAACAGCAAGATCGACCAGCGAACTCGGGATCTTGGGCATCGGATACTTGTAGTTAGCCGGGAATTGGATGCCGAGATACTTTTGCTCCTCCAGATCCGCCGACACCCCAAGCTCCTCTTCGGCCTTGCCGTACCAATCATTCAAATCGTCGTAACCGATAGGCCAATCCACGAACTGCGGCACGGATGGGTAGTTCGTTTTCATCTTGAAATCGGCCGGCACGAATCTTAGGCAGGTTCCGAGCCAATGTGCCGTTCCCCCGGCGATGCGATCGTAGGTGCTGGCGAATGGCCGTGGGCCTTTCTGAATGAGATAGCTTTGCTTCGGATCGGTCCAATCGCCGAACCCTCCCTTGCGGAGAAGACTGAGCACCGTCGGCCGCCCGGCATTCATTTTGCTCGGATCGCTTAGGTTGCCGGCTGCGTCGAAAATCTCGGGCGTGTAAGGACTCTCCGGCACCTTTGCGGAGGCCATGTAGAACCGTCGCATGAAGTCGTTGATGTTGGGCGGAACCGGGTCGCCAGCCTCAAGGATAACAACTTTTTTGCGGGCTTTGCCCAATTCATTTGCAATCAACGCGCCGGCAAAGCCGGCACCGACGATCGCGACATCGCATTCGATGCAAGTTTCGGCGGCCATTGGCGGCTCCTCTGGACCTAATTGCCTATGAAATCAGTGCGAGGGCTCGGTGGACGCGCCCAATAGCCGAACTGCATTTCGCTGAATCCCATTGGGTGCGCCTGGGCCACGCGTAGCGCCCATCCCTGCGTGTATGCTTTCGGTGAAATGACTTCGAAGCTGGAGGCCTTCGCCGGCGGGTTCGGGAGTTCCGCGAGTGCCCGCAAATTATCCGGGTCGTACCAAGCGCCCAAATACCACATCAAAACAATGCTGCGCGCCAGATACTTGGTATCCGGCGTTGCCTGCACCTTGTCGATAATAGCTTGGGAGCGATCGGATGATTTCGGACTGTCCTTGGTAATTTGCAATAAGCGCCTGAGCGTGGCCTGGCGTTTCTTGTTCACCCAATTGAAGTACTCTTGTTTGATATCAACCGGATCGGACCCAGGCTCCGATTTCTCCAGGTCAATGTCGGTGAGCGACGGCACGGCGCGGAATCCCGGCGCCAATCGAGTCTGCGCGCTCGCTGGGCTGTCAACGGCGCCGACAGACATTGCAGCAGTGGCAGCGGCCGCGCCAGCGAGGACCGTGCGGCGGGTGAAGGCGCCCACCATTTCATCTTCTTTCTTACCTTGCGCGATCGATTTTGGTCTCGGATACGGCAAATGGCTCATGATTGGCTTCCTGCGCTCGAACCGGCCTTTTCACGTTTCAATGCGTTCGCAACTCAACGCGCCTTTTCCAGCATGAACGTGAAGTCTGACTGGTTGAAGAATTTGACGTTGGGATTGGTGTCGGCAGAGGGCAGCTGATAACTCGTCGCGTTACCGTGGCATGCCATGCAGCTGGACGAAGCAAGGGGGACAGACCCCTGACTGTAGGTTTCAAGCGTGGAATTCGCGAGAAAGGTCGGAGCCGGCGCGCAGTTCATGTCCGGCTCTTTCTCAGCGTCAGTGTTGGGATCGAGCTCTGGCTTGGCATCAGACGCCACTTTCCTTGCGCAATTGAAATCGCTCGGCCACTGCGTACTCAGCAGCATGTAGTTTTCCCACACGGTACCCTTGAGGATGCCCAGAAATTGCTTGTTCATTTTCTTTGTGTCGTCCGTCAACGAAGTCGTGCGAACGATCTGGCTCTTGAATGGGCTGTGGAATTTTAATCCGAGCGATGGCGTCGGATCCCACGGCCGCGGCGGGGTCTGGTTCACCGGACATGTCGTGGTATTGCATCGAGGATTATAAAAACTATAGGACGGTTTCAGTTTCCGGCTTTTGACCTCCTGTTCCTCGGGCACATTGTCGACGTGTTCGAACGACGTCCATATCCACGGCAACCGGCTCTTCGTCTTATGCATCACATGGAAGCCTATTAAGCCGAGCGTCTTGCGCAAACACGGTGGTTCTGTCGCTGGATCGTGACGCGGCAGGGATACGAGCGCATCCACAGTGTGGAATTTTCGCTTCTCTTGATCCGAATCCAGGATTTTCCACGACACTTTAATAATGATGCCACCCGGATCGCCGCCCTCGACCTGACCGTCGGGGGGATTTGTCCCTGCGGGAAAATCGATCTTCAGGTTGGAATTGGCGGCGCTCAATTGTTCTCTCTTGCTGTAGAGCTTGTGCTTCTTGATGTAGTCGAACATTTGTCGGTTCATCAGAATATCGAACAGCGCGTAATTTCCCTGCTGATCGATCAACGCACCGGTCTTGAACGGCTGGTTGAAAGTCTCCTCTATCATGTCGATGACCATCAGGTCGGGATTGCCGTCGAATTGACTTTTGCATCCCGGGGGAGGAGGGATTTTATCCGTCCATTCCGACGCGGCTCCTCCCGGCAACATCACGTCGAGAAGTTGCTTGAAATTTGCCTTGTCCTCCCATTTCGTTTTCGTGTTCGGCGTGGCTTGATCGATCGGACGCCCGTCGGCGGGAGAATTCAACGCGATAAACGTCAGCCAGGAATAGAAATCGAATCCGCGCTGTAGATTTTCTAGCGGAGTTTTCGCCTTGTCAGGGCCCTGGGTGCTTACGTTCTCCTGGCATGGGAGACCGGAATTCAAAATCGTGTTCTTAGTTGTCGCGTCGACGCGTGTCAGTGTGAGCTTTGACGGATCCGTCGGAGGCTTCGGACTTGGCGGATTAGCTGGTACCAAATCGCTCAGCAAATTGCAGGGCTGGCCCAACGGTTTTGGAGGTTGTGCGGTCGGTGTCGGTTGCGCCGGCACCTGCGCTTGCGATGAATGAAAAGAACTCAGCGCTCCAACAAGGCCGAGAACAGCCACGGCAGCAGAGCGATTATAGTGCATGACTATCATTCTCCCATGAGTTCCGCGTGCGCCGACGCTCGGCGATGGCCAGGGCGCCGTCCTGCAGTGACGGGCGATCTAGATGCTTGGTGCGAGAGCGATTGGATTGCCGACTGAGCAATTCGAGGCGCGCGCCGATTGACCCTGCGAGCGACCGCTCGTCGGCGTCCGGATCAGGCTGGACGGAACGCAACAGCTGAGGCCGACAATCTACCCTTCGCGCGCCACCATGACTTTGCGCCGATGACGTCGCCGACACGGGTGGCCTCCCTCTCAACCGATCGAAAGCCAAAGTCGGTCTGCGCGTCAAAGTTGATTACTGCAACCACTGCTTGTCAAGTAAATTCGACTGCGAGCCATCGTCGCGTCACGCATGTGTCACTCGCCAATAACCGCGATGGCGTTGATCTCGATCAGATACTCGGGCGAGGTCATCTTGCAGATCTCGACCATGGTCGAGGCCGGCGCGGGCGGCCGGAAATATTCGCGCCGAACTTTGTGGATCTGCTCGAAGTGCTCCATGTTGCGGACGTAGACGTCGACGCGGCAGATGTCGTCCATGCTGCCGCCGGCCTCTTCGACCGCGGCCTTCAAGTTTTCGCACACCTGCCGGGTCTGCGCTTCGATATCGCCGATGCCGGCGATCGTTCCGTCCGCCCGGCGCGAGGTCATGCCGGAAATAAAGACGATGCGCCCGCGCGCCTCGACCATGGTCGCGTGCGAAAAATGGCCGGACGGCTGACGGATCTTTGCCGACGTGATCTGCTGTTTGGGCATGCGCTAGCTCCTGGATGCGAGAGTGGATGTCAACTTGCGGGTCGATTGGCTTGCAGCGCCTCTCCGCGCGCGCCCGCTTTGATCTCGACGAGCACGTTGCGGTACTGCCAATCGCTGCAGTTGAGAAGCTCGTGCGGAATGCCGGGCTCGCGCCAGATCACCTCCCCCGGCTTTTCCTGCGTTTGGCGGACGCGGCCGTCGTCGAACGTCATCTCGTTCCTGCCCTCCGTCAGCGGCACGATAAGGTAGGGCAGCAGATGCTGGTGCCATGGCTGACGCTGGCCCGGATCGAGCGTCACGCTCCACACCCGCACGAATTCATTTTCGAACAGAACTTTGTCGCCGATCGGTCCCAGCACACGCATCGTTGTAGTCTCCTTGACGTGATCTCTCATCGGCTGACGCCGACGTTTGTCTGACCAACTATCCGCCGGTAAAGGTCCTGCGCCCGTGCGGCACGCAGGGAGGCGATCGCAGCAATGTGGTCGTCCGGACGGACCAGGACCAGCGTATCGCTCGGGCAGCCAACGAGTTGGCGAAAGCGGTCGCCGACATCGAACAGCGAACGATCGCGCAGCCCGCCATCGAGCGGAGCATCCCGGTGCGACACGACGAGGTGCTTCAGGCCGGGAGCATTGGCGGGGATCTCCGGCCGGCGCCGCACATCGGTGAAATAGAGTGCCACGAAGCTGTCATCGACAAGATCGTGCAGCCGGACCGGGCGGCCCTCGGCCCCGTGCAGCAATGCGTCCGGGATACGATCGCCGACGCGGAACGGCCCGCGGTCGGTCTTGACCATGGACCAGTCGCCCGCTTCGTCGACGCCGAGCCTCACCCCCAGCATGGTTCGCGTTGCGGCGTTGGCCCACGCCGTTCCCGACATCGCCTTCACACCTGCGGCCTGTCCGGCCATATATCTGTGCGCTGCTCGCGCCATCTCGCCGGAGCCTTCGGCGGCAACCGGGCGCTGCTCGCGCGCATAGCCGTCGAGCAGCGCGTCGCTTGCCCATCCGCGCGTCACCCAGGCCAGTCGCCACGGCAGACTGATCGCATCGAGAATTCCCGTATTGAGGCCGAGCGCCCACATGGGCGTGATCAGATGCGCGGCATCGCCCATGAGGAACACGCGGTCGCGGCGCCACTCCGTCGCCACGCGATGGTGAATGCGGTAGACGATCGTATTGAGGATCTCCATCTGGTCGACGGGACCGATGAAGCGAATGACCTTTTCTCGGAAATCGGCGGCCGTGGGCTCGGGGACGCCGGGAGCAAGGGGATAGAGAAAGCGCCAGCAGTGCGGCTGGCGTACCAGGATCATCCACTCCCGGGGATCGGCGAAATAGGCGAGATAGGGGTAATCGCGGGGATTGACGACATCGAGATCGACTTTGACGTCGACCAGCAGACATCGCTCGTCGGAGGATTCTCCTTCCACCGGGATGCCGAGCTGCGTGCGCACCGTGCTTCGCCCCCCGTCGCAGGCCAGGAGATAAGAGCCTTCGACTTCGCGCGCGCCGTCCGGGGTCTCGAAGCGCGCGACGATGCCGCGCTCCGACTGCCGGAATGCTGTCAGACGATGCCGTAAATGGAGCGCGCCGGGTCTGCGCTGCTCGATTGCCGCGCGCAAAATCGGCTCGAGGTGATGTTGCGGCATGTTGATGACGAAGGGATAGCGCGTGTCGTCGCTCAGAAGGCTGGTCTGCACCGACGGCCGCGCGGTGTTGGTTGCACGCTCCACGTCGCCGATCTCATCGACGCGCAGCGCCTTGGCGAGAACTTGGTCGGCGACCCCGTAACGGCGGAATGCCTCGAGCGTCCGCGTCAGTATCGTTCCGGCCTTCGTATCCAGCGAGAGCTCCGCGTCATCTTCAAACAGCGCGAACGGCAGGCCGTAGAAATCGAGCCCCAGCGCCGTCGTGAGACCGACCGGGCCCGCTCCGACAACGATGATGGGCGCCATGCCGCTGCTCATCGTTCAACGCTCCTGCGCGGTGAAGGCGAAGTCCCGGCTGATGATTGAAGCGGTCATCGTCGCCTGGTCCGATAACAAGAAGAGCAGCGGACCGACCGCATCCTCCGGCTGCCCGACGCCGACCGTTGCGCGCCAATGCGCGTCGTCGGCGCCGGCATTCGCCTCACGATACTGCGGCGTGTCGATCACGCCCGGTGCGATGAGATTGAACCGCACGCGATGCCGCGCGATTTCCTTGGCCGCGCTCTTGGCGAACGCGATCAGTGCCGCTTTGCTGGCGGCATAGGCCGAGGCTCCGGCCCAGCCCTGGTGCGCGAGCCCCGACGTAAACGCAACGATGCTGCCGGACCGCCGCGCGATCATGCCGGCAACCACCGCCTGATAGCACCACACCACGCCGTCGAGATTGGTCCGCAAGACGCGCTCCCACGCCGCCGGCTCCATCTCGTGGACGGATGAGCGAGGCTGAATCGCCGCCGCGCAAACGAGCCCATCGATGTTGCCGAACTGGCGCTCCACCTCGCCCAGAACGGCGAACACTTCGGCGCGATCGGAGACATCGAGACGCCGCGTCGAAATCCCGGAAATGTCGGAGAGCGCTGCCATGGCCGCCTCGTCCACGTCGCAAACCACGACTCGCGCTCCCGCCTGCGCGGCCGCGTGCGCCAAAGCGCGGCCGATGCCGTTGGCACCGCCGGTCACGACGATGACATCTCCCTCCGCCTCGAATCGCGCCTGCATCGCTTACGCCCCTCTTGCTCCCAGCAGCGCCGCCTCGAAGTTGCCAAGTCCGACACGGGCAGCCGTATCGGCGAGGCTGCGCAGCGTCGGTGCATCGAGCCGGCACACGCCTTCGCTCGCTGTTCGCGTCGCCCAGACGAGCTCTCCCGGCGCATAGACGCGCGACACGCCAGACCCGCGTTTCGACCGGCTCACGCGCAGCGCTTGATCGCGCACGCGCTCGGCAAACCGCTCGCCGGCCGGGAAGTGAGCGGCATGGATCGCCATAAAGAAATGGGCGCAGCGGTAGGGTTCCGCGGGATCGCCATAAAGGGGACGGACCTCGGCGCCGACCGCCCCGTCCGACAAGCCGCCGCACAAGAGATCGATGACGAAGGCGAGGCCGAATCCTTTCGGTCCCGCTGCCGGCAACAGCATGCCCTTGATGGCCGTCGCGGGATCGGTCGTGGGCCGGCCTTGGGAATCGACCGCCCAATCCCCGGGGATGGGTTCTCCGGCCGCTGCGGCCAGGCGGATTTTTCCCATCGCCGTCGCGCTCAACGCCATGTCCGCTTCCACTGGAAACTCGCCGGCGGAGGGAAGCGCAATCGCGATGGGATTGTTGCCGACCAGGGCTTCGGTGCCGCCCGGCGCCGGCATCAACGGACGCGTGTTGGAAAGGACGATGCCGACGCAGTTCTGCTCGGCCATCATGCGCGCGTAGCGGCCGGCCGTGCCGAAATGAAAGCCGTTGCGCACGGCGACTGCCGCGAGCCCGATCTCCTGAGCCCGTGCCACCGCGAGCTTGACCGCCTGCCGCGCCGTCAACTGGCCAAGCGCGTTGCCGGCGTCGATCACCATCGCACCGGCGCGATCGCTGACCACCTCGCCGGCACTCCGGCGCGATACGGAGCCCTTGTTGATGCGCTCGACGTACATGGGCGCAAGCACCACGCCGTGGGAAGCAATGCCTTCAAGGTCTGCGGCAACCAGATCCGCTGCGACCACTTGCGCGTCCGCAGCCGCGATCCCCACCGCTATGAAAATATCGGCGACGGCCGAAATCAGGCGTTGCGCATCGATCGCAACGGAGCCAGCCGCGTCGGCCGGCATCAGCGCGCGTCCTCGTCGTTGGCGTACCAGGACGGCCGCTGCGGATAATGCGGGCCGTCATAGATCTCGAGCACGATCGTTTCTTCGTGCGCAAGCGTCGGCCCGTGCACATGGCCTTTCGGATTCCAATAGAACGATCCCGCCGTCAAAGTCACACCCGTCTTGGTGTACTCGTATTTTCCCTTGAGGCAGAACATGAACTGGTTCGATGCGTGCAGATGAGGCTCGGGAATGCCCGCGCCCGCGTCGAACTTGATCAGCGCAATCGACGATCCGAGCTTTTCATCCCGCCAGAGCATTTTTTCCGAAACGCCGGCCAGCGACTTCGCGCGCCAGGGAATGTCGTTGCTTTGCAAAAGGACTTCCTCGACGCTCGGCATCCCCGCGGGCATGGGAGGCATCGTCTTTTGATCGGGCATTTTGCTCTCCACTCCTTGCGATATCTTCGACCGGCGCGATCGCCGGCGACACTCAATGGCGCGCGGGCGCCGGCGGCAACCACGACGACATCATCTTTTCCCCCATGCCGACCAGCGCATAGACGAATATCCCGAGCACGGACAGGGCAAACAGCGCCGCGAAAGCGAGCGGCGTGTCGAGCTGCGAGGTGGCGCTGAGCAAGAGAAAGCCGAGCCCCTCGCTCGAGCCCACGAATTCGCCGATCACCGCGCCGATGACCGCAAGCGTGATGGCGACCTTGGCGCCCGTGACGACGAACGGAAGCGCCGCGGGCAGCTGAACCTTGAGGAAGATCTGCAGCGGCGAGGCGTTCAAGCTGTGGGCAAGCTCCAACAGCTCCCTTGGGGTCGAGCGCAATCCGCCGCGGTATCGACGATGATCGGGAAAAACGCGACCAGCCAGACGATCGCCAGCTTCGATTCGAGGCCGGTGCCGAGCCAAACCAGGATCATCGGGGCCAGCGCGACTTTCGGCACCGATTGGAGGGCGATCAGGAGCGGATAGAACATCAGATTGAGCGGCCGCGAGTTTGCCACCGCCACCGCGAGCGGAAGGCCGACGAGCAGCGCCAGCAAGAATCCGTACAAGGTTTCCTTGAGGGTGATCCAGCCTTCGCTGAGCAGGAGATCGCCGCGGATGATCAAGGAGCGCAGGACCTTGTCCGGCGAGGGCAGGACAACCGTGGGAATGTTGATGAGCCAGCACGCGAGGGCCCAGACGGCAATGATCAGGACGACGCCGGCGAGCGGATAGAGGAATTGCGAAACGAAGCGCGGTCTCATGATGCCTCCGCCGGCGCGACCACGCCGAGCGCCTCGCTCGCGATCCGCTCGGCCGTGGTGAACGCGCTCGTAAAGCGCACCTTCTGGCTGCGCGGATAAGCGAGCGGGATCGGCATTTCCTTCACCACGCGCGCGGGCCGTTTGCTGAAAACGACGACCTTGTCCGACAAGTAGATGGCCTCGGAGATCGAGTGCGTCACGAACAGAACCGAAGCTTTGGTTTCGTGGCGGATGCGAAGCAGCAAATCGTTCATCTCCATTCGGGTGAGTTCGTCGAGCGCGCCGAACGGCTCGTCCATGAGCAAGAGTCGCGGCCGGTGAACCAGCGCCCGGCAAAGCGCGACGCGCTGTTGCATTCCGCCGGACAGCTCGTGCGGCCGCGCCGAGAGAAAGCCGCTCAGCCCCACGAGCTCCAAAAGCTCGAGCGCGTGCCGGCGCGCCGCGGCGTCGTTCTTCTTCAGGATCTCCATCGGAAACAGAACATTATCCAGCACATTGCGCCACGGCATCAGGCTCGGCGCCTGAAACACGAAGCCGTAATCGCCCATGGGCTTGGTCACTTCGCGCCCGGCGATCACCACCGAGCCCGCCGATATCGGGATCAGCCCGCCGACGATGCGCAGCAGCGTCGTCTTGCCGCATCCGCTGGGGCCCAACAGTGCAACGAGCTCGCCTTCTTCGAACTGAAAGCTTGCGTCATCCAAGGCCACCACAGGCTCGCGCGCCGTCCAGCCGATCTCGTCGAGCTGAAACACCTTGCGCACATTCTTGATGACTCCGAACGCCATTCAAAGAGCTCGCTACCACTAGTGTGGTGGATTTGAAGTTCCTAGGAATACGCAGCGAGCTCGTGTAGGAACTTCAAATCCAAAGGCCACACTAGAATCGTAACTTTGCTAGTGTCCCTTTGATTCCGAAGTTCGCACGAGAGCGGCGGCAAGGGCTTGCGAACTTCGGAATCGGGACACTAGCCCGAAACTGAGCAAACGCGCGGAGCCCGATCGCGGCGACCGCTGCGAGCGGCGTCTTGAGTATCACGTGGAATATCTTATGGTATTTTGGGCGTCAAATGCGCCTGGACGATCGCTATTCAAGCCGCGCGGACTGTGCTGTTCGCAAATCAAGGAGGCACACATGTCTCGAGCGTTGATCGCACGCGTAATGACAGCCGCCGCCATCGTCGCGTGCCTGCAGTCGCCGGCCGCGCAAGCGCAGGAGCGCGATCTCAAATTCGTGCTCGACTTTATCAGCCTGGGCCGCCACGCGCCGTGGTACGTCGCGCTCGGAAAGGGCTATTTCAAAGACGAGGGGTTGAACGTCACCATCATGCCGTCGAAGGGGACGGCGGACGCGATCCGGACCGTCGCAACCGGCGGCGCCGAGATCGGCTTCATCGACATTCCAAGCCTCGTCGCCTCGGGGAGCGCCGGCGCGAGCGTCAAAATCGTCGCCGCGAATTATCAAAAGCCGCCCTACTGCATCTTTACCTTGAATCCCGGAGCCAACGTCACCGAGCCGAAGCAAATGACAGGCCTCGAACTCGGCTCGAGCACGGCGTCGTTCGTGCCGAAGATCTGGGCGGCATTCATGGAAATGAACAAGGTGGACAGCAAGACGCTCAAGATCGTGAACATCGATGCCGCCTCGCGCGTGCCCATGCTCGCCGCGGGAAAGGTGCAATCGATCGATCAGTTCCTGATGAGCGAGCCCGCCATTCGCCGCGCGGTGACGAATGCGAAGCCAGTCTGCCTGTTCGCCGGCGATTATGGCCTCGAAATCTATGCGAACTCGATCGGCGTTGCCGAGGATTTTCTGACGAAGAACCCCGACGCCGTGAAGAAATTTGTGCGCGCGGCGCTCAAAGGCTGGAAGGATGCGCTTGCCGATCCCGAGGAAGCGGCCCGCATCGAAGTCCAATACGTGAAGGCGCTCGATCCTCAGATCATCGTCGAGGAGATTCAGATCCTCAAGCGCATTGCGGTCACGCCGGACGTGGAGAAGAACGGCTTCGGCTACATCTCAACCGAGCGCATGAAGAACACCGTCGACTTCATCAACAAGAACATCGCGGTGCCGGGCGAGAGGCTCACGGCGGAGCAGATCTACCGCGCGGGTTACCTCCCCGAGACTCCGATCAAGCCGTAACGCCACATTAGCGCCGCGGACTCGGTGCGCTCCCCTCCCCCTTGTGGGGGAGCGCGTAGCCCGGATGCAGCGAAGCGACATCCGGGACGCCCCGCATTTCCCCCCGCTTTCGCGGGGGTCAATGCGGGCTACGAAGGTCCGTTTGCGCAGAAGGCGCGTTAGAAAAACGCCAGCGTGCGGATTTCGATGCTCTCGCGCGGCCGCGCATTGGGCGGCGAGGTCGGGTCCTCGAACGCGGTGTGCGCCGACCAGCGGGCGCGGCCGTCCTTGGCCGAATCGAACACCTTGAACACCAGCGCCTCCTCGCGCCGCATGCGCGGCAGCCAGTACCAGCGGTGCTCGGGATTGTAGGTGATCGCGTAGGTCTGGCCGATGCGGTTGGGATAACGGCGTTCGCTCACCAGAAAATCGCTCGGCGAGATGCTGCGCGCATCGCAGATCGCGAGCGGGAAGCTCTCGACCGGGTGGCGGATCGGCCGCCACACCTGCACGATGGCGAAGCGGCGTTTTAGCAACTCGTCGGCCTCGTCGGGGAGCAGGTCGCGCACGCGCTGCGGGCCGGACCATTCGGTGTAATCGTTGTGCACGCGGCGCACCACCTCGCGGATCTTGCGCGCTTCCCGCTGCTCGTCGTCCGCCGTGCGTAACGTGTGATCGAACACGACGACCCGGGAGGCGCCGCTTTCGGCCTTCACCAGCGCTTCCATCTCCGGGTAATAGACCCTGCGGATCTCGTCTTCGTCGTAAAAATCGGTGACCTTGGTGTCGTGACGGACGAAACGGAAGCCGTTGCGATCGAGCACGAACGGCTCTGTTCGCGGCCGCGCATTGCGGATGGTCACGCGGCGGGGGTCAAACGCGCCGCCGCTGCGCGCGTCGGTTGCGCCCGGCGCCGCGGTCTGCGTGAATATCTTCTCGCCGTTATCCAGAACGTAGTTGACCGTGGCCTCGATGGCCTCGTTGACCGTTTCCCGTTCGATGACCTCGACCATGGGCCACTCCTTCGCGCTGCATTGCTCTGCGCCATCCGATTGGCGGCGGCTAATCGACCTCAGATATAGGCCCGCGCGCGAGGCGGTACAATCCGCATACTATATCGACGGGGCTCTGACATGCCGGCACGGCAGACCTGGAATCGGCAGCCCACCCCGCACCTAGATATTGCTGCTTGAAGCCGACAATGCGGAATGTTCTTCTACGCAACCGCGCTGGCCGAAGCATATCAGCACGCATGCGCCGTCGTACCGCCCAACCGGAGGACCGCCAATGACCGACTACAACTATGATTTCGTCAAAGTCAGGGTGCGCGACGGCATCGCCTGGGCGGCGCTCAATCGGCCGGAAAAGCGCAACGCCATGTCGCCTGCCCTGCACTATGAGATGGACGACGCGCTGGCGCGGCTGGAGGTGGACGACGACGTCAGGATCGTGGTCGTGACCGGCGAAGGCGGCAATTTCAGCGCCGGGCAGGACCTGAAGAAATTCTTCCGCGAGCTGGAAAACAATCCGGCCGAACGCAAGAAGGCGGCGGCCGCCGCCAATCGCTGGCGATGGGAGCGCCTCTACGGCTACGACAAGCCGACGATCGCCATGGTGCACGGCTATTGCGTCGGCGGCGCGTTCATGCAGCTGCTCGCCTGCGACTTTGCGATCGCGGCGGAGAACGCGATCTTCTCGCTGTCGGAGGTGAACTGGGGGATTTTGCCGGGCGCGCTCGTGTCCAAGGCGGTCGCCGACACGGTGCTGCCGCGCCACGCGCTTTATTACGCTTGCCTCGGCGAGCCGTTCGACGGCAAGGAGGCCGCGCGCATCGGCATGGTCAATTACGCCGTTCCCGCCGAAAAGCTCGAGGCGACGACCATCGAGCTCGCGCAGAAGCTGATGAAGAAAAGCCCGGCCGTGCTGCGTGCAACCAAGCAGGCAATCAAGCATGTACGCACGATGGACGTGGCGCAGGCCTACGACTACCTCGCCGAAAAGGGCAAGGCGATCAAAGTCGCCGACAGCCAAGATTCCTACAACACGGGCCTGCGGCAATTCCTCGACGAGAAATCCTACAAGCCGACATTCGAGCCGTTCCGGCTCGACGCGAGCGGCCAACGATCAAAAGCGGAGGCGAAGAAATAGCGAATGTTCGTTCGTGTTTGAAGCACGCTCGCGCCGCGTACTCGGTGCGTCCCCTCCCCCGCTTGCGGGGGAGGGATAGGGAGGGGGGATGCAAAGATTTTCATGCGCATACTCACCCCCTCCCCACCCCTCCCCCGCAAGCGGGAGAGGGCGCAGACCGAGTTTGCTGCTCGCGCTCATTCCAGTCGACACGATTCGCAAGGGAGGACCGAGGCATGACCCGAACAGCGCTGATCGTGGCGCTCGCGCTCGCCGTTTTTGCCGGCACCGCGCATGCCCAATTCTACAAGGGCAAGACCGTCACCATGATCATCAACTACCCGGCCGGCGGTCCGACCGATATCGAGGGGCGCATCATCGCCCAGCATCTGCCCGCGCACATAGCGGGCAAGCCGAACATCGTCGTCAAGAACGTGGGCGGCGCCGGCGGCGTGATCGGCACCAATCAGCTTGCCGACGCCGCGCCCAATGGCGAGACCTTCGGTTTCTTCACGCTCGACATCATCGCCCAGCTGCTCGGCAATCCGGCGTTGCGCGCCAACTATGCGGATTTCGTGATGATTGCCGGCGTCGAGAATCCGCTGGTCGCCTACGCGCGCAAGGATACGCCGCCGGGCCTTAAAGTTGCGACCGACATCATGCGGGCGCACGAGTTCAAGGCGCTCTCGCTCAACGCGCAGAACAGCAACACCATCAACCAGGCGCTCTCGCTCGACCTCTTGGGACTCAAGTACCGGCCGATCCCCGCCTATCGCGGGCTGAAGGAAGTCGAAACCGCGATCCTGCAGAACGAAGGGCAACTCGCGAACACCTCGCTGCCGGGCTGGACCGGCTCGATCGAGCCGACCATGGGCGAGCTCGTCATTCCGCTGTGGCAGCTTGCCCCGCGCGGCAAGGACGGCGGCTATCCGCGCAGTCCTGCGCTTCCCGACATGCCGACGTTCGAGGAGTTCTACGCGATGGTGAAGGGCGGCAAGAAGCCGTCCGGTTTCACCTACGAAGTCTTGCGCACCTCCACCGACCCGCTGGTCGCCATGTTTCGCACCGCCTTGATGCCGCCGAAGACGCCGCATGAGCCCGTCGCGCTGATGCGATCCGCCTTCGTCGACTTGTGGAAGAACCCCGCGTTCATTCGCGACTATTCCAACGTGGTGAAGACCAAGCCGATCCTCGTGACCGGGGAAGAAGCGCAGGACATCGTCGCCGCGCTGGCCAAGGTGAAGCCGGAGATCAAGGCCTTCCTGCTCGACTACAGCAATCGCCTGGTCAGATAGAGCCCGGTGCAACAGCGTAGCCCGCATTGAGCGCAGCGAAAGCGTGGGAAATGCGGGGAGTTCCGCGCGTGGCGTCCCGCATTTCGCTACGCTCAATCCGGGCTACATGTCCCCGCGATCAATCAAGATTGAGTTTCGAGCCGAGCATCTTGGCCCCGATGAGTGCGGGTATGCCGAGCGCAAGCGAGACAACCGCGAAAGCCACGGCTTCGATCATGAGACGCTCCCTTTATTTTGTCCGGAAACCCCGGTTCTGATGGGGAGCAGCATGCCAAAACCCCGCCGCGGCTTATGTGATCGCCATCACACTATGGCCGATTCCTAACGCCGGGCTCGAGCCTAAGAATTTCAGGCAATAGACACGGGTGGGGGAAGAGGCACGTTGTTGGCGGCAAGAACGCGCCGCAGTCGGTCCGGATAGTCCGTTATGATGCCGGCCACGCCCATGCGCACGAGACGGTCCATCTGGTCCGGCTCGTTGACGATCCAGGGAATCACCCGAATCCCGAGCGCGCTCGCCTCTGCGATACGTTCGCTTGTCAGGTCCGCGAAGGCGGGCGACCAGACGCGACAATCAGCAGCCGCGACGAGCCGCGGCACTGATCCGCCGAATTCGTCCACGTCGAGCCCCGCGGTCCATGGCGAGGCTCCCGGCTTGCCCCGCTGGATCGTGTCGTAATCAGGCTGTTCCGATGTCAGGCCGACGCGCATGATGTCCGGTTCGACGCGGCGCAGAACCCGCAGGATTCGCCAATCGAACGACTGGATGCTGACGCGCTCTGCCAGGCCTGCCTCGCGCACGGCCGCAGCCACGGCCTTGGCGAAGAGCTCGGGTTCGGGCACATCGGCACCGGACGTGGGCGTGAGCTTCGTTTCGATGTTGAAGCGGATATGGTCCGCACGCCCGGCCAGCGCGAACACCTCCGCGAGTGTCGGGATACGGGCGCCATCCTGCGGTCGTTGCTCGGGCAAGCTGGCGGCATAGGCACTCCCCGGCTTGAGCCGGCCCACGTCGTAGCGTTTGAGCTCTTGCAGGGTGAGGGAATAGATTGGCGGCCCGCGTTGGGAGAGGAAGGCGCCATCTGCTCCGCGGGTGATATCGGGGTTGAGCCATTCGTCGTGATGGACGACAACAACCCCGTCCTTGGTCATGCCCACGTCCAACTCCAGGGTCGTAACGCCGATCGCTAGGGCCGTGCTGAAGGATTCGATCGTGTTCTCCGGAGCGAGGCCGCGCGCGCCGCGGTGGCCCTGAAGATCGAAAGCGATTGCCGGGAGGCGTGCAGCGCGAGTTATCATGGTCTCTGACCAGCGATTTCACCGCGGTCCCAGCGCGTCAAGGGCCATGTCGAAAGCCGCGGTGAGCCACCGGATAGGAACGCTCGCGATCAAGCGTCAACGCGGCAGATGGTGAGCTCAGCACAGATCTTGTCGTGGCTGACGCTGGTCTACGGCTTGGCCGTGCCAGTCATCGCGGTCATCTATTGGCGGACCTATGGACCCACGAACTTCCTGTGGCTTTCCGACATCGGCCTTGTGCTGACGCTCGCCGCCTTGTTGAGCGGCAGTCGCCTGCTCGCCAGCATGGGGGCGGTCGGCGTGCTGGCGCTCGAGCTTGCATGGACGATCGATTTTTTGGCCGGCGGCCGCTTCATCAGTATCGCCGCCTATATGTTCGATGTGAAGCTGCCGCGCTACCTGCGGGGTCTGTCTCTCTTTCATCTCGCGCTGCCGCCCACGCTCCTCTTCCTGGTCTACCAGTTCGGCTATGACCGGCGTGCGCTGATCTATCAAACGCTGCTGACCTGGGCGGTCCTCATCGTCACTTACCTGACAACCGATCCGGAGAAGAACATCAATTGGGTCTTTGGCCCGAGCAGCAAACCCCAGCACGTTGTGCCGCCGTTGCTTTATCTTGGCCTCGAAATGGCAATCATTCCGATCTGCGTGTTTTTACCAACGCATCTGCTGCTGGATCGCTTCTTCTGAGCCTTGGCGAGCGACTGACCGGCCACCGAGATCACTCCCCGCTCCGCCAGAGCTCGCCATCGGGGCGGTCCAGCAAATCGATCGCCTTGCGCAGGGCGTCGATGTGCGGCGCCGGCCCCTCTGCAGTCAGAGTCCAATAGCGCGTGTGACTGAATCGTCGCGACTGGCCGCGCAGCGCCTTGAGATCGATATCGAGAATGCCCGGGCCGAAGACCGGTGCGACAGGGCCGGAAATGATGTCGCCCTGGAAGATCAGGCGGTGTGGATCATGGATGTTGGTCCAGCGCACGGCCGCAAACGGCGCGGCGTGATGCATCGCCCATTTTCTGTCGGCGACGAAATAGGAGAACAGTCCCCCCGGGGGTCCCCATACCTCCGGCCCGGGAGGGTCCCGCCCAGTGACAATCTTCTCCCGCTGCTCGGACTCGATTTTCTGGAATTGCGGCGGGTCGGTCGGAAACAGCCAGCGCGCCTTCTTGTCCGCGAGATCGGCCTCGTCACGGACCAGCAGGAAGACGGCATGCGCCAGCGGCGACCCGAGCGTCACCAGATCCGAGATGAGCCACTCCTCGGTGGGCGCCCGCCCGCCCTCCGCTTCCGCGCCGTTTCGTAAGCTCAGCCGAAACGCACGTTGCGCCTCGCGATAAGCGCGCAGCGTCGCCTCCGACCCATCGGCAAGCTCATGCGCGGCCTTTTCCACGGCGCGCAATTTGCGGAAGGTGGCCTCGTCTTCGCCAATCCGCAGGCCCTGCTCGCGCACGGCCCACAGCAGCGACACCAGATCGTAGGCGATGATCGTGCCGAGGCTGTGCGCAACCAGGATGATGCGGTTGTAGGCGCCGCTGGCGTGCAGGTCGTCCAGAAGTTTGAGACCGCGCTCGCGGATCGCGCGGCGCATGGCGATGTTGCGCGGGTCGGCGCGGACGTAGCGTGCGACATCGCCGACATAGGGCGAGACCATGTATTGCATGACCCAACCGACGAGAACGGCCGCGGCGGCGAAGACCGCGTGCCACACGCCGCCGGGCCAGGGCGAGAGCGCAAGCAGCGAAAGGATCGCTACGACGAGAGCCGCGGCCCACAGCAGCAGCCATGCGCCCATCAAGCCCTTCGGCACCTGCCGAGGCCAGCGCAAAAGCAGCGTGCGCAACCAATCCCACACCTCATGGACGGTCGTGCCCTCGGCGAGATCCGCCCAATAGAATTCGAAGAAATCGACGCGCGGACCCTTGGCTTGCGGGGTTGCCGGCGACTTCGTCCAGCGCGTCGTGATGCGGCGCAGTTCGAGCGAGCCGGTCACCGCATCCGGTTTGATCCAGATATCTCCGGGTTCTTCGTCCGGCGGCGAAGGCCAATGGACGTCGGCGTCGGAGACCCAGGCGGCTTCGACGAAACCGCGCAATGTCTCCATGGGGATCTGTTCACCCATGCCGTGGGTGAGGACCACTGCAGTCTTTTTGCGTCGCTCAACCACGCAGCGCTTCCCAATGGCCAAGCTTGCTTGCGCTCGTGCGATCCTGAGCATACGTCGATCGGCGCCCGGATGCGACAATTCCACTGTCACCGGCTCCGCCGCATCACTTCGTATCGGCCCGGAGCTTACCGGGCTTTGGCTCGCGGCGACAGTTGGCACTCTCTAGGCGGCATCCGTCGCGACTTCGATCGGCTCGACAACCGCCGGGTCGTCGTTCTCGTGCTTGTTGACCCGCGCCGAGACCGGCCACATGCGCATTGGGGCGGCGGGGAACGGGCGCAGCAGATCGCGCGGGTCGGCCTCCTCGCCGAGCCAGCGCGCATAATCTTCCCGCGCCAGAATGACCGGCATGCGGTTATGGATCTCGGCCACGAGCTCGTTGGCATCGGTGGTGATGATGGCGAAGGTGCGAACCCATTCGCCCGAGGCCGGCTCCTTCCAGTTCTCCCAAATGCCGGCAAGGGCGAACGGCGCGCCGTCCTTCATGGCGATGGCGTAGGGCTGCTTCGCGTTGCGCCCCTTGATCGCCTTCCATTCGAAGAAGCCGTCGACCGGCACGATGCAGCGGCGCTTGCGGTAGGCCTCGCGGAACGTAGGCAGATCGCGCACGCTCTCGCCCTTGGCGTTGATCGGCTTGCGCCCGCCCTTGGGATCAGCGCACCAATACGGAATGAGCCCCCAGCGCAGCGGATCGAGCGAGATCTCGCCGCTCTTGTGATTGCGGCGGATGACCAACAAGTCTTGGCTCGGCGCGCCATTCCACCGCGGCGGACAGTTGTGCAGGCGGTCCTCGCGCACGTTCATGCCATCGACGATGGCATAGCGAAGCGGTCCGCTGCTCTGGATGATCCTCCCACACATGGCGGGGGATATAGTTATGCCTCAGTGTGCGTGCTAGCGCTGCGCCACTGTCTGGGGCGTTATGCCAGAAGGCGACACCGCAACGACGCTTGTGTCGCGGCGCTCCGGCGTGGAGCAGCCGTCCATCCCGGAGGCAAGGACATGAACAAATTCAAGCCGGACGGCTGGCCCACTGTGACCCCCAGAATCTTTACTGACGATGTCGCTCGCTTGGTAGGGTTTTTGAAAGTCGTATTCGACGCCAGAGGAAGGCTCCAGTCCGGAGCACCAACGGAGCTGAGGATTGGCGATTCGGTCGTCCTGATCAGCGACGGCGGCGGTACGCGCGAGGCCATGCCCGCCTTCCTTTATGTCTATGTCGAGAATGCGGACGAGGCCTACCAGCGAGCAATTGCCGCAGGCGCTGAATCGATCGAGAGACCTGGGGACATGCCTTACGGCGACAGACGAGCCACGGTTCGGGATTCGTGGGGGAACGTCTGGCAGATCGCGACATACCGCGGGCGCTGAGACAATTATCCAAGTCAGGTCATTTCCTTAGGTCCACACGCTCCCGACGCTCGCGGCATGTCCGCTTTCCTCCGAGCGCCTCCAAAATTCGGCGCCGCAACGAACTGACGCGAAGTGTCATTAGCGACATAGGATGTGAGACTTTAAAAGCCCACTTAGGCACACACCATGACTATAAGCGATACCGAAGACATGAGGGCTAATGAGGCGCCGCGGCAAAAACGAGGACGATATCGCCTCCCAGTTCTTTCTCGCTTACGTCGTCTTTTTTGGTTTCGGCCCTGTTGTTGGGATTTCGCGATACGCGGCGTCCTCCGGATAGCAGCCCACTTGCTCAGGCCAGCGGTCGAGCCAATCCCGGGCGACCACGCGGCCTTCTTTACGCAGCTGCTCCATGAAGTCGCGACTGCGGTTGAACTTAGACGAATATCGTAGTTTGTCGGCGGTCTTTTCCTCCATCTTGATCGTGCGCACGGTCACATGCTTGTGGTCCTTCGCAAATTCGCCGTAGCGCGACGAATATCGCGGGTCGTCGCGCCACTTGTTGACCGTCAGAATGAAATCCAGCTCTTTGTTCAGCGACAGGTTCCCCATTAGTTCGTTCTGACGATCTTCGATGTCCGCATTGGATTTAGGTACCTCCGGCCATTGCTGAGGATTGATGCGCACGATCCACAGTTCGTCGGGTACCTCGTCAGCTCCCGCAAGGAACTCGCGCACTGGTGGATTCTGCGAGTAAAGGCCGTCCCAGTAGTAGCCGTCCCCCTTGATATGCTCAGCCTCGCGGAGAATGGGCAAAGTTCCTGACGCGGCGACCCCGGATAGAGTGAGCCGCAATCGCTGGCGCCAGTAATAAACCTCCTTGTCTTGCGTTCCCTTATTGACGTCGGAGTCGAATATGGTCTCAAAGCCGTTGACGACCTCCGAAGCGCCGATCAGCAGGCGCGTCTTTACATTTCGCCAGTCGATGCGGTCGAACTCTGGACAAGCCTGGTCAAGCAGGTCGTCCAAATCAAAGTATCGCTTGCGTACGCCAAGGCTCGGCAGGCCGGCAGCAACCGCCTTGTAGAATGCGCTGCTCGGATTGAGGTCGAAGACGCGCGCACTTACTCCAAGCACAGGTATCTCTATCTCCTCCGCCATGAATGCGCCGTATGTAAGTAAGTTCAACATAGTCGAGGCGCGCGTGCTGGCCACGAAGCTCTCCCAGAAGTTATTAAGAGTGGAGATCGCCTCATCCACTGAGCCGGTACCTCCTCCTTTTTTTGGCGCGAGGCCGTACCAAACCATCAGCGTGGACAGGGCGCCGGACGACGTCCCGCTCAAGCCCACCAATTCAAACCGGTTTTTGTCGCGGATGTCCTTGAGGATTTCGGTGAGGACGCCGGCCTCGAAAGCAGCATGCATTCCACCGCCCTGACAAGCGACGGCCACTTTCATGTCCACCCCCCATGCTCGCGATAAGGTCCTACTGTAGCCGCTCAAGGACGCAGTGTGTGCCTGACTGTTGCGTCACCTCATTGCGATGCGCGATAAACTCATCGCGGCTGGGCGCGCCGGCCAGTCGCACGGCGATCGGCTTCCCCGCACAAATGCCGTCCTGAGTTCCATCTTCGGCACCGAAATTTCCGAAGGACGGTGTCCAGTGGGAGCGGGTTTGCGAGAGTCGCGACGCCCCTGCGGAAATTGCTGCAAGAGCGCTATAGCGGCCAAAAAATAAGCGCCCGATCGCTTTCCATGGTGAAGACCCCCTGCATTGCTTTTGCGGCCGGAAAAGGACCCGCTCCCGCAGGACATTTACCCGCCCGTCGGGCGCGCCATTTTGATCCCGGCTCATTAGCACTACCCGTCAACTAGGATCAGGACCTATTAAGCTGCTGGAGGTGACGTGGCGAGGTCAACAGATGTGAAGCCCGCTTGGACCGGTTAGACCATCAACTGGACACGACCAAGACGCACCATCGTCATGCGACACGTAAAGGTGTCCCGACCAGTCGATCACAGCGGCCATTGAATCTCCGGTCGCGATGCAGTTGGTATCGGCCTTACCGTCGATCCACTTCGGCATGCCGCCCAAAGGCTGTAGCGGACCGCTCTCGTCGACCGGGCGTCGATAAACTGCGCCCTGCTTCGCAAAAGGGTCGGTGGATGCCGACACGAAAATGTCGTTTCTCCCAAAAGCAACGGCAGAGCAGTGATGGGCGTGAAGTCCTCGGCTCTCGATGGTCCATGTCGCTCCAGCATCGCGGCTGATGCAAAGACCCACCGCCGCCGCGGCGATCACGATATCGGGCCGGGTTGGATGTGCACAGACCTGATGAACATCGCTTTCGATATCGATAGTGGGCTGCCAGGTTAGGCCGGAATCGGTTGATCGCGGAATTCCGCCAACATGGACGTTGGCCAGTAGCACGGCACCATCGCATGTCGCCGCCATCGAACGAATTCCAAGCGGCGGCCCCACCCGCTTGCCGTCGATGATCGCCGCTCCTGCGTACCACTTGTCGCGGCCCGCTACGGCGTCAAAACCCGTCAAGCATTGTTGCGCGCCGTCAGGATCAACGCGCAGGATATGTGCGTCGTCGGTTCCAACAAAGACGACGTCTCCAATTGGTACGCAGCATGAAAGCTCGAATTCGCTTTTTGCTATTTCGGTCCATTCGCCATCGGAGGATCGTCCACAGAGCGAATGCCCGCCAGCAATTGCGAGCACTCCTCCATGTCCATCGGCCACCAGACCGCGAACCGATTGATCGGCGAGTTCTTGACAGACCATTTTCCCAGTGACGCTGAATAGCCCGTTGTCCCACGTTGCTACCAGAATAGAGGAGGTTGGCATCAAAGCAGATCCTATTGGCGTAAAGCCATGTGAACTATTCGAAGGAGTTGTGCAACGATCGATCCGTTGATTCAATGGCGGCGCGAGGAGGCGCGTAAGCCCTGTTCCCTTCGTGGGGCAGGCCCGATAAGGTCTAGCCATGATGTCCGTATTGACGCAGCACGCGCCGGGGGAGGCTCGCAAAACCGGCGGGATAGCCCGCGGCATCGCGGCGCTCGCCGACGGCAAGCTCTACGCCCTGCAACACCCTTATGCGCTCGACGGCCGAGTGAGCTCCTATCCGGCCAGTGCGCGCGGATATTCCGTGGCGAACAGCTATCTGCTGACGCAAAGCGACGCTGCCATGCTGATCGACACCGGCTTTGGCAAGGACGAGCCGGTCATCCGCGCACAGATCGAGTCGCTGATCGCGCCCGGACTGCCGCTGTCGCTATTCCCGCTGCGGCTAAACGAGTTCATGTCGATCAACAACGTAGAAACCTTCGCCGGGCACTTCAACGTCGAGCAATGCTACACCAGCAACATCGATGCGGCGCTGTGGTTCGATTTCGGCGCCAAGGCAAACGGCCGGAGCATCCTGGATTCGATGCCGATCACCGCGGTGACGCGGTCGGACACGATCCAGCTTGGAAAAAAGGGCCGGTTGATCGATGTCATGCAGGCACCGATCCGCCTGATCGCCACGCGCTGGCTTTACGACCAAGCGACGCGGACGCTGTTCAGCTCGGACATGTTCACCCATGTCTGGCGCGCTCGTGCGGACGGACCGTGGGTCGTCACCGACGATGACGACACGACGTCCGCGCGCGAACTCCGATCATTCCTGCTGAACACCCGCTATTGGTGGCTGGAAGGCGCGCCGACCGGCTCGATCCGGCGCGGCATCGCCAACGTATTCGACAAACACGACGTCGAGACCATCGCGCCCGGCTATGGCTGCATTCTACGCGGCCACAACGTGGTGGCGCGGCACTACCAGATGCTGGATGAGATTCTCAAACGGCTGGACCAGAGGGTGGCGGTGTCGCGTTACGTCGGTCGTGACGAGGAGCGCTAATATGCATCCATCGTCATTGCCGGGCTTGACCCGGCAATCCATCCGATGATTAAAGCGCTTCTTTTCGATGGATGCCCGGGTCAAGCCCGGGCATGACGAGTAGAGAACGAGCAATGACCAACAAAATGCCCCGGGAGATCGCGCCCGGCGTGTTCTGGATCGGCGACTGCCTGGCGCAGCGCCACAAGGGCAAGATCTATCACGGCTACAATGCCGCCTTCCTGGTCGCCGGCGAGACCGCCTCGTGCTTGGTCGAAACTGGCCATCCGAAGGACTTTCCAGTCATCGAGCGGCACATGAACGAGTTGTTCGCGCGCGGCGTGGCGCCACTGAAGTATCTGTTCGTCACCCATCAGGAGACGCCACATTGCGGCGGCCTGGGCCGTATCCTCAAGGCCCATCCCGGGGCCATCTTATGCGGTGACGTGAGCGACTATCACCTGGCCTTCCCGCAATACGAACACCGCATGCGGTGGATGAAGGAGGGCGACGAGATCGACCTCGGCGGCAGGACGCTGATGGCGGTCGAGCCGGTGATCCGCGACCTCCGCACGACCTGGTGGGGCTTCGACACCCGCGAGCGCGTGCTGTTCCCGGGCGACGGCTTTGCCTACAGCCACTATCACGAGGACGGGCACTGCGGCCTGGTCGCCGAAGAAGCGGTCTCGCTCGACCTGCCGGACGTGTCGGCGGTGTTCGCGGACCTGGCTTTGTTCTGGACCAAGTTCGCCAACATGGACGCCTATTGCGATCGGCTCGACCACCTGATCGAACGACTCGGCGTCAAGACGATCGCGCCGACGCATGGCCTGCCGATCACCGACGTGAAGGTCACGGTGCCCAAGGTCAAGGCGGGGTTGAAGGCCGCCGCGCTGGTGCCGGAGTCGGGGACGAACGAAAAGCTGACAGTCCCGGCATCGTAGCCCCGTCCTCATCCTGAGGAGCGCGATACTTCAGCGGTGCCGCAAGATCGACCGGGCCTGCGCGCGTCTCGAAGGATGAGGACGGCCCCTCATGCTTCGAGACGCATCGCAGCGCAGCCTAGCCCACGGAAAGATTTGTGCTCGCCTCGCGCTGCGATGCTCCTCAGCATGAGGGCATCACTACTGGGCCGAAATGTTGTTGGCGCGGATCACGTCGCCCCAGAGCTTGATTTCGCTTTTGAGCAGCGCGGCGCCCGCCTCCGGCGTCCATTCGCTGGCTGGAAAGAGGTCCATGCCGCTCTTGGCGAACGTCTCGGTGACCTTCGCATCGGAAAGTGCGTGGCGCAGCGCGGCGTTCAGTCGATCGACCACCGGGCGCGGCGTGCCGGCGGGCGCGAACAGCATGTGCCAAAAATCGAGATCGAGTTTCGTGTAACCTGCCTCCCGCAGCGTCGGGAGGTCCGGCAGGCCGTCGAACCGGGTCTTGGCCAGTATGCCGTAGGCCTTGAGTTTGCCGGCCTTGATCAAGGGTCCGGCGGCCGCAGCGGACTGGCAGCTCAGATCCGCGTGGCCCGCCATCAGGTCATTGAGCGCAGGGCCGGCGCCGCGGTAGGGAATCTGATCGACCTTGGCGCCGACTTCTTGGGCGAACAGCACCCCGCACAAATGACCGAACGAGCCGGCGCCGGCATGCGCCATCTTGGCGTTCTGTCCGGGCTCCTTCATCCAGCGCACCAGCTCGGCCATGTTGTTCGGCGGTAACGTCGGGCGAGCTGCAATGGTCGTAGCAGAGGTGTTGACGGGGCCGATCGTGACGAAATCCTTTTCGGCGTCGAACGCAAGGTTCGGGTAAAGCGTCATGGCCGCCGCCAGCGCCACCTGGTGCAGCAGCACCGTATAACCGTCAGGCGCGGCGCGGGCTGCGCGAGCGGCGGCGATCATGCCGCCGGCCCCGCCGATGTTTTCGATGACGATCTGCTGGCCGAGCGATTGCGACATGCTGTCCTGCATGATGCGTGCGATCGCATCGGTCGCGCCGCCGGGCGGATATGGCACCATGAGGGTGATCGGACGACTGGGGTAGGTTTGCGCCGATGCAGAGCCGGCTGCCAGAATGCATGCGGCGAGAAACGCCGCCGCGAGCGGCCATGCGATGACCGCATCGCCGATGAGCGCGATGAACTCGCGCCGTCGCAATTGATCGCGCTGCATCCGGTCCCCCATTTGCCGGGAGCCGATGACAGAATATCGAACTGGCATGGATCAGTCAGCGGGTATGGCAACGATTTTGCAACGCGCTAGCCGCCGGCAAAGACCGTCGGAGCAGCGTTTGGGTCAATCGCGTGGGATTGATACCCCGCCCGCGCCCGTGGCATGTCCGCTTCGCCTCCAATTGCTACCGAATTCCCCTTGGGCTGCGAACTGACGCGAAGTGCCATGTGTGGACGGCTCCGAGTTGGCAAGGGTTTTCTTCACGTTTGCAGGCTGGTCGGTGCAGCCATGTGTTCGGCCTGTTAGTGCGGTTCACATGACCGCGTACTCCGGTTCAATTCCGGACGTGGCCTCCAATACTTAGCACCTACACCACCCCCGCGAGTCCACATTGAGTCCACACGCGGCGCAATCCCCCGCCGATCGAAGCGGCGGTGCCGCCCTACCCCGCGTGCTTCGGCGGCGTATCGCGATCCATCAGCGGTGCGAGTGAGGCCCAACTTCGCTCTGGAATGCGGTTGGCTTCATCCAGGAGAGCCACCCCGCCTCGGATCATGGCCGTGACCACGGCCGACGCGCGATACTCGATTTGCTTATCCCGTGTGAGTACCGGAGTAATCACGAGATCCTCAGGCCGTGTATCCATCGTGCACTGAAATGTAGACCTCACGCCCATCGCCCGCGCTGCCGCGCAAGCAAGCGTCGTCTTCCCGAGTCCTGGCTCGCCCACAATTCTCGGATTGAGCGGTAGCTCGTCGTCTGAAAGCCGAAGCCATGCAGCCTCAAGCTGTTGCAAGTAATCGTTGTAATCGATCCAATGGCTTTCGTGAGTGTCCGGCTCCGTAAGTGTCAAAAGAACGCCACCAATGTTGACATTCTTGCCTATCCTGCACTCCTTCGGCACGCTTAACTTACTGACGTCATACATTGCGATTCCCTCGCGGTTAGAGGCCAATATGAATTCACATTGCATTGCGGATAGCCGTGGCAGCGCGCGGGTTCATCAAGTCCGCTAAATTCCGCTGGCTCGCTTCGAACGAGTCTCGGCTCAGCGTGCCGCGGAACAGCTCGTACCGCAGCCACACCCGGTAAGTGTTAATGATATCGGTCTTACAATAGCTGGCGATCTCTTCGATCTTACCCTCGTGGAAGTAGCGCTCCACCTCCGCACCATCGAAGCCTTTCGGCTTTCCAGGCAGGCCCATGACTCTGCTGATCTCATGAAGCGTGGCCTTTCCCTGCGCACTGAACGACGACAGAGCATCGCAGAGATCGATGGCGTGTTCGGTGTATCGACTGAAGTAGGGCCGTAGAAAAAGCCCCGGCGCGGATACACCGTGGACCATGGCTCGGTAGCGCAATATAGGCAGATCGAAGCTGTTGCCGTTGAGCGTGACGAGCTGCGGCCTCAGCTCCGCAATCTTATCGCAGAGGGCTGTGATCAGCTGCTTCTCGGTTCTCTCACCCACGTGGGGCGCACCGATGGCCTCCACCGCCCAATGACTCGGCTCGCGGTGCGCAATGAGGGCGCCGACGCAGATGATCGAATGGTAGATATGCTTCGGGAATTTGTCGCCGATCGCCTCGCGGACTTCTACGTCGGACCTCCCAGCAAGATCGTTGGCGGCCGCAAAGCCGCCGAGGTCGGGCACAGTCTCCAGGTCCCAGACGATGACGTTTCGATTCATGCAAGTCGAATGTCCACCGTTACGCATGACCAAGTTTCTCGCCGTTTGGAAATTGCAATATCGTTGCGCTGGTTTGTCGAGCTGCGAATTTGCGGCGCGCTGTCTCGTACAAGTGCGCGAGGCCGCCATGGCAGCCTCCTGACTGATCCTCGCCAATTCGATATCCTGCAATCCGGCCCCTACTTGGGAGGGGACCGAATGCAATTTGATCAGTTAAGACGGCGCGAGTTCATCACGCTGCTCGCCGGCGTGGCCGCGTGGCCGCTCTCAGCTCGGGCGCAGCAGCCGGCGATGCCGGTGGTCGGGCTTCTTAGTGCCGGAGCGCGCGGACCGCTCCGCTCGCAGATCGCCGCTTTCGAGGAGGGGCTCAAAGGCCATCCGACTGGCCGCACGCATGGCCGCAAGCATCCTCAGCCCTCGTCTCTGCTTTGACCTGGTGGGTAGG
>WNGF01000963.1_pt1 | contig 42574 bp, 43 predicted proteins | sample 5400641 | NCBI WGS metagenome assembly WNGF01 (sample SAMN13153371, study PRJNA577476) | soil metagenome | isolation source: 80 cm soil or saprolite under grassland replicate 2 | place: USA:California | collected 2016-06-15 | reverse complement strand
CTCACGCGGCGTCGCTGCGTCAGCCGTTAGGCCATTGCGCAAGATTCCCCACTGCTGCCTCCCGTAGGAGTCTGGGCCGTTTCTCAGTCCCAATGTGGCTGGCCATCCTCTCAGACCAGCTACCCGTCGTAGCCTTGGTAAGCCGTTACCCCACCAACTAGCTGATAGGCCGCGAGCCCCTCAAAGTGTCCCGTAGGTTTCCTCGAGTCGAAATGCCTCGTCTCGAGCGTATGCGGTATTACCCGGCCGTTGGGCCGGCTATCCCCCTCACTTCGGTAGGTTGCTCACGTGTTACGCACCCGTTCGCCGGTTGCCCATTGCTGGGCCCCCGTGACTTGCATGTGTTAAGCACGCCGCCAGCGTTCATCCTGAGCCAGGATCAAACTCTCCAATAGTATTGAAGGCTTGTCTGCTCTCCGAACGCGGTCCACCAGACGTCGCCGTCTGGGCCACGTCCGGAATCACAAGATTAATGTTCAGGTTTGAACTCTCCACGAGCCCCTGACAGGACTCGCTTCAATGAGTTCGCCTCGCACATCACTTGATCTCAACTTCGATTTTCAAAAAGCGTTCGCCCATTCTAGGGCAGCCTTGAATCTTATCGCATTCACGTACCACGGTCAAGTCGCCTGAGACAATTTTCACTCCCTCTCGCGCCGCAATTCTCCCTCTGAAAAACAGCTCGACTCTCAACCGCGTTTCCCATCTTATCCATTACTGAACGCGACTTCAACCCCCTCACAAAACACTTCTCTCGCGTAGGATTTTTTAGATTTTCCGCGCCGTTCCTGACTCGTTCACATGCGATGAGTGGCCAGTAGATTCATGCGCATGTCGAAGCCGTTGATCATCGGCATCGCCGGTGGATCGGGAAGCGGTAAATCCACTGTCGCCCACAACGTCGCCGAAGCGCTCACCGCTTTCTCGGTGGCCTTTATCGACATGGACGCGTACTACCGCAACTTCACGTTGCTTTCGCTCGACGAGCGTCGCCACCTGAACTGGGACCATCCGGACGCGTTCGACTACGATCTTCTGGCCGCTCAACTCGACCAGCTCTCACGCCGCGTCACGATCGAAAAACCGGTGTACGATTTCGTGTCGCATCTGCGCGCGGACACAACCGTAACGGTCGAGCCGTCAGACGTAATCGTCATCGACGGTATCCTCCTCTTCGTGGACGAGCGGGTGCGAGACCTTTGCGACGTCAAGGTTTTTGTCGACGCCGACGCGGACGTTCGTCTCATTCGACGAATCGAGCGGGACATGGAGACCCGCGGCCGTCCGCTCCAGGAGATCATTTCACAGTACCTCTCGACGGTGCAGCCGATGCATCTGCAGTTCGTCGAGCCGAGCAAGCGTTACGCGGACATCATTGTGCCGCGAGGCGGGCATAATTCAGTGGCGATAGAGATGATCGTCGCCAAGATCAGACAGCGGCTTGCGGCAGGGATTCGGACACCATCCACGCCGCAGCTCGCGATAGGCGCGCGCTAGGCGCGCGCTAAGCGGCGCCGTGGCGCGTTTCGGTATCTGAGTTTTTCTGAGCCTGAAGCGGTAGCTCCGCTTCGGGTCGCACAGCGCGGTAGTCGTCCAGCGCGCGGCGCAGACCGAATAATGCCGATGCCTCGAGTGCGTGCTCGAATATCATGTCCGACAAAGCGTCGGCGTCATGTCTGCTTCGCGGCCGCGACAGCTTATCCGAAACGTACTGATGCCGGATATGCTCTCTCGCTGAATGCCACAGCATGTTGGCGCGGTGCCACCACGCATCGTCAGCGTGCTTTCCGGCTTTCTGGCACAGACGCTCGTAGTCGGCGCACGCGTCGAGCAGCACGCGATCGCAAAGGGCAACCACCGGCAGCACCGTATCGAGCTCGACGTCGTCGACGCCTGCATCCACGAGCGCCGCGTAGCGCCGGTGTTGCCGGCATGCTTCGACGGCCGCTCGGAACAGGGCGTCAGCTGCCACGGGAATCCTGCTCGCCGTGGCGGGCATCAGCGAGCCAGGCGGATCAGCGAAGCGACGAATCCCGACGATCGGCGGTCTATCTCTTCGATGAGCTCGAGCTCGCCTTTATCGAGCCACATACCGCCGCACTCCGCGCATTCATCCACCTTGACATGACTGTGCTCGCGCTCGACTAGTTCGCTTCCGCACTTGGGACATTTGTTGAAATGAGCCAAGCGCTCCCGCTTGCGGCGCTCCTCGTCGAGACGCGCGCGGCGCTCCTTCATCAGCTGGGCATCGAGCTTCACAAAATACTCGTCTTCGTTGCGGCTTGGCTTCTCTTCAATCGGCTTCATTTATCCTGTCGCTTCGATTCCAATGAAAACGCTCCCCTTCGGGAGCGCGGGAGTTGGCTGATGTTATTCAATGGAGTGCGCCGTGTAGGAATCGAACCTACAACCTAATGATTAAGAGTCATTTGCTCTGCCAATTGAGCTAACGGCGCGAAGCTGATGCACTGTGGCGCGCCAGGAGGGAATCGAACCCCCGACCCACAGCTTAGAAGGCTGTTGCTCTATCCAACTGAGCTACTGGCGCCTGTATTTTTGAAGCTAACCGCTGAAGACTGCTGCTTCAATCGGGGCGCCCGGATTTGAACCGGGGACCTCCTGCTCCCAAAGCAGGCGCGATACCGGGCTACGCTACGCCCCGAAAACCACGTCGCAAACTAGCCAATTTTGCCGGCCTCGCGCAACGCGAGAAGCAGTGTCCGGAACGCTCTACCTCGGTGACTCACGCGGGACTTCGCTTTCCACGACGCTTCCGCGAATGTGCCTCCGAGCTCGTGGGCTTCGAAGTAGGGATCATAGCCAAATCCATCGCTTCCTCGCGGAATGTCTATGATTCGACCTTCAATGGCTCCTTCGCGGATGATCTCGTCGCTGCCGTCCACGAACGCCGCTGCGCACCGATATCGCGCCGTACGCCGAACGGGACTTCTCCCTTCGCGAAGCGCAACTGCATCTGCGCCGGCCAGCTCGACAAGCAGCTTTGAGTTGTTGGCATCATCCAGCGCCTGTCCCCGCAGATCGCTGCGCCCGGCGAACCTCTTGCTCAGAACCCCAGGCGCGCCCCTCAAGGCATCGACTTCAAGGCCGGAGTCGTCGCCGATCGTCGGCAGACCGCCGCTCGCGCGATTGAAGTAACGCGCCTTTGCGATCGCATTCTCAACGAAAGTGTCATGGCTCTCGATCTCCTCCTCCTCGGGATCGTACGGAATGCCGAAAGACGTCACATCAATAGCATTCACTTTCAGCTCTTTGAACAGCTCATCCAGCTCACGGAGCTTGCCGCTGCTCCGCGTGGCAATGAGAATCGGTCGGCCGCTAGCCACCCAACGCGGCGCGCTGCTGCCCGTCCAGCTCGGCAATTCCACGAATCGCGAGGTCTACAAGCAGATCGAGCTGCGTGCGGTCGAACGTTCCATGCTCGCCGGTTCCCTGCACTTCCACGAACTCGCCGAGGGAGCTCATCACGACGTTCATATCGACGTCGGCGCGCACGTCTTCGGCGTAGTCGAGATCGAGCCGCGGCTCGCCGTCGACGACGCCCACGCTGACAGCGGCGACACGCCGTTTGACCGGTGTTGCTCGGATCTTACCCGACTCGACCATCCAACCGAATGCATCCACGATCGCGACCGATGCACCAGTGATCGCAGCGGTGCGCGTACCGCCGTCAGCAACGAGGACGTCGCAGTCGAGCTTGATAGTGAACTCGCCAAAGCGGAAGTCGTCGAGCATCGCGCGAACGCTCCTTCCGATGAGCCGTTGGATCTCTTGCGTCCGGCCGCCCAGCTGCGACCTCTCGCGGGCGGTTCGCGTTCGTGTGGCACGCGGCAGCATCGCGTACTCCGCGGTGAGCCATCCCTCGCCTCGTCCACGTCGCCACGATGGGACACCTTCCTCGACTGATGCAGTGCACAGAACTCTCGTTGCGCCGAACGAGACGAGGCATGACCCTTCCGCATAAGGTGCGACACCACGCTCCAAGCCGATCGGCCGGAGCTCCGTGTTCGCGCGGCCGACACGCAGGTCAGCGCTTCTCGTCACGCAATCTCTCGATAATTGCCGTTGTGGATTGGCCAGCGGTCAGCGGAACGATCACTGTCTCTCCACCCCATTCCTCCACTTCGCGCGCGCCGACGATCGAGTCACGCGTGTAATCCCCACCCTTCACGATTACGTGGGGCCTGAGGACGCGAATGAGCTCCAGCGGAGTATCCTCGTCGAAGAGCGTGACCATGTCCACCATCTCCATCGCAGCCAGAACGTATGCACGCTCCGCTTCGTTCCGTACCGGCCGGCGCGGGCCCTTGATGCGCCTTACCGAGCTGTCGGTATTCAGACCAACGATGAGCGCGTCTCCGTGCGCGCGCGCAGCGACAAGCAGATCCACGTGTCCCGGATGGATCAGATCGAAAACGCCATTAGTGAATACCACGCGGCCGGCACGGCCCGTCCGCCACTGGATCGCTTCCCCGCGTGAGGCGGCGATTTTTCGGGAGGGATCGAGGGAATCGCCACCGCCCGGCGGCGTGTGCCCTGATCTCGAGTCCGAAGTACTCCGGACCTCGCTGGTCAGAGCTGCTTCTCTACGGAAGGACGTAGGTGAACGGTGCGCTCCTTGTTGAACGGCAGATGGAATGTCTGATCGTACTCACTCCAGATTCGAATGACATTTCCTTCGCGCACGATGTTGACGTCCTGGGCGTCGCGTGGAAGCCGAATCGAATCGGCGAATGCGCGTAGCCGGTCCTTGATCTGTGCGTCGCTCCGAAGCGTCGCGAACCGCGCCTCCTGCTTCATCGCATCCCGGAAACGGTAATAGTTGAGCGCCTCTTCGCCCGCAAGAAACGCGAAATACACGAGCGCACCGATCACAACGAGCTGGATCAGGCATCCCAGTCGACTCGCACCCACAGGTCGTCGGCGTTGCGTCACCATTGCGACTGGGCCCCCTGAATGATGTCATCGATGATGCGGGTGATCGCCTGCTTTCTGCCGGCGGCCTCGCCGCGCTCCTCGTATTGGCCTTCGGCCGATAGTCCTTTGCGCGACAGTAATGTCTTTCCCGTCACCTGATCGACCATCTCAAGATCCACGGTAAGGCGGAGCTGACGGCGGGCGCTCGTGGCCTGTTTGTTCGTGGCGCTGTAGCCGATCGCAATGTCGGTCTCGTAGCGCTGAATCGTACCGCGAACGATTGTGTTCGCCCGGGCCTCGGCGGCATCTCGCAAGCCGAGCCGACTGCGCAACTCACTCCGAAGAGCTTCCGTGAGCTCGCGTTGAATCTCGGGCGTCGCCGTGAGATTCTCGAACGGAATCACGGCAACGGTCTTGATATGAGACGGCAGACCGCCCCCGGCGAACCCGTAGAAGCAGCCGCCGAGCAGCAGGAGTAGACTAGCGAATCCAGATCGACGCATCGAACGCCGGTACCTCCTCATCCCTGACGATGCCGAGCCATAACCTGCGACGGCCAGGCACCTCGTAAAGTAGACGCCCGCCCTGAAAGTGTGTCACGCTCTCGGCGATTCGCCCATCATTGAGCCGTGTCAGCTGGGTGAGGCGCGAGCCCACGACGCGAAGGCGCCATTGAGCCGGCCGTCCGATTTCCGCGTTTACTGTGTCGCCCTGCACTGTCACTGCGGTATCGGGGAGGGATGGAACGGCGAGCCTGCCCACCGCGGCCCACATCAGTGCCGGCGGGGGGAGAAAGCGTCGAATTCTTTCCTGGCTGGCAGCGCGGATGCTGTCGCCCACGAGAACAGCGTAACCCGCGTGTACGCCGCCGGTGAGAAAGAGATCCACGCGCGCGGTATCGGGAGCGGCAGTCCGAATCGCGCCCTCGCCCCGCGCGAGAATCGCATTCTCTTCGTAATTCCAACGAAAGACGATTTGCCGGTGCGCGCCCGGCAGGTCGATGCGCGGGATCGCGCGCGACGGACTTGGAACACCAGCCAGCGGAGCGGCGCGCGGCGCGCACGCGCCGAGGGTAGTGAGAAGCGCGATGGCCGCGACGCGCTGTGACGGCAAACGCTTCATCACTTCGCTCTGACCTCCAGGATTCGATCGTACTGAACAATCGCGTCTACTACGGAGAGTCCCGCGATTACGCGTCCGAAAACAGTATAATGTCCGTCGAGGTGTGGCTGCGGTGAGTGCGTAATGAAGTATTGGCTGCCGCCGGTATCGGGTCCGGAGAGCGCCATTCCAAGCGCTCCGCGATCGTAGCGTCTCGGATTGAACTCATCGCGAATGGAATAGCCGGGACCACCATTGCCGGTATCCTCGGGGTCGCCGTCCTGAATGACGAAGTTTGGCACCACACGGTGGAACCGCGTGTTGCGATAGTAGCCGGACCTGGCGAGCGAAAGGAAGTTTGCGACCGTGAGCGGTGCGTCAGCGCCGAACAGCTCGAGCGTAATGTCACCGCGTACGGTGCGAAGCGTTGCCCGCTGTCTCTTTCCCTCGAGAGCTGGAACCACAAGCGTTCTCACGATCTCCTGGTACCACGATTCGGGCCGGGAAGTGCCCAGCGATGGAATCCATGCCCGGAAGAAAGGAAGCCCGACTCCTTCCGCCAGCACTGCACGATCTGTCGGTGCCGGAACCTTCTCGAGACGTTCGATAAGTGTCGGCAGGAATCCCGCGCTGTCGCGCCGCCACGCGGCGGCAATGTACCGAATGGCCGCGACTCGCGCGTCGTTCACAGAATCCGTTTGAGCATTCATGTACGCGCCGAAGATCACCGGGACTTCGGCAGCGCGGGCACGAGTCTCCAGAACGGCGATGACGTTGGCCCTCACAGTTGGCGCGGGATCTCGAAGTCCGGAGAGAATGTTCGCGACAACGGGCCGCGACAATGGAAGCGTGTCATTTCCGCCCAGAATGCCGTATACCGCCGATCGGATCCTCGGATCGGGATCGCGCAGAGTCGACAACACATACTGAAAAACGGTCGCCGTGTCCGGCGACGCAGCGACTGCGGCTAGAGCGGCGGCCCGATAGTGCCAGTCAGGATGAGTTTGCCAAGCACGGATCTGCGGCATCCATACGCGTGCACGGGACGCCGACGCGATCAGGCTGGCGCGGTACATGAGGCTGGTGTCGGCGGTGAACAGCTCTGCCCACCGGCGCTGCGCCGTGTCGAGAACGGTGCCCAGCGACTGCGCTGCAGCAATTCGCGTGTTCGCGTCCAAGTCGTGCGTAGCCGCAACAACCGCATCACGCCCACGGATTCCGTACATGCCGAGCGACCGTATCGCATTGATGCGAACGTGTGGATGCGGATCTTGCGACAGCCGAAGAAGGACGGCGATCGCCGCGTCGGCGAGCGAGTCTCCCGCTGACATTTTTCCAAGCCCGCGTGCGATCTCCGCGCGAGCTCGCTGCCGCGCAGATATGAGGGAGACGTATGCTTCGGCAGTTGCCAGAGGCGGCACCGTCACGCGAGCGGCGGCCGCTCCGGGACTCCTCCTCTCGGCCGCCGACGCCCGGACGAAGGTGGGGTATGTCGCAAGCGCAATGAGATCTCGAACGCCGGCAGGCGCTCGCGTGCGAGCGATCACGTATGTCGCGGCCCACATCACCGAGGGACGCTGCTCCATTCTGAGGTACGGCCGAAGCTCCGCGACGGGCACCGGCTTGAGCTTCGCGGCTGCCAGGAGCAACTGGATAGTTCGCGGCTCGTCGTTCGATGGCTTTGCAAGTGCGTCAATGATTGCTCGCCGCGCGGGTGCCCCTGTCTCGCCCAGAGCCCAGGCTGCTTCTCGCGCGACGGTTGCTCTTCCTTTAAGCGCGCGAGCGAGATCCGCGACGGACGCGCTGTCACGCAGCAGCCCAAGCGCATACGCGGCCTTCGACGCGACCTTTTCATCGGGGTCGTTGAGCAATCTCCGAAGTGTCCCGGCTCCGGGGGCGCCGCGCGTGTGGCCCAGCTGACCAATCGCGAGTGCCGCGGCAGTACGGAGTGGCGCCCAACTACTCGACAGAGAACTGTCGATAATCCCGGCTGAGTAGGTCCGCCCATCGGTCATTCCCAATAATCGGGCGTAGATCGCGACGTTTTTCGCCGCTTGACCGGTTTGCCCCTGTGCGACCGCAGCCGTGGGAAGTGCGACGAGCGAACCAATTGCCAGCAGCCGGTTACGACCGCGCAAGCTCCATCCTCCGCCGCAGCTCCGGTGGGAGCGAAACGAGCTTCCCTTCTTCATTGATCGGGGTGAGAGTGGTTCGCGCCGTTACCAGCCGCAGTCCCGTGGCGGCGTTCTCTATCTTGTAGTCGAAGGTCACGCTGCGTGATCGAACGTCAGCGAGGGTTGTGCGAACGCGAATCAAGTCGTCATACCGAGCGGGATAATGGTAGCGAAGCGTGGCATCAACAACCGCGAGGGCGATTCCACTTCGCTCGAGGTCGGCGTAGGACGTGCCGATGGCGCGGATGAGATCCGTTCGACCCATCTCGCACCAGACGAGGTAGTTCGCGTGATAGACGACACGCATCTGGTCGGTCTCGCCATAGCGTACGCGAAACTCGACGACCGTTTCGACCGGGCTGCTGCCGTCTCCGTTCACGGCAATAAGATATCGCCACGTGACAATCGCGTCCCGCTCAAGCGCGTCTCCGTGCTCCACGTGGCGGGCCCCCGTTTGTGCACCAATGTGGTCGCCGCTACAATTGCCGGATGCTCGACGCCCCCTGCTACCTGATATCAGACTCCCACATCGGAGTGGCGCCGCCGCAAGTCGAAAGGGACCTGGTGACTTTTCTTCGCGGCCTTCGCGGCAAAGCTCGCTCCCTTGTCATCAATGGTGATCTTTTCGATTTCTGGTTCGAATGGTCGACGGTCATTCCGCGAACGAGCTTTCGCGTTCTCGCGGCGTTATCCGACCTCACCGACGCCGGGTTGCCTGTGCTCTGGGTCGCGGGCAATCACGATTGCTGGGGCGGCGAGATTCTCGAGCGCGACGTCGGCGTCACTTATACGAAAGATGCCTGGACCGGTGACATCGCAGGGTGGCGAGTGCGGGTCGAGCACGGTGATGGCCTGCGCCAGAAGGAGGACCGTGGTTATCGGTTGATCCGGCCGGTGATGCGAAACAGGGCCGCGATCCGCGCATTTCGCGCGCTGCATCCCGATTGGGCCAGTCGTCTCGCGCAGGGTAGCTCGGATGCGAGCAGGAACTATCGCGCTCGCGACGCGGGGCGTGGACTGCGTGCGATCGCCGCAGACGCGCTGGCTGGTGATCCGTCCCTGGACCTGCTGGTGTACGGTCACTCGCACGTGCCCACTCTCGAGAGGACGTCATCGGGGGGCGTGTTTGCAAATGCTGGATCGTGGCTCGATCAACCCAGCTTTCTTCTGATCACTGAAGAGCGTGTCGAGCTGCGCGAGTGGCGAGGAGAGTCAGCCGAGAGCCACCGTCTCGACTCGATCGATCGAAGACCCGAGAAAGCGCTGGCCGACGCGTAGGAACTGTTCAGGCGCATCCGAAGCGATGAAGCGGTGACTCGCGTCGCGCCCATCCACGTTAAGAAGACGTTCCGCGCGAAGGATTTTCGCTGTCTCGGCGGCGGTCTCTTCGGCACTGTCGATAAGTCGTACTTCACTTCCAACCACATCGCCGATCACACGCTTGAGCAAAGGATAGTGGGTGCAGCCAAGTACGATTGTATCAACCGCTCCGCCGGCAAGCGGCGCGAGGTACTCGTTGGCGATGAGTCGAGTCGCTTCTGTATCGAGCCACCCTTCCTCGACAAGGGGAACGAACAGTGGGCATGCCTGCGGGACGATCGTCGAAGTCGGCAAAGCTACGGTGATGGCCCGCTCGTATGCGCGCGAATTGATGGTGCCGTACGTGCCGATGACACCGATTCGACCCGAATGGGTCGCCCGCGCGGCGGCGCGCGATCCGGGCCCGATGACTCCGATGACCGGCATGTCGTACTCGCGCTGCAGCGTCGGCAACGCGTGCGCTGTTGCGGTATTGCACGCGACGACGATCACCTTCACGCCTTGTGCGCGCAGCCAGGCTCCAATCTCTCTGCTGTACCGGATGACTGTTTCGGGGCTCTTGGGACCGTACGGGAGCCGTGCGGTATCGCCGAAATAAATGATGCTCTCATCGGGCAGTTGGCGGATCAGCTCATGGACTACGGTGAGCCCGCCAATTCCGGAATCGAATACGCCGATCGGCGAGCGAGGATCCTTCACCAGTACGCGCGCGCCACCACCCGTACGCCGCGGCCGGTAGCCGAAACGGACACGTTAGTGTCGAAATCGGCGAGATTCGCCGCGACGTATGCGTCGGCGCCGGAGAAGAGATGGTTGAAAACGATGGCTGCGATCCAGTCCTCGAGGTGAGTACGCCGCGCCTTGATTCGATCGGCGATGTTCTGGTTGCGTGGCTTGGACTCGGTTTTTTGGAGACCAGTCTCCGGATCGATTACGGGTACGTTCGTGATTGAATCGACAAGCGGTACGCTGATGGTATCGCGGCGAGCGGACACGGCCACGCTCAGATCGTGCTTCGACTTGATTGACATGCCGATCGAGCCGAGCTCGGCACTTGCGAACATCATGGCGACGCGACGGCGGTCCAGCTTGGTTTGCGCCAATCCGGGGACGAGGAACGACATCAGGAATGCGCGCCGCGGCGAGGGCACTTTGCGGCACTTTGGAAGTGGCTTCTCGACCTGACCGGCAATCACTACCGTCGGAGGACGACGAGTGGTGGTGTCGGGCTTGAGAGGAATGCAGGTGGGCGGAGAATCGGGACGAATGACCGGGGTCTCGACCTGCTGAGCTCGTGCTGGGGTGGCTACAAACGCGGCGAACGCAGCGACGATCAAGCAGCGGAAGGCACGCGCGATGGCGGGAGAGTGTGGGAATCGAACCCACCCGACCCGACTCGGTCGGGTCACACCAGTTTTGAAGACTGGGGAAGCCACCAGGCCCCATCCACCCCCGTGCGCGTCAATCCACCGCGATCGCAATTGCCTCTCGGTTGACGACTTCACCTATCTCTACTGCGCCTGGCACGCGCGAAAGATAGTCAGCGGCACGGGACGCAGACACAGCGACCAGAAGTCCGCCTGAGGTCTGCGGATCGCAAAGGAGCTCGCGCATTTCCGCCGAAGTCGATCCCCAGCTCGCGAGCGGAGTAACGTAGTCCAGGTTGCGACGAAGGCCATCCGGTATTGCGCCCGCGGCGATTGCTTCGAGCGCGCCGGCGAGCACGGGAACTGCACCGGCGCGGATTCTTAGCGTGACTGCGCTGGCGCGAGCGATGTGCGACGCGTGGCCCACGAGGCCGAAGCCGGTGACGTCGGTGGCGCAACGTGCGCCGACGGCAAGTGCCGCGCGGCTCGCGGGACCATTCAGCCGCTTCATCTGCTCAACCATTTCCGCCAAGGCGCTGCCGGTTGCCAGGCTTCGCTTGGCGGCAGTGGCAATTACGCCGGTGCCAAGCGGCTTGGTGAGAATCAGACGATCGCCCGGCTTCGCGGCTGCGTTGGTTAGAAGAAAGGACGGGTGCGCGCGCCCGGTGACGGCAAGCCCGAACTTGAGCTCGCTGTCGATTACGGTGTGACCACCGACTATCAGAGCTCCCGCCTCGTGAACTTTGTCGTGGGCGCCCTCGAGTGTGCGAGTCAGGATGGAGAGCGGAAGCTCGGCTGTCGGGAACGCGCAGATCGCAAGCGCCGTGAGAGGCTGTCCTCCCATTGCGTAGATGTCGGAGAGCGCGTTTGCGGCCGCGATCTGCCCGAAGTCGTAAGCGTCATCGACAATGGGCGCAAAGAAATCCACCGTCTGAACGAGTGCGAGATCGTCGGACAGTTTGTACACGCCCGCGTCGTCGAATGTCTCGCGGCCAACGAGGAGACGCTCGTCGGAGACGACCGGAATAGGAGCGAGCACCGCAGCAAGGTCCCCCGGACCCATCTTGGACGCTCAACCCGCGCACCGCGCGAACGCAGTGAGCCGAAACAGCTCCTCGCGCGTGTGCGATGTGCCAGTCATCGGTTATCAGCTCAGCGCGACAGCGCGGCGACGAGATCAATCTCGACGAGTGCGCCGCGCGGAAGCGCGGATACCTGCACCGTGGATCGGGCCGGGCGTGCCGAGCCGATCCATTTTCCATATATGTCATTGACCGTGGGGAAATGGGCGAGATCGTTCAGATAGACCGTGGTCTTGACGACGCTCTCCCATCCCGTGCCGGCGGAATCGAGGATCGCCTGCAGGTTGCCCATCACCCGCTCGGTCTGCACGACGATGTCCGCGCCGGTCATCTGCCCTGTGGCGGGGTCGAGAGCGATCTGCCCGGCGGAAAATAAAAAACCATTCGCAACTGTTCCCTGCGAATATGGTCCGATCGCCGCTGGCGCTTTGTCGGTCTTCACTTGCTCCACGCTTTCTCCCCGTTGCGGTGGGCTGGTAGCGGTACTCGCCAATGTTAGTCAGTCTCGGGACAACGACGCCAGCTTGAAAAACGCCCGCGCGTTCGCAGTGACGAGCGCGCCCATGGCGTCGATGCTGACGCGACGAGCTGCAGCGAGTCTCGAAACTGTGAATGTGACCCACGACGGCTCATTCCGCTTTCCGCGATGCGGTACCGGGGCGAGGTAAGGCGAATCCGATTCGGCAAGGATCCGATCGTCGGGAATCCTTCGAAGCAGCTCCTCATCGGTCCATTTCCGGAAGGTGACGATGCCGCTGAATGATACGTACCATCCCGCGGCAACAGCATTTTCTGCCAGCGCCAACGAACCTGTGAAGCAGTGAAGCACGCCGCGAACCCCGGCAGCGCGGGCATCTGCTATCATCGCTGTCGTGTCGGGTTCCGCCTCGCGGGTGTGGACGATCAGGGGAAGGCGGCACTCGGCAGCGAGGGAGATCTGTTCCGAAAACGCGCGTCGTTGCTCGGGACGCGGTGAATTGTCGTAGTGGTAGTCCAGTCCGCATTCACCGATCGCGACGGCTCCCTGAGCAGCGTGCTCTCGAAGGCGTTGGATAGAGGTTCTGGAGTCGAAGGCGCTCGCATCGTGTGGATGAACGCCGGCGCTGTACCAGAGATAACCTGGGAAGCGGCGCGCCAGCTCCAATGACCGGAGCGCGGCGGCGAGTGGATCGTCGCGGCCGCTGCCGGATCCGACGCAGACGATGGCGTGGGCCCCGGCTGCCCGCGCCCGCTCGACTACCTGATCGCTTTCGCCGTCGAACGCCGGGTCTGCGAGGTGCGCGTGGCTGTCGATGAAGTCTGGAATGCGCCGATCCTTCGCGGCCAACGCCGCTCGATCCAGAGGAGCACCGGGCTGGCGATGTAGATCGAGCTGAAGGTTCCGGTGAAGATTCCGAACGCCATCACCCATGCGAACGGACGGATGACTTCGCCGGCGAAGAACAGCAACGCCAGCGTTGCGGCGAGTGTCGTCGCATGCGTCAGCACTGAGCGAGGCAATGTCTCGTTGATCGACCGGTTCAGAGTGTCGCGAAGAGACTCCTTGCGTCCCTTCCGCAGGTTTTCGCGGACGCGGTCAAAGATGATGATCGTGTCGTTGAGCGAATAGCCGATAACGGTAAGGATCGCGGCCACGACGGTGAGCGATACCTCGAGATGCATCAGCTTGATGAAGGCGAGCGTCGTGAGCACGTCGTGTCCTGTCGCGATGAGGGCAGCGATGCCGAACCGCCATTCGAAGCGGATTGCCAGGTAAACGGTTGTGACGAAAAAGGAAAGAAGCATCGCGATGACCGCGTCGCGCCGAAGCTCGCTGCCGACTCTCGGTCCCACCGCTTCGGTACGAATGACGCGGAATTTTCCGGTGCCGTAAGCCGTTTGGAGAACGCTTTGGACGCGACGAGAGACTCCTTCCGCCCCGGTCCTCCCCGTGCCGCCCGCTTCTGCCTCCTGAGCGCGGATGGTAAACTCGCGATTCGTTCCGAACTGCTGAATTTCGGCGCCGCGGATGCCGGCGTTGTCGAGCCTTGCGCGTAGCGCGCCGACATCCACCGGTTGCGTGAACTCCAGCTGCATCAGTGTGCCGCCGGTGAATTCGATGCTGTAGTTGATTCCCTTCACCGCCAGTGATGCCAGGCCCAGAACGATGAACCCAACGGTAATTCCAACTGCCCATCGCCAGAGGCGAATGAAGTCAATAGTCGTATCGTGAAGTATTCGAAGCATCAGATGCTCAGGGTCTGCGGGCTCTTGGATCGGCTGAGCCAGATCATATAGAAGGTGCGCACGACGAAGATCGCGGTGACCATCGACGCAGCGATACCAGCGAGGAGCGTGACGGCAAATCCGCGAACCGGGCCCGTACCGTACTGGTAGAGAACTGCTGCGGTAAGCGCAGTAGCGACATTGGAATCGACGATCGCACTCATCGCGTGGCGGAATCCCTCGTCAACGGCAGTGCGAATAGTCTTGCCATGACTGAGCTCTTCGCGGATACGCTCAAAAATGAGCACGTTAGCGTCCACCGCGATTCCTATCGACAGCACGAAGCCAGCGAGGCCAGGGAGCGTGAGCACCGCATTGAAGCCGGCCAGCGCAGCGAGCGTGAACAACACGTAGAAGCCGAGAGCAACCACCGCGAGCGCGCCCGACAATCGGTAGTAGATCAGCATGATCGCCACAACGAGCGCGATGGCGACCAACGCTGCCGTGATGCCCTTCGAGATCGAGTCCTTGCCGAGGCTCGCTCCGATGTTTCGAACCTCGGCGATCTTGAGCGGCGCGGGAAGCGCGCCGGCGCGAAGCACGAGTGCCAGATCAGACGCAGCCTGAAGGTCACGCCCACCCATGGTGATTTGTCCGCGAGTGCCGATTGCGCTCTGAATCACCGGCGGACGGCCCATCACACGCTCGTCGAGAACGATGGCCATGAAATCCTTGATGTGCCTCGACGTCTCGCTTCGGAAGCGTCGCCCCCCCTCGTTATTCAGAGTGAACTGGACGATCGTGCCCTCAGTTGGATCGGTGCTCGGCTTGGCATCGGTGAGATACTCGCCGGTGATGATCGGCCGCGCGTCGAGCACGTATATCGGCTTGTACGCCTTGTTGCCGAGCGTAATCGTGTCGCTGCCCCAGCGAAGCACCCTTGCCGGCGGGAGCGCCGACTGAACGGTTGGCATCGACAAATAGCTGGTGATCTTGTCGATGTCGGAGCTCGCCACGTAATACTCACCGGGCAGCCCCCCCTGCGATAAAAGCTTCGAGAAGTCACCACCGGCGGCGACTGCGGTGTCGGTCTTCGAGGAATCCTTGGTAGAATCGCGCGCGGTTGTATCCTTGCGCGCAGCAGCCGCACGTGCGGTGTCGGTGGTAAAGAGGCCCTGAACCGCCGTGGGACCGGTACCCGAATCGGCGCGCGGCGTCGGAGTTGTCCCGCCTCTGGCCGCAAGCTTGGGTGCGGACGCCCTCACAGCAGCGTCGATGCGCGGGAACGCCTTCTCCAGAGCCTGAGTCTTGTCCGTGATCTGAAATTGGAGGAACGCCGACTTCTGCACGACGTCCTGGGCTCGAAGAGGATCGTCGATTCCCGGAAGCTCGACGATGATTCTGTCGTTTCCGGCCGCCTGCACGAGCGGCTCGGACACACCGAACTCGTCGATGCGCGTGCGAACGACCTTTAGCGCGCGCTGAATGGCCTCGCCTTTGTCGGCGACGGGACCCTTCGATTCATCGACCTCGAGGGCGAGGTGCATTCCGCCCTGGAGATCGAGTCCGCGCTTCAGCGGTACACGACGAACCGTGTCGTAAACGATGCCGGTTGGGCGTTTGATGCGCTCGACGACGTTGCGCGGAAAGAGCGCATAAAATGAAGCCAGCACGAGGCCGGCGATAACGAAAAGTCGGTACTTCAGGTTCATGCGACTGCGGAGGTGGGGTTAGCGGTTCGCGACCAACCGTTAAGGTTACCGGCGGTCGAAGATAGAGTCAACGCGTGTAACGCATCGGCGCGGTCACGCTCGAGCTGCTGCACGAGCTCCTCGGCGCTCCCGAATTTGCGGGTGTCCCGAAGAAATGAAATGAAGTCGATTCTGACGCGCGATTCGTACAGCTCGCCCGGCGATCCGAAAAGGTGAGCTTCCAGCGTCCGCTCTGTCTCGCCAAATGTCGGCCGAGGTCCAAGGTTCATCATTCCGCCGAATTCCCCGCGTGGAGTCTGGACGCAAACAGCATACACGCCCTCGGGAGGCAGCAGCTTCCGATGTGTGGGCGGCTCGACATTGATTGTGGCGAACCCGAGATCGCGGCCGCGCGAATGTCCAGGCACTACGACGCCCCCGACGGCATAAGGGCGTCCAAGTCCCTCGCGCGCGCGATCGAGGTCGCCACCCGCGACCGAACGGCGGATGGCCGTGCTGGAAACATGCTGGCCATCGTCGAGCGAAACGGGCGGGATCACGCTCACTCGAAATGGACCTTTCTCGGCAAGCGCTTGAAGAACGGCAACATTGCCCGCGCGGCGGTGTCCCAGACCGTGGTCGTGGCCGATGAGCAGCTCGGTCATCCGGAAGCGACGGCGCAGCACACCCTCGACGAACTCCTCCGCGGAGAGATTCGCCAACCGATGCGTGAAGGGGAGAACAACGAAGTAGTTGACGCCGGTCTCCGCGAGCACTTCGAGTTTTTCGTCGACGGTGGTGAGAAGAGCCGGAGCCGCCGTGGGATTGACGATTTCCAGCGGATGAGGATCAAAGCTCACGACGACGCTTGGGAGTGCCGTCTCGCGCGAGCGAGCGACAAGACGAGCGATGACGTCGAGATGGCCGCGATGAACACCGTCGAACGTTCCAACAGTGACGACGGTTCCGGCGATGTTCGGGGGAAGCGGCGAATCGTCGCCGGCACTCACCAGGTCACGCATCGGCGAGGACTGTGATTTTTCGTAGCGGTGGCGGAGCTTCCGCGAGACGCTCGAGCGTAACCGCGTCACGAACATGGAACGGGCCGGCACTCACTCGTCGAAGTGACGAAAGATGCGCGGCGCTCGCTGCCGCGCGGCCGAGGTCACGCGCGAGCGCGCGAACATAAGTGCCCGTTCCACAGACGATGGTGACATGGAGGTCGCGGCCGTCGTAATCGCCGACGTTCCAATGATCCACGCGAACAAGAACGGGGTCGAGAGTTACGGGCCGCCCGCGACGGGCGGACTCGTAGGCGCGAACGCCGTCCACTGACTTCGCCGAATACTGTGGAGGAACCTGAAGGATCGAACCCGTAAGTGACTCCACTCCAGCGGAAATCGCATTCAAGTCGGGCGGGGGCGCTTCTCGCATGCTCTTTCCGGTGGAATCGTCCGTATCAGTTTCGGCGCCGAAGCGGATCGTCGCTTCGTAGGTCTTCGGATCGGTTCCGATGAATGTGGCGAGACGTGTCGATCTTCCGAGAAGGAGAATCAGAAGGCCCGTCGCGAACGGATCGAGGGTCCCGAGGTGCCCGATGCTTCGCTGATGATACGCGCGGCGTACGGCAAGGACGACGTCGTGCGACGTCACGCCAGCGGGCTTGTCGACAAGCAGAAGTCCGTCGGCGGCGGCGGATTCCGGGTCACTCACTCCTGTTGCGATCGGTGGAATCGTCGATCCCTGGCGAACCTGTGCCGGACGCAGGTGGATTGTCAGAAGACGCGGACTCCGACCGAATGCCGGCGAGGAGAGACTCGATGCGCGCAGCGCGAGCAATGCTTTCGTCCTCGCGGAACTGGATTTCCGGCGCGACGCGAAGGCGGAGCGATCGCCCCACCCTCGAGCGCAAATATCCGGCGGTGCTGGCAAGCCCGTCGAACGTTGCGGCCCTTTCGGCGTCGGTGCCCATGACGCTGACGAAGACGCGCGCGTGACGGAGGTCGGGAGTGACGTCGACACCCGTGACCGTGACGAAGCCCACGATACGCGGATCCTTGGCGGCGCCGGCGAGAAAAGTCGCCACTTCCTCGCGAACCGCTTCCGCAACACGGTCCGCGCGCCGGGTGTTACGCAGATGCCGTCGGCGTCAGAGTGCGCGCAATCTGCTCCTTGCGGTAGCACTCGATGACGTCGCCGATCTTGATGTCGTTGAAGTTCTCGATTCCGATGCCGCACTCGAATCCTTCGCGAACTTCACGAACATCGTCCTTGAAGCGCCGGAGCGACGAGATGACGCCGTCGTACACCTCGACACCGTCGCGGATAACGCGTGCGCGGCCCTGACGATTGACCACACCGCTGCGTACCGAGCATCCTGCGATGACGCCGGCGCGCGGAACCTTGAACAACTCGCGCACTTCGGCTTCGCCAGAGATGACTTCGCGCTCTTCAGGGCGCAGCATGCCTTCGAGTGCCGCACGAACGTCCTGCACCGCCTCGTAGATCACCTTGTACAGCTTGATGTCGACGCCCTCGCGTTCGGCGGCGGCGCGGGCATTGTTGTCGGGACGAACGTGGAATCCGACGATGATTGCGCCGGCACTCCGTGCGAGAAGAATATCGCTCTCGGTAATCGCGCCGACACCGCGGTGAATGACCTCGACCGACACTTCCTCGTTGGACAGTTGCGCAAGCGCGTCGGCGAGCGCCTCGGCCGGACCACCCTGGTCCGCCTTGATGATGATGTTGAGCGTCGGCTTTTCGCCGGCTGCCGCCTGCGCCATGAAGTCTTCGAGGGAAACGATCCCCTTTGTTGTGCGACGACTCTTCGCTTCGCGATCGAGACGTTGCCGACGCTGCGCGATCTCGCGTGACTCCATCGCGTCCTCGACCACGACGAACTGGTCGCCGGCCATCGGGACGCCACCAATACCGAGCACCTGAACAGGAATTGCCGGTCCCGCTTCGGCGACGATCTTTCCGCGCTCGTCGAGCAGCGCACGTACACGGCCCGAGAACATGCCGCAGATGAAATCGTCACCGACCTTCATGGTGCCGTTCTGAACCAGAATGGTCGCGACCGGGCCCTTGCCCGGGTCGAGCTGCGCTTCGATCACCGCACCGGATGCGCGGCGGTCCGGGTTCGCCTTGAGATCGAGGATCTCCGCCTGTAGGAGAACCTGATCGAGGAGATCCTGAATGTTGGTTCCCTTCTTGGCGGAGATCTCGGTGGCGAGGGTCGTTCCGCCGTATTCCTCGAGAACCACTCCGTGCTGAAGCAGATCCTGCTTGACCTTTCCGGGATTCGCCGAGGGCAGGTCGATCTTGTTGATGGCGACGATCATCGGCACGCCCGCGTTCTTGGCGTGTGAGATCGCCTCGACCGTCTGCGGCATGACCTGATCGTCGGCCGCGACGACGAGAACGACGATGTCGGTGACCTGCGCGCCACGGGCGCGCATTGCGGTGAATGCTTCGTGACCCGGCGTGTCGAGGAAAGTGATCTGGCGGGAGTTCGGGAGCGTTACGTGATACGCACCGATGTGCTGGGTTATTCCGCCGGACTCGCCGGCAACGACGTTTGCCTTCCGGATGTAATCGAGGAGCGACGTCTTTCCATGATCCACGTGACCCATGATCGTGACCACCGGCGGCCGCGAGCGAAGTGTCTCCGGAGCATCGGCGACTTCAGTCTCGTCCAGGCCGGCAGTGTACTCCTCTTCTCTCACCGCCTGGAATCCGAATTCGCCGGCGATGAGCTCGATCTGGTCGAAATCCAGCCGCTGATTGATGGTGACCATCAGCCCGAGATTCTTGAAGGCGAAGCCGACGATCTGGGTTGCGGGTACTTTCAGAATTGTCGCGAGCTCGCTGACGGTGATGAACTCGTTTACGTGAACAGTCTTCTTCTCACGCTCAGCCGCTGCGAGCCGCTGCGCTTCGAGCTCTTCGCGATAGGTTGCGTCGTCGGCGCGACGGACTCCGGTGCGACGAACCGCGCCCGCTCGAAGAGCGGACATCGTCTTCGAGATGCTCGTTGACACCGCTTCCTGATCGACAGCTCCGCGACGTCCCTTCTTCCCGCGGCGGCCGGCGCGCTCCTCAACTCGTCCGCGGTCGTCGCGGCGGGCGCCTGGAAATGCGCCGCCCGGTGCCGCTGATGCTACTGGGCGAGGCGGAGTGAACGGAGTTCCTGTCGCGACTGGACGAGGACGCGGAGCGCCCGGTACGACCGGACGTGGGCGCGGTCGGTCGGGCGCCGCAGGTGCGGATGGAGCCGCGGCACTGGATGCAGCCAGCGCCTGATTCGCGGACGGCGTGGGCGCCGCTATCGCGGCAGCGCGCTTTTCCGCGCGTGTCGCAGGTGCGGCGGGAGGCGGCGCAATCTCTGCAGCCGGGGCCACCGTTACCGGCTCAGAGATCTCCGCCTCCAACTCGGCGATTGGCGCAGCTTCGACAACGCGGCGGCGGCGGCGCGTTGTTGCCGCCTCAGCGGCCGGGGCAGGCGCGGGCACAGCTTTCTCCGCGGCAGCGGCCGCAGTCGTTGCGCCGCGTCGGCGGCGCGGCGCGGTGGCCGCCGGTGCGGTTGCACGAGCTCGCTTCTCGCGCTCCCATCGCGCTCTGATCCGGGCGACCTGATCGTCCGTGAGCGGGCTGACGTGACTGCGAACGGGCACGTCCATCTGGCGGAGGAGGGTGACTACCTCATCCACAGAGATGCCGAACTCGCTTGCCATGTCGTTGACGCGAAGCTTGCTCAAACCCTACCTCCTTGACGCCTTAACCTCGCGACGCGCGTGCGTCGCGAGCGAACGCCTCTGTCTCACCCGCCGCCGCTCTAATTCCGCGGGCCAGACCGGCATCCAGAATCCCCACCACCGCAACCGAGTCGCGGCCGCATACCTTGCCCAGCTCATCAGTGGTAAACCACTCGATCGTCGTCACCCCACGCGCAGTTAGAAGAGGAACGATCTTGTCCAAACTATTCCGGGAAGCGTCGCCCGCCACCAGCGCGAGCCTGAGCTTCCCTCGTTTCGCTGCTTCGCGCACCTGTTGGACTCCCACGACAGCGAGCCGCCCTCGCAATCCGAGGCCGACAAGTCCGAGCGCGCGCTGCAGAGAAGCTTCCAATCCTTAGTTGCCCTTTCGTTCCGCAACGCTGCCGGCGGGAACATTGCCCGCATCAGACACACCACTCTCACGGCCATCGTTGGCGCTCGTGGCATCACCGGCGCCGCCCTCGTCAGCAACAGTCCCGATATCGCCACCCACCTCTGCCGGCGGGGACGGCACTTCACTTTCTGAGGCGGCTGACTCTGTACCATCCGCCTCCACGCCCTCTTCAGTGGTCAACTCATTGATGATCGTCATCAACCTGTCCGCTTCTTCCGGCGCGATACCAGCAAGCCGCAGGAAGTCTTCGCGCTCGAGATCGATGATATCATCGAGCGTGCGATATCCCGCTTCCTCGAGCACGGCGACAGTGGCAGGCTCGAGGCCATCGATCTCGGACAGCCGCGGATTTACCGCCTGGTCGGCGTCTCCGGGGAGCGGAGCAAAAATCTGCGTTTCGCTGCCGCGCTCCATCCATTCGCGACTGGAGTAGAGCTCGATCTTCCACTCGGTGAGCTCGGACGCGAGGCGCACGTTTTGACCATTGCGTCCGATCGCCAGCGAGAGTTGGTCCTCATCCACGACGGCCTGAATCGTTTTCGTCGCGGGGTCGCTGAACACACGCGCCACGCGCGCCGGTGCGAGCGCCAGCCGAGCGAAGCGCTCCGGGTCCGCCGACCACGGCACGATGTCTATTCGCTCTCCGCCAAGCTCGTTGACGACAGCTTGCACACGCGATCCCTTGAGTCCGACACAGGCGCCAACCGGATCCACGCTGTCGTCGCGGGAGAAGACGGCAATCTTGGTGCGGTTGCCGACCTCTCGCGCCGCGGCGCGAATTTCGACAATGCCCTGCTGAATCTCGGGAACCTCCAGCTTGAAGAGCGCCTTCACGAACATCGGATCACCGCGGCTCAGCATGAGTCTCGGGCCTTTCGGCGTTTCCTCTACGCGCTTCAACACGGCGCGAATCGGATCACCCTGATGGAAATGCTCGCGATGATTCTGCTCGCGGTACGGAATCACCGCCTCCGCTTCGCGGAACTTGTTCAGCATGATAACCAGCTTGCCGCGCTCGATCTGCTGCACTTCACCAGACAGCAGGTCGCCCACGCGGCTGGAGAATTCGTCGCGAATCTTTGATCGCTCACCCTCACGAACGCGCTGAATGATCCGCTGCTTGGCGGCGAGGACGGCCATCCGTCCGAACTCCGCGAAGTCCACCGGATCCTCCATCACGTCGCCGACCTGGAACTCATTGTCCTCGTACCGCGCTTCTTCGAGAGAGATCTCCCGCGCCGGGTCGGTGACCTCGTCGACCACAGTCATCAGGCGCACGATACGAATCGTCCCCTTGTCCTCGTCGATGTCGACTTCGGCCTGCACCGTCGGGCCGTGCTTCTTGGCAAGAGCCGCCTGGATGCCGTCGAACAGGAGCCCGTGCAGCTCGGTTCTATCGAGCTGCTTCGTGTTGGTCAGCTCCCTGATCGCCGACAGGATTTCTAGTGAACCCGCCATTGCCGCTCCTTTACCGTTTCCAGTTGAACGCGAGCCGCGCCTTTCTCACCGCGGCAAGCGGGATGCGGAGCGTATGACCGCCCCGATCCTCTACCACTCCAATCTCTCCGCCGGCATCACCCTCGACGCCGACGATCTTCACTTCTCGCGACCCCGCTGGCGGCGCCCCATCGGCATCATCACTGGTCACGACAGCTTCCCTTCCCACGAACCGCCGCCAGTCAGCCGCGTGCCGCAGCGGACGCTCGATTCCCGGCGACGACACCTCGAGCACATACCGCGATTCCGCAAATGACTCCGCGTCCAGCCGCGCCTCGATCGCTCGCGACGCGCGCGCGCAATCGTCGACCGTGATCTTTTCTCCGTCCTCCCGCTCGATTCTGACGTCCAGAACCGGTCGGTTTTTCGAGCCCCCGACCCGGAGCTCGAAAAGCTCAAGATTTAGGCGCTCAAGCTGCTGCCGGACAATGTCTTGCAGCGTCTCGCTCATCCAGTTTCTAGCTGCCTCAACAGAACAAAAAAATGTGGGGGGCATCCCCACATTCGCGTCGGCGGCGTGAAGTCGCGCGACAAACTGAATCTAGGCCTCGCAAACTATAGAGTCAAGCTACCAGAGACTGGCGACGATCACACCAAGCTGCCGCCCGCCATCGCCCGCACGATGTGAAAAAAAGCGGTCGTTGTCGCAGCGCGTGCAGTAATGCGAAACGGTGAGCTGCTCGACGCCCGCATCGTGTGCCTGCTCGGCGAGAAGCGAACGGAGGTCGACATTGCCCGGACGATTAGCGGGCTGACCGGTGAGCTCCGAGCGAACCTCGGCGCTCACCTCGTAGCATCTGACACATATCGACGGTCCCAGATGGATGAGAAGCTCGTCGGGGGGAATCCGATGTCGCCCGAAGGCCGCCAGACCGGCGTCGAGAATCCGTCCCGCCGTTCCCTTCCATCCGGCGTGAAGCAGGGCGATTACACCCGACGGATGGGCGATGAACACCGGTACGCAGTCGGCGACGGAGACGGCGAGAGCAATTCCCTTCTCCGTCGCGATGTGTCCGTCGGCTTCGCCGGTACGAAGCATTCCTTCCCAGCCGCCGGCATGAGCGAGCACGCGACTTCCGTGAACCTGGCGGCCGATCACGATGCGCCGGGCGCTCGACGACAGCTCGTCCTGGAGTGCCGTCCACCGCGACATCACCTCTCCGACGGGATCGTCCCCGGAAAGTCCGAAGCTTCCAGCGTCGCGACTTGTGGTAAACGCTCTGATTCCGAAGCGCTGGAAGTCGGAGATCTCCTCGCGCGCCAGCGATCCTGCCGCAGCGGTCACCGTGTCCGGCGGTCGTCGACCCGCTTGACGTTTGCGCCCAGAGCGCGGAGACGCTCGTCGATTCGCTCGTAACCACGCTCGATCTGGCCGACGTTGTTGATTACGCTCTCACCATCGGCCCCGAGAGCTGCGATGAGCAGGGCCATGCCGGCGCGAATATCCGGCGAATCGAGAGTTGCGCCTCGAAGTCTGGACGGACCGGCGACGATCGCCCGGTGTGGATCACAGAGAACGATCTTCGCTCCCATGGTGATCAGCTTGTCCACGAAGAACAGTCGCGACTCGAACATTTTCTCGTGCATGAGTATGATCCCCTCGCACTGGGTCGCGGTGACGATGGCAATGGACATCGTATCTGCGGGGAACGCCGGCCAAGGCTGATCCTCCAGCTTGGGCACGTGATCACCGAGATCAGCCTGGATCTTGCGGCTCTGCTTCGCGGGGACGATAAGATCCTCCCCGTCCTCGACGCACTCGATCCCCAGCCGCGAGAATCCCATTCGCGTGGAACGAAGGTGCTCGATGCCCGCGTCTTTGATGCGCAGCTCCGATCGTGTCATCGCGGCCAACCCGATAAAAGAGCCGACTTCGATGTGATCGGGCCCCACGGTATGCCTCACCTCGTTCTGTCCAAGGCGGCATCCGCCCTGAATTGTGAGTGTGTTCGTGCCGATGCCCTCTATCTGACCGCCGAGGGCGACGAGGAAATGGGCGAGATCCTGAACGTGTGGCTCACTCGCGGCATTGCGCAACGTCGTGCTCCCGTTGGCAGCGCACGCTGCGACAAGCGCGTTCTCGGTAGCCGTTACACTCGGCTCATCGAGAAATACGTCTGCTCCACGAAATCCCTTTACCCGCAGGCGAATCGTTCCCTTCTCGGTCGAGAGCTCGGCGCCGAGCTGCTCGAGCGCCAGAAAGTGGGTGTCGAGGCGGCGGCGTCCAATGACATCGCCGCCCGGCGGAGGAAGAACGATCTCCCCACAGCGCGCGAGCAAAGGCGCGGCAAGAAGAATCGAAGCGCGGATCTTGGCGCAAAGATCGGGATCGAGATCGCGGGCGTGCACTTCTGACGCTTCGATGACCAGAGAATTCTGACCCGCCCATTCGACGCTCACGCCAACGGACATGATCAGCTCGATCAGCGTCTCGATGTCGCGAATGTGCGGAACGTTGTCGAGAAAAACGCAGTGATCGGAGAGAAGCGACGCGGCGACGATCGGGAGTGCCGCATTCTTGTTCCCCGATGGCCGGATGGAGCCGCTGAGAGTATTACCGCCCTCGACTACGTACTGGACTGCTGGCATTGCTGTGATGAAGGGTGCAGGTGCCGTCGGCCGACGGCGGTACGCAGCGAGCCGGTGGTTCGGAGCGGTTGCGCAAATATATCGTCAGCCGCACTCTTTGTACCGCACCCGAGCGGGCGGGGGAGATTGGGTGAAACAAGAGCAACCGAGCAATACACAGGTGAGAGTTCCCGGAAGCAAAGGTTTCCCAGTTGCGAGGTGAGGCACATGCGTCCGAAGGACCCATCCTTCTTGACTCTGGGTTTGACCCTCGCACCCGGAAACTTTGCCTCTGGGAACTCTCACCTGCGCCGCTCTAGTTTGCAGTTATCGGTCTCACCCTACGCCGGGCATAACCTGTAGATGGCCTTACCCTTGCACACAACCGCCGCATGACCGAATCGCTTACCGCGGTTTCATCGTGGCTGCTTCAGGCGGCGGCGACACTGCCGGACACGATCGTCACCAAGCAGGTGAAGGTCGAGCCCGGAATGTTCGAAAGAGTCACCACGGTGGCGAGCGGTCTGATGACGATCTCGATTCTTGTTCTGACGGTCGCGCTCGTGCCTGCTGCCTGGAACTTTCGCAAGACCTACGCGAAGGTGAGTGACATGCTGGACCGCATCTACGGAGACATCAATCCATTGATGCGTCACGCGAGCACGATTGCAGACAACGTGAATTACATCTCGACGTCGGTGCGCGTCGACGTGCAGAAGGTCAGCCAAACCGTTGCTGCGGCCAACCAGCGACTGATGTCGTCCGTAGAGCTTGCGGAAGAGCGCATCCAGGAGCTCAACGCGCTTCTGGCGGTTGTTCAGGAAGAGGCGGAATCCGCATTCGTGTCAACGGCGTCAACACTGCGTGGAGTCCGCACCGGACTGCACGAAGCATTCGAACGGGAGGAGCCGTCTGATGGCAGATACCTTGAAGACGAGTCCGAGTGGGAGAAGCCGCGTCCGCGCGTCAGACCCCGAGATGAACAACAGCCTGGATGACGAGCGAGAGCAACAGTACGATCTGCTGACCGCCGCGCTTCTAGGCGCGGCCGTCGGCGCAGTCGTCACGCTGATGTTCCGAACCGGGCCGAGCGGACGGCGTCCGATCGGGCCAGTAGTGTCGGCCGCAGGTCGTGGCGCGCGCTTCGCCGGCGTTGCGGGTCTCGCCGGCGCGCGATGGGCGGGTGACCGAGCCAGTCCGGGAGCAAGATGGCTCGCCGAGCATGGCCGCGAGAGCGCGAAATGGGCGCGGAAACGAGGTGAGCGTGGCTATCGTGCAGCGATGGACCGCGGCGAGGAGCTGGTTGACAGCATTCCCTTCGAAGACGCTGCCGAGTCTGTGAGGGAATACGCTGACAGCGCCCGCGAGGCGATCAACGATGCCGTTCGCGACGAGCTCTCCGACCTGCGAAAGGCGGTGCGTCGACAACGAAAGCGTATCGGAATCTGACAGAGTGGAACGGCCGCCGATGAAGCGGCCGTTCGCAATCTGGATCGCCGCTGCCGTGGTAGCGGTCGTCATGATCGCATTGACGCCCGATTCCGCGTACGCCTGGACTCCCGGGACACACATCTTCCTCGGCGAAGCGGTGATGCGCTCGCTCACACTCCTCCCGGCGTCAGTGGCTGAGCTGATCGCCGCATTTCCGTACGATTTTCTTTACGGAAGCATCGCGGCCGACACGAGCATTGCCAAGAAATACGCAGCGGCTGGCCGGCACTGTCACTCCTGGACCGTTGGCCGCGAGATCTACGACGTCGCCGAGCGCGAGTCGATGCGCGCGTTTGGCCTTGGGTACCTCGCTCACCTCGCTGCCGACACGGTCGCGCACAACTACTTCGTTCCACGTCAGCTAGCGGTGACATCAACGACCGCCGCGCTCGGTCACAGCTACTGGGAGAGCAGGTTCGACACACACATCGGCGAGCGCTACAGCCGTCGGGCGCGGGAGGTGATCCTGCTCGACCACTCCGCGTCGGACGAGCATCTCGACCGGATCCTCAGCCCGACAATTTTCAGCACACCAACCAATCGCAGGATATTCCGCGGAATGGTCTACGTCGCCGACACCGAGTCGTGGCAACGGATCTTTCAGCTTGTATCGGAGAGAAGCCGCTGGGATCTAGGACGAGGCGACGTCGCCGCGTACATGGCTCGCTCGTATGACTACATCATGGATCTGTTCAATCGATTCGACGCCGCGGAGCCTGTGTCCCTCGATCCGTCGGGAACGCGGGCGCTGAGGGAAGCGAAGCGAGTGCGCCGCGCCGCACTTCGGCGAGGAGATGAAGACCTGGTGGAGGAGGAAGCCAGGTCACACTTCGGGATGCCAACTTCGGCGCTCGATTATGCGAGGCGCCTCGACGATCCGATCTACGATCCGGAAGAACGCGAAGCAAGCAACTGATTGACGCGCTTCGGATCGGCCCTTCCTCCAGACTTGCGCATCACGAATCCCACCAGCACTCCCTGAAGCTTCTTCTCGCCCGCGAGGAACCGGCGGGACTCGTCCGGATGCTCGGCGAATACTTCGTCTATCCAACCGCTGAGTGCCGGGTCGTCCCCTACCTTCAGAAGTCCTTCGTCGTGCGCGACCTGCGCGGCGGGGCTTCCGGATTCGGCCATCACCGCGAATATCCGCTTCGCAGCCGCGTGACTGACGACACCATCGCGGATCATTGTCAGCAGCGACGCCAGATCGCTGGGTCGAACCGGGAACTGAGCGATAGTTCCACCTCGGGCGTTCACAGCTGCGAGCAGCTCCCCCATGACCCAGTTCGCAGCGTTCCGCGCGTCACCGGCTGCACCGGCGAGCGTCTCGAAATAATCCGCCAGCTCGGGATGAGCAGTGAGCTTCTCGACTTCGTCGGCGCCAAGTTGAAATTCTTCCATCAGACGCTTCCTTCGCGCCTCGGGCAGCTCGGGAATTCCAGCTTTTATTCCGTCGATCCAGTGTTGATCGAGCAGTAGAGGACGGAGGTCGGGTTCCGGAAAGTACCGGTAATCGTGGCTCTCCTCCTTCGAGCGGCTCACTCTCGCCTCGCCACGGAGTGCATCCCATAAAAGCGTCTGCTGTGTCACCCGTTCTCCGCGATCGAGTATTGCGCACTGCCGCGCAAACTCAAACTCGAGCGCGCGCTCCACGCCGGAAAACGAGTTCATGTTCTTGACCTCGGTCTTTGTTCCGAGACGCAATTCACCGCGTGGTCGCGCCGACACGTTTGCGTCCACGCGCAGGCTTCCCTCCTCCATGCTTACGTCGCTGACCGCGAGATACTGAAGTATCTGTCGCAGCGTCCTTAGGTACGCGCCGGCTTCCGCTGAAGAGCGGATATCCGGCTCACTGACGATCTCGATCAAAGGCACGCCGGCCCGATTCAGATCGATCGCGGTGGCTCCGCCATAACGATCGTGCACCGATTTGCCCGCATCCTCCTCGAGGTGGAGGCGGGTAATGCCGATCGTCTTCTGTCCCCCAGCTGCCGTTGAAATTGAGAGCTTGCCTCCCGTCGCGAGAGGCTCGTCATATTGCGAGATCTGATAGCCCTTTGGCAGGTCCGGATAGAAGTAATTCTTACGTGCGAACACGGACCGCCGATTGATGGTGCAGCCCAACGCGGCCGCCGCACGCGTTGCAAGCTCCACCGCCTGCTCGTTGAGAACCGGGAGAGAGCCCGGGAGGGCAAGACAGACCGGACAGGTGTTGACGTTCGGCGGAGCGCCGAAATCAGCCGAGCATCCGCAGAATGCCTTGCTTCGTGTCTTGAGCTGAACGTGCATCTCCAGCCCGACCACTATCTCGTACCGGTCGGTCACCGATGCGCATCCTCCCCAAGCGCTTCCTCGAGAGCGTAGGCAGCGCGGAACATCACCTGCTCGCTGAAATGATCGGCCATCAGCTGCCCTCCCACTGGAAGGCCCGCATCACGTCCGATCGGAATCGACATCGCCGGAATGCCGGCGAGATTCGCTGTCACGGTGAAGATGTCGCTGAGATACATCTCGTACGGATCCGTGATCGAGCCGATCGGAAACGCGGTGGAGGGTGCCGTGGGCGTGAAGAGCACATCCACGCCTCCCGCGAAAACCTCGGTGAAGTCGCGCGTGATCAACGAGCGTACGGCCTGCGCGCGGCGGTAATAGGCGTCGTAATAGCCGGCGGAAAGCACGTACGTCCCAAGAATAATGCGACGGGTGACCTCGGGACCGAAGCCAGCCGATCTGGTGGCTTCGTACATTCCGCGGAGACCGTCGCCCGATTCCACACGCGCACCGTAGCGCACTCCGTCGAACCGGGCGAGGTTCGACGACGCTTCCGCCGGCGCGAGGATGTAGTACACCGGGATCGCCAGCGGAGTGTGCGGAAGCGAAACGTCGCGCACGTTTGCACCAAGCCCGCGGAAGACCTCAACAGAGCGGTCGCACAATCGCTTGATCGAAGGGTCGAGTGACTCAGGGAAGTACTCCCGCGGCACACCCACTGTCACACCTTCGAGCGGCCGTTCTGCGGTCGCGCGCGAAACGAATTGCGAGCGATAGGACGGGACCGGCTTGTCTGCGCTGGTCGAATCTCGCAGATCCGCTCCCGCCGTGACCTCCAGCGCGAGAGCCGCATCATCAACCGTGCGCGCGAACATGCTGACGTGATCGAGTGACGATCCGAAAGCGACAAGGCCGAAGCGGCTGATACGACCGTAAGTAGGCTTCACGCCGACAATCCCGCAGAAAGCGGCGGGTTGGCGAACCGATCCGCCAGTCTCCGACCCAAGCGCGATCGGGACAATTCCCGAAGCAACAGCGGCGGCGGAGCCACCCGATGATCCACCCGGCACGCGTCGGATGTCGAGCGGGTTCCGAGTTGGGCCGTAGGAGCTGTTCTCGGTGGATGAGCCCATTGCGAACTCATCCATGTTGGTCTTAGCAACGATGATCGCTCCGTCCTGTCGTAGGCGCGTAATGCAAGTCGCCTCGAATGCGCTCGTATAGCCGGAAAGAATTCGGGAGCCGCAGGTAGTCGGCAGGCCAAGAGTCGCGAAGTTGTCCTTGACGGCTATTGGAACACCGGCGAGCCGGCCTGCCTTCGAGCCCTCGGCGAGCTGATTGCGAAGTCGCTCGGCTTCACGGACCGACTCGTCCTCGTCGCTCCAGAGAATGATGTTGAGTCCGTCCGGGCCCGCACCGACAGTGCGTGCGCGGCCGAAGGCGGCGCGGACAACATCAACGGGCGACGACGCGCCCTCCTTTACGCGAGCGGCGATCGTGGATGCAGTGAGAGTCGGATAATCAGAGCCTGTCACGGGGATCGGTCGGCAGCGTCATCGTGACTCGCGAGACGCGGAACGATGATGAATCCGTCGCGCACGGAGGGTGCGAACGACTCGAGTGGCAGAAGAAGTGGAATCGGCCCGCTCGAATCGGATCGAAGCGGAGTGCCACCGGTGGCGGCGGGAGATCCAGCCGCGGGTTCCACAGACCCGACATCCACCTGCGAGAGGACTTCCATGTGAGCGAGGATTCCATTCAGCTCGCGAACGAGCTCGTCGAGACGCGACTCGTCGAGCCCTACGCGGGCAAGAGCGGCGACGTGGCGAACGTCGTCGTGAGTGACTGCCACTAGTCGGCTCCCTTCTCCAGGGTAGTGTAGGCGAGCTTGATCGTTTTTCGGCCAACAGCTTCGTCGTCGAAGTCGATCACTGCTTTCACGTCGCGACCGCGACCGCTCACCTCCGCGATCCGGCCGCCGCCGAAAAGGCGGTGTCGGATGCGCTCTCCCGGCATATAGGCGGGCTCATCCTGCGACAGCTCCTCATCGCGTACGGGAGCGCCGCGCCATACGGGAACTTCGTGCTGCGCGCGACCTGTGGAGCTTCTCCATCGCGGCCCGCCCCGCGAGCTGTCCTCAGCGCCAATCAGGCTCCGGGTGTACCCGCGGCCAGCCGAGCGAACCTTCAATGAATTTCGAGCGTCGAGCAGACCAGCGGGAATCTCCCTGAGAAAGCGCGATTGCACCGAGTACATCATCTCGCCGTTCCGCCGCCGCGTCTCCGCAAACGACAGGTACAGCTTTCTCTCGGCGCGCGTGATGCCAACGTAGAAAAGCCGGCGCTCCTCCTCGAGCTTTGCCGGCTCGTCGAAGGATTGGGACAGCGGGAACAATCCGTCCTCGAGTCCGGTGATGAAGACCACCGGAAACTCCAGACCCTTCGCGTTGTGGAGCGTCATCAGCGTTACACCGTCTGCCAACGGATCGAGCGTATCCACGCCGGCGACGAGCATCGCCCGCTGGAGGAAATGATCGAGGGGCGTGAGTCCGACTTCTCCTCCCTCCTCGACTACGGTCTCGGCCGCTCCATCGATGAGTGCGCTGACGTTCTCCATCCTGTCGCGTGCAGACTCAGGAGATTCCGCCTGCACGTATTCCGCATAGTGCACGGCTTCTATCAGCTCGCGAAGGACGTCGTCCACGCTGTTGTCGATTGCTCTCTCGCGGAGACGGAGTATCAGCTCCGCAAAATCAGCCAGTGCAGCGCGCGCCGCAGGGCGAAGATCGCCGAGCAAGTCGGGGCGTGTCGCCGCTTCGAGCATTGGAACGCCGGCGCGCCTGGCCGCCTTGGCAAGCGATTCCACACTCGTCTCGCCGAGCTTCCTGCGAGGGACCGACACAGCACGCCGAAACGATTCGTTGTCGGCTGGGTTCGCGATGAGCTTGAGATAGCTCATGAGATCGCGAATCTCCTTTCGGTCGTAAAAACGAACCGCGCCGACGAGCCGGTACGGGATCGCGTTCCGCCGCAGAGCATCCTCGATCGCGCGGCTCTGCGAGTTTGTGCGATAGAGAACGGCAAAGTCCCGGAGCTCTCGCTTCTCGGTGGATTGTCGCGCGCGGATCTCATCCACGACGAAATCCGCTTCGTCCTTTTCGTCGAGAGCGGCCATCAGCGTAACCGGCTCGCCGCCCGGTCGCGTCGGACGCAGTGTCTTCCCGCGGCGTCCGACATTGGCGCTTATCGCGGCGTTGGCGAACTCCAGAATTCCCGGGGTTGAACGATAGTTCTCCTCGAGACGAACGACGGTTGCTGCGGGAAACTCCTTCTCGAAATCGAGGATGTTCCTGATGTCCGCGCCGCGCCACCCATAAATGGATTGATCGTCGTCGCCGACGACAGCCACATTGCCGTGACCACTGCCGAGCAGCTTGATGAACTGAAACTGGGCGCGATTGGTGTCCTGGTATTCGTCAACGAGGATGAACCGAAACCGCTCGCGGTAGGAATCGAGTACGTCGGGATTCTCGCGCAGCAATTTCACAGGGAGTACGAGAAGGTCATCGAAAGTCACCGCGTTCGCTTCGCGGAGAACGCCCTCCAGCTCGGCGAAAACGGGTGCAACGGCTCGGGTGAGCTGATCCATGGCCACTGCTGCGTACTCCTCGGGCGTGACGAGCGCATTCTTCGCGTCGGAGATCTGCGCCACTACCGATTTCGGAGTCCACTGCTTCGGTGACACTCCCACACGCTCCATGACTCGCTTCACGACGGCCAGCGTGTCGTCTTCGTCGTAGATCGTGAAATTGGCGGTGCGTCCTACACGTGGGGCATGCGAGCGCAGCATCCGCGCACCGATTGCGTGGAAGGTTCCACACCACATCCGCTTGAGGTCGCCGGCGCTTTCGGTCGAATCACCACGTACAAGCGCAGCTATTCGCTCGCGCATTTCTCCGGCGGCCTTGTTGGTGAAAGTCACCGCGAGAATACGCGCGGGGTCTATTCCGTGATGCTGGATGAGACGCGCGATGCGCGTGGTGAGGACGCGAGTCTTCCCCGAGCCGGCGCCGGCGATGACCAGCAAGGGACCTTCGTGATGGAGGACTGCCTCGCGCTGAGCGGGGTTGAGCCGCGCAAGTGGCTCGGCATCGCCGGGCGTCGAAGCGGAGCCGGCGGTGTCCAGCGTCTGAATCATCAACTCAAGATAATGTCGAAGGTCGCTCCGCGTTCCGAGGGCGTGAGAAGGAGCTCGCCACCGTGATTCTCCTCGATAATGCGGCGCGCGAGCGGAAGTCCGATCCCCCAGCCGTGTGCCTTGGTGCTGAAGCCGGGCTCGAAGACCCGCTTCCCAAGCTCACGCGGAATGCCGGGGCCGTTGTCGGAGACGCGAACGCGGACCCTTCCTTCCGGGAGGGCCGTCGCCGACATGTCCACTTGCCCATTGCGACCGGCAAGGGCATCGATCGCATTCTTTGCCAGCGATTCGATGGCCCATTCAAGCAGCACCGGATCTCCATTGACTACGAGAGGATCATCGCTGCGAGACGACTCGACGGTTACACGCTGGGCAAGAGTTGGAACGCGGGCGCGGAAATACGCGGCGACACGCTCGACCAGGTCGCCAAGGTCCACCTGCTCCTTGCGAGGAGGACGTCCGATTCTCTCGAAGCGGTTCGCAACGCGCTTGAGCCTCTCGAGGTCACCCTCCATGTGATCGAGGGCACTGACGGTCATCTCGTCTCCGCCCGCGTCACGCAACAGCTCGATCCACCCGGCCATCGAGGATATGGGCGTGCCGAGCTGATGCGCGGATTCACGAGCCATGCCCGCCCAGATCTGCTCGCGGTCGGCGCGGCCTCGTGTGCGCAGGGCGTAGGCGCCAGCAAGCAGGAACATGCCGATGAGGAGCGACTGCAGGAGGGGGATGATCCGAAGGCCTCTCACCAGTGGCGTGTTCCCATAATGCACCGTACCCAGCTCGCCTCTCGCGATCGGGCGGTTCTGGAGATCGAGTGTACGGACGTACTCCTTCACCTCGGGAGAGTTGAGCGGTATTCGCTTGGAGAAGGGCAGATTTGCCGATGCGGTCGGATTTCCCTTCTCGTCCGTGATGATCAGTGGAACTCCCGCCTTGCTGATGTTGTTAGACAGATCGAGGAGAGCGCTGTTCGCCGCGTCCGGCGCGGGATCGTTGAGGCCGTCATAGACGCGCGCGTACATCAAGCCCACGCGCGACGCTTCGCGTCTCAACTCCCTGACGACGCCTTGCGTGTAGATGACATACCAGATGAGCAGCGCCGCGACGCAGAGTGTGACAAGCCAGACCGGCGCAACGCGGCGCACGGTCAGCTCAGGCGGTCTGAGCCGACGAAGGGACGCAGCGCGTCGGGAACCGCGATGGTGCCGTCGGCGTTCTGGTAATGCTCGAGGATGGCTGCAATGACGCGCGGGAACGCAACACCCGATCCGTTGAGCGTATGAACGAACCGCGGCTTGCCTCCGTGAGCCGGGCGGTAGCGGATGTTCGCGCGGCGCGCCTGGAAATCGGTGAACGAGCTGCACGACGACACCTCGAGCCACACTCCCGCTCCTGGGGCGAACACTTCGAGATCGTACGTCTTTGCGCTCGAAAAGCCCGTGTCGCCGGCCGCGAGGAGCACCACACGATATGGAAGACCGAGCACCTGAAGAACCTTTTCCGCGTGGCTTGTCAACAGCTCGAGCTCGGCCGGCGAGGTCTCGGGAGTCGCGTATCGTACCAGCTCTACCTTGTCGAACTCGTGAACGCGAATGAGTCCGCGCGTGTCCTTGCCGTGGGCACCCGCTTCACGTCGAAAGCAGGACGAGTAGCCGGCGAACGCGCGCGGAAGGTCGCCTTCGGGAATGATCTCGTCACGGTAGATGTTGGTGATCGGCACTTCCGCAGTCGGGATCAGAAACAGATCCTCGGCCTGGACGGCGTACATGTCGTCCTCGAATTTCGGAAGCTGCGCCGTACCCGTCATGGCTGCTCGATTCACCAGCACCGGAACCCAGACCTCTTCATACCCGTGCTCACCCGTGTGGAGATCGAGCATCAGGTTCATCAGCGCGCGTACAAGTCTCGCACCGAGGCCGCGATAGAGTATGAATCCCGACCCGCTGATCTTCGCGCCGCGCTCGAAATCGATCAGTCCGAGGCCCGCTCCGACCTCCCAATGTGGTCGCACCGTGCCGGAATCCCTCGGCTCTCCCCACGAGCGAACGATGAGATTGTTCTCTGCGCCGCCCTCCGGCACGTCCGGCAGGATGGCATTGGGCAGCTCCATCATCGACTCGGAAACCGCGCTCTCCTGTGCAGACAGCTCCGCTTCCAGCCGGGCTATCTCCTCACCGAGCGCACGCGATTGCGCAAGGAGCTCGTCGGCACTTTCTCCTGCGCGCTTGCGCCGCGCAACTTCCTGGCTGATGGAATTGCGCGCTCCCTTACGCTCTTCGACCGCCTGTATCAGAGTTCGTCTTTCGCCGTCGAGCTCTCGCGTCCTATCGATGACGCTACCGAGGGAATCGAGCTTTCCGCGGCGGCGCATCGCTTCGCGGAGCTCGTCCACGTTGTCGCGCAGCGCGCGGAGGTCGTGCATTTCTAGCGCGCGGGGATTCCCGTCTCGAACGACCTGAAGCCGCAATTCGGATCCATCACCGTCTGCAGCACGATCGTGCGCGTCGCCGGCGCAATGCTGTCGATGAGCACTTTCGTATAGATGTTTGGCGAAAGCGCGAACTGGCAGGCATCGCCGGATCGGTTACGCGCCGCCTCGACGACGATCACTTCCCCCTTCGTCGCAACTACTGCACTGTCAGTCTGATAAGTAGCCTTCGGCGCGCTGGTGATGGATGCGAAATCGCCGGCGACTTTCATCAAGCCCACTCGTCGATCGCCGCTCAGCGATCGCACGACGAGCTTCACCGGATACACGATGACGTTTCCACCCGAGTCCAGATCGAACGCGACATCGAAGGATCCGGCACCATCTACTCGGACCGGTTGGCGGAAATAAGTATCGAGAGCGCTCGGGTACGACGGCGGCGTGCCTGTTAGCGCAAAGACGGTGTAAACGTCCGCCGATGTCGGTAGCGACGCATTGAACAATGTGTCGTTTCCGCAAGCGGAAAGGAGCGTCGCCGCGAAGGCGGCGACGGCGGTTTTTCTGAAGCTCATTCTGATGAGATTGGAGGCGGGCGGCGACATCACCGCAACTTTCGATAATACCCTGTAAATCACGGTAGTTCAAGGAATTGTGCGCTTGACTTCAACCTCTGCGAGGTCTAGCTTCGCATGACTTTCGAGGGACCTCCGATGCCGACCATCCGCGACCTGACAGTTGCAATTCGACAGCGGCCCGGCATCGAAGCCGTGGTCATCCTCGGTCGCGACGGACTGCTAATCGACAGCCAGTCCCGTATCGCGCTCAACGCCGAAGATTTGGCAGCACGAATACCCGGACTGGTTGCCTCCGCCGACGAGATTGGCACAACTGGCAGCAAGGGAGAGATGAGACTCGCCCTGGTGGAGCACGAGCGAGGCTACGCGGTCGTATCGGCAGTTGGCGACGACGCGCTCCTCTGTGTTCTTACCGATCCCACAGCAGACCTCGGCATGCTCCTTTACGACGTACGGAGCCATCGCGATTCGATCGCGACTCTTCTCTGAGGACGAAATGACGGCAGGACCCGCAGAAGTGCGTCATGTGCTCGTCGCCGATGACGAGGCTCACATCGGACGAATAATCAAGATCAAGCTCGAGCAGGGGCCATTTCGCGTCTCACTAGCGTTCGACGGTACCGACGCGATGGAGATCCTCGAGACGACGGGCGACGTGGATGTCCTGATTCTGGACGTGATGATGCCGCGGATGAGCGGGCTCGAAGTCCTGGAGAAAATTCGCACCGACCCGCGCTGGGAATCGTTGCCATGCGTGATCCTCACCGCAGCTGGTGAGGCGCATTACGAACAGGAAGCACGGGCGCTCGGCGCAACGGCTTTCCTCACAAAGCCGTTCAGCCCAAAAAAGCTTTACGCTCTTATCGCCAGAGTAACCGGCGTGAGCACCGACGAGCCCGCCGACGAACAGAGCGTGAGCACGGAGTGACTCGCTGGGCAGTCGTACTCGCGGGTGGCGTCGGCTCGCGTTTCTGGCCATTGAGCACACCGGAACGGCCAAAGCAGCTCCTTCCGCTCGTGAGCGACGATCCCCTCCTGGTCGCCACTCTCAAGCGTCTCGAGCCGATCGTTCCCCCTGCACGAACCCTCATCCTCACGAACCGCTCGCTCACGCCGGCGGTGAGCCGGTTGGCGCCGCAAGTGCCGGCCCAAAACGTTCTCGCGGAGCCTCGCCCCGGCGGCACTGCTGCCGCGCTAGCGTGGGCGGCGCGCGAAATCGAGCGCCGGACCGGGTCGGACTCTACGATGGTCTCGGTGCACGCCGACTGGTCCATAGGAGACGACAACGCGTTCCGGGATACGTTGGTCGCAGCCGAACGAGTGGCTATCGGCGAGAGAGCGCTCGTGACCGTGGGCATCGTACCGACGCGAATCGACCCGGGCTTCGGCTACATCGAGCCGGGACGCGAGTCCGACAGCGGCGCACTCGAAGTGCGACGATTCGTCGAGAAACCCACACGGCAGCGGGCCGAGTGGATGGTGCATGAGGGATATCTCTGGAATTCCGGAATCTTCGCGTGGATAGTGGGAGACTTTCTATCGGAGGTCCGAGCTCTCACGCCGGAGATCGCCCCTGCCCTGGCCGAACACGCGGGTCGCTCACCGGATATCGACGCGTTCTTCGCTGCGGTGACGCCGGTGTCGGTTGACGTCGGAGTGATGGAGCGTAGCGGTCGCATCCGCGTTATTCCGGGCGATTTCGGATGGGACGACGTCGGAACGTGGGCGGCTCTGAGGCGAGTGAAGCCCGAGGATCCGTCGGGCAACGTAACGGCTGGCGCGGTCCACGCTGTGGAGTCGAAAGGAAACGTGGTTCACGCGGAGGACGGGGCCGTGGTTCTTTATGGCGTCAGCGATCTCGTCGTGGTCACTCGGAGCGGATTGACGCTTGTGACGACGGCTGAGCGAGCGGCCGACCTCAAGTCACTCGTCGAATCCCTGCCGCCCGAGCTCCGCGACCAGTCATGACGGCGCTATACCTATATGATGACGCGGTCGCCCGCGACTTCGAGCCGTTCGCTCTCACCCGGCCCATTTCCGAGCTCAGGGCGGGCGCGGAAATCATCCGCCGTCGATGGGAGCGAATCACGGGCGTACGCGCCAGCGGATTCCTCTCCTCGCCCCACTTGGCGTCATTCGAGGAAGGCGACGCGCCACCTGCCGCAGATCTCGCCGCCGGAATACCACCGGGCTCATGGATCGCGAATTCGAGATTCGTACCGTCGCTCTCGGCCCGCCTCCCCGTGGCTGCGCCCGGAGACTGCAGGCTTCTGTCCAGTGGACGCGTGGCCGCCGTCAGACTTACGAACGGACTTTCGCTGTCCGACAAGCGCGGTGATCCGCGACTCGCCCAGCTATTGGCGAGCGAGGAAGGCGCCGAAGAAATCACCGGCGGGACAGGATCCATTGCCGCGATCGATGGACGCTGGATCGAAAATGTATGGGACCCTATAGATCAGCTCGTTACCCAGCTTCAGGAAGACATCCCGATGTTGGGAGCGGAAATGCCCGACGCAGCAGCGCCGCATGTAACTGTGATAGGTGGACACGGCGTGTTTTGTGAGCCGGGTTCCAAGATCGAGCCCTACGTGGTGCTCGACGTCTCGGAAGGCCCCGTGATGGTCCGTCGCGGAGCAACGATTTCGGCCTTCACGAGAATCGTGGGTCCGTGTTACATCGGCGAAAACGCAATAATCGTGGGCGACGCGATTCGCTCGTGCTCTATTGGGGAAGTCTCCAAGGTTCGCGGTGAGATCAGCAACTCGATTGTGCTGGGACATTCCAACAAGGGACATACGGGCTTCGTGGGGCACTCCTATCTCGGGCGGTGGGTCAACCTCGCAGCTGGGACGACCACGAGCAACCTCAAGAACACGTACGGCCCGGTGCAAATCCGCACGGGCGCAGGGAGCGCCGATACCGGAATGCAATTTCTCGGGTCATTGATCGGCGATCATGTTAAGACCGGAATCGGGATGATGCTGACCACTGGAAGCGTCATCGGCGCCGGGGCAAATCTCTTTGGCTCGAACGCTCCGAAGTACGTTCCACCATTCTCCTGGGGCGAGGGAGAGCCGTACGAGCGGTACAAGGTGGACAAATTCCTGGCGGTCGCGGAGCGCATGATGGACCGTCGACATGTGACTCTCTCAAAGGGGCTACGCGATGCGCTCGCGGAGTGCCATCGTGTCGCTGTCACCTCCGATCGCTCATGAGCGTGCGACAGGTTATACTGCGCGAGTGGGACAGCTGACGAAGTGAGAATTACCTCATTGGGTAGCGGCAGCCGCGGTAACGCGCTGCTACTCGAATCGCAGGATACGCGCGTTATCGTGGATGCAGGCTATTCCGCGCGGATGATGGAGCTCCGGCTCGCGGACGCCGGGGTCGCGCCGGAATCGGTCGAGGCGCTGCTCGTGACTCACGAGCACACTGACCACTCGCGCGGAGCGGCGGCGTGCGCCGACAAATGGGGCTGGCGGCTCCTTGCAACTCCTGGAACGCTCGGCGGATGTCAGTCACTCCCCGACCGTCCCACCGAAGAGCTTCCCTCTGCCGGAACCGTAAGCATCGGCGCGTTCCATTTCGAGACTGTACCCACATCGCACGACGCCGACGATCCGGTTGCCGTCATAGCGACCGCTCGCACCAGTGGAGCGCGGACAGCAGTCGTCTACGACCTTGGCATTGTGACCGATGCGGTGCGTGCCGCCCTCGCATCGGTGGATATCCTCATCATCGAATCGAATCACGATCCGGAAATGCTGCGGAACGGACCGTACCCTGTAGTTCTTCAGCGAAGAATTGCCGGTAGACATGGACACCTGAGCAATCCAGCCGCGGCCCGTGCCGCGTGCGAGTCTGCGCACCGCTCGATGAGTCATGTGATCCTCGCCCACCTCAGCGAGAAGAACAACCGCCCCGGCGTCGCGCTCAGGACAATGACCGCTGCTCTAGCGAGGACGTCTTTCCGAGGGACAATCACAGCACTCGAGCAGAATCGAGTGAGTCTCACCTTTTCGCCGAAGCATGCGACGCGACCCGTGCCACTTCAGCTCGGACTCAGCTTGTAAGGCGTTAGCTCGCCTCTAATGCGGCGATCTCCAACGCCGCGATCCTCTCGGTGGTAGCGACAAGGTCCCGGATGTCGGCCTCCGTCGTCCGGAACCCAAGATTGCATATGCGAAGCGAGAAGTTTCCGCGCAGCCGAGTCGATGAAATAAGGTATTTCCCTTCGGCGATAACGCTCGAGTTGATGCGCTCGTTGAGTGCGTCCAGGACTAATCCATCCGGCATACCCGCAGGCCGACAGCGAAAGCAGACAATCCCAAAGCGCGCTGGTGAAAGAATCTCGAGGAGCGTCGATTCCCTGACGAGGGATTCCACCAGCCGCGCCCGGTCCATTCCGTCCTGAATCGCGCCTGCAATCGCATCGGTACCGAAATAGTTGACCGAAACCCAGATCTTGAGCGCTCGCGCATAACGAGTGAGCTGCTCGCCGCGGTCCGCGAAATTCACTTCCTCTTCGGCAGGCTCGACGTCCTTCAGATACTCGGGAAGAATTCGAAATGCGTCGGTGAGAAGTGCGGGATCACGGACCATGAGGCAACCGCACTCGAACGGTACGAAGAGCCACTTGTGCGGGTCCAGAGTGAGGCTGTCGGCGCGCTCGATTCCGTCGAGCATCCCCTTCCCTTCGGCAGTGAGGGCGGCGAATCCCGCATACGCGGCGTCAATGTGCAGCCACAGATTCTCCACTTGACAGAAATCGGCGATCGCATGAATTGGATCAACAGTGCCGGTGTTCGTCGTACCAGCACTGGCAACGACGAGGAACGGAGTGAGCCCAGAGTTTCTGTCCGCCGAAACCTGTCGCGATAGATCCGACGTAAGGATCGCGAAGTCATCGTCCATCTCGACGACACGGACATTCTCGCGCCGAATTCCGGCGATCCACGCCGCTCGCGTCACAGACGAATGCGCCTGTTGCGATGTGTAGACCGTGAGACGATTGATGTCGCATCCCGCCTCGACCGCTCGATGTCGCGCGGCCGCCACGGCAGTAAGGTTGGCTCCCGACCCGCCTGACGTCAGCAGACCGCTGGCGGTCGCGGGCAATCCCATCCAATCGCGTATCCATTCGAGCACGACGATCTCTATCTCGTTCGGGCCCGCAGCTACGGGCCATACGCCAGCGAAAAAATTGTATCCGGCTGCGATCCAGTCGCCGAGCACTGCGGGAAACGTCGGACAGCTCGGCACATACGCGAGAAATCCGGGATGCGGCTCGCGCGCGTGATACGGAAAGACGCTGCTCTCGAGTGTGCCGAGTATCGACTCGAAGCTGCTTCCCTGCTTCGGTGGTGGATGGGCAAGTGCGCGGTTGAGCTCGACTCGCGGCAACGACCTTATTGCAGGTTCGTCGCGTAACCTCGACAGGTGACGAGCCACGATCTCCGTTACCTGGCGTCCGAGATCGCGCATCGTGTCGTAGTCGAGGTCCAGCGGGGAGCGCATCATCGGAGCTGTCGCTACTTCCCCCGCCTCCCCAAAGCTTTCCGAACCGAGCTATTCATGCGGTCGACTTCCGCCTGCAGCGTTCGCCAGTTCGCGAGAAGCGATGACACATTCCGAGTAATCTCTGCCGCCTTCGTAAGCGTTTGAGCGGTGAGGGGCATATCGGCACCCTCCACATTACCGAGTAGGGCTGCCGCCTCCGCATTGAGCCGAACCAGCCCGGCAGCCGGCGCCACCCCGGTTTCGATTCCTGCAAGCCTGGGCTCCAGCGCGGCCACAGCGGTGACGATATCTGGCGGCGCTTTTGGTCCGCCCTTCGCACGTACGTCGGCGATCGTGGTACGCAGCTTTCGAACTTCACCGAGCGCGGACCAGGTAACCCGCGTTGCGTCGAGCATTGCGAGACCAATGCGCTCCTGTTCCACGAGCTCCGCCAATGTCATCTGGGACCGAGGATCCATGCGGACAGTCAGTGGCTGGGTGTAGCTTTTGCCGCCGACTGAAAGTGTCACCTGATATTCGCCGGGCGCGACAGCCGGCCCGAGCGGCTCGAGCGGAGTATCGTGAACGATGGCAGAGATCGGGTAGCTGAACCCGGACACCGACGGCGGGACGTAGTGAAGATCCCACACGAAGCGATGCATGCCGCCAGCTGCCGAAACCGGGTGGAATGGACGTACCCAGTAAAGCGGAACGTTGAGATTGGCGGGAATTGAATCGGGCTTGTTTGAGCTCGAGAAAGCACGAATCAGCTTACCGGTCGCATGGCGGATGGAAATAGCAACCGGCGATCTCGGCTGCGCGCCGAGGTAGTAGTAGATGATCGCACCGTCGGGCGGATTCTTTCCGGCGGGCTCTTCCGGGGGCAGCGGTGTATCGGTGTTCTTGTTGCGACGGAAGCGGTAGGTAAGCCGCGGCCTGAAGAGAATGGCAGCTGATTTCCCGGTTGCCTGCGTCATCTGCCGCAACGGCGAGAT
>WNGF01002854.1_pt1 | contig 42576 bp, 44 predicted proteins | sample 5400641 | NCBI WGS metagenome assembly WNGF01 (sample SAMN13153371, study PRJNA577476) | soil metagenome | isolation source: 80 cm soil or saprolite under grassland replicate 2 | place: USA:California | collected 2016-06-15 | reverse complement strand
AACGCCGAGGCGATGGCCGCCGGCCGGTCCGGCTCGCTCGCCGGGCCGAGCGGGGCCGACACCTTCCAGGCCGCCCCGGTCGAGGGTTCGCCCGAGGCCGCGGTCATCGACGCCGGCACGACCACCGCCCAGAGCTCGCTCGCCGCGGCGAACGCCGCCTGGCCGGACGACGCCCTGATCGCCGACGCGACCGCCGGGGGGCGCAACGCCCTGGCCGACGCGAACACCGCCTGGCCGGACGACGCGCTCAGCACCGGTGCGGGGATCGACGACAGCGGGACCAACGCGATCATCGACCCGGGCAGCGTCGACACGACCGGCGATGCGCTCGTCCAGCCATCGTCCGGCCCCGAGAGCGGGGACGAGCACGGCTGGGGTTGATCCCGGCTCAGCGCAGTGACTGACCGAAAGGGCCTCCGATCCGGAGGCCCTTTCCGTTATGGGGCGGCTAGTAGCGGACCTCGCGGCGCAACGCCTCCGCGTCGCGGAGCTCGACGTGCTTGCGTCCGACGGTGATGATGCCCCGCTTCTCGAGGTCGGCGAGCACGCGGTTCACCGAGACGCGCGTGGCCCCGACGAACGACGCGAGGTCCTCTTGGGTGAGCGAGATCGTGCGCCCGCTGTCCGCGGAGACCTCGCTGAGGTCGAGGAGACATTTCGCGACCCGACTGGGCACATCAAGGAAGACGAGGTCCTCGACCCGCCCCGTCGATCGCCGCACGAGCTTCGCGAGCAGCGCGAGCATGCCGCGCATCGAGCGTGGATCGCGCTCGAGCACGGCGAGGAACTCCTCACGCGGTAACGCGAGGAGAAGCGTGTCCGTCAGCGCGGTCACGGTCGCGGAGCGCGGCGAATCATCGAACAGCGCGAGATCGCCGAATGCCTCCCCGCCCCGTTGCAGCGCCAGCAACGCCTCGTGGCCCGCCTCGTCCGGCGCCGAGATCTTGACCGTTCCGGCGACGATGACGAAGAGGTGCCCGGCCGGATCGTCGCGGTGGAAGATCACCTCGTCGCGGGCGTAGTGGCGCGCGCGCATCTTCGCGGCGATCGCGATGCGGTCCGGTTCGGAGAGCGTCGCGAGGAGCGGGAGCTCCGAAAGCAGATCTGCGACCGCACGAACGTCCACGGCGCCACAGGCTACGCCGCAGGATGCGTCGAGGACATCAGATCGCACGAGGGCCGTTAGGGTTCGGCCGTGCCGGCCGCGAGCGAGCAGCGCGAAGCTACCCTCGAACGGCTGCTCCGCGGCGTCCCGTATTTCCGGGAGCTGGATCGGGTGAGCTTCGCCCGGCTGATCGGTGCGCTCGAGGAGGTGCACGTCCCGGCCGGTGCGACGATCGCCGAAGAGGGCGCCGAGGCGGACTCCCTGTACCTGCTCGAATCCGGGGGCATCCGGTTGAGCGTGCGGGGGCCCGACGGTGAGGTCGAGATCGCGGATCTGATCGCGCCGGCGAGCTTCGGCGAGCTCGGCATGCTCCTGTCACGGCGCACCGCGACCGCGCGCAGCGGCACCGACGCGACGCTGTGGCGGCTGCCGCGAGCCCGGTTCGAAGCCGTCGTCCGCGAGCGGCCGGAGATCGCGCTCGCCGTCGCGACCGCGCTCGCCGATCTGCTCGATCGGAGGCAGCGGGGCCTCATCGGTGCGCCCCTCCCCGACGAGGAGCCGCTCCGCTCGACCGCGCTCGACGCGCCGTCGGGGCGGCAGCCGCGGCGGCGCCGGCTCATCGCAGGATCGATCACGCTCGCCGTCCCATTCATCCTCTGGTGGATCGCCCCACCGCCCGGCCTCGACGTCGCGGGGTGGCGCGTGCTGGCCGTGCTGCTCGGCGCCGCGGTCGGCTGGCTCCTCGACCCGGTACCCGACTTCGTCGTGGCCATCGCGATGGCCGCGGTCTGGGGAGCGACCGGTCTGGCGCCGCTCGCCGCGGTGTTCAGCGGCTTCACCTCCTCGTCGTGGGTGCTCGCCCTCGGCGCGCTGGCGCTCGCCGCCGCGATGCTGCGCTCCGGGCTCCTGTTCCGCGCCGCGCTGTTCGCGCTGCGCAGCTTCCCGCCGACCCATCGAGGGCAGGTGCTCGCCCTCGTGCTCGGTGGAGCGCTCGTGACGCCGCTCGTGCCGCTGAGCGTCGCGCGCGTCTCGGCCATCGCGCCGCTCACGCTGGAGCTGGCCCAGTCGCTCGGCTATCCGCCGCGGAGCCGCGGGAGCGCGGGGCTGGCCTTCGCGGGGCTCACCGGCTACTGGTACTTCAGCAGCATCTTCCTCACCGGGCTCGCGACGAACTTCTTCATCTTGGAGCTGCTCCCGGCTGGCGATCGCGCGCGCTTCGGCTGGCTGGGCTGGCTCGCCGCGGCGGCGCCCACCGGTGCGTTCTGCCTGATCGGCGCGCTCGTCGCGCTGTTCGTGCTGTTCCCGCCGGAGCGGACGACGAGCGTGTCGACCGATGCCCTGCGGCGGCAGCGCCGTGTCCTCGGCCCCCTGTCGACGAACGAGCGCGTCACCCTCGCCGCGCTCGCCCTGCTCGTCGCGGGCCTCGCCGCCCAGCCGCTGCTCGGGGTCGAGCCGGCGTGGCTGGCGGCGATCGTCATCGTGATCGTCACCGCGGGCGTGCTCGGCCGCGAGGGGTTCCGCACCGCGCTCGACTGGCCGTTCCTCGTGTTCTTCGGGGTCCTGCTCGGCTCGGGCACCGTCCTTCAGCGCGCCGGCATCGATCGCTGGCTGTCGAGCGAGCTGCTGTCGCTCACCGGCGCGATCGGGTCTTCCGCGATCCTCGTCGTGCTCATCGCGGTGTTCACGATGGCGGTGCGCATCGTCCTCCCGAGCCGCCCGACGATGGTGCTGCTCGGCCTCGCGCTCGTCCCCGCGGCGCCGGCGCTCGGCATCGCGCCGTGGATCGCCGGCTTCGTCGTGCTCGTCGCGGCCAACGTATGGGTCCTGCCGTACCAGGGCATCGAGTACGTGCTCACGCGCGACGCCGTGCGTGGCGAAGCATTCGACGACGCGCAGGGCACGCGGTTCGGCGCGGGTCTCGCCATCGTCCGGCTTGCCGCGATCGCGGCGAGCATCCCGTTCTGGTCCGCGGCCGGGCTCATCGGACGATGACCGCTCGGCGTCGGCCGTCGTGCGCGTCGGACGCGTCAGACGGCGCTACGCTTGCCGACCGGGATGGGCGAGCGTTTCGTGACCCGCGGCTTCACCGGCCGGCGCGAGCGCGCGACCGCCGCCGGGCGCGACCGGATCCCACCCGGGCAACACCTCGTGAAGGACTTCCCCGTCCTCTCGGCCGGGCCGACGCCGCGACCGCCGCTCGCGACGTGGACGTTCACGATCGAAGGGCTCGTGCGCGAGAGCGTGAGCTGGACATGGGAGCAGTTCAAAGCGCTGCCGGCGCAGGACTTCCTCGTCGACATCTCGTGCGTGACGACGTGGACCAAGCTCGACACGCGGTGGCGCGGGGTCAGCGTCGATACGCTGCTCGAGCACGTCGAGCTGGACCCGAGCGCCGGGTTCGTGATCGCCCAGAGCTACGGCGGGTACACGACGAACCTTCCTCTGCCGGACGTCCTCAACGGCCAAGCCTTTGTCGCGTACGACTACGACGGCCAGCCGCTCGCGCCGGACCACGGCGGCCCCGCGCGGCTCGTCGTCCCGCACCTCTATTTCTGGAAGAGCGCGAAGTGGGTCCGCGGCCTCCGCCTCGTCGCCGAGAACGCGCCCGGCTTCTGGGAGTCGCTCGGGTACAACGATCACGGGGACCCATGGAAGGAGCAGCGATACAGCGGCGATTGAGCGGCGTCGCGCGAGTGGCGCTGTGACCGGCCGCCCGCTCGAGTGGCAGATCGCCACCGTCAAGGCGATCCGCCCCGAGACGCCGAAGGTGAAGAGCTTCACGCTCGGACTCCCGGCCTGGCTGCCGCATCGGGCCGGGCAGCACTACGACATCCGGCTCACCGCCGACGACGGCTATCGCGCGCAGCGGAGCTACTCGATCGCCTCGGAGCCGGAGTGCGAAGGGGAGGTCGACCTCACGGTCGAGCTGGTCGCCGACGGCGAGGTCTCCACGTTCCTCCACGAGGTGGCGGTGGTCGGCGACCGGATCGAGGTCCGCGGCCCGATCGGCGGGTACTTCGTCTGGGACGCACCGCTCGGCGGGCCGTTGCTGCTCGTCGCCGGCGGATCCGGCGTCGTGCCGCTCATGTCGATCCTCCGCCATCGCCGGGCCGCGCGCGCGAGCGTGCCGGCGCGGCTCCTCTACAGCTCGCGTACGTTCGAGGACATCATCTACCGCGAGGAGCTCGACGCCCTACCGCGCAACGGCGACGGCGTCGAGGTCTTCCACACACTGACCCGTTCCCAGCCACCGGGCTGGAAGGGCTACGACCGGCGGATCGACGAGCGCATGCTGAGCGACGTGAGCCGGCTGTACGGGGCGAAGGCGCTCGCGTTCATCTGCGGCCCGACCGCCCTGGTCGAGTCGGCGGCGAACGCGCTGCTCGGCCTTGGGCTTCGCGCGGAGCGCATCCGGACCGAGCGTTTCGGGCCGACCGGCACGTGATGGACGAACAGGGAGGCGATCTCGGCCGCGACCTCATGCTCGACGGGAACGCCGTCGGCGGGATCCTCGCCGAGGTCTTCGGCACGGAGATGACCGCGGCCTCGGGCACCTGCGGGACGTGCGGCAACGAGGGCGCGGTCGCCACCCTGCTCGCGTTCACCCACGCCCCCGGCATCGTGCTCCGCTGTCCGGTCTGCGACGCCGTGCAGCTCCGGATCGTCGAGACGCCGAACGGCATCCGGCTCGATGCGCGCGGGCTCGCGCAGCTGCGCATCGATCGTCCCTGACCCGACCAGGCGGAGCGCGCGCCGAGTCGTTCCGGTGGGAGGCACGTTCTTCGCGTCCTCTTAGGAGACTCTTACCCCGCACCGCCTAGACTGCGATCTTCCCCATGACCACCTCCAAAGCGGACCGGCCGTACGGATCATTCCCCCGAGACGTCCCCGCGGCGGAGGCGCCCGACGAAGCGCCGCGCCCCCGTGGCCTCCGGCCGTGGCTCCGGGCGCGATCCCCGCGCGAACGGGTCGAGCTCGCGATCACGGCTCTGCTCGTCGCGCTCGCCTTCGTGCTCGTCGTCAGTGCGCTGCCCAGCGCACCGCGCATCGCCGAGCTCGATGTCCCGCCGCCGACCCCCACCCCGACGGTGCCGGAGCTGTACGCGAAGCTCGCGCCGACCGTCGTGCAGGTCCGGGCCATCGTCGACGACGAATCGAGCCTCGGCTCCGGGGTCATCATCGACACCGACGGCAACATCCTCACCGCGCTCCACGTCGTGCAGGGCGCGCGCTCGATCCAGGTCCAGTTCGCCGACGGCACCGTGGCGCAGGCGAAGATCCTCGCGACGCTCCCGGAGAACGACATCGCCGCGCTGCACCCGCTGCAGCTCCCGAGCACGCTCGCGCCGGCCACGCTCGGCAATCCGGGCGCGCTCCGGATCGGCGAGGACGCGATCGTCATCGGGAACCCGTTCGGGCTCTCACGGTCGCTGTCGACCGGCGTGATCTCGGGCCTCGGCCGGACCGTACAGCCGCCGGAGCTGTCCCATCCGTTGAACGGCCTCATCCAGTTCGACGCGTCGGTGAATCCCGGGAACTCCGGAGGCCCGCTCTTCAACCGCGACGGCGACGTCGTGGGCATCGTGACCGGCCTGGCGAATCCCGACGGCCACAGGTCGTTCAGCGGCGTGGGGTTCGCCGTGACGATCGATACGGCCGCCGGCGCGATCGGCGTGCCGCCGGATTAGATGAGCAGCAGCACACAACTGGTGGGACAAGAAGGGGAGACAGGGCCGATGGACGAGACGCACGACATCCGCGACCCCGAGCGACCGACCGAGATGGGCCGGCTGCTCTACGAGGTGAAGAAGGTCATCGTCGGCCAGGATCATCTCCTCGAGCGGATCCTCGTCGCCCTCCTCGCGCGCGGCCACCTGCTCGTCGAGGGCGTGCCCGGCCTGGCGAAGACCCTCTCGATCCGCACCGTCGCCGGCGCGATCCATGGCGATTTCAAGCGCATCCAGTTCACGCCCGATCTCGTCCCGGCGGACCTCGTCGGCACGCGCATCTACAACCAGAGGACCGGCGAGTTCCAGACCTCGCTCGGACCGGTGTTCACCAACCTGCTCCTCGCCGACGAGATCAACCGCGCGCCGGCGAAGGTCCAGAGCGCGCTGCTCGAAGCGATGCAGGAGCGGCAGGTGACGATCGGCCGTGAGACGCACCGGCTGCCCGACCCGTTCCTCGTCATGGCCACGCAGAACCCGATCGAGACCGAAGGCGTCTACGCGCTGCCGGAGGCCCAGGTCGACCGGTTCATGATGAAGGTCATCGTCGGCTACCCGAGCGAGATGGACGAGTTCGTCGTCGTCGAGCGCATGGCCCAGGGTCTCGCGCACGTGGCGCCGATCATGACGACCGAGCGGCTCGTGGCGCTCCAGCGCGAGACCGACCGCGTCTTCGTCGATCCGGTCCTGATGGAGTACGTGGTGCGCGTCTCGGCCGCGACGCGGCAGCCGCGCGACTACGGACTCGGCGACATGGGCAAGTACATCTCGTTCGGGGCGAGCCCGCGCGCGTCGATCAACCTCATCCTCACCGCGCGGGCGCTCGCGTTCATGCGAGGGCGCACGTACGTGCTCGGCCAGGACATCGTCGACCTCGTCCACGACGTCCTCCGTCACCGGCTGGTCCTCTCCTATGAGGCCCTGTCGGACAACATGACGAGCGACGCGATCGTCGAGCGGGTCCTCCAGAAGGTCCCGGTTCCGACGCAGGCGATGCAGGGACATGTCGCAGCAACGGCCTGAGGACGTCCTCCGCCGCATCGACTGGACCGTGATCCGCCGGCTCGACGGCCTGCTCCAGGGCGAATACCGGACGCTCTTCTACGGGCATGGCCTCGACCTCGCCGACATCCGCCAGTACGAGCCGGGCGACGACGTGCGCTACATCGACTGGAACGTGACGGCGCGGCTGGACGAGCCGTACGTGCGCCAGTACCTCGAGGATCGCGAGGTGACCGCGCACTTCCTGCTCGACGTGTCGCCGTCGGTCGACTTCGGCACCGTCGAAACGCTCAAGCGGGATCAGCTCACGGACTTCGTCGCCTGTCTCGCCCGCCTGCTCACGCGCCACGGCAACAAGATCGGCGCCATCCTGTACACCGGGAAGGTGGAGCGGACCGTCCCGGCCGCGACCGGCAAGCGGCAGGTGTTGCGCCTCCTGAACGACCTCATGACCCTGCCGCGGCTCCAGAGCGCCCCCTACACCGCCGTCGCCGACCTCCTCGAGACGGCGCTACGCACGATCAAGCGACGCTCCCTCGTCTTCATCATCTCCGACTTCTTCACCGCGCCGGGGTGGGAGCGGCCGCTCGGCATGCTGGCCCGGCGGCACGAGGTCATCGCCGTGCGACTCGAGGATCCGCGGGAGCGCGAGCTCCCGGATATCGGCACGGTCGTCATGACGGATGCGGAGACCGGCGAGCACCTCTTCGTGGACACGCACGACCGGAAGTTCCGCAAGCGGTTCGACGAGGTCGTCCGGCGGCGCGAGGAGGAGCTCGCCACGGCGTTCCGCCGTTCGGGGGTGGACGTGCTGACCCTCTCCACCGACACCGACCTCGTCCGCGCCATCGTGCGGTTCGCGACGCTGCGGAAGCGGAGGGCGACCGGCATGGCGGTCGCAGTGTGACGGCATGACCTTCATCTGGCCGACGAACCTCTGGGTGCTCGCCGCGGTCCCGGTGCTCGTCGCGCTCTACGTGTGGTCGCAGCGTCGGCGGCGGCGGTACGCGCTGCGCTACGCGAGCCTCTCCATGGTGAAGCAGGCCCTCGGGCGCGGGCCGGGCATCCGGCGGCACGTGCCGCCGGCGCTCTACCTTCTGGCCGTCGCGTTCATGATCGTCGCGCTGGCCCGACCGATCACGGTCGTCGCCGTGCCGAGCCAGGAAGGCACCGTCATCCTGGCGATCGACGTGTCGCTCAGCATGCGCGCCGCCGACGTGAAGCCCGATCGCATCACGGCCGCCAAGGAAGCGGCGAAGCTCTTCGTCGAGAAGCAGAACGACAACATGAAGATCGGCGTCGTCTCCTTCGCCTCGGACGCCTCGATCGTGCAGCCGCCGACGAACGACAAAGAGCTCGTCATCGCGGCCATCAACCGCCTGCGGCTGCAGCGCGCGACGGCGATCGGCAAGGCCATCCTCACCTCGCTCGATGCGATCTTCGAGGGCTCGGAGGACGACCTGCCCTCGTCGATCCTCACGCAGCCGAGCCCGGCCCCGGGAGCGACGCCGAAGCCGCAGAAGACCGCCCTCCCCGGCGGCGTGAAGGCTCCGGCCTCGATCATCCTGCTCACCGACGGGCAGAACAACCAGTTCCCGCCGCCGCTGTCGATCCTCGACGCGGCGGTCGACCGCGGCGTGCGCGTGTACACCGTCGGCCTGGGCAGTCCTCAGGGCGCGGTGCTCACCCTCGACGGCCGTTCGGTCCGGACGTCACTCGACGACGTGACGCTGAAGAAGATCGCGCAGGCGACCGACGCCGAGTACTTCAGCGCGTCGAACGAACAGGATCTGAAGAAGGTCTACGAGAACCTCCGCACGCAGCTCGTCATCCGCAACGAGAAGACCGAGGTGACCGCGCTGTTCACCGCCGTCGCGGCGCTGCTCTCGATCGTCGCCGGAGCGCTCTCGCTCCTCTGGTTCAACCGCCTGCCTTAGTCGCGGGCTGCCACGACCACCCGGGCGCCGTGGAGCAGCGGATCGTCGAGCGTCAGCCGCCCGCCACGCGCGCGCGTCGAATGCAGGACGAGCTCGCGGATCCCGTCACGCTCTGCCCTCTCGTGTAGGAGGTGAAGGCGCTGCGCGCCGACGGCGAAGGTGCTCTCGTCGGGGCTCGATGCGGATCGGCCCAGCGTCCGCCCGAGCGCGCCGCGTGCCGCGACCACGTCGCGCGCCACGAGCCGAAGAGCGGCGATGCCGCTCACGCCGAGCGGGTGGTCGGTCGGCGCGGTGCCGGGAGCGCGATCGGCGCGCGGCGTCCGGTCCTCGATGAGGAAGGGAAGGGCGCTCTCGGTCGCCCCCGCGCCGACCTGCAGCGTCCGCCACTCCAGGCGCCGGCCGTCGGGCCGGTCCCGAGCGCCCGGCGTGGGGCCGGAGACGGCGAGGCCGGCGCCGGTGAGCCGCTCGCGCTCGGCGTCGAGGTCGGATGCCTCGAGGCAGTAGTCGACGAAGCCCTCTCCGCGTTGGAGCGGCGGCCACCAGCGATGGCCGGCGACGCCCGGATGGTCGCGGAACGCGACGAGCTCGACGTACGTTCCGTCGGCGAAGCACACGAGCGCATTCTCGGTCCGGCCGTCCCCGTGCACGCCGCCATACGTCGCGCGCAGCCCGACCGTCGCGTAGTCGCTGATCGCCGCGGCGACGTCGCGGACGGCCACGACGACGTGGTCGATCCTCTTCAGCACGCCGGGCCCCTCCGCGACGCGCGCGGCTCCACCACCGGCTGCGGCGCGAGCGCCAGCAGCAGCTCGAGGAACGCCGCCACGACGCCGCGCGGCGGGCCGGCGTCGCGCCGGCGGACCGCGACGATCGTCCGGCGGACCGGCTTCATGTCGGTGACCCGGATCGCCCGCAGACGGCGTCCGCGGAGGTCCGCCGCGACCGCGCTCTGGGGCAGCAGGCCGACGCCGAGCTCCTCCTGGACCATGCGTTTCGCCGCGTCGATGTTGTCGACCTCGAGGAAGCCGCGCGGCCGGACGCCCGACGCGCGGAACATCGCGCTCGTCAGCTCGTGATAGCTGGAGGCGCGGTCGAACATGACCAGCTGCTCGTTCGCCAGGTCGCGCATCCGCACGTGCGACATCCGGGTGAACGGATGGCTGCGATGCGCGACGAGGATCAGCCCATCCTCGTACACCGGGACGCTCGTGACGTCGGGATGGCGAAGCGGCCGCATCACCGCGAGCTGCACCTCCTCGCGTAACACGAGCTCGAGCAGCTGTTCCGAGTGATCGCTCCGGACCGAGAGCTGCACATCCGGATGGCTCGACCGGAACCGGCGCAGGATCGCCGGCAGGACGTATGCGCTCACCGCCGGCGCGGCGCCGATGGCCAGCGTGCCGGCGCGCCCTCCGGCGACCTCACGGGCGCGCCGGGTGCCCTCCTCGAGCGCGACGATCGCGCGCTCGGCGAACGGCAGCAGCGCGCGTCCGGCCTCGCTCAGTCGCGTCCCGCCCCGACCACGCCAGAGGAGCTCGTAGCCGAGCTCGGCCTCGAGCGCCTTGAGCCGCGCGGTCAGCGCCGGCTGCGTGATGAAGAGCTGCTCGGCCGCTCGGCCGATGCTTCCGGCCCGCGCGACCTCGATGAGCCCTTCGAGCTGTGCGAGGAGCACGCCACCAGCATATCGGCCGGCCATCAACGACGTGAATGTGTAGCATCGAAACTATTACCTTGACTGATGCCCGACCCGGCGCGCAACGTGCCACGCACAGCCGAGCGGAGGTGCGAGGACATGGACATGCGGCACAGCGACCGGTCGATCGCCCGAGAGACCGCGATCCAGCCGATCTGGGTGCGCGCCGCGGAGCTTGCGCGCCGCGCGCTGCCCGACCAGGGGCATCCGGCGACCGAGGAGGCGACCACCGTGCGCGGGGCGGAATGCGAATGTCCCGAGTTCTGCCTCCTCGACCACTCGAACTGAGGGCGGGCGACCGGGTGCCTGCGATCCGCACCGGGAGGAACGACGAATGGCCGTAACGACGAATGCGCCGCACCGTCCCAACGCGACCGAGCGGAAGGATCTGGCGGAGACCCCGCTGCTTCCGCCGGGCTATCGCGTGCCGACGTCGCGCTGGACCGATCCGAGCGCGCGGATGCGGCAGCTGCTCGACACCGAGCCATACCTCTTCGGTCCAGGCGTGTACGACCCGATGGGGGCCCAGCTCGCGATGTACCACGGCTTCAAGTCCGTGTACTTCAGCGGGTACTCGTTCGCGATCGGGCACCTCGGCACGACCGACATGGATCTCTACTCGGGCCCGGAGATCGCGGACGCGGCCGGCCGCACGGTGTCCGCGCTGCGGAAGTTCCAGCTCACCATGGCGGTCGGCGATCCCGAGAAGGGCGTTCCGCCGAAGCATCTCGACGTCCCGCCCGTCGTGGTCGACATGGACGGCGGCTACGGCAACATCTTCAACGTTCAGCGAACGACGGAGCTGTACGTGAACGCCGGCGTCGCGGCCGCGCACATCGAGGACCAGGTCCTGCCGAAGCGGTGCGGTCACATCGGCGGGAAGGCGCTCGTCCCGGCGGCCGAGATGGTGGGCAAGCTCCGCATGGCCCGCGCCGTCGCGGACGACCTCGGCAAGACCCGGTTCGTCCTGATCGCGCGCACCGATGGACTGTCGGCCGTCGACGCGCCCGAGCCGGCGCGCGGGCTCCAACTCGCGATCGACCGCGCCCTCGCCTATCTCGACAGCGGGCTGCCGGACCTCGTGTGGTGCGAGTTCCCGACGTCGGACCGCGGACCGGTCGAAACGTTCGCCGATCAGGTCCGCCGACGCTTTCCCGAGGCGCGCTTCGCCTTCAACTGGTCCAGCTCGTTCAAGTGGTTCAACGATCCCGAGCCGATCAGCTTCGCGCAGCTCGGGGACCTGGGATTCAAGTTCATCTTCGTGACGCTCGGGGCGCAGCACGCCGCCGGGCTCGGGGTGAGCACGCTGCTGCAGGGGATGACGCGAGCCGAGGAACGCGGGTACATCGAGCTGCAGCGCCAGGAGTGGGCGGCCGGGACGGACTTCCCGACGAAGAGCCACCACTTCTTCTCCGGCGTGCCGTATCACCACCTCGTCGGCAAGCACTACGACGCCGCGCGCCTCGGCACGGAGTTCGTGGAGGAGCTCGCTCCGGAGCGCGTGGTCTAGCGAGGGCGCGCGAGCCCGGCGACACGCTCGCGCGCGGCTTCGGGTGACGGCACGAGGACCCGATCGTCGCCCTGCCGCCGGGTGAGCCCTTGATCGTCGAGGAGCTGGAGCAGCGGCAGGACGTGCTTCCGGCTCGAGCCGGAGAGGTCGCGGGCCCGCGCGACCGTGATCGAGCCACGGGCGACCAGCTCCTCGACGACCGCGGCCGCGAAGTGCGACACCGCGTCGGGCAGGAACACCGTGTCGGTGCCGATGCGCACGAGGTCGCCCCGCTCGGCGAGGGCCACGACCAGCTCGCGGTCGAGCCCGAAGTCGCTCTCGAGCTGCGCCGCGCTCGGCGGACGCGAGGGATCGTGCCCAAGGGCCGTGCGCGCGCGCGCCCAGCGCGCCTCTTGATCCTCCGAGAGGCGCGGCTCGTGCCCCGGCAGCGCGAGCGTGGCACCGCGCTCGACGATCCGCCCTTCCGAGACGAGCTGCCCGACGAGTGCGGTGAAGCGCTTCGGCGCGAGGTCGAGCGCCGAGCGCACCTCCTCGCGCGCGATGCCGGGTCGCAGCGGTGCGCGCCGGTGGGCGAGCGCGCAGAGCCGCTCGACGTGGGTCGCGAGCGACTCGAACGCATCGCGCGCGAGCAGCGTGTCGGCGAGCCGCACCGCGCGGCCGGCGGCGAGGAGCTCGGCCACGGCCGCATCGCGAGCCGCGGCGTCGAGCCCGCTGCGCTCGGCCGCCTCGGCCGCGCTCCGCGGGACGTCGAGGGACGCGAGGAAGCGCGACGCGGCGGAAGGCACCGTGCGTCGCTCGAGCGCGGCGACGGTCTCGGCTCGCCGGCGCATCCGGGCCGGCGCGAGATCGGCCACCGCTCCGCCGGCGATCGTCTCCGACGGCGAGGGGCGGCGGACCACCAGCCGGTCGCCGACCGCGACCGCCACCGGCGCGGCGAGCCGGAGCTGGGTCCAGGCCGACGCCCCCGGCGCGATCGCGTCGCCCTCCAGCACCGTGACGCGCGCCATCGCCTCCGCTGAGCCCACGTGCACCTTCACGGATTCGTCGTGCTCCAGGGGACCGCTCGCCGAAGCCAGCACGGCGAGGCGGACAGCGAGGACGGAGGCGGGCGTCATCGTGCCTGGCCGGATCACGACCATGCCGCGCGCGAGCGCGTCCTTGTCGATGCCCGACAGGTTCATCGCCACGCGACTGCCCGGCCGCGCGACATCGAGCGGCCGGCGGTGGGTCTGGAGGCCACGCACCCGGCCGCCGATGCCACCCGGGACCACCGACACCTCGTCGCCGACGGCGAACGAGCCGTCGAGGAGCGTCCCGGTCACGACCGTCCCGAAGCCCGACATCGTGAATGCCCGATCGATCGGCAATCGCGGCCGCCCGGTGTCGCGTCGCGGCGGCGTCTCTCCCAGCACCCGCTCGAGCGTCGCGAGGAGCTCGTCCAGCCCCGTGCGGGCCGTGGCCGAGACCTCGACGAGCGGCGCGGCCGCGAGCGGCGAACCGCGCAGCGCCAGCGTGACGTCCTCCCGCGCCAGCGCGGTCCATTCCTCGTCGACGAGATCGCGCTTCGTGAGCGCGACGACGCCGCGCTGGATGCCGAGCAGGCCGAGGATCGCGAGATGCTCGCGCGTCTGCGGCATGACGCCCTCGTCGAGCGCGACGACGAGCAGCACCGCGTCGATGCTGCCGATGCCCGCGAGCATGTTCCGGATGAAATCCAGATGGCCCGGGACGTCGACGATGCCGACGTCGGCGCCGCCGGGGAGCCGGGCCCACGCGAACCCGAGGTCGATGGTCATCCCCCGCTCGCGCTCTTCGCGCAGCCGGTCGGGGTCCATGCCGGTGAGCGCCGTGATGAGCGTGCTCTTCCCGTGATCGACATGACCGGCCGTGCCGACCACGCGGATCGGCGACGCCTGCGTCACGGGCCGGAGACGCCGGGCCGGGCCGATCGGAGTGTGGTGGGCCTGCGCACGCTCAGCGCCCGATGGTAGGGACCGACTAGTGACGGGGCACTAGAGGCTGGGCTGGAGCAGCGTGAGCGCCCGCTGCGCGTGCGCGAAGGCGTCCTTCGGCTGGTCCCGCGCGGCGAGCGCGTCCGCGTACGCGCGGTGCGCCTTCGCCTGGAGCCGGCGCGGCTGCTTCTTCGCGGCGTCGAGCGCCCGATCGAACGCCTTGCGGATCTCCGGCACCGGCCGCCGTGCCCGCGCGATCGCGATCGCCCGGATGAGCAGGGACTCGGCCCGCGCGCGGCTCCCGGCCGCGGCGGTCGCGACGCTCGCATCGGCCAGCCGCACGGCCTCCTTGAACGAGCCTCGCTCGACCGCGAGCTCGGCGCGCGTTCCGCCGACCCAGGCCCGCAGAGACGCCCGTCCCTGCGCCTTCGCGAAGCCCTCCGCGCGGTCCAGCGCCTGCTCGGCCCGGCTGAACTGCCGGCGGCGGAGGTAGATCCACGCCAGCGTGTTCCAGACGTCGGCGATCGCGCGCTCGTCCTGGAGACGCTCGTAGAGCTCCAGGCTCTTCCGCGTGTAGAGGAGCGCCGACTCGAGATCGCCCTGCTCCTGACGCGTGAGGGCGAGGCTGCCGTACAGGGTCGCCAGGGCGCGCGGGTCGGCGACGTCCTCCGCGATCGCCGCGGCACGCTGGGCGCGCAGGTCGGCCGACGAGTAGTCGCCGAGACCGACCTCGAGCGCGGCGATCAGGCTCATCACCCTGAGCTCCAGCTGCCGGTCGACGAGCTCGCCCGACTGCAGGAAGCGCTCGCACTGCAGCGCGAGGTTCAGCGCTTCACCCAGCTGATCGAGCCGCGCGTGCGCGGTCGCGAGGTCGTAGAGGACGCGCGCGAGGGAGTCGTGCTGGCCCTGCGTCCGGTACGCCCGCAGGGCCTGATCGAGCAGGTCGATCGCCGCACGGGGCTGGTCCGCCGCGAGGAGGGCTCGCGCGCGAAGGTGTTGGGCCCGGGCGCGATGCGATCCCTGGAGACCGCGCTCGATCGAGCCGAGCAGCGTCGTCGCCTCGCCCGGCTCGCCGCTCGCGAGCAGCTGCTCGGCCCGCAGCAATTGGAGGTCCGCTTCGCGCTCGCCCCGCGGGGCCGCGGCGCTCATCAGCTGCGCGACGTTGACCCCGAGCCGGCCGGCGAGGATCTCGGCGGCGCGCAGCGACATCCGCGTCCGCCCGGTCTCGACGAGGCTGATGAAGCCCTTGCTGAAATCGCCGCCGGCGAGCTGGGCCTGGGTCAGCCCGCGGGCCTCACGAAGCGCCCGGACGCGTTGTCCCAGCGCAGGGTCGACCGGCCCTTTCGGTCGCTGCCGAACGACGCGCTTGACCGTCCCGGTCGTTGTCCTGGCGATGGCCCGAGGATAGGGCGTGGCCGCGGTTCCGCCCCGAGGAACGGGCGCGGTGCTCAGAACGGGATGGAAAGCGCGGCCTTGATCTGCTTGATGTGCTCGAGGTGGTCGATGAGGTGCTCGGCGGTGCTCTCGATCATGCCGACGACGTAGTAGTCGCGATTGACCCGGCGGGCGTGGACCTTGAGCCGTTCGCGATCGAGCCCGCTCGCGTACGCGAGCCATTCGTCGACGTTGCGGAGCGTCCCATCGATCGCCGCCCGGAGCTCGGCATCGGCGTCGCGAGCCGGGAGCTCGCTCGCACCCTCGACGATCCGCCGCGCCTCCTCGAGGTGCGTGTGCTCGCCGGCGAGATGCCAGAGCACGTGCATCGCCGACCACTCTTCACCCGCGAACGCCTGCGCGGCAGTGAGCTCCGAGACCTCGCGCACGAGCTCGGCCCGTGCCTCGCGCATCCGCGCGAGGGCCTCGTCGCGGCGCCGCTCGATCGCCGACTCGTCCTCGGCCTGGTGCATCGCCGCGAGGTTGAGGCGCCGCTTCGACCGTCCGAGCGGATCGGTGACGAGTCGCGCGCGCTCGTCGCTCATACCAGGGATGCTAACGACCGGGCGCCGCCGTTCCCACGAGGGGAACGGACGTCCGGCTACGATGCTCGCATGCGACGCGAGCTCGTACGCATGAACACCGTTCCCGATCAGCACGAGCGCGAGCTCGCCCGGGCCGCCCTCGCCGTCCCGCCCACGCCGGCCGAGGCCGGACGCCGGCGGGACGCCGCGGTCGAGCGGCTGCGCGCGGCGCGCGAAGCCCTGGCCACGGAGGTCGGCGGCGTCTCGGCGATCGAGGCGCTGCGTGATGACCGGTGGTCGGTGATGCACGTCCTCACGCACCTCGGGGCCGACGGCGGCGGACACTTCGGGCCCGTGTACGACATGCTCGAGCATGGTGTGCGCGAGCTCGAGCCGTACGAGACGCGTGAGGAACGTTTCGCCGCGGCGACGGAAGCCGCGCTCGAGGTCATCGATGGGGACATCGCCTTCGCGGCCGGACTGGCCGAGGAGCAGCTCCTCCTGCACGCCCGGAAGCCCGACGGCGAGCACTACGTGGTCGGCTACGTCGAGGCCGCGGCGGAGCATCTCGAAGCGCACGTCGCGCAGCTGCGACGGATCAAGGAGAGGCTCGCGGCGATCCGCGAGCGGCGCCAGGCCGCGACCGCCGCGGCCGGCGGCTAGCCCTCAGGCCTCGCCCCGGTAGGAGTCGCCGCGCGCGAGCAGCTCGTCGGTCCCGAGCAGGCGCTGGAGCTCGTCGAAGGTCGCGACGGTCCCGAGCTCGCCCGCGGTGGTCCCCCGCTCGTGCAGCGCCGCGAGCAGCGACGCGCCCTGCCGCACGAAGAGCCGCAGGAGCGCGTTGGGGAAGATCACGATCCGGTAGCCCATCGCCGCGAGCGCGGCCGCGTCGCGTAGCGGAGTGACGCCGCCCTCGACCATGTTCGCGAGCGCCGGCCGAGCCGCCGCGCGCGGGACGGCGCGCAGCTCTTCGTCGTCGCGCGGCCCGTCGGCGAAGATGACGTCCGCCCCCGCCTCGGCGTACCGCGCGAGGCGGTCGGTGGCCTCGGCGATCCCGTGCGTGGCGATCGCGTCGGTGCGGGCGACGATCACGAAGTCCGCGTCCCGGCGCGCGTCGCAGGCCGCGCGGATCTTGCCGGCCATCTCCGCCGCCGGCACGACCTCCTTTCCGGCGAGGTGCCCGCAGCGCTTCGGGAACACCTGGTCCTCGAGCTGGATCCCCGCGAGCCCGGCGTCCTCGTAGGCGCGCACCGTCCGCTGCACGTTGAGCGCGTTCCCGAAGCCCGTGTCGCCGTCGGCCAGGATCGGAACGTCGACCGCCTCGGCCATCGCCCGACCGCGCTCGACGATCTCGTCCGCTCGGACGAGGCCGAGGTCCGGCTTGCCGAGATGCGCGTAGGACACGCCCGCGCCGCTCAGGTAGACCAGCTCGAAGCCGGCGCGCGCGACGAGGAGCGCGGTGAGAGCGTCGTACGCGCCGGGCGCGACGATGATCCCGTCACGCGCGAGGAGCCGACGGAGCGCCGCCCCGGCGCCCGCGCTCACCGGCCCGGACCGGTCCAGCCGAGCTCGCGCGAGAGGGACTCGCCCTCGCTCCGGACGATCGCGCCGTAGCCGGCGATCCGTTGCGGATCGCTCCGCACGGTGACCCCGCCGGCGGTGATGCTGCCGATGACGACGCCGCTGTGATCGAACACCGGGGCGGCCACCGCGGCGGCGCCGGCGACGCGCTCGCCTCGTGAGATCGCGTAGCCGCGCCGCCGGATGCGCTCGAGGTCCGCCTCGAGCGTCGCCATCTTCACGGGAGCGCCGTCGGCGAGCTTCGCTCCCTTCGCCCGCTGGAGCGCGGCTGCCCGCTGCGCCGCGGGGAGGTAGGCGAGGATCGCCTTCCCGCTGGCGCCGAGGTGCAGGGGGGCCTCCTGGCCGACCTGGACCGACTGCCGAACGGCCTCGCGGCTCTCGACCTGCTCCGCATACACGCGCACGTCGCCGCGGAGCAGGCTGAGGATCGCGGTCTCGCCGGTCCCGTCACGGATGTTGCGCAGGTACGGCAGCGCCCGGCTCGGGATGTCGGTGTGCGCGAGCGCGGTGAGTCCGAGCCGCAGCGCTTTCGGGCCGAGCCGGTACCGGCGGCTGATCGGGTCGGTCGATACGAAGCCGGAGGCGACGAGCGCCACGAGCACTCGATGCACGACGCTCTTCGAGCACCGCAGTGCACGACTGATCTCGGTGACGCCGGCGTCCGGTCGGCCGTCGAGGAAGATGCTGAGCACATCGGTCACCCGCCGCGCCGTCGAGGTCTCGGGCGTGCGCTGGCGGCGGACCGGGCTCATGCCGCGGGAATGTCCACGGCCGGGGCCACGGCCTCCAACAGCGCGTCCGGGTGGTACACGCGGCCCGCGCGCACGACGAGCTCGGGGTGCCTGAGGCATTCCGGGTCGGCGAGCGGGTCGCCGGCGAGCAGCAGCAGATCGGCGCGCTTGCCCCGCTCGACCGTCCCGAGCTCGGCGGCCTTGCCGAGCACCCGGGCGCCGCCCGCGGTCGCCGCCTGGAGCGAGGCCATCGGCGACATGCCGACGTGCTCGCGAAGCGCCACGATCTCATCGACGAGGTTGTCCCCGTAGTACGTCGTCCCGGTCACGAGCGTGACCCCGGCCTCGAAGCAGCGGCGCGCGCTCGCGCGGTGCTTCGCCACGTGCTCGGGGGTGGCCCAGCGCGCGCTGCGCGCCCACCCCGCGAGGTTCGGCGCGATGCTCGCGCCGGCGCGTCCGAGGTCCTCGGGCAGGGTGCGCCGGCCGCAGCTCCTCCACCGTGAAATGCCTCTTGCGTTTCGCGCGGAAGTCCTCGCGGTGCATCTTGATCATCACGAAGTCGACCCCGCGCTCCAGCAGCGCCTCGACGCAGGTGAGGAGGGCCGCCCCGTCGGCGGCCTCGACCGTCATTCCGACCGGCTCCACTCCCGGGCTGTCGAATGTCGGCGCGATCGGCATGCCGCACGCGTACACCGCGGGTCCGGTCACCATCTCCGCGGCGATCGCGTCGCGCAGCACGAGGTTCAGGCCATCGATCGCTCCGACGTCGCGGACGGTGGTGATGCCCTGCGCGAGCGAATAGAGCGCGTTGCGCGAAGCGCGGAGCACCTGCCAGTGCGGGGACTGCCTGTAGACGTCGTAGTAGGAGCCCGCGATCCCCTTCAGGGCGAGGTACTCGTCCGCGTTGACGAGGCCGGGCATGAGCGTCCGCCCGGCGCAGTCGATGCGCTGGGCGCCCGCGGCCTCGAGCCGCGGCCCGACCGCCGCGATGCGGTCGCCACGCACCGCCACGTCGACCCGATCGCGCGGCGGCGCGCCCGTGCCGTCGATGAGCCGAGCCGAGCCGAACAGCAGGTCGCGCGGCTCAGGCACCGCCGGCTCGCTCCCCGGCCGCGAGGTACGCCCCGAGCGCTCCGGCGAACGTCTCGACGAACGCGCGCTCCTCCTCGGTCGCGCGCGCGACGCGCCGGATGACGTTCAGGATGCCGATCGTGCGGCCGTGAGCGTCCCGGAGCGGCGCGCGGATCACCTCGGCGAAGCCCTTCCTGGCGAGGGAGCGATCGGACTCGAACGAGGACGCGGCGAGGTCGCGATGCAGCTCCGCGGCGGCATGCGCGTCGAAGTGCTCGAACAGCTGGGCCGGCACGATCGACAGTCGCCGCCGCTCCGCACCGGCCTCGTCCAAGCCGTACAGGTCGCTGCCGCCGTCGGAGCGCTTCACCACGAGCGAGCAGCGATCCGCACCGCTCGCCGCGCGCACGAACTGAAGCCCGAGGCCGAGGGCGTCCGCCGTCACGGTCGGGAGTATAGGCAGGCGCGTTCCGCTCACTGACGTGACCGTTCCCGTTCACGGAACGACGCCGGAGCCGCCGCGCGGGCCTCCGGCGGCCGCTGCACCGGGCTCGCGAGTCGACGCGGGGCTAGGCCTTCGGCTTCACGAGGTTGAGCCGCGGGCTGACGTCGGGGAAGGCCCTGAAGTCGAGCTTCTTGCTGCCCGCGATGAGGCTGTACCCGGTCCATCCCCAGACGTACGGCGATTCCTCGTGCAGGAGCTTCTGCACGTCGGAGAGCGCCTTCTTGCGCGCGTCCTGATCGCCGCTCGTCTCGATCGTCGCGATGAGCTTGTCGAGCTCGTCGGAGTAGTAGTACGAGGCGACGAGCGACTTCTTGAGGTAGAAGAAGCCGAAGCCACCGTCGAAGAACCCGCCGTTCTGGTTCCCCCCGGTGAAGATCGGGCCTATCTTCCCGGCGTTCATGATCGGCTGGTACTCGGTCGCCCCGACGCTGTTGAGCTTCGCCCGGATGCCGACCCTCGCGAGATCGGCCGCGATCGCCTGGACGATGTCGGCGGTGTTGGCGAAGCCGGTGACCGGGAAGTAGTTGAACGTCGTATCGAACCCGCTCGCGTAGCCGGCGTCGGAGAGGAGCTGCTTCGCCTTCGCCTGGTCGAACGGGTAGGGCTTGACGCTCGCGTCGTAGCCGAACATGAGCGGCGAGATGTTCGTGCCGACGACCTGCGAGTAGCCGCCGAGCAGGTTCTTCGCGATCGCCTCCTTGTCGACCGCGTATGCGGCGGCCTGCCGGACACGCTTGTCGGTGAAGGGATTCGCGCCGCCCCGGGCGAGGGCGTCCATGCGCACCTCCAGCACGAGGACGGTCGGCGTGAACGCGACGTCGGCGATGCCGGACTTCTTGATCGCATCGACCTGATCGGGCGTCACGCTGAGCACCAGGTCGGCGTTGCCGGCGAGGAGCTCGGCGAGCGCGGTCGAGCCCTCCGTGATGAGCCGCACGACGATCTGCTTGAAGTACGGCTTCGTTCCCCAGTAGTCGTCGTTGCGCTCGAGCACCAGCTGCTGCCCCGCGGTCCACGAGACGAGCTTGTACGAGCCCGTGCCCACCGGCGCCGAGGCCAGGCCGGTGTCGCCCTTGGCCTGGGCCTCCTTCGGCGAGACCATGCGGAACGTCTGCAGGCGCTCGAGCAGCATCCCGTACGGCGCCTTCAGGCGGATCCGCGCGGTCTGTGGATCCACGACATCCACGCCGGCGATGACTCCCGCGAGCGACGTGCCGGTCGACGACTTGAGGTCCGGCTTGACGATCCGCTCGAAGTTGAACTTCACGACGTCCGCCGTGAACGCTTCGCCGTTCGTGAACTTCACGTTCGGACGGAGCTTGAACTCCCAGGTGGTCGGGTTCACGACGCTCCAGCTCGTGGCGAGCTGGCCGACCGGAGCCATCGTCCCCGGATCGTGGTCGATCAGCGTGTCGTGGATCAGCTTGAGCGCGGTGCCGGCCCCCGCCCGGACCGAGACATGTGGATCGAGCGTGTCGACGGCCTCCGGTGTGATCGCGACGAGCTTGTCCGGCGACACGGTCGGCGCCGCGGAGGCGGCCGGCCCGGGGCTCGCGGTCGGCGCGCAGGCCGCGGCCGCGGCCGCGGCCCCGGTGACGCCGAGCAGCCGCAGCATCTGCCGGCGCGTGAGCTGGTCGGTGGATGCCCTCATGTTCCCTTCACCCTCCCCCCGTTCAGGCCCTCGCCGGAACGGGCGCCTGTTCCCGCTGAGTCACCGTGATGGTCGTCGATCGTCCGATCAGCCGCTCCACCTCCTCGGCGCGATAGCGCACGCCGTCCTTGACCGTCCAGCGCACCCGGCGCAGGTCCTCGATGTCCGCGGTCGGATCGCCGTCGACGATGACCAGATCCGCGAGCCGGCCCGGCTCGATCGCGCCGAGCGAGTCGGCGCGCCCGACGAGCTCGGCGGCGGTCCGCGTCGCGGCGACGAGCGCGCGCACGGGCGTCACGCCGAGCTCGGTCAGGGCGACCAGCTCGTCCACCGGGTTCGTCCCATAGAGGTCGATGCCCGGCACGGTCTTCACGCCCGCCTCGAGCGCGGTGCGGAGGCTGTCGCGATGCTTGCGGTCGCGATCCGGGACGGCACGCGGGCCGCGCGGCCAGCTGGAGACGCTGTGCGTGTAGAAGATGCCCCGCCGGGCCATCTCGGCCGCGGCCTCCGCCACCTGCCACAGGTTGAGACCGGCCGAGATCGAGTCCGCCCCGCCCTCGATCGCGCGACCGATGTCCTCACGCTCACGCGCGAGCGCGTGCAGGCGTCTCCCGGCGGCGTGCGCGACGTCCGCCGCGGCACGCACCTCGTCGACGGTGAACGACCGGAGCTCCTTCGTCTTGAAGTTCTCCCGCTCCATCTTCAGGCACACGTAGTCCACGCCCGCGGCGATCAGCTCCTCGGCCCGAGCGCGGACCTCGTCGGCGTCGTTCGCGTCCACGGTCATCGACGCGATATCGACGCCCTCCCCGGCGAGGAACGGCTTGATCGGGGTGCCGGCGGTGACGATCCGCGGACCGACGATCAGGCCCATGTCGATCGCGTTCCGGAGCATGAGCGTGACCCGCTCGAACGCCCCGATGTCCACCGTGGTCGTGACGCCCTGGCTGAGGAGCACGAGCGCGCTGCGGACGCAGCGGAGCAGCTGGTACTGGCCGGACTGCCGGTAGATGTCGTAGTAGTACTCGCGGGTGTCCTTCATCGAGAGGTAATCGGCGCCATTGACGATGCCGGGAAGGATCGTGTGCCCCGCGAGCTCGACGACCTCGTCGCCCGGTGACGCGATCTCGCGGACGGGCCCGATCGCCGCGATCCGGTCGCCCTCGATCGCCACCGCGACGTGCGTGCGGGCCCGCTCGCCGTCGAAGATCCGCGACGGGGCGAGGACCGTTCTCACGCCGGCACGACCGGATTGATGATCCAGCGCGTCAGGTCGTCGACGTACGGCATGAAGCGCGCCCAGCCGGCCCAGAACTTCGACTGCGAGGCGGTGCCGTAGGTCGTTCCGGGCTTCTCGGCCTTCGCGATCGACTCCTTCATCCGCTGCGCGTCGAGGTACTCGTGGCACTGGATGTAGTAATGCGGGTCGCCGGCCAGCGCGCGGTAGCGCGTGATCGACGCGAGCGGCAGGCGCTCGAGCTGGTCGGGGAGGATCTCCCTCTCCGCCCATTCGTTCCACTCCCGCTCCTTCTCCGGCGCGATGACGAGACGCTCGATCGTGATCGGCCGCGCGGCGCCGTCGACCGGCACGCCGGTCGCCGCGCGGCGCCAGATCTCCTCGTACGGCACCGCGGTGTACTCGCGCATGTCCGGGCCGAACTCGCGCCAGGCATCGCGGATGCGCGCGGTGCGCTCGCGCAGGCCACCGTCCCATGCGGCCCCCGGCGTGAAGTCGTAGAAGGTGTAGAAGAAGAGCTCCTCCTTCTCGAAGTTGTACCGGCGGATGCCCTCGAGCTCGGGGATCGCGGCTTTGAGCGCGCGCGCCTGATCGGTCATGAAGGTCTCGAACCGCTCGCGATGCCGAACGTGCGTGACCCGCTGTCGCACCACGAAGCTGACCCGACCCATCGTCATGGCACCATCGCGACGGCGCGGCACCAGCCGCCGCTGCCGCGCTCGATCTTGATCGGGAACAGCGACACGCGGAAGCCGTGATGCGGGAGCTGGTCGAGGTTCGTCAGCAGCTCGACGATGCAGAACTCCCGTTTCCGGCCGAAGTGGTGCGCGACGTAGAAGCGCTCGCGCTTGCCGGCCTTGAACTCGTCGAAGTTGCCGCGATCCGGCGACAGCGCGTCGGTGCCGATCACTCTGACGCCGCGGTCGAGGAGCCAGCCGGCCGCCTCGGGGGTGAGCTCGCGCATCTTCCGGTACCGATCGGGGTCCGTCGAGCGCTGGATGTCGGTCCGGAGGAGCACGATGTCGAGCGGCTTGAGCGCATAGCCCCGCAGTCCCGCCTCGACATCGGCCGGTCCGATCGCCCCACCGTCCTGCGCTCGGCTGAGATCGAGGACCACCGCGTCCTGGAGGAACCACTCGAGCGGGAGCTCATCGATCGTCCGGGCCGGCCTGCCCTCCGACAGCGGGCCGTAGTGCCACGGCGCGTCGACGTGCGTCGCCGTCCCGTGCACGCCCGCCATCACCTTCTCCGAGGCGAAGTGGATCCCCGGCTCGGGGAAATCCGCCGGCGTGACGCCCAGCTGCTCCGCGCGTTCCACCGCCGCGCGCGCGTGATCGGTGTACTCGAGCAATGGGGTCTTGCGCTCGGGACGGTTGGCCAGGCTGACCGACAGGTCGACGAGACGCATCCGCCGTCGAGTATGCCCGTTCCGCGCCGGAGCGAAGCCGTTCCGCTCCCTGGAACGCGGTCAGCGGCGCGTGCGCGGGTCGAACGCGTCCCGTAGCCCGTCGCCGAGTAGGTTCACACCGAGCGCGGTGATGAAGATCGCGAGCCCGGGGAACGTCGCGAGCCACCACCGGGTCAGCATGTACACGCGCGAGTCGGCGAGCATGCTCCCCCACGACGGCGTCGGCGGCTGGATCCCGAACCCGATGAAGCTGAGGAACGCCTCCGCGAGGATCATCGCCGCGACCTGGAGGCTCGCCAGCACGAGCACCGAGTCGAGGACGCCCGGAAGCATGTGCTTCCGCAGCACGTAGGAGCCGCGCGCGCCAACGGACCGAGAGGCGATGACGTAGTCGCGCTCGCGGAGGCTGAGCACCTCCGACCGCACGACCCGCGCGTAGCCGACCCACCCGGCGACGCCGAGGGTGATGATCATGTTCGTGAAGCTCGGGCCGAGGAACGCGATGATCGCGAGCGCGAACACGATGAACGGGAACGCCATGACGACGTTCACGAAGAACGTCACGATCGCGTCGACGTAGCGTCCGTAGTACCCGGCGATCAGGCCGAGCGGCACTCCGATGACGGTCGCCACCGCGGCGGCGAGCACGCCGACCAGGCAGCTCCAGCGGGCCGCGTAGATGAGCCGGCTGAGCTCGTCGCGGCCGAGCTGATCGGTGCCGAGCAGGTTCTCGACGGAGCCGGCCGGATCCCAGAACGGCGGCTTCAGGCGCTGCGCGATGTTCTGGGCGTACGGATCGTGCGGCGCGACCTGTGGCCCGAAGAAGGCGATGAACGCGACGAACAGCACGATGACGAGGCCGAGCGTGCCGGTCCGGAAATCCCAGGCGAGCCGAAGCGGGGATCGGCGCTTCACCTTGGGGCCCGCGACGATCACGACGGCGCGCCGGCCGACCGCCATCACGCGCCCAGCCGGATCCGCGGATCCACGGCCGCCACGGCCAGATCGGTCAGCACCGTCGCGGTCACCGTCGTGATCGCGATGACGAACACGGCGGCCTGCACGATCGGGAAATCCGAGTTGTTGATCGCGCTCACCAGGAGCGAGCCGAGCCCCGGCCAGGCGAACACGGTCTCGATGACGACCGCGCCCTCCATGAGCGCGGCCACCTGCAGTCCGAGCACGGTGACGAGCGTGATCGCGATGTTCCGGAAGGCGTGGTCCCACAGGACGCCGCGTTCGGGCACGCCCTTCGCGCGCGCGGTGCGGACGTAATCCGCGGTCAGCACGTCGCACATGCGCGACCGGATCAGGCGCATCTTGCGCGGGGCCAGGAGCAGACCGAGGACGACGGTCGGCAGCACGAGGTTGCGCCAATCGCCCGTGCCGGACACCGGCAGCCAGTGCAGGTCCACCGCGAAGACGATGATCAGGATGATCCCGAACCAGAAGCCCGGCATCGCCTGGCCGGCCGTCACGAACATCGTCGCCGCGTTGTCGATCCAGCTGTTGCGCTTCACGGCGGCCAGGATGCCGAGCGGGATCGCGATGATGAGCGACATCGTCAGGCCCAGGGCCGCCAGGATCGCCGTGTAGGGCAGCCGCTCGAGCACGAGCTCGAGCGCCGGCCGCCGGCCCTGGAAGAACGCGCGCCCGAAGTCGCCGTGGAGCGCGTTGCTGATCCAGAGCCAGTACTGCACCGGCAGCGGGTCGTCGAGGCCCATCCTGCGGCGCAGGTCGAGGGCCTGCTCCGCCGTCGCGTCGAGCGGCAGCATGGCCGAGGTCGGGTCGCCGGTCAGTCGCAGCAGCGTGAACACGGTGAGCGAGATGCCGAACGAGACGAGGAGGAACTGTCCGATCTGCAAGAACAGGTACCGTCGCATCCGGGCTCCGCTACCGCGTCGACGCGAGCGCGATCATCGGTGTCGAGCGTATCCGACGGCCGCGCGCGACACGGCCGCGCCGACCGCCCATTTCGCCGAACGCGGCCGGTCCCATCCGCTCAGGCCGCCGCCGGTTCGTTCTCACGCTCGACCACCAGTCGCCGCTCGGCGAACGCCTCGAGCCGGTCGGCGATGACCTCGTCGAACGTGTCCAGGCGGGCGCCCAGATCGCCGAGCAGTTCATGCTGCATCGCCGGGTCGGGCAGCCGCGCGAGCGCGAAGAACGTCGCATACACGAGGCGCGCCTGGCGATCCTCGAAGTGATGGCGCTGCGGGATGACGAGCTCGCCGTTGTCCCCGCCATGACGATGGAGCTGCGCGAGGGACGCGACGTACCGCGTGACGCGCACGAGACCCGGCAGCGTGGCGGCGAAGGCGCGCTCGACGACGAGCGCATCGGCGGGATCGAAGTCCGTGACCGCCTACGGAGCTCGTCCAATAGTGGCGCGACATGATGAGGTCGGCGAAGGTCGGATGCTCGAACGCGGCCTGGAACATCGGCTGATCAGCGCCGTCGATGGGCTCGCGGCCGTTGGCGAGGGCCCGGGAGACCCTCCAGCGTGTGCCGCGCGTCACGCCCCGTACCTCGGTCGCGAACGCACGGGCGCAGTCGTCGTAGAAGTCGTCCCACTCGCGAGCCCGCGCCGCGTCCACGCGGACGGTGGTGAAGTAGAGGATCGCCCCCGCCACGGCGACGGCAGTATATGCTCGACGAAAGCGCCGGCCGTTCCTCTGACAGGAACGCCGTCACGCCGGAGGGAATATGGAGATCGACCCGGTCTGCGGCATGGAGGTGGATCCCGCGAGCGGCCCGCCCACGAGCGTCTATCACGACCGGACCTACTACTTCTGCGCGCCGGGATGCAAGCGTCAGTTCGATCGCGACCCGGCGCGCTTCATCGAGTCCTCGGGCGGGACTCCCTCGCACGGCGCGCACGGCTAGCGCGACGAGCGGACGCGTCGCCCTCGTCACCGGCGGCGCATCAGGCATCGGCCGCGCGGCCGCGCTCCATTTCGCACGCGAGGGGGCGCGGGTCGTGGTCGGCGACATCGCCCCGTCCGGCGAGGCGACGGTGCGCGAGATCGAGCGCGCCGGCGGCAGCGCGATCTTCGTCCCGACCGATGTGACGCGGCCGGACGAGGTGCACGCGCTGGTCGGCGCCGCGCACGAGCGCTACGGCCGGCTCGACGCCGCGGTGAACGCGGCAGGCGTCGAGGGGCCGTCGGCGGTCACGACCGAGCTTCCCACCGCCGATTGGACACGAGTGATCGCGGTCAACCTCACCGGCACGTGGCTCTGCCTGCGCGAGGAGATCCCCGCGATGGTCGCGAGCGGCGGCGGGGCGATCGTCAACCTGGCGTCGGTCGGCGGCGTGGCCGGGTACGCGGGCTCGTCCGCCTACGCCGCGAGCAAGCACGGGGTCGTCGGCCTCACGAGGTCCGCGGCGCTCGAGTACGCGGCGCAGGGCGTCCGGATCAACGCGCTCTGCCCCGGGGCGGTCGACACGCCGATGCTCGACCGCACGACCGGCGGCGACGCGGAGCGCCGGCGGCGGCTCGTCGCGTCGAAGCCGATCGGGCGTCTCGCGACGGCCGAGGAGGTGGCCGGGATCGCGGTCTGGCTGTGCGGCGACACGGCCGCGTACATCGTCGGCCACGCGCTCGTCGTCGACGGCGGGATGCTCGCGGGGCGTCCGCTCGCCGCGCCGGAGGTCAGATCGCCGAGCGCGTCCAGCCGCCGTCCGCGACGATCGTCGTCCCGGTGAGATACGACGATGCGTCGCTCGCGAGGAAGCGCACGATCTTCGCGACCTCCTCCGGCGCGGCGGGGCGGCCCATCGGGATCTGCGCGGCGATGAGCCGCTCGGCCTCGTCCGATGGGACGCCGCGCTCGCGCGCGAGCGCCACGACCCGCACGCCGTAGCGGCGCGTCCGTACCTGTCCCGGGCTCACGGCGTTGACGCGGACGCCGAGCGGTGCCAGCTCGTCGGCCAGCGCCTTCACGAGGTTCACCGTGGCGGCGTTGGCCATCGACACCGCGATCGCCGCCGGCGTCGGCTCGCGGCCGCCGGTGCCGGCGATCGCCACGACGGCGCCGCGTGTCCGCTCGAGGGCCGGCAGCGCCGCACGCACGAGGCGGATGAGACCGAGCACCTTCACCTCGAAGGCCTCGCGCCATCCGTCGTCGTCGAGATCGCGGAAGCGACCACGCGGTCCCCCGCCGCCCGCGACGACGAGGACGTCGATGCGTCCGAGCTCACGCTCGACGCGCTCGACCGCGGCGCGCACGCCGGCGTCGTCGGCCAGGTCAGCCGCGACGGGGAGGGCGCGCCGCCCGGACGAGCGGATGCGCGACGCGACGGCCTCGAGCCGCTCGGCGTCGCGGGCGAGCAGCGCGACGTCGTGACCGCCGGCGGCCAGCTCGACCGCGCAGGCGCCGCCGATCCCGCCGCTGCCGCCGGCCACGACGGCGACCATGCCCGCGATGTCGATCACCGCGTTCAGGGCAGCGCGGCGACGCGCGCCGGCGGATAGGACCCGTGCACCGCGCGGAGGACGTCGCAGATCTCGCCGATCGTGGCGTACGTCCGGACCGCGTCGACGATCGGTGGCACCAGGTTGACGCGCGCGGTCGCCGCGCCGCGCAGCCGGTCGAGGGCCGTCGCGACGGCCGGGCCGTCGCGCTCCGAGCGCACCTGGCGCAGGCGCTCGATCTGGCGCCGCTCGAAGTCCGGCTCCGCCTCGAGCCGCGCGTCGACGTGCGGCGGAGCGTCCTCGGCGAACCGGTTCACCCCGACCACGGACCGCCTCGCGGATTCGACGGCGAGCTGGTCCGCGTACGCGGACTCGTCGAGACGACCTCCGATGTAGCCGTTCTCGAGGGCGGCCAGCGCGCCGCCGAGCCCGTCGATGGCGGCGATCTCGGCCGTCACCGCGTTCTCGATCCGATCGGTGAGGTGCTCGACGTAGTGGCTCCCCCCGAGCGGATCGGCGACCGCGGCGACGCCCGTCTCGTAGGCGAGGATCTGCTGCGTGCGCAGGGAAAGGCGGACGGCCTCCTCGCTCGGAAGCTGGATCGCCTCGTCGTACGAGGACGTGGCCAGCGTCTGCACGCCACCGAGCGCGGCCGCGAGCGCCTCGTAGGCGACGCGGACGACGTTGTTCAGCGGCTCTCGCGCCGCGAGCATGCTGCCCTGCGTGTAGACGAACAGCTTGAGCCGGCAGCTCGCCTCGTCCGTCGCGCCGAAGCGGTCGCGCGCGAGCCGGGCCCAGATCCGGCGGGCCGCTCGGAACTTCGCGGCCTCCTCGAGCACGTTGAGCGACGCCGAGAGGAAGAGGAAGACATGCGGCGCGAAGTCGTCGAACGCGACGCCGCGACGCAGCGCGGACTCCGTGTAGGCGATCCCGTTGGCGAACGCGAACGCGAGCTCCTGCACGAGCGTGGCCCCGGCGTCGCGGATGTGGTAGCCGCAGAACTCGATCGGCTCCCAGTGCGGCAGGTGCCGCGCGCAGTGCTCGATCACGTCCACGCTGAATTCGAGCGCGGGCGCCGGCGGCATGAAATACGTCCCGCGGGCCACGTACTCCTTCAACGGATCGTTCTGCAGCAGCACCCGGAACCGGTGCGGGTCGTAGCCGTGGCGCTCGGCGGCGGCGACGAAGAGCGCGACGGCGATCGGCCCGATCGCGTTCGCGGTGGTGCGGATCTGACGCACGCGATCGAGCGGGATCCCGTCGAGCACGACCTCCATGTCACGGAGCGTGTCGATCGGAACGCCCACGCGGCCCACCTCGCCTCGGGCGAGCGGATGGTCCGAGTCGAGCCCGTTCTGCGTCGGCAGGTCGAGGGCGATCGAGAACCCCGTCTGCCCGCGGCCGATGAGATCGCGCAGCCTTCGGTTCGTCCGCTCGGGTGACCCGTATCCCGAGTACTGGCCCATCACCCACAGCTCGTCGCGGTAGCCGCGCGCGTCGATCCCGCGGGTGTACGGGTAGCGGCCGGGCGCCTCGCCGTCGCCGAAATGGTCCGGCAGCGGCTCGCCCCAGCTCGTCGTCGGCGCGACGTGCTCGTCCATCTAGGTGCCGAGCACGAGCGTCGTGTGCGACGAGAGCGAGCCACCGGCACCGTGCACGAGCGCGAGTCGCGCGCCGACCTGCCGCTCGGGTCCCGCCTCGCCACGCAGCTGCCGCACCGCTTCCGTGAGGTGGAGGCTACCGCCATGCGCCCCGGAGAGCATGCCTCCGTGCGTGTTCGTGGGAAGCATCCCGTCCGGGCCGAGCGACCCGCGCTCGACGAACGAGCCGGCCTCCCCGGTGGCGCAGAAGCCGAGGTCCTCGAGCAGGATCAGCACGTACACCGTGAAGGCGTCGTAGAGCATCGCGAGCTCGACGTCGCCCGGTGCCACGCCGGCGGCCGCGAACGCGCGGGCGCCGCCGGCCCGTGCGCCGCTGGTCAGGAGATCGGGCGCCTGACTGACGTATTTGTGGGTGGTGCCCTCACCCCAGCCGAGGATGCGCACCGGCGCGCGTGCGAGCGCGCGCGCCGTCTCGAGCGAGGTGACGACGACCGCGCCGGCGAAGTCCGAGATCAGGGCACAATCGAGCCCGTGCAGCGGGTCGGCGACGAGAGCCGATGCGGACACGTCGTCCGTCGAGATGCGCTCGCGGCGCATCGCCTTCGGGTTCCGCGCGGCATGGGCGCGCATCGCGACCGCGACCTGCGAGAGCTGCGCGCGGGTCGTCCCGTGGCGTTCCATGTGTGCCCGGGCGCGGAGCGCGCTGGCCGCGACCGCGGTGAGCCCGTACGGCTGCTCGAACTCGGGGTGCGCGATGACCTCGCCGATCCGGGCGGCGCTGCGGCCCCAGCCGCCGAGCGCGATCGATCCGCGGTTGTCGCCGTGCACGACCAGCACGGCGTCGCAGATCCCCTCGCGGACGGCGGTGGCGGCCCAGGCGGTCCCGGCGCAGGCGGTCGCGCCCCCGGCGGCGAGCGTGAGACAGACCTTCGGCGCGAGCCCGAGGTATTCGGACAGGACGTGGCCGTACATGGAGTAGCTCTCGACGAGCGAGTGTCCGCTGATGACCCCGTCCACCTGATCGGGCCGCAGGCCCGCGTCGGCGATCGCCGCGCTCGCCGCCTCGGCGCAGATCTCGAGCGAGCCGCGGCCGCGCCTGGGCCGGAAGTCGTCGGCGTCACCGTACCCGGCGATGACCGCGACCGTCTCGGCCGTCAGCGCGTCCCCTGCTTCGTCCGCACCAGCTCGCGGACGTCCTTAGCGATCGCCGTCGCCGCGTCGGCGAAGATGCCGAGGTCGTGTGACCAGTGGATGTAGCGCATCCCCCATCCGACGCGTTCTTCCGCCATGTCGTGGGTCCACGCTCCGGTGCCGACCGGCAGGCCTTTCGCCGTCGCCTTCGCGATGATCGTGGCGAACGCCTCCTGCATCCTCGGATGCTTGATCTGGTCGGGGATGCCCATCGAGTGCGAGAGGTCGTGCGGACCGATCGAGATCACGTCGATGCCCGGCACCTCGAGGATCGCGTCGAGGTTGCGATACCCACGCTCGCTCTCGATGACGATGATCGACAGCATCTCCTCGTTCGCGCGCTTCATGTACTCCTCGCTCTCGAGGAATCCGTGACGCGCGGCGCGGTGCGAGAACGACAGCCCGCGATGGCCATCGGGGTGGTACTTGACGGACTTGATGCGCTCCTCGGCCTCCTCCGGGGTCTCGACCTCCGCGAAATGCGCGCCCATCGCGCCGGAGTCGATCGCCCGAAGGAGCTGCGTCTTCTCGTGCTTCGGGATCTTCACGATCGGCGTCAGACCGACGACCTCGGCCGTGCGGATGAGGTTCTCGAGCATGTACGAGTCGTACGGGAAGTGCTCGGCGTCGAAGATCGCGGCATCGAAGCCCGCATAGCCGAGCGTCTCGACGCACACCGGCGACAGGGTCGAGATCCAGCACGCCAGCACGGTCTCGCCACTCCGCAGCTTGCGCTTCACGGTGTTCACCCGCGGCCCGAACTTCTCGCCGTCCTCGCTCAACTCGCCCTCCTCATCCCGCGCAGAACGTCGTCGGTCCCGTTCACCGGAGGCTAGCCGGTGCGCGGCCGGAACACCGGCACGCTCGCGCCCTCGCCGAGATCGTCGAAGGTGACCTCGACCCCCTGGCCGACGCGGACTTCCTCGGGCGGGCACTCGACGATGTTCGTCATCATCCGCACGCCCTCGTCAAGGTCCACGAGCGCGACGACGTAGGGCACCGGGAGCGTCGCCTCCGGGGCGCGATGGACGACGGAGAACGAGTAGACGACGCCCCGGCCGCTGGCCCTGCGCCACTCGAGCTCGGACGATCCGCAATGGACGCAGATGCTGCGCGGATAGAACTGCGGTTTCCCGCACGCGCGGCACCACTGGAGCAGGAGCTCGTGCCGGGCACAGCCCTCCCAGTACGGACGCGAGATCTCGGTCGGCTCCGGACGCGGCCGGGTCACGGACGGGCCGTCCCGAGCAGCGTCACGGCGTGGTCCGACAGCATCGCGCCCTCCGCCGCGACGAGCGCGACCCGCGCGCCGGCGACCTGCCGGTCGCCGCATTCGCCCCGGAGCTGACGGACCGCCTCCACGGCGTGAAGCATGGCGCCCGAGCGCCCGGGATGCGCGTACGAGAGCAGGCCACCGTGGGGGTTCACCGGGAGCGAGCCGCCGCGCGCGATGCCGCCGGAGCGTACGAAGGCCGCCCCATCCCCCGGCGCGCAGAAGCCGAGTGCCTCCAGGCTCACGACGACCTGGATCGTGAACGGGTCGTAGACGAGCGCGACGTCGACGTCCGCGCGCGTGATCGCGGCAGCGGCGAACGCCGCATCGGCGGCGCGCCGGCAGCAATCGAGCCGCGGCAGCTCCGGCGCGTACGGGAGGAACTCCTGGTGGGCTTCCCCATTCCCGAGCACCCACACCGGAGCGTGTCGGATCGATGGAGCGACGTCCGCGCCCGCGACGACGAGCGCCCCGCCGCCGTCGGACACCGGCGCGCAGTCCAGCCGCCTGAGCGGCGACGCGATCAAGGGCGAGCCCAGTACGTCCGCGACGGTGATGCTGTCGCGGAACTGTGCGCCCGGCGTCCGCGCGGCGTTCGCGCGGAGAGTCACGGCGACGGTCGCGAGATCCTCCGGGCGCGAGCCGAGCTCGTGCGCGTGACGCTGCGCGAGGAGGGCGAAGGTGACCGGCGCGAACGGCGCGTACGGCCGCTCGAACTCGCGGTACCCGGTATCGGCGAGCGACCGCACCGCGGAGGCTCCGCCCAAGCCGGTGAGGAGGTTGTCGGCCGCGGCGACGAGGACGCGACGCGCGGCGCCCGCGCGGATCGCCCACGCCGCGAGCGCGATCATCTTCAGCGTCGTCGCGCCGCCCGTGCCGAACGTGAGCGTGAGGCGCGGAGCGATCCCGAGCGACTCGGCGAGGGCCTCGGCGTGGTTCTGGTAGGGGCTCGTGCGCGAGCTCGCCGTAAGCACGCCGTCGATCTCGCCGCGCTCCAGTCCCGCGTCGACGATGGCCCGCGTGGAGGCGAGCTCGTAGAGGCCCTGCGCGCTGAGATCCGCCACGCGTCCGACGGGCGTATCGCCGATGCCGACGATCGCGACGGCCGCCTCGGTCACGCGCGCCGCTCGGCGGCGAGGGCCTCGTCGCGCAGCGCGGTCTTGCGGATCTTGCCGCTGCCGGTCAACGGCCACGCGCCCGGCGCCACGAGATGCACACGGCGGGGGGTCTTGAATCCGGCGGCGCGCTCGCGACAGAACGCGACGAGCTCGTCCTCATCGGCGGTCCGGCCGGCGCGCAGCTCGACGAACGCCACGGGCACCTCGCCCAGGCGCTCGTCCTCGACCGCGACGACCGCGACCTGCGCGACCGCGGGATGGCGCCCGACGAGCTCCTCGATCTCCGCGGCGGACACGTTCTCACCGCCGACGCGCAGCATCTCGCGGGCTCGCCCGAGGAAGCGCAGCCGTCCGTCGGCATCGATCTCACCGCGGTCGCCGGTCCGCAGCCAGCCCTCGTCGTCGAACGCGGCACGCGTCGCGTCCGCGTCGTCGAGGTATCCGGCGGTGACCGCCCAGCCCCGGATCCGGATCTCGCCATCGACGATGCGCAGCTCGAGTCCGGGCAGCGGACGGCCCATCGTGTCGAGGGCGACCTCTGGCGGGTCGGTCACCGCGGTGCAGCACGTGTTGCCCGACGATTCGGTGAGGCCGTAGCGGTTCACGATCACCGGACAGAGCCGCTCGCGCACCGCCTCGAGGACCGCGCGGCGGCCACCGACGAAGGCCACCCGGAGCGCCGAACGGTCGATCGCGTCGAGCTCGGCCCGCTCGAGCAGGAGCACGCACATCGTCTCGATCCCGAAGAAGTGCGTGCACCGCTCGCGCTCGATCGCGGCGAGCATCTCCTCCGCCTCGAAACGTGGGAGGGTCACGGCGGTCGCCTCACGCGCCGCGCAGAGGAGGAGCGTAAGCACCGATCCCCCGACGTGGTGGAACGGCATGCCGGAGGCGTACCGATCGCCGGGGCGCACGTCGAGCCGCGCCCCCAGCTCCCAGGCATTCCGTAAGACTTGCTCGTGACCGAGCACGACGCCTTTCGGTCGGGCGGTCGTGCCGGACGTGTACTGCACGAGCGCGGGCGCGCCGCCCGCCGCGTGGTCGTCCGTCCCTCCTGCCGCGCCGAGCTCCGCCACGGTCGTGATCGACCGCAGCTCGGGCAGCCCAGGCGCGACCGACGCGACGATCTCGCGCTGCCGCTCACCGTCCACGATGAGCACGCGGGCGCTCGAGTGCGCGAGGATCGTCTCCAGTTCCTCGGCCCGGTACCGAACGTTCAACGGGACGCACGTTCCAACACGCGCGGCGCCGTAGAAGGCCGCCGCCCACGCGACGCCGTTCGGGAGCCAGACCGCGACGCGCTCGCCGTCACCGACCCCGAGGAGGCGGAGTCCGCCGGCGACGCGCCGCGCGGCGCGGTCGAGGCTCGCGTAGTCGGCGCGCTCTTCACCGCACACGACCGCCTCGCGTGACGGTGCATCCGAAGCGGCACGCGAGAGCGTCTCGCCGACGTTGCGAGCGCCCGCGAGAGCGACGCGACCGGTGATCACGGACCTATCATCGGGCTCGGTGGGCACGCCGTCCTCGTTCCACGTGATGCGGCGGCGGTTCTCCTGAGCGGAACGGGCGACCCGACGGGCCGCGATGGCCGGAGTGAACCGGCTGGCCCGGGTGGGCCTGACGTCGTCGGGCTCATCGCCCGCGGCGCGCGGTGGCATCGCGAGCGGATCGCGCTCATCGACGGCGATACCGGCCGCGAGTGGACCTTCGCCGAGGTCGACGAGCGCTCGAACCGGCTCGCGAACGCCCTGGGGGCGCTCGGCGCCGGCATCGGCGACCGGGTCGCCCTGTTGCTGCCGAACCGTCCCGAGTTCGTCGAGGCCGACCTGGCGATCGCGAAGGCGGGTGCGGTCAAGGTCCCATTGAACCCGCGCCTCGCGGACGAGGAGCGCGAACACATCATCGGGAGCTCGGGGGCGGCGACGCTCGTGGTGGACGCGACGTTCGAGCCGTTCGTGGAGGCCGCGCGGAGCCGGCTGCCGCGGCTGCGCACGGTCGTCACGGTCGATGGCGAGCCGGGCGACACACACGCGTACGAGACGCTGCTCGCGAAGGCGAGCTCACGTCCGCCGTCGATCAGCGTCGCGCCCGACGCGCCCAGCTTCATCCTGTACACCTCCGGCACGACCGGCCGTCCGAAGGGCGCGACGGCCAGCGTCCGCGGGCGGGTAGCCGCGACGACGAACATGCTCCTCGACGAGCTCGACGTGACACCAGACGACGTGATGATCCACGCCGGCCCGCTCTCCCACGGCAGCGGATCGAAGATCCTCGCGTACTGGGTCCGCGGCGCCGCGAACCTCGTCGTGCGCCGCTTCGATCCGGAGCAGTTCCTCTCGCTCGTCGGCCGCGGGAAGGGGACCTCCAGCTTCCTCGTGCCGACGATGATCGCCATGCTCGTCGCGACGCTCGACCGGTCGCGCCACGACCTCCGTCGCCTGCGCACCCTGACGTACGGCGGCGCGCCGATCGCCCCGGAGCGGCTCGCGGAGGCGCTCGAGGCGTTCGGTCCGGTGTTCGTGCAGGTCTACGGCTCCTGCGAAGCACCGCACCCGGTGCTCGTGCTCGGGAAGCGCGAGCACGTCGTGACACCAGCCACGGCCCACCGGCTCGGCTCCGCGGGGCGGCCCGTGCTGCGCGTCGAGACCCGGATCGTCGCGCGCGACGGAGCCGACACGGACGAGGGCGAGCTCCGCGTCCGTGGCGAGAACGTGATGCTCGGCTACTGGAGCGACCCCGTCGCGACCGAGGAGGTCCTGGGCGACGGCTGGTACCGGACCGGCGACGTGGCGCGACGCGACGACGACGGGTTCCTCTACCTCATCGACCGCGAGCGCGATCTCGTGATCTCCGGAGGCCTCAACGTCTATCCGGCGGAGGTCGAGGCGGCGCTCCTCAGGCACCCGGCCGTGGCCGAGGTCGCGGTCATCGGCGTGCCGGATCCGGTCTGGGGCGAAGCCGTCAAGGCGCTGGTCGTGCGTGCCTCGGGGGCGGCAACGAGCGAGGCCGAGCTGCTCGAGCATTGCCGCACGGTGCTCGCGGGCTACAAGAAGCCGCGCTCGATCGAGTTCGTCGCGTCGCTGCCACGCGGCTCGACCGGGAAGATCCTCAAGCGCGAGCTGCGGCGACGGTACTGGAGCGGCGAGGCGCGTCAGGTCCACTAGCCCGCTCGAGGATGTGGATCGCACAGACACCCGCGTCGAGCCCGTAGACGATCCCACCCTCACACTGCGCGAGGGCGACGCGCGCCCGCGCGACCTGGCGCGCTCCGGCCGAGCCGCGCAGCTGATCGGCCAGCTCGAAGACCTGGGCCAGTCCGGTCGCGCCGTACGGATGGCCCTTCGCCAGCAGGCCGCCGCTCGGGTTGATCGGCAGCACGCCGCCGACGGCCGTGGCACCCGACGCGATGAAGGCCGCGGCCTCGCCGCGACGCGCGAGCCCGAGGTCCTCGAGGTGCACGATCTCGGCGATCGCGAAGGCATCGTGGACCTCCGCGAGGTCGACGTCCTCGGGACCGAGGCCGGCCTCCGCGTACGCGGCACGGGCGGCGGTCTCGGTCACCGGATGGTTCACGAGGCGGTCGTCCGGGGCGCGCCGGTGCCCGCCGCGCACGACCGACGCGCGCACGCGGATCGCATCCGGCCCGGGCTCGGCGGCGACGACGACCGCGGCCGCGCCGTCGCCGGTCGGGCAGCACATCAGGCGGGTCAGCGGGTCGGCGACGAGCGACGCGGAGAGGACCTCTTCCGCGGTCACGGCGGTGCGGAACTGCGCGCGCGGGTTCGCCGCGCCGTTGCGCCGCGCCATCACGCTCACCGCCGCGAGCTGGGTGAGCGTCGTGCCGTACTCGGCCATGTGGCGCTTCGTCATGAGCGCGTACGTCGCCGGGTTCGTCCGGCCGAGCAGCCCCTCGAGGTCGTTGCGATCGGGCGGGACGACGCCGCGGCCGAACGCGGAGAGTCGCTCGAAGCCGAGGGCGAGCGCGACGTCGCTCGTCCCCGCGCGGATCTGCGCCACCGCGAGGTGGAGGGCGGTGGCGCCGCTGGCGCACGCGTTCTCGACGTTCACCGCCAGGCGGGCATCGAGCCCGAGGTCGCGCGTGATGCGCTGGGCGGCGACCCGCCCGCCGAACACATGGCCGCAGAAGACGGCGTCGACGCGTCGCGCCGGGATGCCGGCGTCGACCAGCGCGTCGCGCGCGACGTCCCGCGCCACGTCGTCGATCGGCCGGTCCGTCGCGCGCGCGAAGGCGGACATCGCGACACCGCGGACGAAGACGTCCCTCACGCCGCCTCGCGCGCGAACGTGTAGCCGATCACCGCCCGACCGTCGCGCTCGCCGAACGGACGGAAGGCGATGCGCACGGCATCGCCGGCGCGCACGTGCTCGGCGCTCGGCGCGTCGAATTGCGCGAAGACGCGAACGCCTTCGGGCAGGTCGACGTAGCCGACGTCATACGGGGCGGTGAAGCCGGGCGCGGGGGAGCGCACGGTGGTCACCTCGAACACCCGGCCGCTCGGCGAGAGCGCCTGCTCCTCGACCGGCCCGCCCGCGTCGCACGCCGGGCACGCCGGGACGAACGGGAAGGTCGTCGTCCCGCACGATCGACACCGTGAGGCCCGAAGGGCGGCGGGGAGCGCGGAGCCATCCGGCCAGACGAACAATCCGTCGCGTAGCGGGATCGCCCGCGCCGCTGCGTCGGCCACCCCCATTCAGGCCGGGACGAGCGGTGCGAGGCGCGGCTCGGCCGTGGCCACGAGGTCGGGATGGACCGTGCGCCGTTCGCCGCCCTGCCATTGCATGAGCGCGGCGAAGGCGCGCTCGTTGTCGCCGTGCGGGAGGAGCTTCGTCCCATAGGCGAGGATCGTGCCGCCGAGCGGGATGTCGACCGCGAGCGCGGCCGCACGGATGTCCTCCGCGGCGCTCGAGCGCGCGTTCGGCAGCACGTGCTGGAACAGGACGGTCGCGGCGATGAACACGAGATCGCGATCCACCGCGGTCTTCGTGCTGTGCGGCTCGCCGCAGCGCTCCTTCCACCACTCGAGCTGCGCGCGCGCGTTCGCGTTCAGGCCCTGGATGCCCATGCTCGACACGTGCGGCGTATCCACCGAATACACGCCCTCGAGCGCGTCGCCGATCTCGCGCACGCGGTGGTGCAGCGCCCAGGCGCCGTTGCCGATCAGCGCCTTGAGCGGAAGGCTCGCGCGGGCGGCGCGGCCGAACTCGCCGACGGCCGGGCCGAATGCGGTCATGAACACGACGTCGGGGCGGAGCGCGCGAAGACGTTCGATGAGCGCCGGCACGTCCGCGGCCCACGGGAACGTCTCCCGTCCGACCAACGCGAGCCCGAGCTCGCGGGCGGCTGCGACCATCGCGTCGCCCATGGAGGCGCAGAACGATTCCTCCATGCTCGCGACGGCGATGCGCACGTCGGGCGCGCGCATGTCCCAGGCCGGCGCGAGCCGGCCGGCGACGAAGTCCGCGACGGCCCGACCGTACGCGCGCGCGGTCGTGTCGAGGCGGAACAGGTAGGGATGGCCTCGCCGCGTCAGCGCGTCCGCGGCGGCGACCGACTCCCAGTAGACGACGCCGCGGCGGGCGGCGACCTCGGTCGCCAGAAAGGCGTGCGCGCTGAACATCGTGCCGATGATCACCTGCGCGCCGGCGTCGATGAGCCGCTCGGTGACCGGCGCGGCGTCGTCGGGCCCGGGGGAATCGCCCTCGATGAGCTCGATCTCGTGTCCCTCGAGCGTTCGGCGCTCGCGCGCGAGCTCGAGTGCCATGCGTACGGCGTGGAGGCACGGCTTCCCCACCCAGGCCCAGTCGCCGCTCAGCGGCAGGAGCAGCCCGATGCGCGTCTTGCTCACGCCGGAACCGGTCGCTCGGCCCAGCGCGGCAGCGGAGCGAGCCGTGGTGCGGCGGTCGCGACGACGGCCGGGTCGACGATGTGACGCCGCCCGTCCTGCCACTGGAAGATCGCGGCGAACGCGCGCTCGTTGTCCCCTCGCGGATCGAAGCGCACGCCGTAGCCGAGGATCGTGCCGCCGAGCGGGATGTCCACCGCGCGCGCGGCCGCGCGCAGGGCCTCGGCGGTCCTTCCGGCGGCCCGCGGGAGGAGCTCCGCCGCGAGCACGTAGGTCGCGATGAACACGAGGTCGCGGTCGACCGCCGTCTTGGTGCTGTGCGGCTCGCCGCAGTGCGCCTTCCACCATTCGAGCTGCTCGCGCGCGTCCGCGCCCAGCCCCTGGGTGCCCATGCTCGACACGTGCGGGGTGTCGACGAGGAAGATCCCCTCGAGATCGCTCCCCAGCTCGCGCACGCGATGGTCGAGCGCCCAGGCCCCGTTCCCGACGAGCGCGCGCGGCTCCAGCCTCTGGGCACGCGCCGCCCGCCAGAACTCCGGGACGTTCGCGCCGAACGCGGTCATGAAGACGACGTCGGGACGGGCGTCGCGCAGCGTTCCGGTGGCAGCGGCCAGATCGGCGCCGCTGACCGGGAAGGTCGCTTCCGCGACGGTGCGGATCCCCAGCACGGCCGCCGCGTCGCGCACACCGGCGGCGACGGCGGCGCAGAACGGCTCCTCCATCCGCGCGATGGCCAGCCGCAGCGCGGCCGGATCGGCTTCCCAGGCCGGAGCGAGACGGGACGCGATGAAGTCGGCGACGGCCGCCCCGTACGTGCGCGCGGTCGTGTCCAGCCGGAAGACGTACGGACGATCGGGCGCGGTGAGCCCGTCGGCGGCGGCGATCGCCTCCCAGTAGAAGGCGTTCCGCGCGGCGGCGAGCGGGATCGTGCGCGCGGCCTGCGCGCTCGAGATCGTGCCCATGAGCACGTCGCACCCGCGCGCGGCGAGCTCGCCGATGACCCGCTCGGCTTCCGCGCCGATCAGCGCCGGGTCGTACGCGTCGCCGCGCGGATGCCGCGCGTCGAACGGGACGAGGTCCACCTCCGGCCCCAGCCGACCGCGCTCCCGGGCCAGCTCGAGCGCGGCGCGCGCGGCGTGCACGCAGGAGGTGCCGACCCATTCCCCCTCGCCGCTGAGCGGCATGAGGAGGCCGACGCGCACGGCGTCAGGCACTAGGCGGGGACGAGCGTCGAGCGCACGCCCTCGCGCGGGTAGGCCTCGGTGTACAGGACCTTGCCGTACTCGAGGCTGAAGTCGGCGCGCTGGTAGTGGCCGCCCAGCACCGTGAAGGCGCCGAGCTTGTCGAGCGGATCCTCCGGCGTGCCGTGCAGCTCGAGCGTCGCCTCGCCCGAACGCGACTCGTGGACGGTGAAGAAGCTCGGGTTGAAGTCCTTGCGGATGACCTGGCGCAGCTCGAGCCCCGGCCCGTCGGGCCGCGGGATGTCGCGCACCTGGAGCCGCGTGCCGACCGCGCGCTTCACCTCTTTCGGCCGGCCGAGGTCGCAGTGCATCCGGATGAGCGTCTTGCCGAGGCGGGTCACCTCGACGTCGAACCGATCGCCGTCGTGCCGGAAGTCCACGGTGCCATCCTTCTTCGGGAAGCCCATGAGCTCGCGGCCACCGGCGAGGCCGGGCCCGTTGTCGATGTAGATGTAGACGAACGTGTACCCATGGACGTCCTCGAACCGCGCCGGGACGAGCACGCTCGCCTCGTTGAACGAGCCGAAGACCGTCTCCGCGTAATGCGACAGCTTGACCTCGAACAGGCTCCGCTCGTGGCCGAGCGTACGCAGCGGCGGCGGCAGGATCCGGGCGATGTTCGCCTCGTCCGTCTCGCACACGACGGACACGAGCTCGACGTCGCGGTAGTAGCGAGGAAGCTCGGGGTAGAGCGGTGCGTCGTGGGGCATCGGCATGTTCGGTCCCTCCTTGGCTCAGGCCATCAGCGCGCCGGTCATCGACCGGATCGTGGATACGGGATACGCGGTCCCGCGGGCGTAGACCGTCGAAACGGAGCGGGTGTTCGCGATGTCGGCGAGCGGGTCCCGGTCGAGGACGATGAGGTCGGCCCACTTCCCCGCCTCGATGGTGCCGGCTCGGTGATCGATCTCGAGGAGCTCCGCCCCGCGCCGGGTCGCCGCGACGAGCGCGTCCATCGGCCGCATGCCGCCCTCGACCATGAGCGCCATCTCCTGATGCACGTTCCCGACGCCGTCGCAGCCGGTCGCGATCCTCACGCCATGCTCGAGGGCGAGCCGGTAGCTCTCGAAGTGGCGCGGCCAGGTCGCCGAGCCGCGCGCGGTGCGGCCCCACTGCGCGGCGTTGAAGGCGTTCTGCCAGTGCCCGGTCATCGTGCACACGAGGAACGTCCCTGTCGCCGCCATCCGCTTGCACACCTCGGCGTCGAGCTCGTGGCCGTGCTCGATCGAATCCGCGCCCGCCTCGAGGCTGTTGCAGATGGAGGCGGCGTCGAGCGCGTGGCTCGCGGTGGGTTTCCCCGCACGGTGCGCGACGTCGAAGGCCGCGCGCATCTCGTCGACGGTGAGCTGCGCGATGTACCCGTATCCCGCTCGGGTCATGCCGGTATGGCTCGCCTTCACCTTCACGAGATCCGCGCCGGCGAAGAGCTGCTCGCGGGCGGCCCTGCGGAACTCATCGGGCCCATCGGCGGCGCGGCTCGTCAGGTGACCCGTGCCCCCCGTCGCGATGATCGACCGGGCGCACGTGTAGGTCCGCGGGCCGACGACCATCCCCGTCTCCACCGCCCGCTTGTAGCGGAGGTTCACCGCGTCCTTCGCCCCCATCTCGCGGATCGTCGTCACCCCCTGGCCGAGCAGGACGAGGCCGCTCTTCACGCAGCGCAGCGTCAGGTAGTGGCTGTCGTCCTCCACGACCTTCAGGTACTCGCCGTACGTGTTCATGAAGGTCAGGTGCTCGTGACACGCGATGAGTCCCGGCATCACGGTCTTATCCGAGGCGTCGACGACCTCGGCATCGGCCGGCAG
>WNGF01002762.1_pt1 | contig 42578 bp, 36 predicted proteins | sample 5400641 | NCBI WGS metagenome assembly WNGF01 (sample SAMN13153371, study PRJNA577476) | soil metagenome | isolation source: 80 cm soil or saprolite under grassland replicate 2 | place: USA:California | collected 2016-06-15 | reverse complement strand
GAAGGCTGCAAGCATCACGCCGATGACCGCGCTGAGCACGCCGAGGATTGACAGTCGGAGTTTCATCGCTCCACCTCCTGTAGTTGTGTCTCTCAAGCGACCGCGAGAAGCGCCGTAACCACGAGCAGCTGCCGCGTCTGGCGCGCCAGCTGAATTCGCCTCTGACGAGTGACGAGAGCGCAGAAGGAAACGTGCAGGGAACCGCTGTGAAGCCGGGACGACCCCGCGCAGTGTCGCCTCGCCGCAGCCGCTCCGGCGCCGTCGACGGGCCCCGACTCCCGCGGTCAGCGCCGCGAAGATCGCGCAGAGCGCGGCTAAGATTGACAACCGGAGTTTCATTTACCCCACCTCCTTGAGGGAGAACGGTCGCGTCACGGTGCCAATCGTCCCGACGAGGATTTGGGTGGGCTTAAGGTCTGGTGAATTATCGGCGCAGTCCTCGGGATTCCCTCCTCGGTCGGCGAGCGAATCGCCAAGCGAGAGGTAGTGGGTCGCGCTGCCATCGCTTCCGCCAGGAGAGTCGCCGAGCGCCGCGGGCACACTCGTGCAGAACGCAGCGCAGAGCGCGGCGAGGATCGAGAGGCGGACCTTCATCGTGTACCTCCTCCTCCGACGAGCTCAGTCGAGGTGAACCTCCCCGGTGAAGGTCGCCACCGCCGTCGTTGGCGAGATGAAGCCGATCAACATGAAGTCGCCGCTGCCGCGGAGGTCGTCGTAGGCTCCCGTCCCGCCGCGGGCCTCCCAGGGGCCATGGTCTGTGAAGTCGGGCGGGTGGACCTGCGGGTGGAACTGGATCGTGAACGTTCCGCTCGCGTTGTCGCAGCTGAAGTGCTGAAAGCCCGTGAACCCGGACGCGACCAGGCCTCCTCCACCGGCGATCGGCTCGGTGACGAAGGTCCCGCTCGGGCACAGCGGCGCGGTCGCCGTGAACGTCCCTTGCGGGACGGGCCCGCCGAAATCGGCGATGACCGTGATCGTTATCGGGGCGGGTGGCGTAGCAGATGCCGCCGTTGGCAGCGCGACGGCAACGACGCCGACCAGCAGCAAAGCAATCCGGCGCATAGTGCTCCTCCTGTCAGACGGTTGCGTGACCGCGGAATCGTCCCCACGAGGGTTTGGGTGGGCTTAAAGTGCGCTTGGGCCGGCGGCTGGTGTGAAGTTCTAGGCGGGGAAGGGCGAGACCGGGAGGTCGAGTTCGCCCATTCGGGAGGCATACGTGCGGTAGCGGCGGCGCGCCTCGCCGTGCCTGCCGGCCCGCTCGAGCGCGGAGACGAGCCTCAGGTGCGCTTCTGCGTCCCAGGAGTCCTTGTCGAGGATGCGCAGGTAGTAGCGGACTGCTGAGTCGTGATCACTCGCCTCGAGTGAGCGTTCGGCAAGCGTCCGCGCGACGGCGATGTAGGTGGCGCGGGTCTCCTCGCGGAGATCAGCCGCCCAATCCTCGTACAGGTCTTCTTCGAGAAAGTCTCCGGCGTAGAGCGACTCCGCCTCTGCCAGCGGCGCTGCGGCCTCGTCCCTCCGTCCCGCCCGCGCGAGTGCGAGGCCCTCATGGGCACAGCGGAGGAACTCCTCCACGTCGACCGTGAGGTGTTCGAGGTCGAGCCGGATCGAGTCCTTGTCGGCCGTGACGAAGTGCTCTGGCGGACGCAGCTTCTGCGGGTCCAAAACCGCGCGTACGGTGGCGAGCGCCACCGAGAGCCTGTTTGCGAGCCTGGCGGGATCCTGCTCGGGCCAGAGCGCTTCCATCAGCAGGTCGCGCGGTGTCGCGCGTCCGCGTCGGGCGACCAGGATCTTGAGCAGGGTGCGGGCCTTCTTCGACTGCCAGGCCGTGGCCGCTATCGGAACGCCGTCCCGGAACAGGCGGAACGCGCCCAGCGAGCGGATAGCGAGGCCACTCTGCTCTTCGCGGGCCGTGGGCCCGCTGTAGGCGAGCCGCCGCGCCAGGCGCTGCACCCGTTCGTGCACCGGCTGGAATGCGACCGCGACGACCGCGGTGGCGACCGCGGCGAGCACGACGTTCGAGCCCGTGCCCCGGCCAACCGCGGCGCCGACGCCGACCAGCACCGCCAGGTAGACGCAGGTGACGAACCCGGCCAGGCCGGCAACGAATACCGTCCGGTCAATGACGACATCGATCTCGTAGAGTCGGAAGCGAAGTACTGCGATCCCGACCGCAATTGGTAGTGCTGCGAGCGGCAGCACATAGAAGAGCGGGTAGACGGAGCTCGGGACTCCAAGCACCTCGAGGAGCAGGCCGAATGCAAAGCTCACCGCAACAAGGGCGGCAGCGTAAGCCAGCCATTGCAGCTGCCGTCTTTCCGCGCCTCCGGCAGCCCGGAAGCGAAGCAGGAAGGAAAGCAGCGCTGCTCCGACCAGCAGCGGGCCGCCCAGCGCGTCGCCGACCGTCCCGAGCGCTGAGAGGACGCCGCCCGCTCCTTCGATCCCGAGCGGGTTGCTGACACTCGAGAGCGATCCGCCGAGGGAGCCCGGCGCGAAGGCCTCCGAGGCGAACGCGGCCGCGCCGAACAGGAGACCGAGTGCAACAAGCGGCCGCCAGCGCGGCGAGCGCAAGCGCCCGCTCGGGAAGAGCAGAAAGACGAACGCCGCCGTGACGAGGATCGGGATCCAGATCGAGTTCCCCGCCCAGGCCACGACCCGCCCGGCTGGGAGCGATCCAGGACGGGCGAAGAGGGCGTAGTTGACGTAGCCGATACTGAAGCCGACGAACTCGAACAGCAGTCCCTCGCAGAGCAAAAGCCAGCCGATCGGATTTCGAGGGCGGCGAGAGGCGACGAGCGCGCCAACAACGGCGTAGCTCAGGAACGCGGCGAAGAGCACCCGGTCGGTCGTGGCAAAACGCGGGCCGTCCTGCGAGGCGTCGAGAAGACTCAGGACAGTGCCGGCCACGTAGAGCGCCAGCGCAAACGCGCCGAGCGACCAGGCGAGCTGACTCGCGGCCCGACCCCTCATAGGCGGATTGTGCTCCTCCACCCGTTCGAGCGCGAGCGCTTAGCGGCGCCCTTTAAGACCACCCAAACCCAGGCCAGCAGGCTCTAAGCGTCCCCAACCCGGAGGTGAGAGCGATGAGCCAGCTGGACGAAACCACTTGCGACAGGAGACTGCTTCGCGTTGGTGCGGGCACGGCGGTTGTGGGCGTCACCTTCGCCCTTGTCCAGACGGCGATCGACCCGTCCATGCCGGACGATCCGGCGCAAGCGATCCGCAAGGCGTCCGAGACGAACACGCTCGCCTTCTCGCGGTTGCTCGACGCGGCCGCCTTCCTGCTCCTGCTCGTCGCCGTCGCCGTCGCCACTCGAGCTCTCTCAGCCGGGCGCGGCGCCGCCTGGGCCCGCCTCGGGCTCGTCTTCTTCGCCGTCTCCGCCGGGGCCGGCGCAATCGCCACGATGATCGTCGGCGCCCTCGCCGACGTCGGCGACGCCTGGGCCACCGCGCCGGCAGTACGGAGGCCAGGATACGTTGCCGCCTACGACGCGCTCGACAATGTGAGCGGCGGTGTCTTCGCGGTGTCCTGGGCGGCACTCGGCGTCTTCGCGCTGCTCTACGCCGTCGCGATCGCGAAGAGCCGGATTTTCCCGCGCCCGCTCGCGTGGGTCTCGGCTACAAGCGGCCTTGCCAACATCACCGCCGTCATCGTCGGCGTCGGACTCCAGCGAGATGGGGCCTTCCTCTTCCTCCTCCTCGGTCTCCTCCTCTCCTACGTCGTGATCCTCAGCCTCAGCGTCAAGCTCTGGCGGCTCACCTACCTCAAGCCCACAACCGCGCTCACCGAGCCGGCGTCACTTCCGCGGTGAGCAGTCTCGCAGCTCCGCCAGGCTTCCAGTGACTCTGCTTCGTTGCCCGATCCGACACCACTCCGGCTACACGCGTACTACACAGGCTCTACCGGGTGGCAGCCGGTCGTAGCCGGTCACAGCCCAGCCGAACTCAACGAAATCCCTGCTTCAACCGGTAATTCACTGTGGCAGCCGGCTGTGCCGGTCGAGCCCGTACCGGCCTGTCACGCCGGAGATCGCGGGTTCGAGTCCCGTCGCTCCCGTCAATCCTCCGCAAAATCCCTGCAAATCTGGCATGTTGCGTTGCCCACTAAGGCGTGGGTGAGCGCCGACCCCTTTTATCCCGCACACATCCCGCACGCGACTCCCCGCAAGGAGCGGCTCGTAGCCGGTGATTCCCGCAACCCGGACTACCGGTCTACTGGCCGGTCATCTGCCGGCAGTCGGGTTGGAAGGTCCGCATTTGCAGGGATCTTCGCCCTCTCGGGAAGCGCTCCCGCTTTCATCCCGCTCGTGTCGATTCGACGGAGCACCTCCCTGCCACGGAGGGCCGCTCGATGGATCGGCTTAGACGGACCGCGAGATCCGGACTCTTACTGAGCCGACCGGGTCGGGCACGATCCTCGGCACCTCTTGCTCATCGGCACATCTGTGCGCGGCGCACGGGGGGGCGGGCCGAGGCCCGTCTAGTCGCATTACGAAGAAGCGGACGCTACGACTGCTCCTCGAACGCGGCGCGCTCCCGCGACGTTTGCCTTCCGCTCGTAGAGCGCGAGGGCTGCGTGGAGCGCCTCGAGCTCACGTGTCGTGTCGCCGGCGAGCCGATAAGCGAACGCCGCATCCTCGAGGGTCTCGCCTCGGAAAGTCAGCCAGTCCGTGTCATCCGCGATGGCGCGGGCCTCGTCCAACAAGCCGACGGTCTCGTCGTGTCGACGTTCGTGAGCCGCGACGAGCGCGAGCGCGCGCCGCCAGAGAGTCCCCGAGAGAAGGTCCCTCGGCTCGCTCCCACTTCGCGACTCTTCGCCAAGACGCCGTGCCTCACCGACGTCGCCACGGAGAGCGAGCACACAGGCGAGCTCACCGGCGAGTACCGGCAGTTCGCCACGCACATTCTCCGCCCGGCTCAGCTCGTAGTCGGTACGGAGCAGTTCGGCTGCTCGATCGAGATTCCCCGAAACACGCTCGGCGAGAGCAGCCTGCCCCATGCCGACCATCAAGCTCAGAAGGAGACCGCGTTGACGGCGATCGTCGAGTGAGCGTTGATAGAGGGCTCGAGACTCGTCGTTCCTACCTAGCTGAGCCAGAAGCCACGCACGCGCATCGCACACGACGAACGCACGCTGCACATCCAGGGAGATTTCCATTCCCTCACAGTACGCAAGGGCATCATCGACCGGCATCGGGCCTATAGCCGCGCACTGAGCCGCCATTCCTCGGCAGGCCGCTTCGCACTCGAAATCGCCGGAGCGCCCAGCGAACTCCACACCCCGCTCGGCTCGTGCGAGCCCACGTTCAGCACGCCCCGTGTCACGAAGCATGTGGGCTTGGTGAAGCGATGCGAGTGCGAGCCCGGCGTCATCGCTGAGCGCCTCGAAGACTTGCTCCGCGCTCTCGGCGACCTCGAGGTGCTCCACCAAGGAGCCTCGCTCAGCGAAGACGTCGAGGTACGAGAGGAGGATGCGCGCACGCTCCTCGAGGCCGCGCTCATCGGCCGCCTCTGAAAGGCGCTTGCTCGCCTGCAGCGTCGACGCCGCCTGGCGAAGCTCGCCGATCCTGATCAGTGCGGAGCCGTACTCGAGCAGCGATTCGGCTCGCTCACGAGGCTCGCGTGGCAGGATCGCTGCCGCACGCTCGAGCGTCGAGCCAAGCACGCGCCTGGGATCATCGAGCGTCCGATCGTGGACGAGAATCGCCCGCTGAAGCTCTCTGAGAACGACGCCAGGCTCAATCCCGAGGCTTCCGACGAATGCATCATCGGCACGTCGGTACGACGTCAAGGCATCCGCCTGCCTTCCTGCGCGGTAGAGCGCGAGCATCAGCTGAAACCACAGGCGCTCACGCAGCGGGTGCTGAGCGACGAGCTGCTCGAGCTCCGGGACGAGAGTCGTGTGCTCGCCGAGCTCGAGGTCCGCCTCGATCCGGTCCTCGAGCGCGCTAGATCTCTCGTCGTCGAGACGGGCGATCTCGGCTTGCGCCGACGGGTAGCCGGAGAGATCCCCGAACGCGGTTCCGCGCCACAGTGCAAGCGCCTGCCGGAACGTCGCCGCACGTTCGAGCGTCGGCAAGCGCCTTGCCTCGCCGGACAGGCGCCGGAAGCGCTCGACGTCGATTGCCTCCGGCTCAGCATGGAGCGAATACCCGGTCGGGGTTCGAAGGAGCGCCTCGGAGCCAAGGAGCTTGCGGAGCGCGTGAATGAGGTTTTGGAACGATGCACGCGCGGTCCTGGGCGCCCGGCCCTTCCAGAGGGCATCGATCAGCTCGTCCTGCGCGATCGACACATTGGGGCGAAGAAGCAACAAGGAAAGCAGCGTGCGCTGCTTCGGTGCCGTAACAGGAATCGGCGCGCCGTCTCGCAGGACCTGGAGCGGCCCCAGGGCCCGGAACTCCAGCTCTGACATCCGAGGGACGTTACCCGTCTCCGTTAGAGCTTCATTAGAGGCTGGCGCTATCTTCGGCCCGGTGCAGAGGAGCTTCCGCGTGTTCGGAGCGCTCGCCGGGCTCACAACCCTGCTCGCGGCGGGCGCCTCGACGTCCACTGCCGGATCGCAAGCGGCGGCCGGCACACTCAACCTGAGTGCGGCGCTGAACCTCGCCTCGATTCTTGGCGCGTGCCCGCCGGGAGTGTCCGCGAGCGCGTGCGCAGCACGCACCAGCACGGGCCCGTTCCCCGGACTGGGACAGGTGACTGGGACGTACACGTTCCTCGCGGACATCGGGCCGCCCTCGTGTGCCAACGGCTTCGGTAAGACGCGTGCCTACCCGATTCGATTCGCGGTTGCGTCCAAGGGGGAGATCCTGTTCGAGCTCGCCGCGGGGGTGCAGTGCGTGAATGAAGAATCGGATTTTGCTGTGCGGGCACAGACGCAGACCTTCACGGTCTCCGGCGGCACCGGAATCTACGCAGGTGCATCGGGCAGCGGCACCGTCACGCGTTCTCTCGGAACGACGAGCACCGGCGCCGCCGGGAAAGAGACGTGGACTGGCACGCTCACCGTGCCGGGCCTCGACTTTGACCTCACGCGGCCGACGCTCACCGCAGCGGTCAGCAAGACGGTGAAGGTCAAGAAGGGTGCGAAGACGGCTCGGGTCGTCTTCCAGGTCACAGCGCAGGACGACCGGGATGGCGCACTGCCTGCCACGTGCGCTCCGAGGTCTGGCAGTCGTTTCGAGATCGGCAGGACACGCGTGACGTGCTCGGCGACCGACGGCAGCGCGAACACGGGAAGCGCGTCATTCACCGTCACCGTCAGGCCGAGGAAGTGACCCGCAGGGCGCCGCCCGCGGGCCAGAACGGCGGCTTTGCCGCCGACGAATCGGATGGAAGGGAGAAGAAATGAGGCGGGTACTCCTAGTCGTTCTGATTAGCACCGCGGCGTGCTTGGTGGCTTGGGCTCCAGCCTCAGCGGCCACCTCCGTCGTGCTCGACGGTTCCTACAAGTTGGCGATCACCAAGCCGGAGTGGACGGGGACGCGGTGTCCCGCCGGCACAGGAGACGAGTGCGGCGTCTTCCAGATGGTCGGCCTCGGGCTCGCCGACTACGCGTATGTCTACGGCCCCACGTTCGAGCCAACAGGGAAGAAGGGCTGCTTCTACGTCGACGGCACGTTCACGGTCACGTTGCAGTCCGACGGCAGCACGGTCTCCGGGCTGTTGACCGGCGTCTTCTGCGGGCCAGGGAACTCGCACCAACAGGCGGGGTCACCGTCGTACGGCAACCCGCAGAGTGAGACCGACACGATCGAGTTCACCGAAGGGACAGGACAGTTCGCGGGGCTGCAGGGCACGGTGGCGTTCACCGAGTTCACCGCCGGTGCCTACTTCGAAGGAAGCCTCAAGGGCACACTAACCGGCTGATCGAGGCCGGCCCCGCTGCCTGTGGTAAGGAGGGGTCGACTAACGGTTCACTGCCACCGGCAGGGACCGTATCGCGTCGTCGAGACTGCCCTTGAGTGGGCTGAAGTACAAGACGGACGCACTCATCCCGCAGACATCCCGCTAGTTTGCGATTAAGGCAACGCACCATCCCGCGTACATCCCGCGGAAGGTCGGCGGAAACCCCCGCTGGCACCCGCCGATCCCCGCAAGAGGCGAGGCGGAAAGTCCCGCTCATGGCGGAAATCCCCGCCGATTCCCGGCGATCCCGGAGACACCAAGACCGGCCTGTCACGCCGGAGGTCGCGGGTTCGAGTCCCGTCGCTCCCGTCTTTCGCCCACGTAATCCCTGTAAATCGCCATGTTCTGTTGTCCGCAAAGGCGCGGACGACCGCCGGTCTCTTCTCATCCTGCGCTCATCCCGCGCGCGAAATGCGCTCATCCCGACCGGGAATCCCCGCACGACGCCGGTCGTCGCCGGTGATTCCCGCAAGCGGCACGACCGGCCAAGCCGACCGGAGGTCGTCTCGGAGTCGGGATGCAGAAGAGCCGTGCTTGCAGGCCTTTCGTCCCCACAGGCAACGGTCTCGTGGCCGTCCCGCGAGGATCCCGCGGGCACCCCGAGCATGAAGCCGAACTGCCCGGATAGGCCGGAATCCCTCGGAATCAAGCTTCGCCTGCGAGGCTCCGCCGTCGTGGATTTGTCACTTCCCCGCGAGAAGCGCACCGTCACCGCACCGCCGACCGGTGGCTTCCGGCACTGGTCAGGCACGGACGGCGACGACTTCGAGGTAGTCAGCGGTGACGACCGCCGCACGTTCGCCCGCGCGGTTGTACTTTTCGGCGACCGCCTTCAGCTCGTCCGCGAACGCCTCCTTCCGCTCTCCGCCCACCCGCTCAAACGCCGCGATCGTGGGCCCGAAGTAGCAGCGGAAGAACTCGACGAAATGTTCAGGCGACCGGAACCGCTGCGTACTTACGCATCGCTCGACGCGAAGGTCGGAGATCCCGTCGCCGAACAACTGGCGAAGCCGCCCCTCCGTCCCCCAGGCGACCGGAGGCGCTAGCCCCGGCGGCGACGGGACGTACTTCGCGGTCGCCCGAAACACGTCGCCGACGAAGCCGTCCGGAACCCAGTTCGCCATCCCGATCTTGCCGCCGCGACGCGTCACCCGCACAAGCTCGCCCGCCGTCCGCTCCTGGTCGGGGGCGAATATCGCCCCGAACGTCGACAGCACCACGTCGAAGGAGCCGGATTCGAACGGCAGCTCCTGGGCGTCGCCCTCGACGAACTCGACCTCGAGGAACTCCGCGGCCGCCCGCAGGCGGCCGCGCTCGAGCAGCGCCGGCACGAAATCGACTCCGGTCACGTCCGCGAAGCACCGCGCCGCGGCGATCGCCGTGTTGCCGCTCCCGCAGGCGACGTCGAGCACACGGTCACCCGGCAGGACATCGACCGACTCGACGAGCCGATCGGCGACGACCTGAACGATCGGCGCGACGTGCGCGAAGTTCCCCTTCGACCAGATCTTCCGCTGGTTCTGGGTGATGCATGCGAAATCAACCTGCGCCTGCTCGACCACGTCAACCCATCCCGCTCGACCTCGGCGACTTCGGATTGCCGATGCAGCTGGGCCACGTGGTGGTCCTCTCAAGCACGGTCGGGGTTGAGGACGTGCCTGGTCGCCGGGTCGACGCCGGCGAAGGTGAGGAAGTCCTTCATCCGGAAGGACGATCCCGCCGACGTGAGAGTGGGTGTCCAGTTGGGCTTCTGCACCAGGTAGGAGCTCGGGTCGCTCTGGATCAGTCCGATCAGGACCTCGGCGACGATGCGGCCGCCGACCTTCCCGAGCGTTTGGCCGTCGGTGCGCAGCTCGGCTTCGCGGAGGACGTAGTACCAGAGCGGAGTGCTCTTGTCGAAGCCGTGCGGTTTCAGGTCGATGAGCTCGTCGGGTGTCAGCTTCTCGACGTCCATCGCCTTCGCGATGCCCTGCCCCGAGGGCAGGCTCCAGGTCAGGTGGCGCAGGAGATTGCGCTGGGGCAGTGACTGCGGCGTGTCGTGGCTCGCGATCGCCCCGAGCGGGAGATCGAACAGCGGCGTCGAGATCTTCGTGTCGATCTTCTTGTTCGGCTTCACCTCCGCGTCGCCGAAGTCGAAGAACGTCTGCCAGCCGATGAAGCGGCGCGGGGCGCGCGCGCCTCCGCGCAGATCGACGGGATCGGCTTGCCCCTCGGCAGCGGGGTCGAAGACCATTGCGAAGAAGGGGTCGCCGTCGTGGCCTTTGAGATTTGCGCGGTACGACGGCCGCACCATGCTGTGACCGAACCGGTACGCGGCCGCCTGGAACTCCACGGGAATGAAGCCTTCGCGCATGCGCGGCTTGTAGAAGCGGCGGCCCTTCCTCAGCACGTCGTCGACCAGCGCCTGCCCGACCACCAACGGCAGGAACTCGTGCAGGACGACCCAGTGGTAGTGCCAGGTCGTCAACTGCCGCGCCTCGTCGAAGGCCGAGTCGGCGTAGCCGTTGGCGCGCGTCCAATCGACGGCGTTGTTGTGAAAGAGGATGAACGCGCACTGGAGGCCGGCGATCATCAGGTTCTCGTCGTTGCGCGGGTCGGCGATGATCGCGGTGTTCGTGCCGTCGCTCGTCCGCGGGAGATCCTCGAAGATCCCGCCCGTGTCGATGCGCAGCTTGGCGTGATCGACCGAGTCGTACAGCTGCGGACTGGCGACGGGCCCCGCCCCGTAGACGGAGTCGAGGTCGAGCGAGGGCGTCCGCCCGTTCGGCGACACGGCCGGGTCGGTCGGAACTCCCATTGCCGAGGTCGTGTCGAACGTGATGTCGTGGTCGATGAACTGCCCCATGAAGGTCGTCCCGGCGGTGTGACTCGGGTTATTCGGGTTGTTCGCGCTCAGGCCGATATCCGTGATCAGCAGCTTCGGCCCCTTGCTCAGGTCGTCCTTCGCGTCGAGCGGACCGCCCGCCGCCCCCAGCGCGCGCAACGAGTCCTTTACGCGCTCCGTCGCAGGGGCGAAGGCGGGCAGATCCGGAAACAGTCGGCCGAAGGTCGTCGGACTCGTCGCCACGGTGGCGCTTCGCGCCGCTTGCGCGCGCGGCGCCGAGGCGCCGGCGCCCAAGAGGGCTACGGCGCCCGCTCCAACGCCCGCACGCTCGAGGAAGCCACGCCTGCTGTACCGCGAGCCACTCCTCGTCTCGTCCATGGCCGTCATCCCTGGAAGGCGTGCCTGAGGTCGTATTTCGCCACCTTCCGGCCGAGCGCGACGCCCGCCACGGTCGAGTCCCGGAAGTGGAAGCCGATCCAGACCCGCGCATCCACGATCTCGCGGTCGAGGTCGTTGGCCTTCTCGAAGCGTCGGGACGTCGTCAGCGTCGTCCCTCCGTTCGTCCCTCCCCAGATCTTGACGTCGATCTGGTTCGTCCCGAGGAGCTCTGAGAAGACCTCGGCTTCCGCTCCGGTCAGGCACCCGTGGGCCGAGGGGTATTCGGGGTGATTCGGCGTGTTCACCAGCGGCAGCCACGTCGGATCAGGGTCCGTCGCGGGGTTGCCGTCGAGGTCTGCGTTCCGGATCGCGGTGTACGGCCGCCAGAAGAGGTAGTGGTACTTCGATTCGAAGCACCCGATGAGCGCGTCGCTTCCCACGAGGTTGCCCATCGCGAGCGCGCGTGACGCATCGACTAGGTCGAAGCCGTGCTCGGTAGCAACGTCCCGGAACGCCTGGTTGTACTGGTTGATCGCGTTGCCGTGCCAGAAGTAAGCGACGGCGGTCTGGTCGGGTGAGCGGACCGTGCTGTTGAGCGCTCCGTACGCCTTGACCTCATCGAGCTGCTCGGCGTATTCCGAGCTCGAAAGCGCCGGCGGCGCATCCGCCCGGAACTGCGATGAGCTCTCGAGGATGAAGGGCTTCATGGTTGCGAGCCAGGGCGTCTGCGCCGAGGTCGCCGGCGGTACCACCTGCCACACGCCGGTCTCGAGCGGACCCAGCCCAAGGTTCGGATCGAAGGGCCCGTTTCGTCCGTCGTTCAGGCGGGAGTTCATGGCGTCGTTTGCCGCGGCTTGGCCGACTTCGATCCCGTCTGCCTTTCCCTCGTCCGGGAGTCCGGCGAGGTACGCGTCGTAGGTCGCCGTCAGCGCGGCGGTTTGCGCCGGGAAGTAGTAGACGAGCGTGGTGTAGGCCGCCGCGGCGACGGCGGCGTCGGGCGATGCGTCCTCGACGACGCTCGGATCGATCGCGAAGTCGTGGTAGGGAACGTAACGTCCGTCGATCTTCGTTACGGCGTCGTAGACGGCCGCCTGGACGTAGGACATGTAGATCAGCCCTTCCGGCTGGAATTTCGGCGGCGTTGCGCTGCGCACCGTGCTGACGGCGGTCCGATTCCAGTCGAGCACCGCCTTCGGAGAGAGGGGGGCAGCGGCGCCCGGGCTCGCTGACGCCGATGCGCCCAGGATCGCCGCCGCCACCACCGCTCCAACCACGAAACGGCTCTTCATCGGAATCTCCTCTCGATCGGCTGGTCTCGCTGCTCGGGAGGGACTGTCGCGCGGACGCCTGTGCGCGAACGTTGCTCGGCTTTGCGGAAATGGGGTCGTAAACTGGGCGGATGCGGCGAGAGCCGTGAGCGGAGCGCTCGAATTCCGAGTACTCGGACCGGTCGAGGTCGTCCTCGGCGGGGTCGCGTCCCGCATCGGCTCGCCGATCCAGCGGACGCTACTCGCGCTGCTCCTGATGCAGCCGAAGGAAGTGGTCTCGATGGACCGGATCGTCGACATGCTCTGGCCCGACAACCCGCCGGACGCCCGCCGCAAGCTCTGGTTCCACGTCTCGAAGCTCCGCGGGATCCTCCAGCCCGGCGGGGCGGAAGCTGCCCCAAGCGCGATCCTGGCGAAGCGGCCGACGGGCTACGTGCTTCGGATCGAGCCCGACCAGCTCGATGCGGGTCGCTTCGAGCGCCTCACGCGCTCGGCGCGATCTGCGCTCGGTGACGATCCCGCCCGGACGGCCGAGCTGCTCCGGCAGGCCCTTGGCCTTTGGCGAGGCGAACCGTTCGAGGACGTCCTCCACGAGGACGCCGTCTCGCCCGAGGTCAGGCGCTTGCAGGAGCTTCGCCTCGCTGCGCTGGAGGATCGTCTCGAGGCCGACCTCGCGCTCGGGCGAGCCGGCGAGCTGATCCCCGAGCTCCAGGAGTTGATCGCGGAGCATCCCTTCCGCGAGAACCTCCGCGCCAAGCTCATGCTCGCGCTCTACCGCGCGGGCAGGCAGGCGGACGCGCTCGCCGCCTACCGTCAAGTGCGGCGGACGCTCGTCGAGGAGCTCGGGATCGAACCGAGCGACGAGCTGGGCGCGCTTCACAGCCGGATCCTCGAGCACGACCCCGCCCTCGCCGGCACGCGACCTCCTCCTCCTACTCGCAGGGGCGGGCCGCGGGAGGAGCGGAAGGTCGTCACGGTCTTCGTCGCTGAGCTGCTCGACTTCGCGGCCATTGCGGAACCGCTCGACCCGGAAGACGCCCGCGCGTTTCTCTCGCCTTACCGGGCCCGGATCCGGTCTGAGCTGGAGCGCTTCGGCGGGACGGTCGAGAAGTTCATCGGCGACGCGGTCATGGCGCTCTTCGGCGTCCCGGCCGCGCACGAGGACGACCCCGAGCGGGCCGTCCGTGCCGCGTTGGCAATCCGCGGCTGGCTGACCGAGCAGGGTGAGGGGATGCAGGCGCGCATCGCCGTCGCGACCGGCGACGCACTCGTCGCGCTGGACGCCCTAGCCTCGGAGCGGGAGCCGATCGCCGTCGGGGAGGTCGTCAAAACCGCGGACCGGCTGCGGCACGCCGCACCGGTGAACGGCGTGCTCGTCGACGACCAGACGTTGCGAAGGACGAAGGGCGCGATCGAGTACCGAGAAGCGGCGGCGATCGCCGCGGAGGGTAAGAGGGCGCGGGTCGACGCCTGGGAGGCGATCCGGCCCCTCGCACGGCCCGGCGACGACCCCTCGCGCCATCGCACGCCGTTCGTCGGTCGTGACCGGGAGCTCGCCGCGTTACAAGAGCGACTTGACTCGGTTCGGTCGCAAAGCCTGCCGCAGCTCGTGACGATCCTGGGCATTCCCGGCATCGGCAAATCACGGCTCGTCTCGGAGTTGCAGTATGCGGTCGCCGCGACCGAGAAGCCTGTGACGTGGCGTCAGGGCCGCTCGCTCCCCTACGGCGACGGCGTCAGCTTCTGGGCGCTCGAGGAGATGGTGAAGGCGGAGACCGGCATCCTGGAGGGGGACTCGGCCCAAGCGGTCGAGCGCAAGATCGGGAAGACCGTGCGCCGGATCGTCGAGGATCCTGCCGAAGCCCGCCGGCTCGCGACGTATCTGGGCGTTCTTGTCGGCCTCGGCGGTGGCGAGGCCAGCGCCGCCGACCTTCGGGCCGAGACATTCGCGGCCTGGCGACACTTCCTCGAGGCGCTCGCAGACGAGAGCCCGCTCGTGCTCGTCTTCGAGGACTTGCATTGGGCAGACGACGCGTTGCTCGACTTCGTCGACGAGCTGCTCGACCGCGTCCGCGACGTGCCGCTCCTGGTCGTCGCGACGGCGCGGCCGGAGCTCCTCGAGCGCCGCCGCGGCTGGGCGGGCGGCAAGCCGAGCGCGCTCACGCTCTCGCTACCGCCTCTGTCCGAGAGCGAGACCACGCGATTGGTCGCCGCGATGCTGAAGGAGCCGGTTGTCGCGTGCGAGGCGCACGAGGCGCTGCTCGCTCGCATCGGCGGCAACCCGCTCTACGCGGAGCAGTTCTGTCGGATGCTGGTCGAGCACGGCCGGCTCGAGGAGCTGCCGGAGACCCTCCACGGGATTCTTGCGGCGCGGCTCGATGCGTTGGCCGACGTCGAGAAAGAGCTCCTGCAGGACGCCGCGGTCGTCGGCAAGGTCTTCTGGCTCGGCGCGCTCGAGGCGATCGGCGGCATCTCGCGCCGCGACGCCGACGAGCTTCTGCAGATGCTCGTGCGCAGGGAGTTCGTTCAGCGGGCGCGCCGATCGTCGCTCGCAGGCGACACCGAATACGCATTCCGCCACGACCTGCTCCGCGACGTCGCCTACGACGAGATTCCACGCGCAGGCAGGGCCGAGCGCCATCGCCGCGCGGCTGAATGGATCTATTCGCTCGGCCGCCCAGAGGACTACGGCGAGCTGCTGGCCCATCACTATCTCGCCGCGCTCGACTGCACGAGCGCTACGGCCGAGGACGTCACGATCCTCGTGGAGCGGACGGCACAGGCGCTCCACCACGCCGGCCTCCGAGCAATCAGGCTGTCCGCGAACGAGCGCGCGGTCGACTACTTCTCCCGCGCGATCGCCCTCATGGCGCGATTCCCAGAAGGCGAGGAGCGCAGCCGGACGGAGGCCGAGCTGCAGATGCAGCTGGGCGTCGCCCTCTTCGCGCTGCGCGGGTTGGGCGCACCCGAGGCAGAGCAAGCGTACAAGCGGGCGACCGAGCTGATGATGGACACTGCGCCCGCGGCCGAGCAGTTCCCGGCCCATTTCGGTCTCTCCCTCTACCACGGCCATCGCGGGGACTTCGACCGGTCGCTGCGCCTCGTCGAGAGGCTGGGCGAGCTGGCCGCCGACGGCGACGATTCGATGAAGCTGCAGGCGGCCCACGCCCGGTGGATGAACTCGTTGTTCAGCGGGCGGATCGAGGACGCCATCGCCGCGGCCGAGGAGGGGCGCGCCATCTACCGTCCCGAGTCCCACCACCCGCTTTCCTTCGTCTACGGGAACCACGATGCCGGCGTCTGCGCGCTGACGCTTCAAGCGCTGGCGTTGGCGCTGCGAGGCGAGTCAGCCAGGGCGGTGCGTCAGATGCACGAGGCGATCGCCCTGAGCGAGCCGCTGGGGCACGCGGCGACCATTGCCGAGCCGCTGACTCTGCTGCCCTGGGCTCTTCAGATCAACGGCGACGCCGAGGGCGCCCTCCTCGCATCCGAGCGGGCGCTCGCGCTCGAAGACGACGTCGTCCAGCCTCAGTTCTTCGGCATCGCCCGCACGATGCGCGGTTGGGCGCTCTCGTGCTTGCGGCGCGAGGAAGAGGGCGTCGCAGAGCTGGAGAGGGCGCTCGCGGACGAGCTGCGCGCCAGCAACATCTGGGCAGCCGTGGTCGGCACGCTCCTCGCCGAGGTCCACCTGCGCCGAGGGCGACGGGACGCGGCTCGAGACGCACTCGACCACATGGTGTCGCTCACCCGGTCGATGCCAAGGTACTTCTACGAGCCCGAGCTCCTCCGCGTCGAGGCCGAGTGGCTGCGTTCATCGGGACAAGAAGGTCATGCGAGACGGCTCCTGCTCCGTTCGATCAAGACCGCCAGGGAGCACGGGTCGTGGGCTCTGGCAGTCCGCGCTGCGCTCGCGCTCGCACGCCCACCAGCGGCGGGTGACCAGGCGGATCTGAGGTTGCTCGCCGACCTGTACGAGCGCCTTCCTTCGGACAATGACACCGACTATGGGCGGGAAGCGAAAGCCCTTCTCGGAGCAGGCGTCGCCACCACCGTCCCGTAGCCGCTGTCCGACCTGTCGACGAGGCCGCTCGCGGCGATGGCAAAGCACGGCCCTCCCGAGGATTCATCCGGTCTTCCGGCCCTCTGCGGTCCATTCGCGGCAAGCCAACGGGGGATCCCGCGCACATCCCGCTCTGTTTGCCACATGGGAAACTGCTCATCCCGCGCTCATCCCGCACGAGGCTCCCAGAGGGCCCCGCCTACCCCCGCGAATCCCCGCAACGACAGGCGCTGAAAGCCCTGCTCCTGCGGCGAATGCCCGCCTATCCCCGCTCAGCCCGGAAGCACCATGACCGGCCTGTCACGCCGGAGGTCGCGGGTTCGAGTCCCGTCGCTCCCGTAAACTCCCTGCAAATCGGTGTTTTTTGTTGCCGACTCAGGCGCAAACGACCGCCGGCTTCCTTTCATCCCGCGCTCATCCCGCACCAGAAATCGCCGGCCAGAGCCGCCTGGAGCCGCTAATCCCCGCACGGGGGATGGCCGGCCAACTCGCCGGGCGTCTTGCGGCGGCCGGATGCAGACCCTCCTGCTTTCCAGCGGTTTCGTCCAACGAGCAAAGAGGGTAGCGCTTGCTTCCCGCGCCGATCCGGCGCGGGGTGTATGAGACACGGGTCCGGGTCGCCACCTAGTTTCTGTATTACAATAACCCTGTGTGGAGATTCATCCGGCAGCGCGCAGGCACGGCATCCTTGATGAAGACATCGTTTACGCAGTCGAGAATGCGCTTGCGGGCTACGCGCTCGAGGAGCGAGAGGACGAACCGCAGCGGACGCTGCTCCTCGGGCCAGATCGGAGTGCGAACCTGCTCGAGCTCGTCGTCGTCGAACTCGACGACGGTGGGCGGCTGGCGATCCACGCGATGCGGATGCGCCCGAAGTACATCCCTCTCCTTCCTCGTCAGTCATGAGCCGTAAGCGTCGTCCGAAGAGCACCGGCGTTCCCACGAGTGGCGGCGTTCCCGTCACGGAGAAGCTGATTGAGGAGCTTGCAGCCGAAGCGGAGCGCGGTTACGAGCCGGAGAAGCTTCGGAAGAGAGGGCGTCCGCCCCTCGGCGTTGGGCCATCCGAGATCGTCCCCGTCCGGCTCGACCAAGAGCTGCGGCGGGCTCTCGAGGAACGCGCCGCGGACGAGGAAACGACGCAGAGCGACCTCGTCCGCCGCGCCCTGCGCACGTTTCTCGCAGCCGAACGGGATCGCGAAGGAAACGACCCGACCGAAGCCGGCAACGAGGAGCCCGAGCCCACCGTTGCGGCGCCCGGGGACCCGATCGCGGCGCTCCGACGTGGTAGCGACCTGCACGAGACGGCGTCTGAGCCCGAAGCGATGACGGACATGAGCGGCTTCGAGGCGTTGGTGTCGGCGCCGGACGCCGTCGTACTCGACCCGCGACAGCGTGAGATCCGCGAGCTCTTGAAGCTGATCGGCCCCGAGCCGATGGACTTCTTCACTGACGCGTGCCGGATCGTCGACGGCGCCGCCGGCGTGTCGATGCAGACGCATCTTGCGGCGCACTCGCTTCGCGAGATCGAGGGGCGGCTGCACGAGGTGTTCGAGCCGATGCTTACCCGCGAGGCGAAGGCCAAGACTGTCGAGGCTGGGAAGAGCGAGGAGTCGCACCAGGCGAAGATCGAGGCCGCGGCGGAGATCCTCGGTCTCGACGAGCCGACGCTCGAGCTGTGGCTCGAGTACGCCCTCCCGCTTCACAAGCTCGCGCACCGCGCGGGGCTCGCCGGTCCGCGCGACGTCGCGGAGTTCCGCGATCACTTCGCCAAGGGGCAGAGCGTCCTGCTCGCGGTATTGCGACGTCTGCAGACCATCTACATCGAGGCACGGCCGCTCGTCCACGAGCTCGCGGGCGTCCGTATCCCAACGATGGGCCACATGAAGCGCCTGCGGAACCGCGTTCCGCACAGCACGGTGATGCTTGGCGAGTTCTTCTCGACGGCGCGGCTCGACTGGTTCCCGCTCCTGCGCGAAGAGGGCTACTTCGAGAATCCGCCGCCGCTCGAGGTCGACGAGGAGGGACGCATTGCCTTCGCCGAGTGGCCTCCGGCGCGTTTTCTCATTCGTGCCGCGGCCGTCGACGAGCTGCAGGACGACGTCGTCGAGATCCTGAACGCGCTCGACACCGACAACCCCGAGGCGCGCGATGCAACCGTCGAGGCGGCGCTGGCGATGGCGCCCGCGCGCGCCGCACGGCTCGCGGCAAGGATCGCAGCCTACGTCGGCGGATCGGATACCTGGTGGACGCCCCGCCACTCGGAAGAGCTCGTGACCCACCTCGTCGAGGGCGGCGAGGTTGCGGCCGCGCTGGAGATCACTAAGCCTCTTCTCCCGGCCGCTCCGCGAACCGCGGATTGGCGGCTGCGTCATGCGTTTACCGATCTTGTGCCGAAGCTCTTCCCGGCGGTCGGTCTCGATGGGCTCGCGCTGCTGCGCGATCTTCTTGCGGAGGAGCTGACTGCGGAGGGACGCACCTCTGCGAACGACCTGTCGACGATCTGGCGCGAGTCGATCGTTGGCGGACCGGACATGCGCCGCCGCGACCTGCTCGCGACGGCGTTGAATGACGCGGCCGAGGCGCTGGTCGCGAGCGGTACTGTGAGGCTTCGCGAGGTCGTCGAAACGCTCGCGAGCGACGAGCGCGCGATCTTCAGCCGCATCGCGCTGCACCTGATCGCGAACCATCCGGAGCCGGATGTCGCGGCGGAATGGCTCGGAAACGAGGACGTGGTCCGCAACTTCAACCTCGAACGCGAGTACGCCGAACTCGCGCAGCGCGCCTTCGCCGGGCTCGATCCTCAAGTGAAGGAGCAGATCTTCGGCTGGATCGAGCATGGTCCGACGTGGCGGCCTCGCGACCTGCCCGAGGATGAGTTCGAGGAGTACGACGCTCAGTGGCGTCTTCGCGAGCTTCGGCGGCTCCCAGAGCGGCCGCAGGAATGGCAGCAACGGTTCGACGAGCTCGTCGCTCGCTTCGGCGAACCGGCCGACCCGCTTACGCCACGGATGGGTCGCGCCGTTTGGTCGGGGACGCGGTCGCCGAGGTCGAAGGAGGAGCTTCTCGAGCTAAACGATGACGAGCTGATCGCCTTCCTCCGAACGTGGGCGCCGGACGGGGACTGGTTCGGTCCGTCGGTCGAAGGGCTCGCCAACCAGCTCCGCGACGCCGCGGTCGCCGAACCGGAGCGGTTCTCACGCCTCCTCCCGGAGCTTGCGGATGACGAGGCGACGTACGCACGGAACGTCGTCTACGCACTTCAGCAGGTCGCGCGAGACGGCGGCGCGCTCGAATGGCAGCCGATCCTCGACTTCGCACGTCGGATCCTGGGCCTGCCGGCCCGCCTTGAAGGGCGTGATCCCGCAGGCGACGAAGTCGATCCCGGCTGGGAGTGGTCGCGACTCGAGGTCGCGCGCCTGATCAGCTCGGGCGTCGGCCGGAAGTCGATCCCAGAGGAGTTCCGCGACGAGGTGTCGCAGGTGATCGCCGCGCTCGCTGAAGACGACGACCCAGCCGTCGAGACGGAGGACGAGCGCGAGCGTGAAGGGACGCAGCCTGAGATCCTGTCGCTGAACTCGGTGCGGGCGTGCGCGATCGAAGCCGCAATCCGGTTCGCAGCGTGGTCAGCCGACGACGAGGGTGGCATGGCCGAGCCGCCGACGCTCCCGGAGAACGTCCGGGAGGTCCTCGACCGGCATCTCGACCCGGAGCGCGAGCGGACGCGGACGGTGCGGGCGGTGTTCGGCCGCCACTTCAACCAGCTCTACTCGCTCGACCCGGAATGGACGACCGACCGGGCCGCCGCGGTCTTCCCTGACGACCCGGGTCAGGCGAGGCATCGCGACACGGCATGGCGCGCGTTCATCGACGCGAACCGCTTCTGGCCGACCAGCTGGGAAGTGCTCGCGCCGCAGTACCGGCGCGCCGTCGAAGGGCTTGCCGACGAGCGCTTTGAAGAGGAAGACGTGTCGCTCCTCGACCCGACGGGTGCCCTGCTCGGACACCTGCTGAGCGCGTACCTGAACGACTTGATCGAGCTCTCCGACGACTCACTACTCGGCGTGTTCTTCGAGACGGTGCCGCTGCGTCTGAGACGGACGTTCCTCGAGATGATTGGCACCGACCTCTCCGGCGAGCACGACGTGTCAGAGCGTGTTCAGAAGAAGCTGCAGCAGCTGTGGGAGTGGCGGGCCGAAAAGGTGTTCGCTGAGGACAACGTGACCGAACTCGCAGGCTTCGACTGGTGGTTCGGCTCCGGCAAGATGCCGCGCGAGTGGTCCGTCGAGCAGCTCCTGCGGGTGCTCGAAGCCGGAGGCGGGGTGACCTTCGACTACGTCTTGACGCAGCGCCTGCCCGATCTCGCAGCGAGGGATCTCCCGTCCGCCGTCCGGATCATGGCAGCGCTCGTCGAGCACGCATACACCCCGCACATGGTGCTTTCTGCCCGCGAGCCCTTCCAGACGGTTCTGGCTGCTGCGCTGACGTCGGGCGATGGCGAACTTGCCGCGACGGCCCGGGCGACGATCAGCCGACTGTACGCCGAGCGGCACACCGAGTTCAACGACCTACTCGACGACTAGTCGCAACGGACGTTACTGGCGGAGCGGACGCGACGTGGTCGTCGGTGCGCGCGCGAGCGGACGTGGCACGCCCGGAGTAGGCGGCGGCCGCTAGTCCGGCGGCGGAGGTACCTGCGTCGCGCTGAATCGGATCTGAAAGCTGGCCGTCTGTGTGCGGAGACCGCGTCCGCGAGCGAGGACGACGACGCGGTACCGCCTCGTCTCGATGAGCGCGGACGTCGGACGCCCGCGCTCATCCTTCAGTTGTGCTTTCTACTGTCATGTAACTAGTGACCACGGACGATCAGCACGAGCCAACCAAGCGCGATGACAAAGCAGGTCAGAACCATCACTTCAGCCATTTGCATCTCCGCGGGGTTGTCGCGGGCCCGCTAACGCGGCGCCCGGCGACCCCTTCCGCCAGGCGTACTGCCCTCGACCTTTATGGGCGCGAAGTGGCGGCGTTTATAGGGTCACGCTGTCGCGAAAGCCGCATCACGGACGCCGACTGCGCGGCAAGTCCGAGCCGGCGCGACAGAGCTGTCAGGGACGTCGCACGTTCAGCGAGAAGACCTGCAGGTAGATGCCATGCTGATCCTCGAGCTCGCGAGCGCGATCCACGAGAGCCTGCATCGTCTCGCTGCGGTCGCGACCACGGCAGCGCTCACCCTCGAACCAGACGACGAGGTAGATGCCGTACCTGTTCCCTGTCCCGAGCAGGTAGTCGTCGACGAGCTGCGTCTCGAGCGCGGTCTCGACGTCGGGGTTCCAGCAGCCCTTCACCTCGATGATCGTCGTCAGCGTCTCAGCGGCGGCGTCCCGATGGGGGACAACCGCGTTCACGTGCACGTCGGTCCGCTGCCCAAGCGGAGCGCTGGCCGGATGCGTGACCTGGACCTCGCGGTGGAAGATGACCCCGCGCTCGCCACCGAGTTTCTCCGTCAACCGCCTCTGGAGCCAACTGGACACTTCGGGCTCGAAGACGGGTACCAGACTGTCCTCCCGTCGATGCCACAGTTCCGCCGCGCCCGAGAGCTCCGAGTCAAGATCGCGCTGCACGAGTTCGAGCCCCTCGAAGACCGCCTCGAGCAGCTGATCGCCGGTCGCGACGTACCTGCGCGACCGCTCGGCCGCCAGAGCGACGATCTCGTCCGGCGACGGCGGCAGCCAGGTCGCGGCGACGGTGCGCGCCTCCCCTTGCTCGACGACGCGGGCAGGCCATTCGAGGTCGGGTAGCTCGGCGCGCACGCGCTCGAGCTGCGCCTGGGCCTCTTCGGTTCCGGCATCGCGTAGGCGGGCGAGCAGCGAGTCGCGCCAGCTGCCGACGTCGTGACCCGTCCAACTGTCGTCGTCCCAGTCGAACTCCCGCGCCGCGAACAGAAATAGATCGGCCGTCAGGTCTTCCGGGAGGTCCGGGATCCGTCGCCGCGTCGGCCCACGGTCAGCCAGCCACTCGATCACCGCCCGACCGAACGCCGCTTCGCCGACGATGGCCTCCACCACTCTCGCGAGCACCGCACGGTCGCTCGTCCGAACCAGCAGCAACGCCGCCGCCGCAACTGCGAGCGTGTTCGCGCCGTCGGCGCGCTGCTCGACCAGCTCAAGCGCGAGCGGCACAGCATCCGGCGAGCGCTCGAGAAGCGCCTCGAGGACGGCGACCAAAGTGTCTCGAAGCTCACGACCGCGTCGGCGCTGCCGCCTGCGAGGGCGACGCAGCCCTCGCCCGTTTCGAGATCGGCTCGCACCAACCCGACAGCCGCACCCGCCGTCCGCCGTCGCGCCTCAGCGAGCGCCGCCTGGTCCACATCGACCCCAACGACGACGTCGGCCACGGCGGCCAACTCCGCAGACCCATACCCGATCCCGCATGCGGCATCTACGACCGACCGCGCGCCGAGAGCGCTCAGAAGGTCAGCCGCGAACAGATAGCAGCCGAGGTGCTCAGCCTTGATCCAGAGATGCGGGTCGCGCGCGTCAAACGGATCGACGGCGCCCGAGTCAGACGAACGGTGATCTCTGTCAGGTCACGGACCGGAGTATCGCCGAGGCTGACTGCGCCCACAAGCGCTGCCACTCCCCTTGCACCACGCGGATCAGCGCGTCCGGCTCCGATCCGTGCCGAGTTCAGCCCGGTCCCCCGAGCCCGCACGACCCGTCGGTCATGCTCGCCGCTTGTCGAGAGCGACTGCGATCGTGCAGCCCATCACCAGAAAGGCGACGCAGTTCGGGACGATCAAGGGAAGATCGCCGTTCGCGACGCCGTACGCAACCCACAGGCTGAAGCCGACCAGGACGACCGCGAAGTAGCCGATCGAGACTCCCTCCGAGGAGCCTCGCCGGACGAACTCCCTGATCTGCAGAATCGGAGCGAGAGCCATGACGAGTGCCCACGAGGCTGCGGCGACTCCGAGCGCGGTAGAAACCATCGAACCCTCCTTCGAGATGGAGTCGCCCTCGATCAGCGGCCACGCTCGTCCTGCGGAAGCGGGAGAGGAGCGCTCGCGCAGCCGCAAGCAGCCTAACAGCGTTGAACGCTATCCCTGTGGGCGATCGGAGCAGCGGGTCGCTTACGCGAAGATCTGGCCAGGCTTGGTCATGTGCTCGTTCGAGACCCAGACGCACACGCTGCGCAGCAGGTTCTCCTGCAGTGCCCGCATCCGGATCCGCGGCTGTCGGTCCTCGTGGTGAGCAGCCCAGGCGATCGCGGCCTGAACGAGCGGCGCGAGGCCGTCCGACAGCGCTCCCCAGGGATCCCCGATCAGCGCCTCCGCTCCGCCCGCGGCGAGCTCGTTGGCGTACGCGGCGATCAGGTCGCTCGCTAGCTCGCTCCGAGCACCGGCGTTCACGCCCTCGGTGAGAAACCGGGCGAGGTCTACGGCCGCCGGTCCGATCACCGCGCCAGACCAGTCGAGGAGCACGGCCGTGCCGTCGAGGCGAAAGAGAACGTTGTCCAGGTGGGCGTCGCCGTGAATCCAGCATGCAGCGCTCCGTCGCAGCGACTCGATCGCTCGCTCCACCGTGCGAGGCAGCCCATGCAGGCGGTCGACGAGCGGAGGGGCGAGGACCTCGGGAAAGCGGGCGGCCGCCGCCGAGAGGCGAGTCTCCCACACGTAAGCTGTCGTCACGTTGGCCTCCCAGCGCGGTGCGTCGTTGGCGTGCTCCTCGCCGGTCGCGGTTCGCGAGACGGCATGGACCCGAGCGAGCGACCGCACGGCGGCGAGCGCCTGCTGATCTGTACATCCCGCGAGAACGTCGCCTTGCTCGGCCGGCGCGACGTCCCCGAGCAGGAGCAAGCACAATGCCCGCTCGACCGCCTTCGCGCCTTCTCGCTTGACCACGAACGAGACGAGCCCGTCGCCTTTCGAGGCCGCATGTACGCGGTAGACCTGACCGCCGCTCAACCCGTAGTCCGCGCCGATCCGAGCAACAGATCGAACCCGAAGTGATCCGTGCGGCCACTCCGGCGACGCCGCCGCCACAGCGTTCAGCAAGTCCGAGCTCGGCTCCCAGTCTCGTGAGGGCACGCTCACCGGGACGGGACGGTACTCCTCCGCGCCCGTTCCGCCAGAACCTGCGCCGCGACCTAGACTGTAGGTGCGCGTTGGTGCTCGCTCAGCGGGGGAGTGCGAGGCACTCCCGGATCTGCTGCATGCGGATCACCAAGTGGCTACGCACCGGGACGCGCGCCTCGCCTGTTCTCTCCATGCCGGCGAGCCAGGCGCATGCTGCCGCATGGCGGGCTGCCATCAAGACCGGAAAGTACGGCTCGACCTCAGGTGGCAGCTCGCGCACGCTGCGGTAGCCCTCGAGAAAGAAACGACGAAGTCTTACGTAGTTCGGGAAGTCGGCGAGGTTGCCAAGCAAGGGGCAGAGGTCGTAGACGGCGTAGCCCCAGCCGAGGTCGTCGAAGTCGAGCACGCCGAACTCCCAGCTGTTGCCTCTTCGCGAGAAGAGGCAGTTGCCGAGGATGAAGTCGGCGTGGATCACGTGCTGACGCGAGCCCGAGCGATCGAGCTCGGCGAAGATGGCGCGCGTGCGTTCCTCGACCTGACGCACGAGCATCCAGTCTTCGGGGGGGAGGAGCCGGCCGAGACGGCCAGGACGAAAGGGCGACGTGGCCGTGAACATCGCGTCCGCATCCCAGCGGGGAAGCTCGAATCCAGCCGGTGGATCGAAGGCTCGGGCGACAGAGTGGATCCGGCCGAGAGCTTCCCCGAGCCGAAATGTGTGCCCGGGGCCGAGCCCGCGTGTGGGACGCAGCACGCGGCCGTCGATCCAGGTCAAGAGATCGCAATGGCGCCGGATCACCCGGCCGCGCACAGTCAAAGCTGCCTCGACGAGCAGATCGCCGTCGAGGGCGACGACCGGCCGCGGCACGTTCACACCGGTCCCATGAAGCTCGCTGTCGAGCACCCGGAGGAACTGCAGTTCCGACCTCGTCTGCGCGGGTGTCCGGAAGCCTGGCCGGTGAACGCGCAAGACAAGCTTCCCCCCGCCGTCGATCGGCGCGACCGAGAACACCGCGTTGTTGATGAACCGGATCGGCGTCAACTCGGCATCTCCCCGCCCGTAGAGACCGAGCGCGTGGCGGGCGAGCCGTGTTAGATCCGACTCGTTGACTCTCCCCGCCGAGGGAAGGGCGCGTTCAGCCACGCGTGCTCGTGTGTGCGGCCATCGGCGCTCGGGGAGCATCTCGGCGCAGCTCCACCGTCCCGCCTTTGCGGCGTGCGCCGATTGATGCGAGCAGCGCCGTCGAGGCGAGATTCGTGTCGTCGACCTCCGCGCTCACCTCGTCCACACCCCGCTCGTGCAGGACGGCGAACACGTGAGCGAGTAAGGCGCGCGCGAGTCCGCGGCGCCGGTGTGCCGGGAGTACGGCGATCAGTCCGAGCCGTGGTGCTCCGGGGTTGTTCCAGACGCGGGCGAGTCCGATGTAATCACCGCCTCCTCGCTCGACCGCGACCAGATAGGTCGCGGGGTCGAAGTAGTTCGGATCGAACGTCTCCTGGCGGAAAGCAGCCTCTTCCCAGCGCCAGCCGTCCGTGCCGGGGACGTCCTGGCGCAACGCGTCATCGAGCTCGCGGAGCCCGCGCTCATTGACCTGGTCCGCTGGGACGAGGTCGATCCCAGGAACCGCCGCGACTTCGAGGGACGTCGTCGCGTGGTCGGTCGGGATCGCGTAGACGCTCTCTCGCCGGTGGACGACGAAGCCGAGCTGCCGGTAAAGGCGTAGCGCGGTCTTCTCGTTCTCGTCGACGTTCACACGGAGGACGACCCCGAGTTCCCCGTCCACCGCAGCGAGCAGCGCCGGCTCGACCCCCTGAAAGACATGACTCGAAGGACGCGAAGCACCGGGCGTCAGGTCGCACGATCAGCTTCAGATCACCGGCCTCCCGGCCGTCGATTAGCGCTCGCCATGGAAGTTACGGTCCGGCCCTCTCGACCCGCAGGCTAGAAGTCACGGCAGCGACAGTAACGAGTCAAGTCCCACGACATGACTGCCGCGATCCGCTCAGCCGCCCCTCGTAAGATCGCGCCGGTGAGTGATCACCCCCGGCATGTGGTGGCAGTTACAGGGTTCGTCACCGATGCGGACGAGCGCGTGCTGCTCGTGCGGGTCGCGAGTAGAGGCTGGGAGATGCCCGGCGGCCAGGTCGAGACCGGTGAGACTCTCCTTGGAGCGCTTGGCCGCGAAGTGGAGGAAGAGTCAGGCTGTCGTGTCGACGTCGAAGGGCTTATCGGCGTCTACTCGAAGCTGACGCCTCCGGAGATGGTCTTGCATCTCTTCCGTTGCCGGCACGTTGACGGCGACGCGCGGCCGAGAGAGGAAGCGGTGCCCGAGGTCGGCTGGTTTAGCGTGGAGGAGGCGCGCCGTCTCGTGACCCATCCGCCGAGTGCGCAACGCCTGGCGGACGCACTCTCGGGCGATGCCGTCTTCTACAGGGTCTATCGCCTTTGGCCTTACGAGCCATTGCTTGAGCAGCTGCTTTGAGCCACCACGTGAACTTGCGCGACTGAATCGCTCAGTTGGCCGCTTACGATCGGCATGACATGCAGGAGGCGGCGGAGCATCTGCGGGCGCTCGCGAGGCAGATCGTCGAGGAGGCTGTCGAACGCCTTCCGGTAAGTGCGGCTCTGCTCACTGGCTCGGCGGCTCGCGGGGACGCCGACTTCTACTCCGACATCGATCTGCTCCTCTACGTCGACGAGATCCCGCCCGAGGAGCTCGTGGGAGAGATCCGGGAGGCGGTCGGCGGGACGCGCCCGGTTCGGAAGGGTGATCCGACCGACCACTTCTGTGGCGAGGAGTTCGACCTGCAGGGAGTGCGAACTGAGGTGTCCTTCGTCGCGCTCGCCTGGGCCGACTCGCGTCTCGAGGAGCTGGTGACCGAGATCGACCAGTTCGACTCGTCGCTCCAGAAGGTGCTCTCCGGCCTGCTCGATGGGCTGGCGCTGTACGGGGAGGACCTCCTCGAGCGCAGGCGGGCACGCGTGCGCGCCTACCCGGAGCCGTTGCGGCAGGCGATGGTCGAGCGGCACTGGAACTTCTTCCCGCTCTGGTACTACGGCGAGGCGATGGCGGCGCGCGACGCCGAGCTCTGGCGGCTCGAGATGCTGCTCGAGGCCGCCTTCAATCTGCTTGCCGTGCTCGCCGCCCTCAACCGCCTCTACTTCACCCGCTTCGAGCTGAAGAAGATGCGAGCGCTGATCGCGAAGATGGAGCTCGCGCCGCCCAGGCTCGCTGATCGGCTGGAGTCGCTCTACCGGCTCGCGCCCGACCAAGCCGCCGCGGAGCTCGGGCGGATCGTCGAGGAGACGCGGACACTCGTCGCCTCCGAGCTGCCGGATCTCGAACTGCCGCTCCGCTTCCCGCCCGGAACTCGCCAGCAAGCATGGACGATCGAACCGAACGCAGCCGGTGACCCACGCCACTGACATCCAGATTCGGCTCGTCGGGCGGCACGAACAGGCCGAGCTCAGACGCGTTCGCCTGAGCGCCCTTGCCTACTCGCCACACCTGGCGGATCACCTCGCTAACGAAGCCGCCGCTCCTCCAGCGTTCTGGCGCGGGCGCGCAGAGCGTGCCTCCTCGGCGAAGACGATGGCTACGTTCGTCGCCGTCGAGGAGAACGGGTTCGTCGGCATCGTCGATGGTTTCTTGGCCCAAGACGGACGCACGGTCGAGATTGGCGGGATGTGGGTGCACCCCGAGAAGCGTCGGACCGGGATCGGCGGTGAACTTCTCTCGGTGATACTCGGCTGGGCGCGGGAGCGAGGAGCGACTCGGGCGGGCCTCTGGGCAGAGCCTCGAATACGCCCGCCCGGCTCCTCTACGAGCGCCACGGCTTCGAGCGGGCCGAAACCTCAGACGCTGGATTGCGACTGGAGACGTCGCTCTAGCCACAGACCAGCATGAAGCGAGCGGTCGACACCGGAAGCGCCAGCGGGGCCCGCCGCGGCGAAGCCCGCGACGATGACGTCTGGGGAGCCGTGCTAGCCGATGCGCTCGCGGGGAAGCCCGCGTTCGAGATTGTCGAGCGCGACGACGGACTCGTCATGGCCTTCGATGCGCGGTACCTTCTCGCGCCGTTCTCGAAGTGGGACGACCCGGACGAGCGGCGAGCGATGCGGTTCGTGCGCGGGCGTGTCCTCGACGTCGGTTGTGGCGGTGGGCGGGCCTGCCTCCATCTTCAGGGGCGGGGACTCGAGGTCGTCGGCATCGACTCGTCGCCAGGCGCGATCGAGTGTTGCCGACGGCGTGGTGTCCGAGATGCTCGTGTGCTCGGTCTCGATGCCATCGACGCGTCGCTCGGATCCTTCGACACGATCGTCTTCCTCGGTCAGAACTTCGGGATGTTGGGCTCGCGCGGACGAGCTCGCCGGGCCCTGTCCCGGCTTGCGAGCGTGACGACGCCTCGCGGCCGCATCGTGGCCGAGACATTCGACCCGCACGCCGTCGACGATCCGGTTCAGCAGCGCTACCTCGACCGAAACCGCCGCCGTAGGCGCATGCCCGGACAACTGCGCGTGCGCATCCGCTACCGCGAGCTGTCGACGCCGTGGCTCGACTGGCTCCAAGTCTCGCCGCGAGAACTGGCCGAGATGCTCGATGGAACCGGCTGGCGGCTATCGCGGACGCTCGGCGACAGCCCCAGCTATATCGCGATCATCGACCGGGCGTAGCCGCCAGCACAAAGACCGTCCCTCCCTCGCGCCCGCACTCTCTGGCGGTCCGGTCAACGGCAGCATCCCGCGCACATCCCGCATCGTTCGCTATTACGGCAACGCCGCATCCCGCGCTCATCCCGCAGGAGGCCGCCGGAAGCTCCCGCCGGTACCCGCGAATCCCCGCAACGGCAGGTCGAAAGAGCCTGCTCACGGGGCAAATCCCCGCCTATCCCCGCTCAGGCCGCAAGCGCCACGACCGGCCTGTCACGCCGGAGGTCGCGGGTTCGAGTCCCGTCGCTCCCGCTAAATACCTGCAAATAGGCATATTTTGTTGCCTGTTGAGGCGCAAAGACCGCCGGCCTCCACCGATCCCGCGCACCAATAGCCGGCGACTGCTGCTTCTTCCCGGCAATTCCCGCAGGGTGGATGACCGGCCGGTGTGACCGGCGGTCGAGCCGATTCGCAGCGCGCATCGAGACTGGCGCCGCAGCCGTTCACGTCTGACGGTTGCTTGGCCTGTGCGACGCGCGTAGGGTTCGCAAACTCGATCTCCCTGCAAATCCACAAGATTGGCGCGGATGACCGAATTTACGCACCCTACGCGCGAGCGTCAGCCGGCCGTCGCCGCAACCCAACTCCAACACGCGCTTGTCGCGGAAGTTAGCCAGTCGGCGCAACGCGGCGAGGTGTGCACCCTCCGGGTCGAGCACGCTGTGCACGGGCGTCTGCGGACTCACGCGTTCGGCTTATATTTGTCGAAGCGCCCGACGAGGATCTCGTCCTCTAGCCCGATCAAACGAAGGCTGTCTTCGAAGAGTTTGGCGGCCATGAGATCTGCCGAGATCTCTCGTCCTTCCCGCGCTACAGCCGGATCGACCTGGTCGATCTCAACAGCGGTCAGATTCGACGGTTAACGCAGAGCTAGTCGCCACGGCCCCGCCCTTAAATTGCTCCTCGCCGACGCTCGATCGTGCCTCCCCCTTTTCAGCGGACTGAGTTGACGGGAACCGTCGTCGTGTCACGAGAGCATGTCGTCGCACTTCGGCGCGTCGCGGAGGGCCTCCGCCAATACGGACTCGGCCGCGTCGGGGAAGACGAACACCGGACGAGCACCGATGCCTTCTCGAACCCTTTCCATCCAATCTTGGGTTGCTCGCCGACCAGGTCTGGGTACGGTAAGCGCCGCAGCGGCGCCACTCTAGGTAACAGTCCGGCTTACCGGCACGCGCTCCTCACCGGAACGGCCCTTGCACTCGGTAGGCGCCGAAGGCAGGCTCGTCACCCATGAGTCCCGCGCCACGCATCGACTCGGTACGCGCGTCCGTCCTCTCCGGCGCCGGCGCCGACTACCACGACGTGGGCCACGGCCACTGGATCGACGGGCAAATCGCGACGCCGATGTCGCGCTACCCGGAGTACCGCATGACGCGCTCCTCGTTCGGGCTCAACGTGCTCGGGTCGGTGATCGTCGAGGTGGAGGCGGAGGAGGGCAGCGCGCCGACCGCCTCGAGCTGATCTGGGACCAGATGTGGCGCTCGACGCTCTTCTACGGGCGCAAAGGGCTGGTCGTCAACGCGATCTCGGCGGTCGACCTCGCGCTCTGGGACCTGCTCGGGCGCCTCCGTGGCGAGCCCGTGTTCGGCCTGATCGGCGGCGCCGTCCGCGACGAGATCGAGTTCTATGCCACCGGCCCGCGCCCCGATCTTGCCAGGGAGCTCGGCTTCGTCGGCGGCAAGATGACGCTCCGGCACGGGCCCGCGGAGGGCGAGAAGGGGTTGCGGCGGAACCTCGAGGCGGCGCGCGAGATGCGCGAACGCGTCGGCGACGACTTCATGCTCGCCTACGACTGCTGGATGGCGCTCGACGTTCCGTACGCGGTCAGGCTCGCGGAGGGGCTCCGGCCCCACCGATTCGCGTGGATCGAGGAGTGCCTGCCGCCGGACGACTACTGGGGCTACGCGGAGCTGCGGCGGCGCCTACCGCCGGGGCTGCTGCTGACGACGGGCGAGCACGAGGCGGGGCGGTACGGCTTCCGCCTGCTGATCGACATGGGCTGCTGCGACATCGTCCAGCCGGACGTCGGCTGGTGCGGCGGCCTGACCGAGCTGCTGAGGATCGCCGCGTACGCGGACGCGCACGACGTGCCCGTCGTTCCGCACGGCTCGAGCGTCTACAGCTACCACTTCGTCGCCACGCGCACGGGGACTCCGTTCGCGGAGTTCCTGATGATGGCGCCGGACGCCGACCGGGTCGTGCCGATGTTCAGCCCGCTCTTCGCCGACGAGCCGGTGCCCGAGAACGGGCGGCTCGCCGTCTCGGCGCTCGAGCGGTCCGGCTTCGGCGTCGAGCTCGATCGCACGCTCGCCACCGAGCGCCCGTTTCCACGGTAGGCGGGTGAGACGGCATTCTGTAGGATCGCCTCGCGGAAAGGAGGCGCTTGACCGACGCCGGGTCGATGTTCCCGCGGGTGACACGAGAGCCGCGGCTGTCCGACAAGGTGGCCGAGCTCCTGCTCGAGACGATCCTCAGCCCGGGCCTGCAACCGGGCGACCGTCTGCCGTCGGAGCGTGAGCTCGGGGAGCAGTTCGGCGTCTCCCGCACCGTGATCCGCGAGGCGGTTCGCGCCCTCGCGGCCAAGGGCGTGATCAACGTGCGCACGGGCAGCGGCCTGCGCGTCGCGGCCAGGAGGTAGAAGGTCGAGCGCGCGGTGGGTGTGGGGTGCCAAAACTCTGTTCAAGCCGCTGGTCAGCCCGATTTGCAGGCAGGAATCGAGTTTCTGCACCCGTAGGGTTCGTAAACTCGGTCGTCGCCGATTTCCAGGGAAATCTTGAACCCGTGGCCTCCGCTACCTCGGCCGCAACTTTGCATAGCGGCTGACAAAGGAGAGCGACTCGAGCGGGTGCGTGAGCGGTAGCCAGTGATTTCTCAGTCCCGTCTGGGTGACCGGTGACGGCGAGGTTCGCTCGCCCCTCCCGTCGCTGATGAAGTCCTCGGTCGAGCCGATGCTCAGGTCTTCGAGAGCGACGCCGTTCGGCGGGTTGCGTCTGCCGCTCGAGACCATGGGGAGAAGGGTGGAGCGGCCGTCGCCAGCGTGACGGCGGTCACCCGATCCGCTAGTCGCGCCTCCCGGGCTCCGGCACGATTCCCCTGCAAATCGGCCACGACCGAATTTACGAACCCTACGGGGTGGCTCAGCGACGATCTGCACCAGCTCGATCTCCCCCGCCGCGAGCCGCCGCTCAGCTTCGCCCTCGCGGTCCGCACCTCGTTCGCCCGCTCCAGCGCACGCAGACGCTGCTCGCGCGATCTACCCGGAACACCCGCACCGGCGCTGCGCTCTGACACGAGGCGATTCTGGGGCCCAGCAAGCCGGCGGTCAACAGGCCGCACCGCTCGATCAGACTTCAGCGCCCATCGACGCCTTACCCGGGCAGCTCCGGCACCGCGAATCACCACGAGGCTGCCAGACGCAGTTTCCCATGCAAAAGCGCCCACTCGCGAGACCGAACCGAATTTACGCACCCCACACGATTTTTGTGCCTGCACAGGCGGCGGTGAGCCAAGGGGCGCGCTACGTGACGATCCTGATGGGCGCCAACGACGTCTGCCCAGCCTCGCCGGCCAAGCCGCGCCCACCACCTCCATGACCTGGCAGAACTCCTGGTGGCCCACGCTCTGAACGCGACGTTCGCGCCCGCTGTCGAACATAGCGAAATCGTTTGGGGCACTGACTCAGCGGGCGCGGGCGGCTACGCTCGCGTCGATGCCGAACTCTCGGAGCAGGTGGCGAGGAATGCTGGTCGCGCTGGGGTTCGCGACCGTCGTTTGTGCTGCTTCGGCGGACGCCGCATCGTGGCGTGACAACAGCGTCACTCCAGCGCAGCGTTCGGCTCTGCTCGCCCAATACATGCCTGTCCTGTACTTCCCCGCGGAGGAGGAATGGTCGCCGCTGCCGGTCGAGCGTTTCCTCAGCGTTGCACGTGTCGAACGACAGACAGCCCCGGGATCTTGGACACGGACGACCTCAGGGATTCCAACGAGTTTGGCCGGCTGCACCTTGAAGCCGTGTTACCGCTTCAACCTTCCATGCTCGTTGAAGGCCGGTGATCGCTGCTACGAGCGCACCGTGCGGACTTTGAGCGACTGGAAACGCGGCTACGTTTACGGGCGAGTCTTAGATGTTCCTGCTGGCACGCATTCGCCTGCCGGCATCAGCGTCGCCGCCCGCTACCTCGTCCGCTACTGGCTGTTCTACGCCTTCGACGATTGGCGCTCGCGCAATGCGCAGCTCTGGCAGGCCCATGAAGCGGACTGGGAAAGCGTCTCCGTGGCCCTCGACGATAGTCTGCACCCGATCTTTGCCGCCTACAGTCAGCATTGCTCGGGAACGGTGAGGCCCTGGGCAAAGGTGCATCGGAGCGGCACTCACCCCGTCGACTATGTTGCGCTTGGATCGCACGCTAATTACTTTGACAAGACGTCGTCACCGACGCAGTTTCTCCACTGCGTCTACAGGAACGTCGCAAACGCTGATCGCACCAAAGCGCGGCGTATTGTCAACGCAGTACAGAGCGGCATCACTGATCGCACCGGCACCGGACACGCACTCGGAGATCCCACGGACCAGCAGGCGTCGCTTGAACTCGTGGAGCTGGCGGGCACGCTGCCGACTTGGGCTCGCTTTTCAGGGAGGTGGAGCGAAGGCGAACTGCTCTGGGCCGGCCGAACGCCAACGCGCTTCACACGCGTACGCTCGGGACCTGGGCCAGGCACACCACGGTGGACTACCACCGCCGTCCCGGCTCTCTGGCACACCGATTCGAGTTAATCGGCACCGTCGGGCGCGTCAATGAGTGCTGCCTCGGCATCTGCCCGCGACTGAAGATGGCGTTGGCATACGCACTCGACCGCGCCGACGGGAGGCCGCTAGCCGACGAGCACATCCTCCTCGGCATGCTCAGCGTTCCCGACTCTGTCGCCGCCCGTGTCCTCGCCGAGTTGGACGTCTCACTCGAGGCGGCCACCGCAATCGTGGACGGCACACGCGATGAGTAGCTCCGCGCAGACGGTGCCGCTCTCGGTGGCGCTCGTCGCGGGCGCGCTGGTCGCGCTCAACCCTGCAGCGTGCCGCTGCTGCCGGCCTTCCTCTCCTATTACTTCGGCGTCGACCGCGAGGTGCTGCCACGGGCGCGCACCGGCCTTCTCCAGGGGCCTGCTCGTCGGAGAAGGATGTCCCGCGCGCGGTGGAATTTCGGCGGCGGTCCCGCTCTGATGGTCAGGCGGTGAGGACGATAGCGGCCTCCTTGGTTGAGGTGCGGGCAGCGTCGGAGTGACGGCGAGTGTCGTGGTCGCGTTCGATCGCGACGACGAGGGTGGCGAGGTCGCGGTAGCCGATGATCTTCCGAAACTGCCGTTCGGCTTCGAGCATGCCGGCGGCGGTCCAGCGCAGCGCCATCTCGCCGGAGGACCAGCGCTTTGACGTTGCGCAGGGTGCGGCGGACGATCTCGATCATCGACTCGCACGGGTTGGTGCTTCTGGGGTGTCAAAACCTCGGTTCTGCCCGCAAACCAGGTTCGCCCGGTGTGAACGGAGTTTTCGCACACCCCACAGGCTGAGCCGTGTACCCGAGTTTCGAACCTCGCGCGCTGAGCTGGCGACGCTCAAGTTTCGGCGCAGGCTCGCCGACGAGTACGAGACAGGGCTTATCGGCGCGCAGGCGCCACTACGAGGAGTTCGTCGCGTGAGCATCCCCGAGGTTGGCTGCATCGGAGCGCCCCCGCATCCCGAGGGGCTTGAGGACGTGCGCCGTTGGCGCCACGACTACGCGCGCGGTCTGGGCTTCGACGAGCCAGAGGCGGCGCTGATCGCCCATCGCGCTGAAATCGACACCCACGCTCTCGAGCGGCTGATCCGGCGCGGCTGCGCGCCCTATCTAGCCCTGGAGATCGTTCGCTAGCGCCGCGCGCCCGCTCGCGGTGATCCGGGAGCTTTAACGTGGACTGTCCCCGAGTTCTCCCGACAACCGAGAAGCCGATAGAGCTTTGATCGTGCCACGCGCCCGACCGAAGGCCGGGCGACGTCCGACTTGCGGCGCAGTCCCGCACCCTTCACCGCGAAGTGGAAGGAGTTGAGTCGCGTGTCCCTGATGACGGTCTCTACCGGCTGCAGCCGTTCGACCGTGCCGCTCGCACCTCGGTCTCGGAGGCCTGCCGGAACCCCACGCGGTCAGGTGTCCGCGCCCGAGCGACCGAAGTCCCGCTGCTGTCCGTTCGCAAGGCGATTTGGAGCGGTCACTGCCAGTAGGGCACTGCCCGCGCGGGGGAGCTGCGCGTCGACGCGCCGAGCTCAGACGGCTGACCAGGCCTGCTCGCGCGTGTCCAGCTCGACCTCGACCGGGACCGCATCGGTGCGCTCCGGCCGCGGGTATTCCTGCGACAGGCCGAGGTGCTCGGCGAGGAAGGGCGTCAGGTAGCGACCGACGATCTTCGCGGGCGGCCACCAGAGCGGCTCGGTTTCGACGAGCGAGCGAGCGGTCCCCGGCTCGGAGCGAAGGAAGCGGGGGGCGAGGCCTGTTAGCAGCAGGCCGCGCAGCACTGGCCTGAAAGCCGTCGGCTTCACGGTCGCGCCTGCGTCGGCGGCGATCGCGCTGGCGACGGCGTCGGCCTGCTGGGCGGCGATCCCGCCCTGCTTGACGGGGAACTGGGTCAGGTCGCCGGCGGCGTAGACGTCGGTGAGGCCGAGCACCCGGCCGAACTCGCCGGTCGGGACGAAGCCGGCTCCACCCCGGGGTAGGCCAGCGATCGCTGGACCTTCGAGCTTCGCCAGCGCGACAACGGCGTCCGCTTCGATCCGCCTGTCGCCAGAGAGGTGGAGCACGCCCTCGTCCCAGCTGACCGGGACGACGCCGGCCTCGAGGCGGATACCGCGGCTCTCGAGCAGCTCGCGGATGGCGTCGCTCGCCTCGGGACCGAACAGCGCGAGCGGCCGGTCCTCGGGTGTGGCCAGCACGACCTCGACGCCGCGGGTCATGTGGTCGGTCAGATACTCGGCCGTCAGCAGCGCCAGCTCGTACAGCGGCAACGGCCAGGTGGCGGCGGCAGGCAGCGCGAACACGATCTGGCGGAGCCGGCCCGAGGTCGCCCTCTCGAGCAGCTCGGCGAGCTCCGGCCCATCCTGCGCACCGCGGAAGGTGAGCGCACCGGCGATCGCCTCGACCGGTCGCGCGCCGAGCGTCAAGACGAGCACGTCGTAGCCGAGCACGCCCTCCTCGTCGAGCGTGACGAGCTTCTGCTCAGGATCAACTGCCGTGAGCATTCCGCGCCGGAGCTGCGCTCCCGCCGCGCGCGCGAGCGGCTCGAGCGGGAACCGGCGGACCTCGCCGACGCGAAACGGCTCGGTCACCGCCAGCGGCCGGTACGTGAACTCGGTCTCCGGCGCCACCAGCTCGACCGAAACGAACTCCGGCGCGAGCGCCCGCAAGGCCAAGGCCGTCTCGAGACCCGCGACGCCCGCCCCCGCAACGAGCACCCGCACCCGGCTCCCATAGTTCGTCATCGTTCCAACCCTCGCTGTCTGAAACCCAATCGTCGCAGCGGGCGACAGGACGGCCATCGGGGCAACTACTGATTCGCGTCGCGGATCCGCCGCTCGCTCGCCGACCGCCGATCGCGCCCGCTTGCCCCCTCGCCCTTCCATACCCGCACGCCCCGTGGGCGCTCGGCGAACAACACACCGGTCGTGCGATCGCCGTCAGCGGCCATCGTGCCCCGTTTTGGGGGATGCGCGGATGACGGACTCGACCCTAGAACGCGAGGTGGCGTTCGGCATTCCGGGCCTGCGCGTGGGGTGCAAAAACTCGGTGCGTGCCCCGAGGAATCCGCGATTTTGCAGGCAGGACGGCTAAATTTGGCACCCAACAGCCGGTCCGCAAAGGCAAGTGGCGCCTTCTTCCCGAGGAGATCGAGAAAGTAGAGGACGAAGGCGGCTCGATGTAGCGACCCGCGCGCATCGGGACGCAAGCGCGTTATGAATGGAGTTGCTGCGACCGCGCTCGGCAGAGCACAGGCTTCGTAGCCCTCCCTGGGAGGCGTGCGGTCGCAGCGGCTAGCCAGCTGCCGGAGGCTCGTACAGCTCAAAGGCTCCGGTCTCGTCCACCTCAAGGACGTTATTGACCAGCAGGTCGCCGGGCGCCTGTCCGGCCGCTTCCGCCTCCTGCTCGATGAACTCAAGCGCCCGGTCGAACAGCTGGAACTGCGATTCGCGCGCGACGTTCGGCACCACGATCAGACCAGGATGCAACTCGACGTTGCCGACGAGTTCTCGGAAGTCAACCGCGTTGTTCGTGATGCAGACACGGTCTTCACCGACGCAGAAGTCGAGGATTTCAGGATCAGGCGCGCCGAGCAGGTTCCGATCGCGGGCGCAGGTGGCGTCGTAGCCGCGGTCGTGTCCGACGGAGACGAGCCGGGGTGAGAGGTTCTCGTCGACGAACAGCCTCACGCCCGGCTCGTCCGCCGGGTGGTTCCATCGCGCCACGGCTTCGCCGGGCGGCCGCGACGCGGGTGCGTCCTTGCGTAACGGGCGGCGACCTCGAACGCGCGCGGATCGACGTGCGGGTAGTCCTCTGCGAGCACGTCGACCGTGTCGCCGGCGTCGAGACGCTGCGCCACCGTGTGCACCGGGATGCGTGTCCCGGCGATCACCGGCTGACCCCCGAAGATGTGCGGGTTGCTCGCGATGAACCGGTCGCGATCTGCCGCGTAAGCCTCGGCTTCCGCGACGACCTCACGAGCCGGCTCCGGCACGCGCAGAACGATCACCTCGCTCAACCTGAGCGCCTGCTCGCCCTTCTTCGCGAATGGACGCTCCTGGGAGATCCAATGTCGCACGAGCTGCTTCGCCTTCACGGGGAGGTCGAGCTTCGCGTAGCCGAGCATCACCATCACTGCGAGACCGTCCTCGCTGATCACGGTTTCGGCGCGCTTTCGACGCTTCGGTACGACCCGCTGCTCGATCGCCTTGTCGATCGCCTGCAGCGAGCAACCCGCGAACTCGGCGACCTCACGGCGGCTGAACGTCAATCCGGATGCCACCCGTCCAGCCCTCGCTGACTTCACGGAGCTGCGGCTACGTCCACTCGTCTTCGTTGATGTCGATCCCCTCTGGGGCAATAAAATCACTCCTCTCTGGGGGCGATTTTAGCAGAGCAAGAGCACTCGCACCGGGTTCGCGCCGGCGCCGCAAAGAACAGGAGGTCACGGCCGGGACCGTAAGTGGCTCCCGTAGCCTTCGGGTGCGCAAATTCGCTCGCTCAGGGAAAAACCCAGATCCGGTCGATTTGCAGGGTGACAGAGAGCCTTGCCGAGTCGGGGAAGGCCTAGCGGTCGTCCGCGCCTGTCCGCAGCGGGACCGCACGAACCGGCGCCGGCACTCGTTCCTCGAAGTCGCGCGTGAGCGATGATTTCCGGCTTCGGCCGGAGTCTCACTTGTCGGAACTGAAAGATGTTCCGGACGCGAACGACAGATCGTTATAAGGAGGTCGAAGAGGTGAGCACAGTCGCATCGACGGTCGGCAAGTTCGTCTGGCACGAGCAGGTCTCGTCCGATCCCAAGCAGGCGCAGGAGTTCTATACGCAGCTGTTCGGCTGGGACATTGAGGTGTTCAAGCCCGGCGAGGCCGACTACACGATGATCTCGTCAGCCGGACAGAGCCACGGCGGCTTCGGCAAGGCAATGGAGGGAGCGCCGCCGCCGCACTGGCTGAGTCACGTTCGGGTGCAGAACCTGGACGAGACGATCGAGAAGGCGTAGACCGCAGGCGGCAAGCTCACCGCTGGCCCGTTCGAGATGGGCGAGGTCGGACGCATCGCGATCATCGCCGACCCGCAAGGAGCCTACATCAGCGCCTACCAGCCGGCGGGCGAAGCGCCCGCCTCCGAGGGCGTCTTCCTCTGGGACGAGCTCGGAACGACCGACGCCGACGACGCGCAGCGCTTCTACAGCGAGGTCTTCGGCTGGACAACCAGCGAGATGGGGCCCGAGTACGGCGACTACAGGATCTTCAACCGTGGCGAGACCGGCATTGCCGGACTCATGACTCTCCCGGACGCCACGGTGCCGCCGCACTGGCAGCCATACGTCGCGGTCGACGACCCCGACGCGACGACGGCGAAAGCAAAAGCAACTCGGCGGCGCCGCGCTGATGGAGCCGATGGACGTCCCCAAGGTCGGGCGCATCGGCGTCCTCCGCGATCCCCAAGGCGCCACCTTCGGCATCATCAAGCCCGACCCCGCCTCATAGGTCTCTCCCAGCCGGCCGCCGCCACGCGGGCGGCGGCCGGCGGCGGGCCGGGATCGCCGATCGAGTGACCCCGACCGCGCATCGGAGCCCTGAAGGGTGTCAAAGCTCGGATTCGGGGGCTGAACCTAGGTTTGGCACCCTTCACGGCCACCACGATTTGCCTGCAATCCGCCCTGACCGAATTTACGCACCCTACGCGCGCGCTGGTGCGGAAGATGGGACGAGGGGGCCCGCCGACACGGGTCCCCTCGTTGGCCTTCTACTCGTTAGTGCAGCTGGACGTTGCCGCCGGCGAGCGTCTGCACGCCGGAGTCGTAGGGACTGCTCAAGCGGATGCGGTACGTATCGGTACCCGCGCCCGGCTCCCCGTTGTCGGTCAGGTCGATCCGGAAACTGACGGATCCGGATCCATTGACCGTCGCAGTGCCGAAGATGCTGGCTGACTTGCCGTCGGCGCTGCACGTCACGGACAGAACGTCGATCGAGTGCACGTTCAGGTTGATGACTGGGCCGTGATCCTGGTACTCCTCCTGACCCTTGGGGCCCGAGGCCTGGACCATCGCGTTCCCTCCGAACGTCGCCTTGTCCCCGCTGGCCGCTGTGATCCGGCCGCCATAGGTGACCTTGCATCCCGGCGTGGACGCGGGAAGAACCCAGAGCTTCGTCGCAGTGTCGCCTGGCTCGCCGAGGTTTTGCACGTTGTTGGTGTTCGTGTCAGCGTAGGCGGTGATCAGGTCAGAGCCGGGTAGCGGAGGACCGGTGTAGCAGAACGTGGCTTGGCCGCTTGCGTTCGTCGTCGCCGAGCCGCTCGTAGTGACCGAGCCCGTGACCGAGAAGCGGACGATAATCCCCGGCGTCGGGTTGCCGAAGTGATCCTTGACTATCGCCGTGACGCAATGCTGCGCGTCGACGGCGTTCGTGTCGGTTTTCGGGGCCAGCGTGAGTGACTCCGGCAGACCCGGGACCCAGTGCTTCGTCGCGACGTCGAACGGCTCACCCGCTTCCTGTACGCCGTTCTTGTTGGCGTCTGCGTAGGCGTTGATTGCGTCGTCACCCGGCGTGGTCGGTCCCTGATAGCAGAACTGCGCCTGGCCGTTCGCATCCGAATCGACCGAACCGGCCGCACTGTTGCCCGCCGTACCCGTGACCGAGAACCGAACCGTGACGCCCGGAAGCAGCTGCGCGGTGGCGTCCCTGACGGTCGCCGTCACGCAGTGCTGCGTCCCCACCGCGTTCGTGTCCGTCTTCGGGGCGAGCGTCAGCGATGCAGGTGGTCGCGCCACGGTGATCTCGCCGAAGATCGCCAGCCCCTTGACGCCCGATCCGGCCGCGAACTGGGTAATGAGGGCACCGGTCGCGATGCTGATCCGGTAGATGTTGCCCGAGTTGTATCCGGCGGTCCAGAACGTCGCGTTATCCGGATCGAGGTTCATTGCGAAGAGGAAACTCGTCTCGCCCGCCGGCAGCGGGTAGCTCTGTATGACCGTGCCGGTGGTACTGAGGCGGTAGATCTTGTCCGTGCAAGCGACCATTACCTCACCATTGATCCGGATGCGCAGTGCGTAGCATTCGCTGGACGAGCCGGGGGCAGTGAAGCCCGCCACAAAGTCAGGCAATTGCGCGTTGCCGCAGACATCGAAGCGGCGGATGATGTTGCCTTCCGACGTGTAGAAAAGGGTGCACTGGTCGCCGGCCAGATCGATCCAGTCGCTCCCTCGTGGCCCGGTTGCGACGTTAAACGAGCCCAGCAAAGACCCACCCGGTGAAAACTTGAGGACGTCTCTGCTTCCGTCGGCCTGTCCGACGTAGATGTCACCGACCGCGTTGAGCACGCACGACTCAGGATGTTGGTTGAACGGCCCTCCCCACGAGGGGGTGAGAACGTTGCCCATGTTGTCGAACAGGGTCATGTTGTTCGCCGTGAAGTTCGTCGAGCGCAGATTGCCGCTCTCGCCGAAGCACATCCCGGTCTGTTCCGCGGAGTTACTGCCGGTATTGAGGGTGTCGAGCAGAACGCCCGTCGCGCTGAAGTGCTTGATCAACCCGCTGGCGTCTCCCGCTAGGACATCACCAACGGCGTACTGGACGCCGGCCGCCGAGGCGCTCGGTGCGCCAAACACAGCGGCGAATCCCAGAGTCAGTGTCAAGACCAAAAGGACAAGTCTCGGTCGTCTCATTTGCCTCCCTCTCCCGGTCGCTTCCGTCGACATCGGCGGTCGCATCGTCATGGATGGCCGCACACACAACCGTCAGCAATCGGCCGAAACGCCACGCATCGCCGCAGGAGGATCCTCGGCTGTTGCACCGGCACTCCCTCGTGATCGTCTTTCCTCAGAACCGTGCGGCGGACCCGATCGGCCCCAAGCCTCCTCCGTAATCGGATGAGCTGATCGCCGCAGCTCTCCAGCCGACTCTCGCACAGCGACTTTCTTCTGTCAACGGAGGCGAAGCTCTCGGACCTACGAGACGACTCGGTAGAGGCAGAAGCTGCTTTCGGCGTAGGAGCGCGTGTGGGTGCCGAGAATTGGATTCGCCTGCAAATCGGCGAATCCGCCCGTAAGGTTCGTAAACTCGGTCGGACCGGGTTTGCAGGCAGATCGTGCTTCGCAGAAGGGACGCCAAAACACGCCGATGACCTCAGCCGGCGCCGCTGGCGTCGGGCCTCCACGCTCAGGCGCCACCGCGGGAATCCGCGTTGACAGCGATCAAACCACCCGCGCTTGATGTCACCTGACCGGCGACGCGGCCGCGACGCGGTCGCCTGCCGCGCCGAGAGTGGAGTCCGCGCCTGCTCTGGATCAGCAGGATTCCCCTGCAAATAACCACGGCCGAGAACCCTAAGGGCTGATCGACCGCTCGAGCCTTTGCGCCGCTCGTTCGCCGATCTAACCAAGCCGCCGCCGATCGCTGGCGCGCGTCAACCGCGCTACAGGGATTGAGCGTGAGATCCGCCGTCGATCAGAAGGACGCTCCCTCTCCGGCGGAGGAACGGTCGCGATGGATCTGCGGCATCAAGCGAGACAACGCTTCATCAACGACGTGGCGTTCGGCGGTGCCGGCGACGCCGAGACGCTGTTGCTCCTCTGCGAGTGCGGCCGCCGCCGGTTCGGGCGC